>Ga0316604_10000222_pt1 | contig 82130 bp, 79 predicted proteins | sample OWC_soil_day20_C_FD_207650 | JGI IMG/M metagenome (GOLD analysis project Ga0316604, IMG submission 207650) | Wetland soil microbial communities from Old Woman Creek delta, Ohio, United States - OWC_soil_day20_CT | ecosystem: Environmental > Terrestrial > Soil > Wetlands | place: USA: Ohio... | reverse complement strand
TGGACAGCAGTTCGACCTGACCACGAATCTGCGAAACCTCTGCGCGGGTGCGTTCGAGCTGATTGTTCAGCTCCAGCTGGGCACGCGAGGTGGTATCGCTGGCGACTTCGACTTTCTGGAGACGGGCATCCGCTTCTTGCTTGATCTGATCGATGCGACGGCGCGCTTCATCATCGTCAAACAAGCCAGCATGGGCAGGTAGCGCCGAGCTTAGAAGCAAGGCAAGGAACAAGGCATGCAGTTTCAAGATGGCTCTCCGGAAATAAGGAGAGCGGACCCGTGAGTCCGCTCTGCCGAACACAAGCAAATAATGGCTTACTTACCGCCGTAAACCAAGTCAGCGCGACGGTTCTCAGCCCAGGCGGCTTCGTCGTGGCCAGTTGCCTTGGGCTTTTCCTTGCCCAGCGACACGGCTTCCATTTGTCCATCCTTCACGCCCAGCAGCTTGAGGTTGCTGGCAACGGCTTCTGCACGCTTCTGACCCAGCGCCAGGTTGTACTCACGCGAACCACGTTCGTCGGCATTGCCCTGGATCAGGACCTTGGCGCCTCCATTGGCTTTCAGGTACTTGGAGTGAGCTTCGATGATGCTCACGTAGTCCAGTGCGATGTCGTACTTGTCGTATTCGAAGTAGATGCTGCGCTTGGCCAGTAGCGGGATCTTGTTCAGGGCATCAGGATCCTTGAACGGATCGCTCTTGACAGCAGCCGGCTTGACCGGCGTCGGGATGTCCGACTTGGCCGTGGCTTGGGGCGCAGCAGCGGGTTTGGCAGCAACAGGTTCAGTCGGTGCGGTGGAGCAGGCAGCCAGCAAGGCGGCAAGGGTTGCGGCAATAACGAGTGACTTCTTCATGGTTTTCTCCGGATCGGAAGGTTGTTATGGTTGAAGGGAAGAGGGTGATTACTTCATTACTTCTCGATTACTTCTCAAACGGCCCCCAAGCCGGCTCGCGCACATCGCCAGCTCGGTTGTTAAGCCGGTAACGAGTGCGGCCGTCGGTGGAGACAACCGAAAGCACTCCACGTCCGCCGACCTCGGTTGCATACAGGAGGGTGCGGCCATCGGGCGCAAAACTGGGGGATTCATCTTTGGCGGAATCGGTCAGCACTTGAGTCTGTTGGCTGGCCAAGTCCTGCATGGTGATCTGGAAACGACCGTCATTACGGGCGATATAGATCAGCGTCTTGCCGTCAGGAGAAACCCTAGGGCTGACATTGTACGCGCCTGTGAAGGTCACGCGCTGTACTGCACCGCCTTCAACCGGGACACGGTAGATCTGCGGACTGCCACCACGATCAGAGGTGAAGTAAATCTGGCTGCCGTCGGGCGAAAACCGCGGCTCGGTGTCGATTCCGTTGGAATTGGTCAGGCGACGCAGGCCACTGCCGTCTGCATTGACCAGATAAATCTGGGACAGACCATCCTTGGTCAGGGTGATTGCCAGACGCCGTCCGTCCGGAGACCAGGCCGGTGCAGAGTTGGAGCCTTTGTAATTAGCCAGTACGACCGTTCTGATGCTATCCAGCGCGCGGACGTAGATGATCGGTTTTTTCTTGTCGAAGCTGACATAAGCCAGATGTTTGCCATCTGGCGACCAGGCAGGCGACATGATCGGCTCTTCAGAGATCAGTGCCGGCACAGCGTTTTCGCCGTCAAAATCAGAAATCAGCAACTGGTAGCGGGAACCGCGCTTTTCCACGTAAGCGATACGGGTTGCGAAGATGCCTGGCTGGCCGATCAACTGCTCATAGACCTTGTTGGCAATGTGATGACCGAGTGCGCGATTCTGGTCCGGACGGACCGATACCTTGAGCAGGAACAGTTCGGTGCCGCGGACCACGTCATACAGGCGGAAGCGCACATCGACCAGCCCACCTTGTCCGGGATTGATGCTGCCGAGCAGCAGTGCGTCAGCGCCCTGTCCTTTCCAGCCATTGTAGTCGGGGGTGACGCCTTCGACGCCCAACAGACTGCCGGATTCGATCTGTTTGAACAATCCAGAGAGCTCCAGATCCTTGCGCACGACTTCACCGACGCTCCCCTGCATGAGGGCTTCGCCGGAGAAATTGGGCGTCGCGATAGGGATCCGGTTAGCTCCGGATCCGAAGATTTCGACGGTCAATTGCGCGTTTGCTAGAGGCAAACAAAGCATGCCGGCTAACCAGATCAGCGCGGCAAAAAGTTTTCTGGAATTCATCATATTTTGCAAGTCTTCCGTAATTCTATTCCCCATCCGCCATCGGATGGAACTTCAATGTGATTTCTCTTTGAAAAACTTCCGCTTTGCTGGGCTTGGGGAGGGGTGAAGACTTCAGGATGGCACGTCGTGCGGCCTCATCCAGATTGCTGTTGCCCGAACTCTTCGTGAGTTTCGGGTCGCCGAGGATTTCGCCGGACGGCAGCAACTGGATTTCGAATTCCACCAGCGGATTACCTGTCACACCTTGCGGGCGCATCAGGTTGGATTTCACCTTTTGCGCAATCTGCCCGATCCAGTCGCCCGTGGCACGGCCCAGCGAAGCCGCACTGGCGGCTTTGGAGGCAGCCCCGGCGGCGGCATCAAGCTTGGCGCGCATGTTTGCTTCGTTGGTTGCGGCTGCAACCTTGTCCGACTCCCTGGCCAGCAACTTGTCCATGTCGGACATCTTGGGCGGCACGTCAGGTTTTTTCTCTACAGGCTTGGGAAGCGGCCTGGATTGAACCGGTGCCGGCACCTCTTTTTTCTCCGGTTTCTTCTCCGGTTGGGGCGGCTCAGGTTTCGGTTCTTCCTTCTTTTTCTCGACCTTCTTCTTTTCCGGTTCTTTCAGCGCAATATCCGGCTTGACCACCGGCTTGGGCACTTCCGCCTGCTTGACCTCAACCGGTTTCACTTCCACCGGTTTGGGCGGAGGCGGAAGAGGCTCTGCCTTTGGTGTTTCCTGTGGGGGTTCGGGTTCGGGTACAGCCATGGGCGGCAGGCTGCGGACCAGCTCCACACTAACGGCCTCGGCCGGGTGATGCTGCCACTGCATCCCGTAGAACAGCGCCAGCAACAGGATGCCGTGCATGAGCAGGCTGAAAACCGCAGCGGTCCATTTGCCGGGCTCGGGGCGCTTGAGCGCGAATTCCATGATGCGTTATTGCCCCGACTGAACCAGCAGCCCGACCTTGTTGATCTGGTTCCGCTGCAGCAAGTCCATGACTTTCATCACGGCTTCGTAGCGCACGTTCTTGCTGGCAGAAATCACCACCCCGCGGTCAGGATTGGCTTCCTGAGCCGCCTGCAGTCGGGCAACCAGATCATCCGATTCGATCAGTGGGCCGCCCGTTGCGGCAGCACCTTCGCCCAGCGTCCAGCGGTCCTCGCCTTTCACCGTGATGACCATTGGCGGCACCTTGGGCAGTGAAGCCTTGGCTACGCTGGGAAGATCAACTGTTCCGGTCGGGAGCATCGGGGCGGTGACCATGAAAATCACGAGCAGCACCAGCATCACGTCGATGTAAGGAACGACGTTGATCTGGTTCATGAGACGACGCTGACGCATGGCTTATCTCAACTGCCGTTGCAGGATGTTCGAGAACTCTTCTATGAAGCTCTCGAAGCGGATCGACAGGCGATCCACTTCATGGATATAGCGGTTGTAGGCGACCACGGCCGGGATGGCCGCAAACAGACCGATAGCGGTGGCGACCAGCGCCTCGGCAATCCCTGGTGCAACGTGGGCCAGCGTTGCCGAGCCGACATTCGCCAAGCCGCGGAAGGCGTTCATGATGCCCCATACCGTACCGAACAGGCCGACATAGGGGCTGACCGAACCGACCGAGGCGAGAAAGGCGAGATGGGCTTCCAGATCGTCGATTTCACGCTGGTAGGTTGCACGCATGGCGCGACGTGCACCGTTGATGATGTCGGCGGGTTCAAGGCCTTTCTGGCCATGCAGTTTGGAGAACTCGCGGAAACCGGACTCGAAGATGCGGGCCAGTGCCCCTGCATTGTCACGATCCTGCGATACATTGCGGTAGAGCTGGACCAGATCGATTCCGCTCCAGAACTGCTGTTCGAAATTGCCCGTATTGTTACGTGTGGCGCCAAGCGTCAGGCCTTTGCGGAAAATCCAGTACCAGGACATGAAGGACACACTGGCCAGAATGGCCATGACAAACTTGACTACCAGACTGGCATTGGCAATCAGGCTGAGAATCGACAGATCTTCGGAATTCATACTTCACTTTCGAGGAGACTACGCAAGGTATCGGGGATTCGCGTGGCACGACCGCGATTCCAGTCAACGCAAGCAATGGTGATCACGGCTTCAAACAGGCGCTCGTCACCCCGCATCACGCGTTGCAGGAAGCGCATGGTGGCCGCCCCGACCGAGGTCACGGTGGAGAGGACCAGCAATTCATCGTCAAGTTCCGCACTTTTCAAATAATCCGCTTCGACGCGGCTGACGACGAAGACAATGCCCTGCTCGGCGCGCAGGTCGTGCTGATTGATGCCCAGCGCGCGCAGGCGCTCGGTACGGGCACGTTCGCAGAAGCGTAGGTAGTTTGCGTAATAGACAACGCCGCCAGCGTCGGTATCTTCATAGTATACGCGCACCGGCCAGACGGACTGATGGATGGCGTTGGTATTGTGAATCTCGGACATCCTGCTATTGTACCGTCCCCGAAGCGCCATACCCAGAAGATGTGGGGATTGTGTAAAGTATGGGGTGACTGTTTTATATTGAAGAACACGGCACGAAGTCGCGTTCTTTGCGCTCATATAATTGATTGAGGAGTGTTTCCATGGCCCTGACTGAAGCCGCACTGCTGGCTATGCCCGAGTCGGAATACATGAACGAAGCGCAGCTGAGTTTTTTCCGTGAACGCCTTTCGGCGACGCGTAGTGAACTCCAGCTCAAGGTGGATGAAACCGTTGAGCATATGCGTGAGCAGGAAACTGTTGCCGATCCGGCAGATCGTGCAACGGTTGAAGAAGAACATGCGCTGGAGTTGCGTACCCGTGACCGCGAGCGCAAGCTGTTGAAGAAAATTGATCAGGCGTTATTGCGTATTGCCGATGGTTCCTACGGTTTCTGCGAAGAAACGGGTGAGCCCATCGGCCTTGCCCGTCTGATCGCCCGTCCTACGGCGACCTTGTCGGTTGAAGCGCAAGCGCGTCGTGAACGCATGCAGAAAATGTTTGCGGACTGAGCGATTGCTTCCTCGTCGCCCATCCGGAGGTGTGACCTCTGGATGGGCGGGTCGGGGAGATGGCCGCTCAGCCTGATCCAGCTTTATAGAGTAATTGCCCGATCACCTGCTGACTGCTTGGCCCGGGTCTAAACAGAACATGGCGCTACCCTTTTTTGGCAAGAAACACGCCAACGGCGACAAAGCCGATGAATCAACACATCCCAGGAAATCCGAGCGGAACGACATCACGACCTCGCTGGAGTTCACTCATGTGGGGGATGTGGGGCGTTCTCTGGCGGCGGCAGCTGGCAGGATCCAGGTGCTGGAGGTTTCTGCCGAGGATGTTGCGGCCATTGAAGAAGCTGCCGTGTTGTATGCCAACGCCAATGACGAGGGTGCAAAGCAGGTGCTTGAGGAAGCCGTGGCCGGCAACAGCAAGCAGTCTGACCGCCTCTGGCGGATGCTTTTCGATCTTTACCGGCTGACTGGAAACAAGTCTGCCTTTGACAGCCAGGGCGTCGTCTTCGCCGAGCTGTTCGAAAAATCTCCCCCGACATGGGACGACGCAATCCCTGTTGCCGTTGCCGCGACGCCAAAAGAGGCCACGCCAGCGGTCAATCTGTCGGGCAACCTCTCCGGCAACGCCCGCCCCCAGTTTGAACAGCTTGTTCGCATCGGCACCAAGATCGGCAAGCTGCGCATCGACCTGTCTCGCCTGCGCGGCATTGATGACGCCGGTTGTACCCTGCTCAGTGACACACTGGAAGGACTCAAGCGCAACAAGGTCAAAGTGGCCCTGCTGGGTGCGCAGCATGCCTTGGGTTTGCTTGAGCCGCGTCTCAAGGTTGGCGAGCCGGAAGGCCGGGTCTACTGGCTGGCCGCTTTGGCGATGATGCAGCAGCTGGGTGATCAGGCGCGTTTTGAAGACATGGCGGTAAATTTCGCGATCACCTTTGAAGAGTCTCCCCCTTCCTGGGATCCGCCCGAAGCTGTTCTCAGTGCGACGGATTCGGGGGATGTGCCCAGGCTTGAGGAGGCGCCGCCACCGGTCCGCGAGGGATTCGCGCTGGATGGCGTGCTGGCGGGTGCCCAGCCGGAAATTCTGCGCAAGCTGGCGGTGTATGGTTCGGATCGTGACGCCATCGATGTTGATGCCAGCCAGCTCAAACGTCTGGAGTTTGTCAGCGCGGGCTCCTTGTTCAATCAGTTCGCGCAGTTCCAGGCGCAGGGCAAGCTCACCGTGATTCGTCATCCCAACGAGATGGTGGCGGCCTTGATGCGGGTGATGGGCATCGATCAGGTTGCCCAGATCGAACACAAGAAATTCTAGAATCCGTTTTCCTGTCAGGCTGACTTGTGCTGGATCAGTCTGACGCGCCGGTGCTGTAACGCTGCCTCGCTACAATGCCCGATTGCCACGCGAGGTTGCCATGATCGAACGCATCATCTCCATCCTGTTTCCGGTATTTGCCATCACGGCAATCGGTTACTTCGTTTCGCTGCGCCGCAAACCTGACATGGCACAGGTCAACCAGCTCATTGCTGATGTGTTTGTGCCGGCACTGGTATTTGGTGCCCTTGCCGGACGGGACTTCCATATCTACGAATATCGCTGGTTGGCGCTGGCCCTGTTGCTGGTCACCATGGTGTGCGGCGTGGTTGCTTTCGGGCTGGCCCGCCTGCTCAAGATCAGTCATCGCACGCTGGTTCCGCCAATGATGTTTTCCAACTCGATCAATCTGGGCGTGCCGGTGGCGGTGCTGGCCTTCGGTGATCGGGCGCTGCAGCCGGCCATCGTGCTGTTCCTGGTCTCCAGTCTGGTGCACTACTCCTATGGCCTGTGGCTGCTGGACCACAAGGCGCGGCTCTCGCAGATGTGGCGTGTGCCTTCGCTGCTCGCCATGCTGGCCGGTCTGGCCGTGTCCTTGCTGGGCATCCAGGTGTGGCAGCCGGCAGTGATGGCCTTGCGCATGCTGGGCGACATCTGTATTCCGCTGATGCTTTTTGCGCTCGGTGTGCGCATGACGGACATCAGTTTCAAGGGCTGGAACGTCGGCGTGATCAGTGGCCTGGTACGGCCTGCCGCCGGCATGCTGCTGTCTTTCGGTGTGGCCGAATTGCTGGGTCTCAAAGGCTTTGAAGAAGGCCTGCTGGTGATCTACGGCGCGCTGCCGCCGGCGGTGATGAACTACATCTTTGCGGAACGCTATAACGCCGAACCGGAGCGGGTGGCGTCGATTGTCCTGATCGGCAACCTGCTGTCGATCGGGGTCCTGCCGGTGGCGCTGGCTTTTGTGCTGTAGCGCTCAGCCCCGAACGGGGGTGACGCCTGGCAGTTTGCTGTCCAGGATCGCAGCACGCAGCAGATCGATGACCTTGGTGCGCGGGTAGGTCACGCGCCAAGCAATCGCAACGCGCCGGCTGGGTTCGGGAGCGGCAAACGGGCGGATTGCCACGAGTTTCTGGTTCTCTGCAAGTGGATCGGCTGCCGAGCTGGGCAGTACCGTAATACCGAGGCCGGTGGCGACCATATGCCGGATGGTTTCCAGCGAACTGCCTTCCATGGTCTTCTGCAGACCGGTGCCGTGCGCACAACGCGGGCAGGCTTCCAGCACCTGATCACGGAAACAGTTGCCCGCCCCGAGCAGCAGGAGCGGCTCTTCGGGCAGCAAAGTCGAGGAGATTTCCGTTTCCTTTGCCCACGCATGGTTGGCGGGGATGACCACACGGAAAGGTTCGTCATACACGGGCTGCGCGACGATGCCGGGCTCGACGAACGGCAAGGCCAGAATGGCCACGTCGATATCCCCCTTTTTGAGCTGATCGGACAGGCGATGCGTGTAGTTCTCCTGGATCATCAGCGGCATGCGCGGTGCGCGTTCGGCCAGCAAGGGAATCAGCGAAGGCAGCAGATAGGGGGCGATGGTGTAGATCACGCCGATCCGCAACGGGCCGCTCATGGCATCCCGCCCGGCTTCGGCGAGATCCCGGATCTGGCTTGCTTCGCGCAGCACACGTTCAGCCTGGTCGACGATTTCGCGGCCGATCTCGGTGACCTTGACGTCTACTGCGCTGCGCTCGAACAACAGCACTCCGAGCTGTTCCTCGAGTTTCTTGACGGCGACCGACAGGGTCGGCTGACTGACGTGGCATTTCTCCGCAGCGCGGCCGAAATGGCGCTCCTGCGCGAGCGAAACGATGTAACGCAGATCGGTGAGTGTCATGACAATGTCCCGGCCAGCGCATCCAGGCACCAGCGCCTGAATAGAATTTTTCAATTATACCCGTAACGATGGATAGTTTTTTTGACCAAGGTCGACGCCTCTTGAACTTGTTTGCGGACCCCCCATTTTGAAAACAGTGCATCAAGGCCGGAACCTTGTATGAAGGTGCCGGTCACAAGCATCAGATTGCCGGCCTTGAAGGTCCGGCAACTATTCACTGATCCATTCTTCATGTTTGTGGAGGAATTTATGCCTTGGTCTCTGGCTCGCGCTGCACTGCTCTCAAGCGTAGCGGCCATTACATTTACAGGTTGCTTGCAGGAATCCGGAATCAACTCATCCCATGCCAGTGGCGTAGCCACGGCGGCGACGGCCGCAACCGTCGGCACCGGTGCGCGGGTGGCTTTGCCGGACTTCAGCCCGCTGGTCGAAGCGGTTGGCCCGGCAGTGGTTAACATCAGCGTCACCAGCGTTGAAAAAGTCAGTCGTGCAACCGCATCGCCGTTTGGTGACGAAGACGACCCCTTTTCGGACTTTTTCCGCCGTTTCGGTATTCCGGTGCCCAACCAGCAAGGCCAGCAGGCCCAGCCGCACGTACAGCAAGGCGTGGGGTCGGGCTTCATCATCAGTGCTGACGGCTACATCCTGACCAATGCTCACGTGGTTGATGGGGCGACGGAAGTTACCGTCAAACTGACCGACAAGCGTGATTTCAAGGCCAAGGTTATCGGTGCAGACAAGCGTACCGATGTTGCCCTGATCAAGATTGACGCGAAGGATCTGCCGACCGTGAAGACCGGCAATCCGGACAACGCCAAGACCGGTCAGTGGGTCCTCGCCATGGGCTCGCCGTTCGGCCTCGAAAACACGGTTACGGCGGGCATCATTTCGGCCAAGTCGCGCAGGCTGCCGGACGAAACCTATGTGCCCTTCATCCAGACGGACGTTGCGATCAATCCGGGGAACTCGGGAGGGCCGCTGATCAATCTGGATGGCGAAGTCATCGGTATCAATTCCCAGATCTATTCGCGCTCGGGCGGCTATATGGGGATCTCCTTCTCGATCCCGATCGACGTTGCACTCAAGGTCAAGGAGCAGCTTCAGAAGCATGGCAAGGTCTCGCGTGGCAAGCTGGGTGTCGTGATCCAGGGTATGGACAAGGATCTGGCGCAGTCCTTCGGTCTGGACAAGGCAGCGGGTGCCCTGGTCAGCTCGGTCGAGCCGGGTGGGCCGGCAGACAAGGCAGGCCTGCAGAATGGCGACATCATCCAGCAGGTGGATGGCACCAAGGTTGATGAGTCCGCCGACTTGCCGCGTCTCATCGGCGACCGCAACCCTGGCGACACGGTCAAGCTCAAGGTCTGGCGGGACAAAGGCCAGCGCGAGATTGCCGTGAAACTCGGCGAACAGGTTTCCGAATCCGTCGCGCTGGGGGATGACAATTCAGCCTCCCCGGGCGGCAAGCTGGGCCTGGTTGTGCGTCAGCTCAATGCCCGCGAAGCCCAGCGTCTGGGCATCTCCAGCGGTCTGGTGGTCGAGCAAGCCAACGGGGCCGCCGGCAAGGCCGGGATCCGTCAGGGCGATGTCATCCTTGCGGTCAGCAACAAGAAAGTCACCAATGCTGAACAATTGCGCAAAGCCGTCGAAGCGGCCGGCAAGAATGTACCGCTGCTGATTCAGCGCGGTGATGTCCAGCAATACGTGGTCGTGCGTATCAACTGATTTTCAACGTTTGTCTCCTACTCCCCTTCAGGGCCGCCCCAAGCGGCCCTTTTTTTGCAGGCAAGGAGATCACGCCGGCGGGCCGGCAAGCGGGATGCGCAGCACGAATTCGGCGCCACCACCACTCCGGTTGCGCGCGAAGATATGACCGCCATGGGCGCTGGCGATTTCGCGACAGATGGCCAGTCCCAAACCGGTTCCGCCAGCGCTGCTGCGGGTTTTGCTGCTTTGTACGAACTTGTCGAAAACCGCTTCCAGCTCGTCTTCCGGAATGCCCGGGCCACGATCCGCCACGGTGATCTCCAGCGCGGCGACGGCGGCATGGGCATGGGCATGGCCTTCAAGACTGATGCTGCTGGGTTGCGTCTGCAGGAGGATCTCACCGCCGCTGGAGGAAAACTTGATGGCATTCGACAGCAGGTTGCGCAGGACTTGCGCCAGCAGTTTGGCATCGGCCTGAACCGTTGTGGCGCCGGTGTGCAGGGTACGGATCTGCAGATCCAGCTGAACGGCGAGGGCTTCAAACTCGCTGAGCGCTTCATGTGCCAGCTCCGCCACATCGACTTGCGAAAGCCGCACTTCCATGTGGCCTGCCTCGAGCTTGGAAAGATCCAGCAGGTCGTCGAGCAGGCTCATCAGGCGCTCGGCGCTGCTGACAATGCGCTCGAAATATCCGTAGGTGCGTTCGGTATTGCCCTCTGGCAGACGTTGCAGCCCGATGCGGGCAAAGCTGAGAATGCCGTGCATGGGGGTTCGCAACTCGTGTGACATATTGGTCAGGAAGAGTGACTTGGCTGCATTGGCCCGTTCGGCTTCCTCCTTGGCAATGAACAGGCGCGCTTCGGCCAGGCGCCAGGGCGTGACATCGAAATTCGCGCCCACGATGACCGGACGACCTTCGTCATCCAGACAACTGCCTTTGGCAATGACCCGGTAGCGGGGCTGGCCGGTCAGGGGGTGAGGCCGGAATTCTTCCTTGAGGATCAGCTTGCCCTGAAGCACTTCGGCGTCTTCGGCAAACACGATGCGCTGCATTTCGGGAGTGAAGGTCGAGAGCCGGCCGACCAGTTCTTCCTTGCTCATGCCGCGCTCGGTGGCAAAAGCCTGGTTGACGATCAGATAGTGGCTGCTGGCATCCTTCACGTACACCGGCTGCGGGATCACGTCGATGAGGCGCTGCACGTATTGCTGGATGCGTTCGCTGCGTGCAGTCTCGCGCTGCAGGGCCGCAGCCAGCTCGCGTTCGGCCAGGCGCCAGCGTGTCACGTCGAAGGTCGAGACCACGATGACCTTGTCGCCGTTGGCATCCTCGCATCCTGCCTTCGAAACCACCCGATAGCGTTCCACGCCGTTGCGCGGGTTGGGTTTGTATTCTTCCTTGAAGACCACCTCGCCAGCCAGCACGCGTGCATCCTCTTCAGTGGTGAAACGGATGGCCTCCAGGCCGCTGATCTGCAGGCTGACCGAATCCTGCCCGGGCAACTCGTCTTTGCTGAGTTCCCGTTCATTGGCAAATGCCGTGTTGACGAGCAGGAACCGGCTGGCCGAATCCTTGACATACACGGGGTAGGGAATGACGTCGATGAGGCGCTGGATGTATTGCTGGGTGCGTTCGTGGTTCTGCTGTTCGCGCTCAAGCGCCTGGGTCAATTCGCGCTCGGCCTGATACCAGCGCGTGATGTTGAAATTCGCGACGACGATCACCGGCCGGCCTTCACTATCCAGGCAGCATCCCTTCGAGATGATCCGGTGGCGCTCTTCACCCGTCACCGGATGAGGCTCGTGCTCTTCCTTGTAGATGACTTTCCCTGCCAGGACTTCCGCGTCCTCTGCGGAAACCGACGCACTCAGATCCGGATGGCTGTCCGCGATCCAGTCCCAGGAGCGCAGGCCGACGATGTCGGCTTTCGGTTTTCCGAGTTCCCTGGCGTGAGCCTCGTTGACCATCAGGTAACGGCTGTGGGCATCCTTGACCGAGACCGGCTGCGGGATCAGGTCGATCAGGCGCTGAACGTAATCCTGGACGCGGGTACGACGTTGCACCTCGCGTTCCAGTGCGGCGTGCAGCTCGGTTTCAGTGCGGCGATTGGTGGTGACGTTGTTGAGCGAGATGATGATGACGCGCCGGTCATCTGCGTCACGGCCCACCACCTTGCGCGTGGTGAAGTAGCGCAGACCGCCCTCGGGGCTGCCGATCACGCTTTCATCGCTCAGGACGGTGCCATCCGGCTGGGCCAGCAGTGCACGCTCCGAGGCTTCGATGGGTTCGGCGATGGCAGCTTCGACGAAATCGGTCAGACGCTTTCCGATGATGTCCTGTGGCGCATGCCCGAGTACTTCAGCCGCGATGCGGTTGACCATCAGGTACTTCAGTTCCTCATCCTTGATCAGCACCGGATTGGGCGTCACATCAAAGATCAGCTGCAGGAACTCGCGCAGTCTGGATTGCTGCGCCAGGGTTTGCTGGACCTCACGCTCGGCCTGACGCCAGGGCGTCACGTCAAAGTTGGCACCGACGATGACCGGCTGCCCTTCGGCGTCCAGACAGGAGCCCTTGGTGATCAGGCGGAACCGCTCCTTGCCGGTATGCATATGCGGAAGGCATTCTTCCTTGCTGATCATCTCGCCCGCCAGGACACGCTGGTCCTCATCGGCAATCGTGTCGGCCAGACGCAGTGTATTGGCCAGAGCAGAGGAGTTCTGGCCCATCAGTTCCTCACGCGTGCGCTGGCGTTCTTTGCAGAACGCATCGTTGACCAGCACGTAGCGGCTGTGCGCATCCTTCACGTACACCGGCTGCGGGATCACGTTGATCAGGCGCTGCACGTATTGCTGGATGCGCTCTCCGCGGGCCATCTCGCGGTCCAGCACGGCTTGCAGCTGATGCTCGGCGGTTCGCCAGGCCGTCACGTCGAAATGTGTGCCAACCACCACTTTCTCGCCCCGTGCATCGATACAACAGCCCTTGGAAACGACCAGATGGCGGGCTTCTCCGTTATAGCGATGGCGGTTGATGACTTCCTTGAAGACGACCCGGCCAGCCAGCACTTCCTGGTCTTCCTGCAGCATGGCGGTGGCGTGGGCCTGGTCTGCCAGCAGTTCGCCCGGGCGACGGCCGAGTACCTGATCGGCCGACAGATTGTGTGAACGTGCGTAGGATTCGTTGATCAGCACAAAACGACCGCTTGCATCGCGGACATAAACAGGCTGCGGGATCACGTCGATCAGGCTTTGCACAAAAGCCTGCATGCGCATTGCGCTTTCGAACTGCTCCTGGAACAGATGCTCGCGCTGGCTGCGGTCCTCGCATACCACCACCAGGCGGTCTGCGCCTTCGACCAGACGTGTCCGCAAGGCGATCAGCAAGGGGGTCGTGCCACTGCGCTCCAGCCAGACTTCTTCGCCCGGCACCTTTTCGCCCTGCAGACTTTTCTGGATCTGGCGTTCCAGGCGCACGCTGCACTCGCGCGGCAGCAGCCTGAGCAACTCCGCGCCCATGAGTCGGGTGCGAGGGAAACCGCTCAGTGCCGTGAAGGCTTCGTTACTTGCCAGGACGCGGGCGTTCGCATCGATCACCACATAGGGCAGGCTCACCGCCTCCAGTGCGGCGGTGGCATAGCGCAGATCGCGCTGGAGGAAATAGCTGCGTGCTGCCAGCACCCCGCTGCACAGCACGCCGGCTCCCGCCAGCAGCCAGGCGGATCCAAGACCCAGCATGGTGCTGGTAATGGCGATCAGGAGAAGCCCTGCAAGCGTGATTCCTGGCCAAACGAACCGCAGCATCTTCGTATCCATTTTCAGGCTGATTGCTCAGGCGAAGCTTACCGCGCATTGCATGCCAGCAGCACATCATGGCGGTCCGGCGGGGTCAGACGGGATCCTGTCTTCAAAATCAGCCAGGGCTCGCGTGGCGAAAGATTGCGAACGGGGCAGGCGCAGGCAAGAAAACGCCGCCCGCAGGCGGCGATTTCCTCATGCAGGGCCGGCTTACTTCTTGTCGGCGGGTTTGGCTGCGCTGCTCTTGGCCGGAGCCTTGGCTTGCGGCTTGGCGGCTTCCTTGGCGGGCGCCTTGGTCACCGACAGCAATTCCACTTCGAAGTTCAGCGTGGCATTCGGCGGAATCGGGCCGCCACCGTTTTCGCCGTAGGCAATGCTTGCCGGGCAGGTCAGCTTGGCCTTGCCGCCGACCTTCATCTTCTGCACGCCTTCGGTCCAGCACTTGATCACGCCGTTGAGCGGGAATTCGGCCGGTTCGCCACGTTTGTAGGAGCTGTCGAATTCCTTACCGTCGGTGAATGTGCCGCGGTAATTCACCTTGACGATATCGCTCTCGGCCGGGCTGGCGCCGGTGCCTTCCTTCAGTGACAGATACACCAGGCCGCTCGGCGTTTTCACCGCGCCAGCTTCCTTGGCGGCCTTCTCGGCAAACTCCTTGCCTGCGGCCAGTGCCTTTTCACCTTGTGCGGCGCGGCGGCTCTGTGCCAGTTGCTGGATCTTCGGACCGTAGGTTTCCATTTCGACGGCGGGCTTGGCGCCCGTGATCACATCGGTCATCCCCTTCTTGATGAATTCCAGCTCGGCCGGACTGAGATTGAAGGATGCGTTGGCTTGTTGGCCCAGTACCGAGCCCAGCGCGTACAGCGTCTTCTGGTCTTCGGTCATATCGGCGGCCTGCACGGCCGGAATCATCAGTGCCGCTGCCAGCACGAAAGCGAGTTTCTTCATCGGTTTTCCTTTGAGTAAGCACATGCTCCGGGCCATGGTTTGCCACGGGAGCCGCAAGGATACGGGATTTACGCAGGGATGGCTGTGCACACGCTGGCGTCAATTCTGTAGCAGTCATCCGACAAGCCTGGCAGGGGCGAGTTCCGGCCGGCCGGAAACTCAGGCCAACGTGGCTTCGTACAGGCAATCGCGGCCGGCTTCCTTGGCTGCGTAGAGGGCATGATCGGCGGCACGCAGCAGGGCTTCGGCCGTATCGCCATGCAGTCCGGCCTGTGCCAGTCCACCCGAGAAAGTGACCGCCGGCAGTGTTACGTGAGAAAGCTGGATCGGGCTCTCACGGATCCGGTTGGCAATCTGCTCGATGCGCTCACGCGCCTCGGCGGTGGTGGCGCCCGGCATCACCACCACGAATTCCTCGCCGCCGAAGCGGCACGCCAGGTCCGAACTGCGCAGATGCTGCTTGAGTGTGGCGGCCAGATGAACGAGTACCGCATCGCCGGCTTCATGTCCCCAGGTGTCGTTGACGCGTTTGAAATGATCCAGATCGAGCATCACGATGGACAGGGGGCGACGCTCGCGCTGGGCACGCATCAGCTCGCGCGGCAGGGTTTCATCGAGATAGCGGCGATTCAGCAGCCCGGTCAGCGGATCGCGGATTGCCTGCTCGTGGAGGGCGTCCCGCAGACGGACATTGGATAGCGCAAGCTTCAGGGTCTCCGCCACCATGGCGGCCAGATGCGTGATCCGCGCCCATTCGCGTTCGCTCACCTCGGCGGCTGAGCGTACGCTGAGCAAACCGAGGTTCTCGCCCAACACCTGCAGGGGGTGACAGATATACGGGCTGGTCGGCAGGGTATCGAAATGCTTGCAAGCCGCCCCATCGGCCAGATGTCGCATGGTATGGCGCTGGCCACGGCGCATGCCCCAGCAGGCACTGGCCGGGAAGCTGGCCAGTGCGCCGGCGCCATCCCCCCAGCGCGCCACGGTCTTCATCGTGTTTTCCCCTGCGGGCTGTACTGCCAGCGCACCACCCGTGCCCAGATTCAGACGTGCCAGGATGTGCTCGACCACTTCGAAGGCTTCGCCCGCGTTCAGGCAGCTCTGCAGGCGTTCATTGAGCTCGTTCAGGCGGGTCAGGTCCGCCGCATGGCGCTCCACCGATGCGAGCGAGAGCTTGAGTTGCGCATTGGTTTCCTGCAGCTGTTCGCGCGCCAGTTTTTCTTCGGTGATGTCGCGCACGATGCCCACGATGCGGTCGGCTTCATCGGCCCGACCGCGCAGGCATTCGCCCGTCGCGGCCAGCCAGTGCACCGAGCCATCCGGCCACACGATGCGGTGCTGCAGCGCGAAGCTGGTACTGCCCTGGCGCACGGCCTCCACGGCTGCAACGAGGGCGGCACGGTCATCCGGATGGACGCAGGCCATCAGCCCTTCGAAAGGCCGTGAAAAATCGCGCAGGCGGAACCCGAACAGCGGCTCGACTTCGTCGGACCAGCTCAGTTCTTGATTCGCCAGATTCAGGTCCCAGCTGCCGATCCGCGCGGCGCGCTGGGCCAGGGCATAGCGCGCCTCGCTGATGCGCAGGCGCTGGTTGGCTTCCTGCAGTTCGGTGGTACGGCGGGTCAGGTTGTCGGTGATCTCGTTGAGGGCATCAAGCACGATCACCAGCGATTCGGACTGCTGGGCCAGGGCCTGCTCGCTGGCCTGTTCCCGCGGTTTGCCTTGTTGCAGAGCCAGGATCTCGCACGCCATCTGCATGTCGGTGCCGAGTACATGGAACAGCAACCACTTGGTCAGAGAGGGTAATAGCCGCCCCACTGCGATGGCTGCGTTGGATTCGGCGCTGGCGGCCAGGTTGCGTACAATCCGGATCTGTTCCCGCAAAGAATCGTGGGCGTGGGTGTGCGAAGTGATGAAACCCGCATCGAGCGCGTACTGGTTCATCATTGCTTCTTCGACCTCGAAGTGCTTGCTGGCGCATGCCAGCAGCTCGTCCAGCACGCCGATCAGCACCTCCTGGCAGACCCCGTCGATGGCCAGCTGGGACAGGTGGTTGATCATCTGGACCAGCTTTGCATGCTGCTGGTCCAGTTCGCGCAGGCCGGTTTCAAACCTGCTGGACCAGACGAACATATCTTTCAGGTTGCTTGGATCGCTCACGCGCTCATCCTTTGCAAAACCGGCATGCCTTAGAGGGATATTAGGTGCCCTGCCGGCGCAAGGCCATAGAAATAAATACCGTCAATCTTCATGTTTCTCCCCGCTTTTCGAGACACCATGCCACACGCCTCCACTCCGACTCCCGAACTTCTCGCCCCTGCCGGCAGCCTTGCGATGCTCGACACGGCCCTGGCCTTTGGCGCCAACGCCATCTATGCTGGCCAGCCGCGCTACAGCTTGCGCGTGCGCAACAACGATTTCGGCGATCTGGCCTTGCTGAAATGCGGCATCGACCGCGTGCATGCGGCACAGGGCAAGTTCTACCTCGTCTCCAACATTTTCCCGCATGGCGCCAAGCTCAAGACCTATGTGCGCGACATGGCGCCGGTCATCGCGCTGGGGCCGGATGCACTCATCATGTCGGACCCGGGGCTCATGATGATGGTGCGTGAAGCGTGGCCGGATCAGCCCATCCACCTCTCGGTGCAAGCCAATACCGTGAATGCCGCCGCGGTGAAATTCTGGGCGCGCAATGGCGTTTCGCGCGTGATCCTGTCGCGCGAACTCTCGCTCGAAGAGATCGCCGACATCCGCCAGGCCTGCCCGGATACCGAGCTTGAAGTCTTCGTGCATGGCGCGCTGTGCATCGCCTATTCCGGGCGGTGCCTGCTCTCCGGCTATCTCAACCATCGCGACCCGAACCAGGGAAGCTGCACCAACGCCTGCCGCTGGGATTTCAAGGTGCACCCCGGCCGTACCGATGCGAGTGGCGACGTGTTCCTGATCGAAGAACGCGAGCGCCGCGCCGGCAGCTACAACGTGATCGAAGAAGACGAGCACGGCACCTACATTCTCAACAGCAAGGACCTGCGCGCCATCGAACATGTGCAGCGACTGGTCGACATCGGGGTCGATTCGCTCAAGATCGAAGGCCGTACCAAGAGCCCGTATTACGTTGCCCGCACGACCCAGGCCTACCGTGCCGCCATTGACGCGGCAGTGGCCGGCCGGGCGCTCGACCCGGCCCTGATCGATTCGCTCGACGGGCTTGCCAACCGGGGCTACACCGGCGGGTTCTTCGCACGCCACCACGAAGCGGGCAAGAATGCCGGCCGGCCGGATGACAGTGGCTTCCAGAACTACCAGCGTGGCACCTCCGAATCCGCGCGCAGCCTGTATGTCGGCGACGTGGTCGCGTATGACACCGTGCGCGGACTGGCCGAGGTCGAAGTCAAAAACCGTTTTGCCGTTGGCGACCGGCTCGAACTCGTGCAGCCCCAGGGCAATCGCGTCATCGAATTGTCGGCCATGCAGCAGGCCGATGGCAGCGCCATGCCGATTGCACCGGGGAGCGGTCACCGCGTCTGGCTGCCGCTGCCGGCCGATAGCGTCGGCGCCTTCCTGACCCGCTTCATGGTACAGAACGAAACCATGCCGCTTGAATCAGCCGCGGCCGGCTGCACGAGCGGCGGCTGTGAGGGCTGCGGCTGAGCAGGTGATTGCTTACTTGTGCCCGCTGCCGCTCCAGCCGCTGCCGGAGCCAGTCGAGAAGCCCGAGCTATTCCCCCAGGAGCGATAGCTGCCACTGCTGCTGGTGAGGCTGTGATTCACGCCGGTGACCACCGTGGTGACGATGAGCGCGTAAAGCAGATAGACCAGGCGATTCATGCGTCATCTCCGATGGGGCCTGGCGTATCGCCACCGCCCATCCATACAGGCAGCCACAGCAGAAGCAGGGCCAGGCCGGTGAAGATCCACGCGCCGGGATGCTCGTCGAAGAAGAGCGGCGGCGCATTGAGGATCACCAGGATCCAGCTCGCGGCCTTGGCGAACCCCTGCAGCGAGTCCGTCACACGGCTTGCGGGACCTGCCTTGGCGGTACTGCCCGCCGGCTTGGCGAAGAGGCTGGCGATGCGCTCGGCGCTGAGCGTGCGGCTGCGCGACCAGGTCACCTCTTCTGCCGTCATTTCTTCGCAGAGCACACCGTCCGGGCCGTAGTAGTCGGTCACGCGGCTCTTGTCACCGATCTTCACGCGCCAGTTGAAGGCGCCGGCGGCGTAGATCACTTCGCTGCCGTACGCCCACTTCCTGGTGTAGGTTTTGCCGCCCAGGCTGACGCGGTTGCCCGAGATGTCAGGCAGGCTGTTGAGCACCTCGGTGCGCGTCCACTCCGTGTCGGTTTCGACGATCCACAGGAAACCCTTGGCCGCGTTGAAAAGCAGATACTCGGTCCAGACCTCGGATTCATCCGAGCCAAATTCGCGGCAACGCATCAGGCCGATGATTTGCCATTTCACGCCATCGAGCGTGCCGGCATCCCCGAGCTGCAAAGTGGTGTTCACGCGGGCAAGTTCCGCGTGCCTGGCGAGCACCTCGGCCTTGTCGCCAGAGAGCGCCACTTCGGCGTGGCAGCTTGGGCAGACGAGGTGCTCGGCACGGCCCGGAATGCGTTCGATGCCGCTGCCGCAGTTCGGGCATTCCAACGCTTTCGTCTTGCCTTTGAGCTTGCCGGCAGTCTCTTCGACCTGATCGTCATTGCGCAACAGCTGGCACTTGAGCGCCTCCAGCGTGGTTGCTACGCCGAGGTAGACTTGTGGCGTGTCGCTCTCCGAATAATCGAGGGTCAGGAAGCGTTCGCCGCTGCGGAAATCCGCCACCCGGGCCTGATAGCCGCTGCCGACCTGAAATGGCAGCTCGCCGTCGCCCGCCACGCATTGCGCGGTGCGCACATCGGTGGCGACGAAGCGCTGGCCATCCCACGGAATCGTCGCGCCGGGCCTGATCTGCTCGAACGCGGGCGCTTTGTTGGGAGCGCCTTTGGGCAAGGTGAACACGTATTGGCCCGAGCCATCCGAGAGCCAGCCCGCCGTGCCGTCGTCGAAGAGCACATACCACTCGTTCCAGAAACCATCGTCATAGCGCAGCTGGATTCGCCCGACCACCGCGAAGTTCTTGCCCTCATACACGCCCGAAGTGGTGATCTGGATGCGCGTGTGATCCTCGATCACCTCGCTCATGCGCCCGATGTTGCGCACCGCCTCCGCCTCGCGCAGCAGGGTGCTGCGGCAATAGGCGCACACCGCCATCACCGAGCCGGCTGATCTGAACTGGACTTCAGCCCCGCAGGCGGGGCAGGCGGTTTTGTACATTTTAGTAGGGCGGGTTAGGCGAAGCCGTAACCCTCGCGTGAAGGTTGATCAACGAGCAGCCGTGATTCCGAGCCATCACCCGCCCAATCCAACGCATAAACCCCAGCCTTTGCCAGACGGTGAAAGCTTGAATAAGGCCAGTCGCCAACCCGCGTGACATGACCATGTTTGACCGGGTTGAAATGCACGTAATCCATGTGATTCTCGAAATCCCTTTCATCGCGTAGCAGGTGTTCCCAATAACGGTGTTGCCACAGCGTGCCGCAATGCTTTGCCGCGCGTCGTTCGGAGAGCCATTCGGGGCGAAAGTAATGCGCCCCGCAACACCGCGTTACGTGCGCCTTGATCAAGCGCCAGCGCGTTGCAAAATCCTTGTCGCCCTCGGGCAAAGTCCAGATCGCATGCAGGTGATCCGGCAGCAACACCCAGGCATCAATCACAAAAGGGCGCTTCACCCGCACCGTTTCAATCGCTTCGCGCAATGCCGCACGCACATGCTCGTCCACCAACACAGGTTGCCGCCGTTCAGTGACCACCGTAAAGAAATACGAAGCCCCCGCCACATCCGCTCGCCGATATCGGGACATTCATGCCTCCACAAAACGTAGGGCGGGTTAGGCGAAGCCGTAACCCGCGCGGTTCAGGTTAGCGCCAGCACGAACCATCATAAAAAGCACCCTGCATTTACGGCGTTGTCATGTGATTGGCGATACGCCTTGTTGAGCGGTTTGTCCGCGCGGGTCAAATGACCCGCCCTACAAGGCTTAGCATGATTATTCCGGTATTCGTAACGAGGGCAGTCTGATGGTGCAGGAATACTGCAGGTTCAAGCCACCATCTTTCGGGCTGGTGCCGGATGCGATGAGGGTTTGCATGCCTGAAACCCCAGGCACTCACGATACGACGGAACCATATCACATGCCGGACGAGGGTGGCGGAGCGGTTGTTTTATGTACGCCGTGCGCAATGAAAGGTCGCGCCGGTCGGGGACCTGCGGGGGACGAGGTGTGACATGACGGTCTGCAAAGACCAAAAGCCGTTTGACCGCACCCGAATGACCAGCGCTTGCATCGTGGAAGGCGTTACCAATCCGAATGATTCGCCTGACACGGCTGGCAGTAGATGCGGCACGAAACTGAAACGGCGCGGAATTCCGCGCCGTTTTGTTTCGACCATGCAGTGGCGCTGATCAGAAGGTCAGTTTTTCGGCCTTGTTGTTCTGCTTGCGGGTCGCGTCGGCGGCGGCTTCCTGCTCTTTCTTGAAGGCTTCCATCTGCTCCTTCATCATCTTTTCGGAGGTGAGCGTCAGTTCCAGGCGATCTACCGTAACGTCTGCAACGAGCTCCGGGAAGCTGGACTGGGCGTCAAGCTGTCTGGCATAGGCGCCCTTGCAGGCCTGCTTTTCGTCGTAGGTCTTGGCGGTGCAGGGTGGCAGGGGTTTGTCGGTGAGGTTCTGCATGCGCCAGCGCAGGATGACGGCCCTGCCGCTTGTCTTGTTGAAGGTTGGCTTGCCGTATTTCTTGACCAGTGCGTCGACGACATCATTGATGGTGTGCTCCAGCTTGTATTGTTGCTTGAGCTTGATGGAGTAGACGCGGACGACCTTGCCCGGGGCCCAGTGGCGGAACAGGAAGATGTGCCGCTCGTCCTGGTAGAAGCTCTTGGTTTCGGTTTCTTCGCTCAGGGGCATGTTGGTCGGGATGGTGTATTTGTTGAACTTGCCGTTCCATTTGCCATTGGTGATTAGGGTCTGGGCTTCGTCCTGGCTCATTCCGAGCTTGAAGCCGGAGATGTCGAAGGCGTTGATCTGCGCTTCGGTGTAGAAGGGGCCAGTGGCATATTTCTGGTCGTACTGCCGGGAGGATTCGTCGGGCCCGGCGTATTGCGCAAAGGCATTGCACGAGAGCAGCAGCGACAGGCCAAACAGGGCAAGGTGTTTCATGAGGTGACTCCTGATGATTGTGACGGAAAGATGACAGCTTCCGGCGCGCGCCGGAAATGGATACCAATTCAACATAGCGGCTCCCGTTTTCCGGTCTTGAGTCCGGGTCTGCGATGGCGGCGAACCAACTTTGAGAATCGTCAAGCCTGGCCAGGGCCTGGCGAGGCGGCAGACTTTGCGGTGGGTGTGGCGGAACGGGCTGCTTGGGGAACGATGGACCGTGAAGGCGCGAAGTCTGGTCCATGATCAAGGGCACGCGGCTCCGATCCGCGCGTTAATCCGTTTTCCCCCCGACCCGGCACCACTTCATGGAATTCGTCACCAATCCGTATTTCTATTGCGCTGCAATTCCGGCGGTGTTGCTTGCGGGCATCTCGAAGGGGGGCTTTGCGGGGGGCTGGGGGTGATGGCGGTGCCGCTGATGGCGCTGGCGATTCCGGCGCCGCAGGCGGCGAGCGTGATGCTGCCGATCCTGTGCCTGATGGATCTGGTGGGGAGCTGGAGCTTTCACCCGTACTGGGATTGGCGCCTGTTGCGCCGCCTGCTGCCGGGGGCGGTACTGGGGATTGCAGCGGGCTGGGTATTGTTCCGCCATATCTCGCCGACGGCGCTGGATGTTAAAGGGGCCAAGCTCGAATTAAATTCTCACGCCGCAAATTCCAGCTTCACCTGCTTCCCGAGCGCCGCCGCCGCGCTGGCTAGCGTGGTCAGCGTCAGGCTGGTGTCGCTAGCGTCGAGCAGGCGGTTGAGCGCGGCGCGGCTGGTGTGCATCTTGGCGGCTAGTGCTGTCTTGGTGAGCTTCTGCGCCTTCATTTCCTGCTCGATCTGCCAGGCGATCACGCGCTTCATGGCGGTGGCGGTGGCTTCCTGCTGCATGGCTTCTTCGCTCAGAAAATCGTCGAAATTGCTGCCGATGTTTTTGTGTTTCATGACTTACTCCTGCAACTGTTTGAGCCGGGCTTTGGCCAGATCAAGATCGTCCTGCGGGGTGGCCTGAGACTTCTTGATGAAGCCATGCAGCAAGACCATTACGCCATCGACCACCGTGAACAACACCCGGGCAATGCGGTTTTCCAGATGAATCCGCACTTCCCATAAACCCTTGCCCATCTTGCGCACCAGCGGCATGCCCAGGGGCCAGCCGAACTGCACGGTCTTGATGTCTTCACCGATGCTCTTGCGATCCTGCGCGAAGAGGGCCTTGAGCCAGTCGCGCACCGGTTCGCCGCCCGCATCGGTCTGAAAGAAGCACACGGCAAGGATGGGTGTGCTTATGGATTGAGTGTATCAATATTGGTACGTTTTTTCCAGACAGGATTTCACTCGCCTACAGCGCCGGAGTTTCGAGATCGGGCCGCGCAGTAGATTCATTCGTGGCTTTCACCCCAACATCTTCTTGAGAACTTCCGCCTTCGCCGTGTCGTAATCCGCCTGCGTGATCAGGCCCTGATCGAGCAGGGCTTTCAGCTTGGCGAGCTTGGCCGTTGGGTCTTCGGCAGCCGGGGCGGCAGCGGCGGGCTGGTTGAGGCCGTTCATGGCCTGGCCCATGGTGTTGGCCATCATCTGGCCCATGCCCATCCCGGCGGCGAGGCCTGCGCCAATGCCGGCAATGCCACCTTCATTCTGTGCGGCGAGCGGGATGCTGTTGGCCATCTGGTACTGGGTGAACTTGTTCATGTCGCCCATCATGCCCATGGAGATCCGGGTGTCGATGGCCTTCTGCAGTTCTTCGGGGAGCGACACGTTCTCGACCACGAAGTTGTCCAGCGTGAGGCCGTAGCGGTCGAAGACCGGCAACATGCCTTCCTTGAGCTTGTCGCTCATGAGCATCTGATTGGCGGCCATGTCGAGGAAGGGCACGTCGCTGGAGCCGAGCAGGCCGGTCATGGTGGCGACGACGAGGTTGCGCAGTTGCTGCTCCATGTCCTCAACCGTGTAGACTTCGCGCGTACCGCTGATCTCGGCGAAGAATTTCTTGGGGTCGGCGAGCTTGTAGGAATAGATGCCGAAGGCGCGCAGGCGCACCATGCCGAAATCCTTGTCGCGGATCGTCACGGGCTGCTGGGTGCCCCACTTGCGGCCGATCTGCAAGCGGGTGCTGAAGAAGTACACATCGCTCTTGAAGGGCGAGGCGAAGAGCTTGTCCCAGTTCTTCAGGTAGGTGAGTACCGGCAGGGTCTGGGTGGTGAGCGTGTACATGCCGGGGCCGAATACGTCGGCGACCTTGCCTTCATTGACGAACACGGCCATCTGCGATTCGCGCACGGTGAGGCTGGCGCCGTTCTGGATTTCCATGTCCTGCATGGGGAAGCGCCAGGCGAGCACGCCGTCGCCGTCCTCGTTCCATTGCAGGATGTCGATAAACTGTTTCTTGATGAAATCGGTCAGGCCCATGGCATTTCCCTTCAGGTCGGAGCAGCGGCGTTGAACGCCTGTTTGGTGTGCCGGTCGAAACCGGCGGATTCGTAGAAAGCGGTGGTGGCCTCGTCCTTGCGGCTGGTCATCAGCATGACCTTGTAGCAGTCATGTTGCCAGGCGAGTTCGCAGGCCTGTTGCAGGAGCGCGCGGCCAAAGCCCTGGCGGCGTTGCGCAGCGGTGGTGACGACGTTTTCGATCAGGCCGTAAGACCGGCAGCCGCGTGTGAGGTTGGGCACGATCAGCAGCGTGCAGCTCGCGACCAGCACTTCGTCGACGAAGCCGCCTAGGCAGTGCAGCTTGGGGTCGCCCAGCATGGCACGCCAGATTTCGAGCACACGGGTGTGTTCCGGCAGCGGCGCGTCGGCACGGTGCAGCTCGGCGTAGAGCGCGAGCAGGGCGTCGAGATCGTGCTCGGCGAGTTCGCGGATGTTGAGCGGGTTCATTGATAGAAGTCGCAAAAGTGGAAGGAGCGCAGCGAAGTGTTTCTGGCAAGGCGGCGCAACGCAGCCAGAGCCATTTTTGCGGCTTCTATGACAGACATGCGCCGTTGATGAGGCCCACGGAGAGGGATATCGCGCCGACCAGCGCCCCCATGGCGACATTGTTGGCTTCGAGTGCCGGTTTCAGTTCCGGCAGGATGGATTTCAGCAGCAGGAAGGCCAGCAGCTGGATCACCATTGCGGCCATGGCCCAGGCAAGGAAACTCGGGTAATCCGGCAGGTGCAGGATGCCGGAGGCTACGGTGAGCGAGAAGCCTGCCAGGGTGCCGCCAAAGGACAGGGCGGGGGCGACACAGCCTTTGCGGATCAGGGCGATTTCGTCAAATGGCGTCACCCGCAGATAGATCGCCACAAAAACCCCGACCAGCGCAAAGCCGGTGGCAAGGTGCATGAGATAACCGTAGATCTGCTCAATGGGCATGCCGGAACTCCCCCTGAAGGACTGCTTGACCGCATAATGCCACGATCCGATTTCACGATGCCAGCATGTCATCCCCTTCGAGCACCCGGCGCCCTGACCGCCTGCTGATCCTCTCGGTTTTCATCGTTGCTTCCTGCGGCCTGGCCTATGAGCTGGTGGCCGGTGCGCTGGCGAGCTACCTGCTCGGCGACTCGGTGCTGCAGTTCTCGTCGATCATCGGCTGTTACTTATTTGCCATGGGCGTGGGCTCGCATCTATCGAAGTACATCAAGGATGAAGACCTGCTCGCGCGCTTCATCGACATCGAACTGCTCGTGGGCTTGCTCGGAGGCGTGTCGGCGACGGTGCTGTTCGTGATCTTCGCGTGGATGGCCGGGCCTTTCCGCAGCGTGCTGTATGCGCTGGTGTTCGCGCTGGGCGTGCTGGTCGGCATGGAGATTCCGCTGGTCATGCGTATCCTGAACGCGCGGCAGGCGGAATTCAGCGAGCTGGTGAGCCGCGTGCTGACTTTCGATTACCTTGGCGCGCTGGTGGTGTCGCTGCTCTTTCCGATCATCCTTGCGCCACATCTGGGGTTGGCGCGCACGGCCTTCCTGTTCGGGATTGCCAACGCGGGCGTGGCGCTGCTCACGGTGCGTGTCTTTCGCAGCGAGATCCGGCATGCGCGCAGTCTGGCCCTGCGATCGGCCATCGTGCTGGGCCTGCTGCTGGGCGGTTTTGCCCTGTCGGAGCGGATCACCCAGTGGAGCGAGCGCGGCATCTTCGGTGACGAGATCGTGCACGCTGAAACCACGCCTTACCAGCGCCTGGTGGTCACGCAATGGCATGACGATCTGCGTCTCTACATCAACGGCAACCTGCAGTTCTCCAGCCGCGACGAGCATCGCTATCACGAAGCGCTGGTGCATCCGGTGCTGGCCGCGCTACCGGGCGTGAAGCGCGTGCTGGTGCTGGGCGGTGGTGATGGGCTGGCTGCCCGCGAGATCCTGCGCTACCCGAGCGTGCAGGAAATCACCCTGGTCGATCTCGATCCGGCGATGACCCGGCTGTTCTCTACCTCTGCGCCGCTTACCGCGCTGAATAAAGGTGCGCTGAAAGATCCGCGGGTACATGTCATCAACGCCGATGCCGGTCAGTGGCTGGAAACGGCCGGCACCGCTTTCGATGCCATCATCATCGACCTGCCGGACCCCAACAGCTACGGGCTGGGCAAGCTCTACTCCGAACCCTTCTACCGGCTGGTGCGCGAGCACTTGAGCGAGAACGGCCTGGTGGTGATCCAGTCGACCTCGCCCTACTTCGCCCCGCACGCCTACTGGTGCGTGGTAACCACCCTGGAAGCGGCGGGCTTCAAGACTTATCCCTACCACGCCTACGTGCCGTCCTTCGGCGAGTGGGGCTTCGTGATCGGCGACCGCACGGGCCGCTACCAGCCGCCCACGCAATATGCCCTGCCCATGCGCTGGCTGGACGCCACGACCACGCGTGACATGTTCATCTTCCCGGCCGACATGCAGCGCGTGACGGTCGAGCCGAACCGGCTCAACAACCAGAGCCTCGTGCGCTACTTCGAGGAAGACTGGCACAGGGTGATTCGATGAATCGCAGTGCTGAGTTCCGGGCGCTGAATGCTGAGGGGATATTTCCGTTGGCTTCCGCCGACGCGAGTTTTGTAGGAGCGGCCATTGGCCGCGAAGGGTTTTGTAGGCGCGATGCGAACGTCGCGAGGTCGTGGAGTTCGCAACGTGGATGCTGCCCCAACCGCGTTGGTTGCGGTGATACGCCGACACGGTGCGCGGCCAATGGCCGCTCCTGCCTTGAACTGTTCCAGAGATGGTGTCCTGCCCTGCTTTTCGTCATGTCTGTTTTGAGATCGCTCGCCGGTAAGCTTATCCGGGCTACATGGCAGGAACGGTCATGTACGCCCAGCCGCAGCTGTTGGAGCGGCCCGTGGCCGCGAAGGCTTTTGTGGATGTGTTCCTTCGGCACGCGCAGGACTGGCTCGTCGCGAAGCGGCAGTGCTGGTGCCTCAAGGCGGAGTACCGGGTGGCATCGTTGGGGCTGGGCGATCATGCCTTTTGTGGGAGCGACGGCCACGTCGCGAACAGCACGGTTTCGCGACGTGGCCGTCGCTCCCACAGCCCTGATTGCGGCGATACAACGATGCGGTTCGCGGCCACTGGCCGTTCCTGCACTGCGGCCTGCAGTCCTGCGCGCGTGAAATGAACCGCCGCGACTTCCTGAAGCTCTCCACGCTGGCCGGTCTGACCGGCTGTAGCGGACGCCTGCCCTGGCAGGGGCCGCCGGTGACGGTGAACATGCCTGGCATGGCTTGGGGCCATTTGCTGCGCGACCGTCTGCCTACGCCGAATCCGACCCGTGAGCGCTCGGTGGAGGTGGCGATTCTTGGCAGTGGGGTGGCCGGATTGTTTGCGGGCTGGCGCCTGGCCCAGGCGGGCTTCACGGATTTCTGCATCCTCGGTGGACCGGAGCCCGGCGGCAACACCGCCGGCAGCGTGCTCGCGGGCATTCCGTGCCCGACCGGGGCGCATTACCTGCCACTGCCGTCAATGGAATCGATCCATGTGCGTGAGATGCTGGCGGACTTCGGTGTGCTGCGCGGCGATCCTCATGCTGCACGCCCGGTGTATGACGAAAGCGTTCTGGTGCATGCGCCGGATGAGCGGCTGTTCATGGCGGGAAAATGGCAGGAAGGCCTCGTTCCGCAGCATGGCCTGGATGACATGGCACGCGAACAGATCCGGCGGTTCTTTGCCGAAGTCGCCAGGCTGCGCACTGAACGGGGTGCGGACGGTCGCCGTGCATTTGTCATCCCGCTGGTGCAATCTTCAAGCGATCCGGCGTTTACGGGGCTGGCCGATGAGACTTTCGCCGTCTGGCTCGGTCGTAACGGATTCACGGCTCCGCCGCTGTGCTGGTATCTGGATTACTGCTGCCGTGACGATTATGGCGAAGGCATTGAACAGGTGTCAGCCTGGGCGGGGCTGCATTACTTTGCCAGTCGGGATGGGCATGCTGCGAACGCCGAGGATGGCACGGTGCTGACCTGGCCGGAGGGTTTGCAGCCTGTGGCGCGCCATTTGCGCGAGCGCATCGGAGCGGTACGCTGGCTCGAAGGCATGGCCTTGCGCGTGAGCGAACATCGGCACGGCGTCGAGGTGTGCTGTTTCGACGCGGCAAGGGATGAAGCCTTCACGCTTCATGCCAAACGCGTGATTGTGGCTATGCCGCTGCATGTAGCCGCGCATGTCGTGGCGAATCTTGCGGATTTCGGTTTCGACAAGACTCGCGATCTGCCCGCCAGCGCGAGCTGGCTGGTGAGCAATTTCCTTCTGGACGGGTTTCCACCCGAACCGGACGTCCGGCAACCGCTGGCCTGGGACAATGTCATTTACGGCAGTCAGGGCCTGGGCTGGGTGGTGGCCACCCATCAGTGGATCCGGCAGGCCAAGCCTGCGCAAACCGTGTTTACCGCGTATCACGCACTGGCCAATCTGCCGCCGGCTGTCGCGCGTGCCTGGCTTGCCAAGGCCTCTCCCGCGGAACTGCTCGAACTGGCCGGCAGGGACCTGAAGGCGGCCTATGGAAGTGGTTTTCAGCGTTACGTGCAGCGTGTGGAGATCACCGTGCGTGGCCACGCGATGGCCACCCCTGCGCCGGGTTTCCTGAACCGGCCGGGGATTGCCGCATTGCGTGCTGCGGACCGCAAGATCCTCTTTGCGCATGCCGATCTGTCCGGCCTGTCGGTGTTCGAGGAGGCCGCCTGGTGGGGTGAGCAAGCGGCGCGGCATGTCCTGACTTGACGATTTGCGGTGTAACGTTGATCCTCTGTCCGTTGTAAAACCCCGCTCAATCCCAACTGGAGATACCCATGGATAATCGTCGTCGTTCCATTCTGATTGCTGCTCCCGCCCTCGCACTGGGCTTGATGGCTACGCGTAACGCCAGTGCCCAGGCCAAGGTTACCGAAGCCGATCCCACCGCGACCGCGCTGGGTTACAAAGTGGACGCAAGCAAGGTGGATACCGCCAAGTTCAAGCAGTTCGTGAAGGGCAGCACCTGTGCCAACTGTAATTTCTACAAGAGCACGAGTGCTGCCGAAGGCACCTGTGCGGCGCTGGGCGCCCGTCTGGTCGCAAGCAAGGGCTGGTGTTCGGCCTGGGTCAAGAAAGCCTGAGCGCATTCTGCCCAGGTGACAACGGCCTGCCCTGTGTGGCAGGCCGTTTGTTTTTGGGCGCCGGAGGCTCGTCCTGCAACTTGATGCGTGATAAGGCGGGGGGCAGGAGGCGTCACGACAATGCCGGAATCCCCCGCTGACAGGAGCCCATATGGCCATCATTCCGCTTGCCGAACCCCGCCGCAAACCCGTCGAGCCACCGCGTGGCTGTGCTGTGTTTGCCCTGGGATTCCGGCCGTTCTATCTGCTTGCAGCATTGTTGGCCGTGCTGTTGCTGCCTTTGTGGATCCTGCTGCTGGCCGGCGCCATCCGTTTGCAACCCGCCCTGCCTGCCTTGCTCTGGCACGGACACGAAATGCTGTTCGGTTTTGCAGCCGCGGTGATCATCGGTTTCCTGTTCACTGCAGGAAAGAACTGGACCGGGCTTGCCACGCCGAGCGGTGCCACGCTGGCAGGGCTGGCCGCGCTCTGGCTGGCGGGGCGGCTGGCCATGCTGATGGCTCCGCCCTGGCTGGCCGCGCTGGTGGATCTGGCCTTTCTGCCACTGGCCGGGCTGGCGCTGGGCCGTGTGCTGATCCGTGCGGGCAGCCGGCGCAATTATTTCGTGCTGGTGATGCTTGCTGCGCTGACGCTGGCCAATGCGCTGGTACATGCCGGCGCTAACGCCTGGCTGGTGGTGTCACCCCTGCTAGGCCTGCATCTGGCGATTGCCCTGATCGCCGTGCTGTGTACGGTGATTGCCGGCCGGGTGGTGCCAAGCTTCACCGCCAATGCGTTGCGCGTGACGACCTGGCGCCACGCCCGTGTCGATCAACTCGCCATTGCCGCCACGGCAGGCAGCCTGCTGGTCTGGGCTTGTGATGGCCCGGCGGCATTGCTGGGCAGCTTGGCGCTGCTCGCCGCCCTGGCGCAAGCCGTGCGTTGCTGGGGCTGGCGTCCGCTGGCCACCCTGCGCGTGCCGCTGTTATGGATCCTGCATGTCTCGCACGGCTGGCTGATCGTTGCCCTGTTGATCCTGGCGGCGAGTGCGGCCGGCTGGGGCGGCAGCAATCTTGCCGTGCATGTGCTCACCGTAGGGACGATCAGTGGCCTGATTCTGGGCATGATCACGCGTACCGCACTGGGCCATACCGGTCGTCTACTCAAGGCCGGGGGAATCGAAACTGCGTGCTATCTGTTGCTGCAACTTGCCCTGCTCGCCCGCGTACTGCCAAGCTTGTTCTGGCCGGTGGCTTACATGCCTGGCCTGCACGTTTCCGCAACGGCATGGGCGCTGTGTTTTGCACTCTATCTGTGGAAATACGTACCGATCCTGTGGCGCCCGCGTGTGGATGGGCAGCCGGGGTGAAACAAAACGGGCTGCCCGCAGGCAGCCCGTTTACGTTGTGAAAAGCAGGGATCAGTTATTGGCGTTCATCCACTGTGCAGCGGTCAGGCTCAGCTTGCTGGCGCCCGCATAGCTGGTTACGAGTGCCGGAACTTCGGTCGCCGTATGCAGGGTTGCGGGAGTCGGCGGTGTGCCGTTGTGCCAGGCAAACGTGATCGGGGTTGCTTGCGTCGGGCCGAGTGAACTGCCGGAGTCGTCACTGTTGCCTTGCCAGACCATCCAGGTGACGCTGTTGCTGTCGACGTAGGTCGACTGCGGGCTGGCCATGTACGCTGCATCATCGCCAGAGAGCAATTCATGACGGGTTCCATAGGCCCGGATGGCGCCGGTGTAGGCACTGTTCGTCACATCGCTCTGGTTGTTGCGCAGTGGGGTCAGTACGCCTTTGTAGACGCTGTTGGTCACTTCAATGGTGCCACCTTCGGTGGAAATCGAACCGTTGGAGGTAATGCCGAAGTGATAGGTCGGACCGCTATCGACGAGTTTCGCCGCCAGGCCAGACTTGTTGGTCTCAACCAGTGCATCGAACCACTTCTTGGTTACGCGGGCGGCAGACGCATCCGCATAGATGTTGAACACCTGAACGTCGCCAGTACGCAGGCGCGGCATGCGATCCATCAGACCCTTGTAGTAATTGTGATGCAGGGTGACGGCATAGCCGGTCGGTTCCTTCAGATCGTTCGCACCAATCAGATGGCCTTTTTTCTGATAGCTCGCGACTTCCATGATCTGCGTCTGACTCATGAACTGGCGCAGGTAGTTGTACATGGTCATCGAGGATTTGTTGGTTTCCAGGTAGTCGAACTGGGCCTGCATGAAGCTCGCATTGCCGCTACCGGGGAGGATTTCGCTCCAGGAAATTGTCACGCCGTTGGTGGCTTGACCCGCGCCAGCGGTACCCGCCCCCTTCTTGACGTCAACGATGCCGTCATAGGCTTTGTAGAACGTGCAATGGTCTATCCAGACACGGCCTGAGGCACTGCTGGCATCGCCAATGGTGATGTAGTCCCAATCGTTCTTGTCGTAGTTGCCTTTGGTGAGTTCATCCCACTCCCAGAGTTCATCGAACTTCAGGTTGCGGATGATCAGGTTCTTGCCGTTCTTCACATTGAATTCGGCGTGGCGGATGGTGTTGCCGGTCTTTGAGTAGATGGTCAGTCCGTCATAGGACTGGATCGTGATCTGGCTGACTCCTGTAGCAATCAGCGTGGGATGTACCAAGGCGGTCGCGTTCGAGGTGAAGAAGCTGTAGGTGGCTTCCGTCGTGGCGCCGCCTGCTTCGATGTAGCCCAGATCCAGATCGGCGGCGACCTCGATCACCTTGTAGGGCTTGCTGTTGCTGCTCTTGATGTTGTTGAGTGCAGCGAGAAACTGGGCCGGCGTGGTGACCTTGATGTATTGGGCATCCGTTTCTGCCAACACGCCGCCGCCGGTGACGCTGGCCGCGGCGGCATAGCCATCAACATTGAACAGGGAAGCGCTGACTGAACCGCCACTGCTGGAAGACGAGCTGGAACTTGATGACGAGCTGGAGCTCGAAGAGCTGGAACTGCTGGAAGAACTCGACGAGCTGGAAGATGAGGAACTGCTCGAAGACGAGCTGGAACTGCTGCTTGCAACCGAAACGGTGCTGTCACTTCCTCCACCACCACCGCCTCCACAGGCGGCGAGCGCCATACAGACCAGACTCATCAACAAGGCTGATTTCAGCCCCGGGTTTGCTGCTTTCATTCCAGGCTCCTCTTACTACGTCAGTTGATTGTCTTGCGAGCTTGCCGGATCTTTATGACGGCATACGGATGGTAACAAGCAGAAGGCCGGGGCAAATACAAAAAATCATCGTTCAGAGCGAACAGTGGTGTTGCATTTATGACCTGATAAATAAGTAACTTATTGAACACAAAGGGTTTGTTTTGCAGGTTTATGAAATTGCAGCAGACGCGACGGGAACTGGAACGGAAAACCTGTGTTTCAACGCCTCGGACAGGCAGGGTCAAGGACTGGTGGTGACGGGGCGCCCAATGCAAAAAAGGCCCCATCCAAAGATGAGGCCTTTTCTGCATGAACCAGAGAATTTTTAAAAGAAATTCTCTGGAACGCCCGCTTATTACTGAACTCGGACAATCTGCGTGAGGTTGACACCACCAGATGCTGCGCCAGCTTTAGAAGTATCGTTTTCACGACTGTAGAAGATCTTTACGCCAGTTAGCGTATGGCCTGCCGCACCGGAGTAAGTGATGGTGCTACCAGCAGCAGCAGCAGCGTTGCCTGCGTCTGCAACGGCCAGCACATTGCCATCGCTGCCAACCAGCGCGATCTTACCTACCGTCGCCGTAAGTGTGGAAGTCTGAGTGAAATTGACCGTTATGGAGAAGGCTGTTCCACTCGCGACTGGCACGTTGATATACGTTCGTACTGTGCCGCCAGTAGAAGTAAGCGCAGCACCAACGGCAGGCATTAGAATGGCATTCGAAGTGAAGAAAGACCCATTGGTATTCCAGAAACTTGTGGCACTAGAGTTGTTTGCCGATCCTGCAGGACGATAACGCAGAACACCTGCTACAGAAGAATTGAAATACAGGTTGTCAACTAGAACATCGGTAACCACGGCAATGCTGTTATCTGTAGATGCTGAATAGGCCGCACTGAACAGGCTTGTCCCTGCGGTCGAATAAGCCGTGTCAGCAAAACCCCAAGTCGTGGTGATGGCTGAACCTGAACCGCCGCTCGAAGAAGAGGAAGAACTCGACGAGGAGCTGGAGCTGGAAGAAGAGCTGGAGCTGCTTGAAGAAGAGGAAGAACTCGACGACGAGCTGCTGGAGCTCGACGAGGAGCTGGAACTGCTGGCGGCGACAGTCGTCGTCGTATTGTCATCATCACCCCCACCGCAAGCGGCGAGAACCAGGCTGACAACCAGCGCGGCGGCCACCCCTTTTACAAACCCGAAATTCTTGTACATCAGTCCATCCTCCTGGTTGATTGGCCCGTTCCTTGTTGTGGCAGGCCTTGAAAATTTGCTGACTTGCTCATGACGGCGCAAACCTGAAAATGCGCAATGAGTCAGTCAGGGAAAATCCTACCCCATCCAAGTAACCGAAGGGAATTGATTTTTCGCAGGAAAATGAGGGTTTGTGGAATTTTCCACACACGACAGGAATCCCCTCCACGGCTGGGGTGGGACCGTTAACATAATTCTCAGGCTAGAGGGAGGGTTTTGTGGCATAAAGATGGGCGTTTCATCCGTTTTCGAACGCAGTTTCCGGAAGGGTTCCGTGGTCGGTGCAAACCATTGCGCTATCGGTGATTTTTGCACTGCGTTAGAATCGCGGCCTTCCCTAATTGTGTTCCCGCCGCGCGCAAAGTCTGGTCGCGCCGTGCCTCAAGGATTCCCTGCTGTGCTTATCGCCAACAACATCACCATGCAGTTCGGGGCCAAGCCCTTGTTTGAAAATGTCTCGATCAAGTTCGGTGACGGCAATCGCTATGGCCTGATCGGCGCCAATGGCGCGGGCAAGTCGACCTTCATGAAGATCCTTGCCGGCGTGCTGGAGCCGTCAAGCGGCAATGTGGCACTGGATACCGGCGAGCGCATGGCTTTCCTGCGCCAGGACCAGTTTGCGTATGAAGACATCCGCGTGCTGGACGTGGTGATGATGGGGCATGCCGAGATGTGGGCCTGCATGCAGGAAAAGGATGCGATCTACGCGAATCCCGAGGCCACCGAAGACGATTACATGCACGCCGCGGAGCTGGAGCATCACTTCGCCGAGTACGACGGCTACACTGCCGAGGCGCGTGCGGGTGAGCTGCTGCTGGGGGTGGGCATTCCGACTTCGCAGCACAACGGCCCGATGCGCGAAGTGGCGCCCGGCTGGAAACTGCGCGTGCTGCTGTGCCAGGCGCTGTTCTCGAACCCGGACATCCTGCTGCTGGATGAACCGACCAACAACCTGGATATCAACACCATCCGCTGGCTGGAACATGTGCTGAACAACCGCAACAGCACCATGATCATCATCAGCCACGACCGCCACTTCCTGAATCAGGTATGCACCCACACGGCTGACCTCGATTACGGCCGCATCCAGATCTATCCGGGCAATTGGGACGACTATCTGGAAGCGTCTGCCCAGGTGCGCGAGCGCCAGCAGGCGGCCAATGCCAAAGCCAAGGAAAAGGTCGCCGAGCTGCAGGACTTCGTGCGCCGCTTCTCGGCCAACAAGTCCAAGGCGCGCCAGGCGACCAGCCGTGCCAAGCAGATCGAGAAGATCAAGATCGAGGATTTCAAGCCTTCCAGCCGTCAGTACCCGTGGATCCGTTTCGATTACGACGAGAAGGAAAAGCTGCACCGTCAGGCTGTCGAGATCGAGAACCTGACGTTTGGCTATGAGCCTGCCCGGAAAATCATCAACAAATTCACCGCGACCTTTGATGCGGGCGAACGGGTGGCCGTCATTGGTGAAAACGGTGTCGGTAAATCCACCTTCCTGAAGCTGCTGGCCGGGGTGCTCACGCCGCAGGCCGGCCATGTGAAGTGGGCCGAAAAAGCCCGTCCCGGCTATTACGCGCAGGATCATGCCGCCGAATTTGATTCGGACCTGAACCTGACGGACTGGATTTCCGGTTACGTGCGCGAAGGTGGTTACGATGGCGACGACGCGATCACCCTGATTCGCGGGACGCTGGGCCGGCTGTTGTTCCAGGGCGATGACGTGAAGAAATCGGTGCGCGTGATTTCAGGCGGCGAACAAGGCCGCATGATGTTCGGGCGCCTGATGCTCCAGCGCAAGAACGTGTTGCTGATGGATGAGCCGACCAATCACCTCGACATGGAATCCATCGAGTCGCTGAACTCGGGTCTGGACAAGTTCGATGGCACCATGGTCTTCGTGTCGCATGACCGGGAGTTCGTCGATTCGCTGGCGACCCGCATCATCGAGATCAAGGGCGATGGTCAGATCATCGACTACCGCGGCACCTATGAGGAATACCTCGCCAGCCAGGGCCTGGACTGAGCCAGTAGCCCGGCTGCCGCGTAGCGGAATCCAGGATTTGTCCTTACCGAATTTCCCGGATTCCGGCCTCGCAGGCCGCTATCCGGGCGACGCTCAGAGGCCTAAGCGCCCGCGCTGATCCGGATCTCTTCGTCCTGCACCCGCACCACATCGCCGGCGCGCAGCTTGCGCGTCTTGCGCAGTTCGAGTTCGCCATTCACTTCCACCTCGCCGGCGGCCACCATCATCTTGGCGATGCCGCCGGAGGGCGCGATGGTGAGCAGCTTGAGCAGGCTGTCCAGGGTGATGAATTCGCGGGTGAGTTCAAACTGATGCAGGGTCATGGTGTGATTCTCGAAAGGGTCTGGCGGACTTCCAGCGCCATGCTCTGCCCCTGTTCGAGCAAACGCAAGCCGGGCATGCCGGGGCGGGCATGGGCACCGGTGATGTGGGTCACCGGTTCGTAGCAGAACCACTGGTTGTGGGCGGGGCGGTACAGGATTGCTGTATCCAGGTCGTGCGGTGCGGTGGTCTGCCAATCCAGGCGCAGGTCGATATCGGGGCGCTCCATGCGCATGTGGCCGTCGCAGCCACGGAAATTGTGGTCGATCTCGCCCGAACCGATCTCGCGCAGCACGTTGAAATCCCATTCTGGCGGCAGCGGCGCCGGATCAGTCACCGGCAGGCCTTTTTCGCCCGGCCAATGCGCCTGGGCGCCGAACTGCAGACGCACGTCCGGCCCGGCCGGATTGCGCAGGATGTAGGGATGGAACCCCAGGCCATAAGGCAGGCGTTGTGCGCCCAGATGGGTGAGCTCCAGACGCATGCGCATCACCTGATCTTCCAGCCAGTAATGCTGACGTGCCGAGAAATGGAAGGGATAGCCGCAAGGGTTCTGCGCTTCGACCGCCATTTCGACGTGGTTTGCACTTTGCGCGACGATGGTCCAGGCATGCATCCAGCCCGTGCCATGCATCGGGAAGGGCGAATCAGGGCGATTGCTGGCCATCGGATAGAACTGCCCATCGACTTCGATGCCGCCGCCGAGCAAGCGGTTGGACCACGGCAGGAGCGGGAAGTTGGCCACCGTGCGACGCTCCGGGTTCGGCGCATACGGTCGCCAGATCGGGCACCAGCGTTCGGCACGCTTCACCTCCCAGAACGCGGCGCTGCCGCCCAGTTCGGGCAGCACCCCCAGGCGTTGATGGGCATTTTCAAGGACGATGAGCGGACCGGCAGACATGGGCATTCCGTGACAGTGAAGTTGTCTGACAATTTTCCCATCAAATGGGCAAGTTGTCTTTCGCAACCGTCAAAAACCCTGCGCCTGCAACCAGTCGGCAATCCGCTGGGCGGCATCCTGCCAGGCAGGTTCCAGCATCAGTGCATGGCCGTGATCGGGCAGGATTTCATGCGGCAGGCCGAAGCTTTGTGCCGTCTGCTCGACCTGCCGGGGCGGGATCAGCGCGTCGTGTGCCGCGCCGAGAACCAGCATCGGCGGACGGTGCATGCGCGCCGGGCGAGGCAGGTCGAAACCGCTCATGTCCCAGATTGCCCGCATCGACTCGGGCTGCATGTGCATGACACATTCGTGCAGCAAGGCGCGGCTGACCGGCTGGTGGAACAGGGCTTCGCGCACCGAATCCAGTTGTGGCTGGCCGCCACCGATGATGCGGTTCAGGTCGATGAGGACATGCGGCCGCGAAAACAGCAGATTCAGCGTGGCGCCCAGCAGACCTTGCGGGGGCACGGAACAGAGCAGTACCGCGCCGGGCAGTTCGGCTTCTTCAAGGTATTTCTGCAGCACCAGGCCACCCATTGAATGCCCGATCACCACGGGGCGCACGGGCATGCCGGCGATGACTTCGCGCAGATCCGCGACGTAGTCCTGCACGCTCAGGTTGTTGAGCTGCGCGCTGCCCCGGCTGGCGCCGTGGCCGGACAGCGACACGGCGCTGGCATGCCAGCCGAGCCCGGCAAAGAAAGGCAGGTAGTGTTTGTCCCACAGCCAGGCACCGGCATAGGCGCCGTGCACAAAGAGCAGCGGTGTCGGGCGCGGCATGCCGGCCGGTTCGCGGCGGAGGATCTCAAGCGTGGTCTCGGTGGCAAACTTCATGGCACTGGCTCAAGGCTGGACTTCCGCAGCATGGACTTCGAATTCGATGCTGTCGAGCGGCTGGTCGGCCGGGTCGCTGATGAGGAGCTGATGGCGCCCCGGCTGGGGTTGCCAGGCGAGGCGACTGCCTTCGCCCAGGAACTTGCCGTCGAGCTGCCAGCGCAGGGCTACCTGGGTGTCGGCCGACAGTGACCAGCGGTCGCGTGTGGCCGGATCGCTGGCGACCAGATAGCTTTCATTGGCGATCGGGAAGCTGATGCGGGCGCGGCGCCCGTCAGCCAGGATCGTCACGTGTTCCAGTTCGGTCCCGCGCAGGAACCATTCGCGACGCGGGGCTTCGAGGGCCGGTTCGTAATGCACCAGGGTGCTGACCACGCCTTCCGGCGGTGTCGGGGCTCGGGCGTCCTGGCCGAGGCTGCCCAGCAGGGTGCGCCAGACTTGCTGGGGCGCGTTTGCCTGGGTTGCCAGGGCGAGGGTGTAGCGCTCCGAGTTGCCGACGATGATCGCGCTGCCATCCTCGCTGGCAAAGCTCAGCCAGCTGGCGCTCCAGCCGCCTGGGCCGGTGCTGGCGAGCAGATCCTGCAGGATGAAAGCCGTTTCGGCACGCCAGATGCGGTGTGGGCTGGCGGGCGCATCGCCGGGCAGCAGGCGCGGCGGCAGGTACTGGCCGGCGGCGGCAAAGCTGCGCCAGGCGGCGGCAAGCTGGAGGAGGCTCGCATCCGTCGGGACATCGGCCTGCCCGGCCAGCCCGGCGGACTCGAAACCGAGGCCGTGGAGCCGCTCCAGCCAGGCATCCCGATGGTTGGCATGCTGCAGGTAGGCGATGGCGCCGGTCTGGTGACCGAGCAAGGCGGGGCGCAGGGAGAGCCAGGTGGCGGTGGCGGCGCGTGCGTCACGCGCATCGAAGATCGCCCAGCCCAGCGGCAGGGGGCTGGCCGCGGTGATCTGGCGCTGCTCGATGGCGTGCGCGGCCTGTGCCGGCCAGCTCCAGTCGAGCAGGGTACGGCGCTGGCTGACGCCATCCGGCGCGGTGGCCGACGGAGCGCCGATCCATGCGAGGACTTCGCCAGTGCTGTTGTCGAGCAGCAGGGCTGCGGCGTGCGGATCTTCGAGACGGCTCACGGCGCCGAGCAGACGCCCTTGCAGGTTGGCGTCCAGCAAGGTCGTCAGTCGCTGGCCCGGATGCAGCAGGTGCGCGCGCGCCAGATGTGGTGCCAGGGCATAGCGTGGCAGATTGCGGGGCGCATCCAGACGGGCGTTGGCCAGACGGGTGATTTCGCCACACTGGTTGGTCTGCCCCAGCGTCGCGGCCAGCTTGCAGGCGCGCCGGGCGACCAGCGCGGGGCGCGCATTCGGGCCACGCAGCAACACCGCGAGGAGGTTGGCCTCGCGTGGTGAGAGCTGGCTGGCGGGGACACCGAAAAGCAGCTCGCTGGCCGCGCCCACCCCTTGCAGATCGCCGCGGAAAGGGGCGAGGTTGAGATAGGCCTCAAGGATCTGCAGTTTGCTCCACTTGTGTTCAAGTTCGAAAGCCGCACGGCCCTGATCCCATTTCTGTGTGTAACTGCGTCGTTCGCCCTTGCCGCCAGGCATGCGCAGCGCCGGGTCGAGCAGGCCGGCGAGCTGCATGGTCAGGGTCGACGCGCCGCGCTTGCCCGGTCCCCACAGGTTTTGCCAGGCGGCCCCGGCAAAAGCCAGCCAGTCGACGCCACTGTGGCGGAAGAAGCGCCGGTCTTCGGCACGCAGCAGCGCGTCGCGCATGGCGGGTGAAAGGGTGTTGATCGGCACCCAGTCCAGCCGCCGGATATTCGGATTCAGCCGCAGGTTGGCCAGGGGAATGCCGTTGCGGTCCAGCAGCAAGGCGTCCGAACTGATGTGGCTGGCACGTACCTGTTCAAAGCTGGGCAGGCTGAAGTTCTCGGCCAGCACCGGTAACGGGCACAACAAGGCGGCAAGGAGGAGGGTGCGGGTCAGCTTCATGGATGGGACTGAAAATCAGGCGCTATTGTGCGCCAGACACAGGCCGGGCGGCGCGCCGCTCGCCGTCTGGCGTGTGACGATGGGTGTCGGCGTGTGACAAAGCGGGCGGGAGGATCCGCCCGGTATCGAAAAGCCTTGCTGGCGCGGATTTCCACTTGGGATAATCCGGCTATCGTCTAGCCCGGGTACTGACCCCATGAAGAAAATCCTGCTGTGCTTGCTGTGCGTGCCCCTGCTGGCCTGGGCGGATGAATCTCCGGCGCCTGAAACGGGCCACTCGAAAATGGTCCGGCTCGTCCAGCGGATCCGGGTGGCGGATGATTTCAGCTATGACCGGGAGGTCGACAGCGAATACAAGGTCTTCACCGAACAGGGCGCGCGTCAGGAAGGGCGTATTCCGGTCTCATACAGCAAGGCTTTCAGCGAGATGGAGGTCGTTCTGGCGGAAACCATCAAGGCGGATGGCCGACACATACCGGTGCCGCCTTCCGGGATTGCACGCCAGAGCGGTAGCCTGGGCCTCTATACGCAGAAGGATCTGGAGATCATCAACCTGGCCCTGCCGGATTTCGCAGCGGGTGATTCGGCGCACATGATCCTGCGCTCGCGCAACAAGCCCTTGTTTCCGGGCAGTTTCTCGTTTGCCTATGCGCCCAAGCAGACGCTCGTACAGGACAGCACCGAGATCCAGCTGGATGTCCCCGCCAAGCTGGCACTGCAACTGGATGTGGTCGGGTTCAAAAAGGTCCAGGACGAGGTGGTGGACGGTCGCCACAAGCTGAGCTGGCGTTTTAACCAGGCCGTTGCCGAGACCACCGAGACCCAGCAGACCGATGCGCGCATCAGCCAGCCCCACGTGTGGATCAGCAGCTTTGCCTCCTGGGACGCGATGGCTGCGATGTATCGCGAGCTGTACCTGCCCCAGGCCACGGTGACACCCGAGATCGAGGCTCTGGCCAAAGAACTCACGGCGGGCGCCGAGAGTGATCGCGACAAAGCCCGGCGGCTCTACGACTGGGTGCGCAAGAACATCCGCTACATCGCGATCTACGCCGGACTGGAAGGCTGGGTGCCGCATCCGGCGAGCCAGGTGCTGGCCGATCGCTTTGGCGACTGCAAGGATCACGCAGTGCTGCTCAACACCTTGCTCAAGGTCGTCGGCATCGAAGCTGTGCCGGTACTGATCCAGGCCGATCTGGTGAATTACCGGTTGCCGGGTGTGGCGGCACCGCAGCAATTCTTCAACCACATGATCAGCTATCTGCCCGGGATGGATCTGTATCTGGATTCCACGTCGGTTTCTACCGAATTTGGCCGGCTGCCCGATGGTGATCAGGGCAAAGAAGTGCTGCGAGCCGGACTGGCCAGGGCGGTCGGCACGACGCCAGCAAGCCAGGCCGAAAACCGCCAGAGCAAGCGCACGAGCAAGATCCTGATCAATGCCGACGGTTCCGCCAGCGTGACCACCACCCTGTGGTTCTCCGGCGATTTCCTGGGCTGGTACGAGCAGTTCCGCCAGAGCATCGGGAAGGGCAAGGAAAACACCTGGGCCGCGCAGCAACTCGGTGCGCAGAAGAAGCGCGGCCGGGCCAGCCTCAAGTGGTTGCCGGAAACCAATGGCTGGCGCGGGATGGTCATCACGCAAACCGTCGAGAACTATCTGCCCGATGGCGAGATCGGCCTGCTCGACTTTGGCCATGTCTATGTCGGCACGGCTTCCATCTTCCCGGTACTGGATCTGTTCGAAAGCCGGAGCCGCAAAAGCAGCTTCAACTGCATGGCGATGGATGTCAGTGACACGGTGGAGATCACCCTGCCGGACAACCTCAAGCTGCTACGCCTGCCGCGCAGCCAGAAACTGAGCAGCGATGTGGCCCGCCTGCAGGTCGAGTATGCCGACAAGGGCGGGCGCTACACCATGCAGCGCTCATTCCACTGGGAGCCGGATCGTGCCGGGAGCTGTCAGGCAAGCGATTGGGATGCCTGGCAGCAATCCATGCGCCAGATGCGCAGCGCGGCGAAGAGCGCGGTGCTGGCCTACGAACGCAACTGAGCTCGGCGGCAATCGCACCGGCATCCACCTGCGGAAGGCAGCGAGCAAGGTGCGCCAGAGCAGGTCTGAGCAGATTGCCGGAGCAGGCAAGCTCTGGCATTAGCAGCGCATTTTTCTTGCGCAATCTGCGAACGAATTTTTCGGGGAAAATGCTCAGAATTTTTTGATGATTGACGCATTGCATCAATAAGCGCCTAGAATTTGTATGGACCTTCATGTGGTTTGAGTATGCGAATCAATCATGACGTCGGGGTCAATACAAAACGGGGGAAATATGAAGTTAAGAAACAGGATGCTGGCAATTTTTGCAGCAGCAAGCGTCGTGCTCTCCGGAGCTGCGCAAGCCGCGCTGACGTTCTATACGGATGGCGACATCATGTTTGTTCACGGTAAGGCGGAAAAAGGAGACGCAGATAAGCTAAAGGAAAGGCTGGTGCCTGCGATCAAAACCGTCGTCTTGCGTAGCCCAACCGGTATGGACTGGGATATTGCGACGGCACTTGGCAAGCAGATCGAAAAAGCGGAAGTCACCACTGTCGTTCATGGCGGATGTTACGAGCTGGTTTGTCCCGCGATGTTTTTATCTGGGAAGCAAAGGCTCTTTAGTGGAACGAGTCGTCTAGAAACCCATTGGGTGTCTTTGTATATCGGAGAAAATACGTTTGTACTGAAAGACACGACGACAAAATTATCTGACATTCATGCATGGTGGCAAAACCACACAAAGCTGAGTGGTCGTGATGTTTCCGTCTACAGGGAGTCTTTCTTTTCCGTCCTTCCAAACTCGGCACCGATGGATAGAAAAGTCTTTTTCCCTATCCAAGCGAAGTATCAAAACGGCAATGTCATTCATTGTTCAGGTGCAGCAAAGTCACAGCAATTTATTGATTGCATGCCGGTGCCGGATGCCTCTGCGCTGAGTAAAGGCATCATCACATCCGCGGACCTTTTCACAGATCCTCGCCTGAAAGAACCTCAAGATACGCCAGCCCCTGCACCGACAGGCTTTGCCAAACTTGACGCAATTGATGCGGTTCCAGTCGGGGATAACTGTAAAGAAATCTACAAAGATTTCTTGAAGCAACCGTCGCCGCGTGCGTTTTACGTCAATGATTCAAAGGGCTGTGGCTGGCAAAATGCGCAGTCTTTTACGCCGAACAAATCTGCGCTCAGCAGATGCAAGCAGGCTCGTCCAAATGGGGAGTGCAGACTGTATGCCGTTGATGATCAAGTCGTGTTCACGCCTTTCGATAAGCCTTTACCGACAGCCGCCGATGTCGTGCTGCCATAAAATGCCGGCTCGGCCTTGTCGGGCAAGCATCTGAGCGTGTTGATTGCACGGAATGCCAGCAAGGAAGACGGTCCAAGTGGCGTTTCTGACAAATTCACCGTTGAAGGCAAACTGGTGGCTTACCTGACGATCAAATGGGATGCCACTGACGCGTTGCCGAGCCAGCAAGAGCTTGAAGTGCGCTGGTTCAATGGCGACAAGCAAGTCAGCGCGCAGAAACAGATCGTTGATTTGAGCGCGTCTCCGCAACGCGTCTGGGTTTCCACGCTGGCGGCAGATATCGGTGTTGGGAAGGGAGCGGGTAAGGTATTGATTGGCAGCAAGCCCTTCAGCATTGCAGAAAAACTTTAATCAGGCTCAGTAAGATCAGGAAAAGGCTGCGGTGACGCAGCCTTTTCATTTACGAGAGTGAGCGCCCGAGCGCAGCAGCCACGGCCGCAACGCGGGCGGCGTGGATGCGTTCGGGGATCTGGCGTTTGTCGCTGAGCCCGGCGGCAATCGCGCCGGCATCCACTCCGCGGAAGGCGGCGAGCAAGGTGTGCCAGAGCGGGGTGTGGCGGTCTTCGCGGGTCTCGAAACCGGGACGGCCGTGGAAATCACAGGCGGCTGCGACGAGCAGCCCTTCGAAGCGCTCCGGCCGGCGCAGGGCATCGCAACGTTCGAGAATTTTCGTGATGGTGTCGGCACGCATCTCATCGAGCTTGTGGATGTTGCCGTGCTCGCGCGCGGTGAGGAGCGCCAGCTCGCGGCAATCCACCGGCACTTTCAGGCGTTCGCAGGCGGCCTCGACAAGTGGCACGCCAAGCGCTTCGTGGCCGTAGTGGTGCGGCCAGTTGTCGCGTGGCGTGGCGCCCTTGCCGAGGTCGTGCATTAGGGCTGACCAGCGTACCGGTAGCGGTGCGTTGCGCAGTGCGGCCTGATCGATGACCAGCAACTGGTGCAGGCCCGCGTCGATCTCGGGATGATGTTTTTCCGGCTGGGGCACGCCGAACAGGGCGTCGAGCTCGGGCAGGATGCGCGCCAGCGCGCCGCATTCGTGCAGCACTTCGATCATGCGCGAAGGCTTGGCCTGCATCAGGCCGCGCGAGATTTCCTGCCAGACGCGTTCCGGCACCAGATGATCCACCTCGCCGGCTGCGACCATGCCGCGCATCAATTCCAGTGTTTCCGGGGCGAGGCTGAAGTCGCTGAAGCGTGCCGCGAAACGCGCGACGCGCAGGATCCTCACCGGGTCTTCGGCAAACGCCGGGCTGACGTGGCGGAAAATCCGCGCCGCGAGGTCGCGCTGGCCGCCGTAGGGGTCGATCAGCTGGCCGTCTTCGGCCTGGGCGATGGCGTTGATGGTCAGGTCGCGGCGGATCAGGTCTTCTTCCAGGGTGACATTTGCATCGGTGTGGAAGACGAAGCCCTTGTAGCCCGGCGCGGTCTTGCGCTCGGTGCGGGCGAGCGCGTATTCCTCATGGCTGTGCGGATGGAGGAAGACCGGGAAGTCCTTGCCGACCGGCTTGAATCCGGCGGCGAGCATGTCCTCCGGCGTGGCGCCGGTGACGACCCAGTCGCGGTCCTGTACCGGCAGGCCGAGCAAGCGGTCGCGCACCGCGCCGCCGACGATGTAGGTGTGTCCGCGCATGCGGGTCATTTTCTGGTTGTGGCCGCTGCCGGCCTGGTTGTCGGGACGGCGGAGCCGGGTTCGTAGCGCACATCCGGGCGCAAGCGTGGCCCCTTCAGGCGCAAGGTCAGGGGCTTGCCGCGCAGGCTGACCAGATCCTTGGCGGACATGCTGGTAATGCCGGGCAGCAGGCTGGCGCTCAGGTGGAAATCCAGTTCGTCCTGCAGCAGGCTGGCACTGCCGGAACCATTCAGGCTGAGCCAGCTGTTGCGGCTCTGGAAGTTTTCGGCCTGCAGTTTTCCGTCGGCAAACACGAAACGGCTGCTGGTCGTTCCCAGTTCGGTGGTTTCTGCCTCCGTGGGGGTACGCGCCGATTGCTTGCCGGCTTCGATGGCCGGGCGGAATTCGCGCAGGCTGCGCACCAGATCGACGCCACGGATGGCGCTGTTCGCCAGGGTCCAGCGGACGGCGCCGTTCAGCGCGGCGAGCGGAGATTGCCCTGCGGCGAGCTGGGTCGAGAATTTGTACGATCCGCTCAGGCGACCACTGAGCGGGATCGGCAGGCCGCCTTCAAGCGCCAGGCGTTCAAATGCCAGATCCTTGCCATCGCCCTGAAGACTGATCCGTCCGCTGCTGCTTTCGGCGGAGAAATCCCCGCCAAGCTGGCCACCATAAAGCATGGCAACAAACCCGGTGGCGCTGAGCTTGCCCTTGTCTACCGTGAGCGGGGTCTGCAGGCTGGTGACGTGCAGGCCGGCGATGCGCAGGTCGCCCAGCTTGAGTTTCCCCGTGAGGGTATGTTTGCCCAGATCCGGTAGCCCCAGCGGGGGCTGCTTCGCGCCGGGGCGGGTCTCGGCCAGCAGGCGATCCACATCAAGGTGATTGGCGCCGAGTTCGAAGCGCCCGTTCAAGGGCCAGAGTTGCTGGAGCTGCGCTTGCAGATGCAGCTTGTCTTCTCCCAGATAGCCATCGAGCAAGGCATCGGTGCCGCCGTTCGCGCGCCATTGCAACTGCCCGCTCAGCGCCATGCGGGCGGTCGGGGTGTGCAGGCGCGGATGCTGCACGGCGATATCGCCCTGAATCTTGCCCAGCCGCAATGTGCTGTTCTGCACATCGGCCTCCAGCGTGCCGGTCAGTTTGCCTTGCGAACCACGCTCGGTGCCGTTCTGGTGTTGCCAGGAGAAGTTGAGCAGCGGGCTGCTGAAACCGTTGGGGGTTTCGAGCAATTGGGGCAAGGCCAGCTTCAGATCGGTCTGGGCGCCGACCGCGCGCAGGGTCAGCTGGGCGTCCAGCTTCTCCCCCTGCAGGCGCGAGGATTGCCAGCCCAGGCGCGGGATGCTGGCCTGCAGACTCACGGCTTGCGGTCCGGACGCGCCTTGCAGCTTGATGCTCAGGCTGTCAACCAGGCCCTTGGCGCCACTGTCCGCCCAGTTCAGGCGGGTGCCGACGATCTGCGCGCTGGCGCCCTGCAGGCCGCTGCTGTTGCCTTCCAGCTGCAGGTTCAGATTATCCAGGCTGCCGGCTTCCAGGCGATCACCCAGGGTGTAATGGGTGCGCCCCTTGAAGTGGAAATCGCTGTCATGGGCGGGATCCACCCACTGGCCTTGCCAGTCGAGTTCGCCCGGCGTGTTCTGGTTCAAGTCTGCGGCTTTGACCGAAAAATCCCGCCACTCGAATTTGAGCTCATTCCGGGCGTCGTCGATGTGGAGGGTCGATTCGAGCAGCTGGATGGAGTCTGGATGAACCGGCCAGGGCAATTCCGGCGCATCCGCTGCGGGGGCCGCCAGCAGGTTGGCCAGATTCCATTCGCCGCTGCGCGTGCGGCTCAGGTGTGCATCCAGACCGGTGATGCGGATGCGTTTGACTTCCGGATGGCGCAACAGCAAGGGCAGCGGCGCCAGATCCAGGCGTACCAGTTCGGCGCTGGCAAAGGTCTCGGGACGCCCGGCTTCGGTCAGGCTGGCCTGGCGCAGCAGCAAGGCTGGCCTTGGCCAGATCCGCAATTGCGGATCCGCGCCCAGCACGAGGGTGCGCTGGTAACGATCCTTGAAATGCTGGGTAAGCGTGGTCGCGGTCTGTTCAGCATCAAAGCTGACCCACACCAGCAACGCCAGCGCTGCCACCACGGCAACCAGTCCGCCGAGGAGGAAGCCCAGCACGCGCAAAACCACTGCCAATCGGATCTTCAAGCCATCCGCTCCGGAGGAGGAAGCGGCGATCATACCCCAGCAGGCCTGACAGGTTCCTGACGCAGGTCGGTTCCAGAGCGGATGGAGGCGGTGCAGGCCCGGCGAGGCGTCGTACCGGGGAAGGGAAAATGTGGCAGAGTATGGCGCGGCTTGATCGGTACAGGCTTTTGGCTCGACACTTGCTGCATGCCGGAGGGGTTCCGGCCTTCACGCCATTCTGGAAACGGGGGATTACATGAGTTTCATCAGCGAATTCAAAGAGTTTGCACTCAAGGGCAATGTTGTCGATCTGGCCGTCGGTGTGATCATCGGTGGCGCCTTCGGCAAGATCGTTGATTCGATGGTCAATGATGTGATCATGCCTGTCGTTGGCGCCGTGGTCGGCAAGATCGATTTCTCGAATCTTTATGTGGTGCTCGGAACCATTCCGGCCGGGGTGGAAAACAATCTGGCTGCACTCAAGAAAGCCGGCATTCCGGTGCTCGCCTATGGCAGCTTCATCACCATCGCACTCAACTTCGCGATTTTGGCCCTGGTGATCTTCGTCATGATCAAGCAGATCAATCGCCTCAAACGTGAAGCGCCAGCCGCGCCAGCCGCGCCGGCAGCGGCACCGGTGACGCCGGAAGACGTGGTGCTGCTGCGTGAGATCCGGGATGCGCTGAAGAAATAAGCCCGCGCGTTATTCCTGCCAGAAGGCCGCACAGCAATGCGGCCTTTTGCTTTTCATGCACGCTCTGGCCGGGCGTGCTTCACGCCGCGTGTGAGGTCGGGGATTCCAGTTCCGTCAGATCCACCCGTTCGAGGCGGTAGCCGAAATTGTAGGTGGGGACCAGGCGGAAGCCGTTTTCGGGCTTCAGGTTCAGCTTGCTGCGTACGCGCGAGATGTGGGTATCCACGGTGCGGGTGGCGAGATCCGGATTGCGGCCCCAGACCGCTTCGAGCAGGTGGCCGCGCGAGAGCAGCCGTCCGAGATTGCGGAACATGAAGGCCGCCAGATCGAATTCCTTCTCGGTCAGCTCCAGGGCTTCACCGTTGAACAGGATGCGCTTTTTGGCGTTGTCGATGAGGTAGGGTGGCAGTTCCAGGCTGGCTTCCGCCTCGCGGGGTTTGCTCCGCCGCAGCACGGCTTCGATGCGGGACATGAGGATGCGCTGGCTCACCGGTTTGATGATGAAATCATCGGCGCCAGCGGCCAGGCCTGCCACGATGTCGTCCTCGGCCTCGCGTGCGGTGATGAAGATGGCGGGCGTGTTGTCGTGGCGCTCGTCGCGTAGCCAGCGCAGGAAAGCGTCGCCGGAGATGTCCGGCATCATCCAGTCGAGCAGGTACAGATCCACGCTTTCGCGGACGCAGAAGCGCTGCAGGTCACGGGTCAGTACGAAGCCGTGGACGTCATGCCCGGCCGCACGCAGCCAGGCGCAGACCAGGGTGGATTGGGTCAGGTTGTCTTCGAGCAGGACGATGCGCATGCTGCACTCCCGGAGCGGTCGGTGGGATGACCAAGGGGCTGCGGCGGATGGCCGGCAGAACCTCAATTGCAATATTTTGATTCTTCACCTTTGCAATCACGGCAGTTTGCCTGCCGGACTTTAGCCATGCAAGATGGATTCCTCATTGGCCATCGGCAACAGCAGACTGAAACGGCAACCGCCGCTGGCCGGGAAATCGACGCTGGCTTCGCCGCCATGGCGCTCGGCCACGGTGCGTACCATCAGCAGACCCAGGCCGGTGCCGGGCAGGCCGCGCCGGACGGCGCTGGGTAGCCGCCCGAAACGCTCGAAGAGCCGGTCGCGTTCCTGTTCGGGGATGCCGGGGCCATGATCACGGACGGCCACCCGCCAGCGGGAGGTTTCTGCGCTCAGGGTCAGTTCAACTTGCCGGTCCTGGCCGCCGTACTTGATGGCATTGGACAGCAGGTTGGCCACTGCGCGTCCGAGCAGATCGGTACTGCCGACGACCAGCGCTTCGTCCCGCTCGCCCGCATCGACCTCGATGCTCACGCGGGCGGCCTGGGCCTGTGACCAGCACGACTCGGTAGCGTTTTGCAGCACTTCGACAAGGTCGACGATTTCGAATTGCGCCGTATCCACTGCTTCAGCGCGGCTGAGGCGGAACAGCGAGTCGATCAGCGCCAGCGCATCCTGGGCGATCCGGCGGATCGTGGGGAGCAGGTCGACATTTTCGGGCGCAACCTCGATCAGGCCGATCATCGACGCCAGGGGGGCGCGCATGTCGTGGGTGACAAAGCGCAGGGTGTCTTCGCGTGCCTGATGGGCGGCTTCGATCTCACTCAGGTCGGCGAGCCCGATCACCACGCTGGAGGCACCGTCCGCCTCCGGCAGCAAGGGCGCGAGGGTGATCAGCAGAGGCGTGCCGGCGGCGGTATGTGCTTCCACCTGCAGCGCGGTTTCAGGCGCAAGGGGCAGGCCCTGGTGGCGGTGCACGTTGCCGGGCCAGCGCATATCCCGCAAGGCGCCGGCGAGTGTCTCGGCATCGCTGGCGGCCAGCAGGTGGCGGGCCGCTGCGTTGTGAACGCGGACCTGTCCATCGCCTTGCAAGGCGATGACGCCCACCGGCAAGTGTTCGACCAGCTCTTCGACCAGCCGGTGTGTCTGGCGCCCGAGCGCGGCGGCGGCTTTCAGCACGGCCAGGCGTTGTTGCAGCGGATCGAGACCACTGGGGGCGGCCAGTGCCACATCCTGTTGCAAGGCGCGCAATTCGGCGTCCACATACCGTTGCGTGGTTTCCAGGCGGCGCCAGCTCCACAGCGGATAGGCCAGCACGCAGCTGAGAATGGCCGGGGCGGGCGCCAGCCACAGGCCGGCGCGGGTCAGGCCGAGCCAGGAACCGGCCAGCACGCAGATGATCGCTCCCAGCGTCCATAGCAGGCCGCTGCGGGCGCCACTGCGGCTCAGCAACACCATCAGGATGAAACTGATGCCTGCTGCCAGGAGTGCGTTCAGCCAGGGCGAGGCCAGCGTGATGCCATTGCCGTGACGCAATGCGGACAGGACATTGGCGTGCACCTCCACACCTGCCATCGGGCGGCTGAACGCAGAGGTCGGGACCGGTACCGAATCCGCCATGCCCAGCGCCGTGGCGCCGACCAGGATCAGCTTGCCGTGCAGCGCCTCGGCAGGGATCTGGCCACTGAGCACATCGATATAGGACACCTGATGGAAGCTGCCCGGCGGTCCGGCAAAGGGAATGCGCAGCCAGTTGCGCCGTTGCCAGGTCGCACGGTGGTCTGTTGAGGCGTCGGGTTGCCTGAGGGCATGGCCGGTGCTGACGGACTGCAGGGCCAGGGCGAGTTGCGGGTGGCCAGGAGTGTTCCAGCCTTCCCACAGGTAGACACTGCGTGCCACGCTATCCGGATCGAATTCCATCTGGATGTGACCGAGGGCTGCCGCGGCCTTGCGCAGGTCTCCGGCGGGCCAGGCTTCACCGATGATCACACCATCCTGTTCGCGCTGTTGCACGGGCAGCACGACCTTGCCGTAGCGGCGCATGGCCGCTGCCAGCTGTGCGTCGCCCGTCGCGGGTTCGGAAAAGATGATGTCCAGCGCCACGCCGGCCGCACCGGCTTCACGCAAGCGGTCGAGCAAGGCGGCATGGACGCTGCGTGGCCACGGCCAGCGCCCCAGGCGGGTGAGGCTGGCGTCATCGATGGCGACGATCAGGATGTCCGGATCGGTCGAGCGGTCCTGCCGCGTCAGGGAAATGTCATGCAGCTGCAGATCGAAGCGCCACAACCAGCCATCCAGCGCCGCCGCCACGCCCAGACCGAGCACGCAGCTGGTGACCAGAAGCCATTCCAGCAGGATGCGGCGTGCCGGACTCACGGGGGGCCGATCAGTGGATCAGCAGCAACAGCGGCAAGACCCCGATGAGCCACCATGGCCGTGAAGCTTCGACCACGAAGCGCTGCGGGCTGCTCCATTGGCCGACGAAGCCATCCGGGTCGGTCGCCCGGACCCGCACGAAGTATTCGCCGGCAGCCGGTTTGGGCAACACCAGCTTGGGCTCGCCGGGTTCCAGTGTCTGCACGATCTGGGCGAAGGCCAGATCGCGGGCCATGACGAACTCGAAGCGCTGGCCGGGCTCGGCCGGCCATGCGAAGGCGACGCTGTCATCCCCCACGGCCGGTGGCTCCGGCGGCCCCTGCAGGGGCTTGAGGGTGAAGGGCACGGCATCACTCCAGGGGCCACGGTCGCCGTCAGCCCGGGTAGACGCCACACGCCATTGGTATGCGCCGGGCGGCAGGCTGGTGCTGAAGCGGGTGCCGGTCAGATCCTCGGCCTGTGCCAGCGGCCGGGCAAAGCCGTCCGCCCCTGCGATCTGGATGCGATAGCGCGCGGCTTCGGGTTGTTCGGTCCATTGGAAGTCGACCCGCTCGCCCTGCACTTTGCCACCGGGCAGGGGCTGGCTGGCAAAAGGCGGTTCAGGGCGCGCCTTGAGGCGGAATGCCGCGTCGGCATCCTGGCCTTCCAGCCCCTCGGCACTCACCGCACGCAGGCGCACGCGGTAGTCACCATCAGGCAGACCGGCAATCCGCGCTTCGCGCCCGGTGGCGAGAACTTCCGCAAGCGGCAAGTTGAATCCGGCCGATCCGGCCACAATCACGCGATGTGCTGCCGCACCAGCGGTTTCGGGCAGCGGCAGGCGGATCAGCGGGCGTTCGAACAGCGCCGGAATGCCTGTCGTGACGGGGGCGGCAAGCAGGGACGCGGTACGCGTGCCGGCAGCATCGACAACGGCACCCTGGCCGGCGTTGAGGCGGGTATCCCGGTTGCTGGCCACCACGCCTTCGGTTACCTCTACGCGCGCGGTGCTGCCGTCATAACCCGCACGGAAGTGGGTTCCGCGTACGCCGATCAGCGCGGTCGGGGTGCGGATCTCGTAGCGTGCGGCGGGTCCACGCTGGGGTTGTACGCTGTTTTCGAGGCGGCCCTGGCGGATCTCCACCCGGCTTTGCTGGCCATTCGTGCCGCGCAGGCGTTGCAGTTGTTCGACACGGATCTGGCTGTCGGGCTGCACGACATAGCGCGAATCATCCGGCAGCACGACCACGGCATAACTGTTGGCGCCGGTCGTCAGGCTGTCATCGGCCGCCAGCAGGGCCCCCGCAGCCAGCACGCCCGTGCTGCCCTGCACGCTGCCGCTGACCGATTCCAGGCGCGCTTGCAAAGGCTCGGCCTTGAGCAGCGCAGCGGGGATCAGCAAGGTACTTCCCGGCTGCAGGCGCAGCGGGTCGGCAATCCGGTTGAGTTTCTGCAGACGTGGCCAGTTGGCCGGTCTGGCCAGCAACTTCTTGCCCAGGTCGATCAGGGTGTCATGCTGCGCCACGACGATCCTGGCCATGTCTTCATCGGCCTTCGGAGCCGCGGCGTGGAGCAGGCCGGGCAGCAACAGGAGGGGCAGCAGGCGCAGGGCTTGCAGACGGGACGGGAAGGGTTTCGGCATGATCGGAGCGAAGTCTCGGGCAATGGATCTCGGCATTTTAGGGGACATTCCCCTGCGGGGAATGCCGGACTGCGGGTATACCTGCGGCGCAACGGGCGCAGAAGCGGCTCGCCCGCTGGCCGCTGCGCCGTCTCAGACCTGGGGGGACGCTGCCGCCTCGGCGGGGTCCATGCGTTCGAGCCGGTAGCCGAAGTTGTAGGTCGGGATCACCCGGAAACCGTTCTCCGGCTGCAGTTTCAGTTTGCGGCGCACGCGCGAGACGTGGGTGTCCACGGTCCGCGTCGGAATGTCCGCGCTGCGCCCCCAGACGGCTTCGAGCAGATGCCCGCGCGAGAGCAAACGACCGAGGTTGCGGAACATGAAGATCGCCAGATCCAGCTCCTTTTCGGTCAGCTCGATGGGTTCGCCATGCAGGCTGATCAGGCTTTGGGAAGGGTCGATCAGGTAGGGCGGCAGAGCCAGCGGCGCATTCAGCTCGCGCGGTTTGGCCCGGCGCATCACGGCGTCGATGCGGGAGACCAGGATGCGCGGGTTGACCGGTTTGATCATGAAGTCGTCGGCACCGGCAGCCAGGCCGATGATGACGTCCTTCTCCGAATCGAGCGAGGTCGTGAAGATTGCCGGGGTGTCGTCCATCCGGCTCTTGCGCAGCCAGTGCAGGAATTCTTCGCCGGACTGATCGGGGATGAGCCAGTCCAGCAGGTACAGATCGATGCTTTCGCGCGTGCTGAAGCGTTTGAGGTCGCCGGTGAGGCGGAATTCATGGACTTCGTGACCGGCATTGCGCAAATGGGTGACGATCAGCAAGGACTCGGTTGGATTGTCTTCCAGTACCGCTATGCGCATTCCCATCTCCAACTAAAGGCTATTTGATTGAATTTTACGGGTTTATCAATTTTCAGGCAGCAAAATCGGCCACGAAGGGATTGTTGTCGCGTTCTTCACCGAAGCTGGACATCGGCCCGTGACCCGGGATGAAACGGACTTCGCGCCCCAGCGGCCACAGCTTGAGGCGGATCGAATCGAGCAGTTGCTGGTGATTGCCACGCGGGAAATCGGTGCGCCCGACCGAGCCGGCAAACAGCACGTCGCCGACGATGGCGAGCTGCGCGCTGCGGCTGAAGAACACGATGTGGCCCGGGGTGTGGCCCGGGGTGTGGAGCACGTCCAGATGCTCCTTGCCCAGGCTCACGCTGTCGCCCTCTTCCAGCCACTGGTCAGGCTCGAATCCGGCTACCTGCGGAAAACCGAACATCCGGCACTGCTCGGCCAGACCCTCGATCCAGAAAGCATCTTCGTGCTGCGGGCCGATGATCGGGACGCCGGCCGCCTGTGCCAGCTCGGCCGATCCGCCGACGTGATCGAGATGGCCGTGGGTGAGCAGGATCTTGCTCAGCTTCACGCCCGTGGTGGCGATCAGCGCCTGGATGCGGGCGACATCGCCACCGGGGTCGACCACGGCGGCCTCCAGGGTTTCATCGCACCACAAGAGGCTGCAGTTCTGCTGGAAAGGGGTGACGGGAATGATCTTGTACTGGAGAGCCATGCGAATTCCTCGGGCGTATTCAAATGGGCAAGGTGCTTGGCGCACAGGTACTGGGCGCAGGGCGAGGCGTCAGACGCCGCGCCGCGCGCATTGCCTGTGCGCCCTAGAGTCGGGCGCTGCGTCCGCCATCCACGGCCAGGATCTGGCCGGTGACATAGCTGGCGTCGAGCAGCAGGAAGCGTACTGCGGCGGCGACTTCGTCGGCACGACCGGTACGCTGCAAAAGGGTGTGGCGCACGATGGTCTCGCGCTGCGCCGGTGGAATCTGGCCATCTTCCGGCCATTCGATGGGGCCGGGCGCGACGCCATTGACCCGCACGTGAGGGGCGAGTTCGATGGCCAGTGAGCGTGTCAGCCCCTGCAAACCGGCCTTGGCCGCGGAATACACCGGGTAGCCTTCGAGCGGGCGTTCGGCGTGGATATCCACAATGTTCACCACGGCGCCACTGCTGGCCGCCAGGTGAGGTGCGGCGGCCTGGGTCAGAAACAGCGGGGCCTTGAGGTTGGAGCCGATCAGATCCAGCCAGACCGCTTCATTGATGCTGCCCAGCGCAGTCGGAAAGAAGCTTGAGGCGTTGTTGACCAGGCCATCGAGCCGGCCGAAACGGGCGATGACTTGTTCCACGAGTGCGGGCAGTGCGCTCGTATCGAGCAGGTCGGCCTGGAGGACGCAGGTGGAGTCCGGGCGTTGCGTGTCGAGTTCGCCCGCCAGGGCTTGTGCGGCAGCCAGCGAGGCATGGCAGTGGATGGCGATGCGGCAGCCGGCGGCATGCAGGCCGCGCACGATGGCTGCGCCGACGCGTCGGGCCCCGCCGGTGACGAGGATTACCGGGGCCGGTGTGGGGGTGGAGGCGGCGCGGGTCGGCATGGTAGGGGTCAGGATTCCCAGGTTACGTCGACGCCATGGCGTGCCGAATGCAGCAGCATGTCCAGCAAGGGCACGGCGCGCTGGCTGAAATGGATCACCGGTTCCGGATACGCCTGACCGGGTTCCTGTTCCGGTGCTTCGAAGCTTTCGGCCGGGTCGTGTTCGGCCTTGTCCTGCGCGATGGCCTCACGCAGTCTGGCGATTGCGTCGTCCAGCTGGGCCACGGTGATGATCCCGCGCGTATCGTCTGGATCCTTGCCAAGGGTCTTGAGCATCAAGCGGCCAATCTGGCCGAACATGATGACGTCACCATCCGCGTCGGATTTGAAAGTAATCAGCATGGCAGTCTTTCGTGTAGCCGGAAGCCGCAAAGATAGCCGGTTTTCGTCAGACGTGCTGGTGGCTTCAGTCACACGCGCCGTTGACGCTGTCGATCAGCACCGGCCAGACGTACTTGAAAGTCTCCGCCGAAGCGCAGCGACGCGCGCACTGGCTGTAGGAAATCGTCAGCTGGCGGCCTTGTTCCCAGATCCGCACGGTACAGCCATCAGCGGGGTGGCGCAGCTCGATCGAGGGGCTGCGTTTGGTTTGCTGGAAACCGTTCCAGTCGAAGTTGCAGCTGCCGTGATCCGGGATGTTGATCTGGGTGTTGAGCACCCTGACTTCGCTGTTGGCAATCTCGACCTGGGTCGAGCCGTTATAGCCGGTTTCGTCGCGGAAGGCGCAACGGTGGCGGATGTTGATCGGGCGTGGCGTTTCGCGGATCTGCGCGGTCAGGCGTGTGCGGTCCACGCGGGACAGCAGGCTGCCCGGTTTGCCCGGCGGGAGCTGCTTGTTCGTCGCGGTACTGCCGGCGTTCATGCCCGGCGCGGATTGCGATGGCGGCGGGAGCGTTTGCGGCACGGGCTCGGCGGGTGGCGGGGCGGGCGGCGTGGCACAGCTGCCGAGAAGGATCAGACCCATGCTCAAGTGCCATGCCCGGATCTGCATGTCAGCCCCTTCTGAAACCCGCCAGCAGCAATCCGGCGCCGATGAACAGGCTGCCGAAGCCACGATTGAGCCAGCGGATATGCGCCGGGTCGTGCAGCGCACGCAGGACGCGCGAGGCCAGCAGCGTGTAACCGCTCATCACCACCGAGTCGGTCAACAGCAAGGTGGCGGCGCACACCGCGTACTGCGGCCATTGCGCGGCATGCGGATCGATGAATTGGGGCAGGACCGCCAGCATGAAGATGATGCCTTTGGGATTGCTGACATTGATCAGGAAGGCACGCAGCAGCATGCCCCAGCGGTCGTATGACGCCGCCGTGTCGAGCTGCATCGGCGTGGCCAGCGCCCGCCATTGCTGGATGCCCAGCCAGATCAGATAGCCCACGCCGAACCACTTGATCGCGGCAAACAGGGTTTGTGACGCAGCCAGGATGGCGCCCAGCCCGGCCGCACAGATGGCCACCAGCAGCAGTACGCCGAGCTGCAGGCCGAAGATGTTCCAGACTGCCCGCCGATAGCCGTGGCGCTGGCCGGCGGCCATGCAGGAAACCGCCCCGGGCCCTGGCGAGAGGCTGATGAGCCAGGCGGCAACGAAGAAAGCAAGCCAGGTGTGGAGCGTCATTTGTGTACGGCAGGAATGGCAAGACGCTTCATTCTGAAACAACGCCACAGCTCGTCAAAGTCATCCTGCTGCGCGGCAGGCAGCGCCTGCCACAGGGCTTTCAGACCGGTCCGGGCCAGATCGGACAGCGGATGCTGCATCGGGGAACGGATGATCACCATGAAAGCCGCCAGCGGCGAGGGTGTCAGAAGGAAGCCCGGGCCCAGCGCCGGCAGGGCCGCGCGCAACTCGGCCACGCTGAAGGCCGCGCGCATCGAGTTATGGTAATCGGTGGTGAACAAGGGCCCTTGTTCCCTTGCATTGCGGTGGGCCATGAAATGCATGGTCTGCGGACGCTTGAGCCGGCCGAAATCAGACAGGTAGACCCGCCCGCCCGGCTTCAGGATGCGGCGGATCTCCCCAAAGCAGCGGGTCAGCGCGGCCAGATCCGGCAGATGGTGCAGGGAGAAGGTGGACATCACCAGATCGGCCGAGGCATCGGGCAGATCCGTCAGCTGCGTGATATCCCCCAGCGCAAAGCGCACGTTGCCAAGGCCCTGCGACGCAACATGCGCGCGCGCATCCGCCAGCATCCTGGGCGCGAGATCAATGCCCAGGAAATCGGCGTGTGGATTGAGGCGCGCAACCTGGACCAGCTGGGTGGCCGGCCCGCAAGCCAGGTCGATGACATGATCGCCGGGGCGGATCAGTTCGCACAGCTGGATGCTGTTGAGCAGGTAGATCTGGCCAATGACACCGTCCTCACGCCCCGCCCGGGCGAACGCCGCCACCTGCGCCGGATCATCCATGAGCATCGCCGGCTCGGGTTCACGCGGCGTGACGGAACGCGAAAAGGCTTCGCACACGAGATACTTGAAGAAGGTCAGGCTGGGCATGGCAGCGTGTGGGGAGTAGGACGCGAGGGAGATTATGCCCGTTTTGCGCCCCTTGCCGAAGATTGGCTCCTGGCGGCGGTTTCAGACCCGCCCGCCTGAAGAAATCCGGTCAGCGTGGCGCTTCGGGCGACGGGTTGCGTCGGGTGGGTTAGCCGCGCCTTGTGCGGCGTAACCCATCGCTTGCCGTCCGCATGGACGGCTTGGTCAGCAATGTCGCTGCGCGCCGAATCCACCCTACAACTCGGCGTTTCTGGGCGAATACCCCTCACGGCATCCGCAAGCCCTTGGCGATGAAGTTGTGGCCTTTGGATCGGGACAGGTATTCGATGGCCAGGCGTGCCAGATCGGCATCGGAGAGTCCCCAGAAGAAGGGATCGGTGGCGACTTCCAGGCTGTGCAGGAAGTCTTCGAGGCGCTCAACCGGTTCGGTTTCTGTCGGTCCGAAAATCTGCGCCAGGACCCTGTCGCGTGCCGGATCGACGCCTGCGGCCTGACGCCAGACCCAGGGCAGAACCCAGGAACAGGCCAGACCATGCGGGGTGCCTTTGGTCAGGGTGACCGGGTAGGAAATCGCGTGGGCCAGCGCGGTACGGGTCTGTGACAGGCACAGGCCAGCCTGCCAGGCGGCCTTGGCCAGCTCGACGCGGGCTTTGAGGTTGCCCTGGAAGCGCCAGGCGGTCGGCAATTTGGTGATCACCGTACGGGCGGCCTCTACGGCCAGCATGTCGGTCATCGGCGTGGCATTCACGTTCCAGATGGCTTCCAGGGCGTGGGCGAGCGCGTCGAGCGCAGCGTTGCGCAGCACCAGCCTGGGCAGGCTCAGCGAGAGTTCGGGGTCGATCAGGGCGAGTTCGGGCCACAGGCGCGAGTTGTTCAGGGTGTATTTGGCCTGGTTGCGATCACGCGTATCCCACACCACCGAAAAGGGGGTGACCTCGCTGCCGGTGCCGGCGGTGGTGGGCACCGCAATGATGCGCATGCGCCGGATCACGGGCGTGGCATGGGTCAGCAGGTCGAGGAAGTGACCCGATTCCGGCTGGCAGCACAGGGCCTTGGCAAAATCGATGACGCTGCCACCGCCAACGGCGACGATGATCTCGGCCTTGCGCTCCTGCCAGACGCGCTGGTGTGTCGCGACGATGTCGGATAATTCGGGGCGGCTCGATACGTTGTCGATGATGTCGACGATGCGGTCGCCGAGCAAGCTTTTGAGCCGTGCCAGCAGGCCGGAGGTGTGGGCGCTCTGGAAGGTGACCAGCAGCACCCGGCGGCGCCCGACCTGCTCGGGCAGCTTGTCCAGGGCCCCGGTCCCGAATACCGTGCGAACCGGGTTATGCCACTGAAACGCTGTCATGCTTGCCCCTTTACGCCGCGTCAGGCGCCCCTTGTGCTCAAGCGGGCTGACGCAGATGCCAATCCGTCGTCTGTTGCAACTGGTGTGCGATGTTCAGCAGGCGGGCCTCGCCGAAATAGTTGCCGATCAGCTGCAAGCCCACGGGCATTTTGTCTCCCGAAAAACCTGCAGGGGTCGACAGGCCCGGCAAGCCGGCGAGGTTTACCGCGATGGTGTAGATGTCGGCCAGATACATCTGCACCGGATCGTCGGCCATCTGGCCGATGCCCCAGGCTGCAGTCGGGGCGACCGGGCCGGCGATCACGTCGCATTGCGTGAGCGCCTGCTGGAAATCTTGCGCGATGAGCCGGCGCAGCTGCTGGGCCTTGATGTAGTAGGCGTCGTAGTAGCCATGCGAGAGCACATAGGTGCCGACCAGGATGCGGCGTTTCACTTCGGCGCCGAAGCCTTCGGAACGGCTCTTCGCGTACATCTCTGCCAGATCCTTGTATTCGCTGGCGCGGTGGCCATAGCGCACGCCGTCGAAACGGCTCAGGTTGGAGCTGGCCTCGGCTGGCGCGATCACGTAATACGCCGGGATCGCCAGGTGGGTATTGGGCAGGCTGACCTCGACGGTGACCGCACCGAGCTTGCGCAGCTCGGCCAGGGCTTGCTCGATGGCGGCGCGTACATCATTGGCCAGACCTTCGCCGAAATATTCCTTGGGCAAGCCGATCTTCAGGCCGGCCAGCGGCTGGTTCAGATCGCGCGTGTAGTCTTCCGTGGCGCGTTCCAGGCTGGTCGAGTCACGCTTGTCGAAACCGGCCATGTGGTTGAGCAACAGCGCGCAGTCTTCGGCGGTGTGGGCAATCGGCCCGCCCTGATCGAGCGAGCTGGCGTAGGCAATCATGCCGTAGCGCGAGACTACGCCATAGGTCGGCTTGATCCCGGTGACGCCGCACAAACCTGCAGGCTGACGGATCGAACCGCCAGTGTCGGTGCCGGTCGCGGCGGGCACCATGCCGGCCGCCACCGCAGCGGCCGAGCCGCCCGAAGAACCGCCGGGCACCCGGTCCAGGTTCCACGGGTTTTTCACCGGGCCCCAGGCCGAGCTTTCGTTGGTCGAGCCCATCGCGAACTCGTCCATGTTGGTCTTGCCCAGGCTCACGCAGCCGGCAGCTTTGAGCTGGCTGACCACGTTGGCGTCATACGGGCTGACGAAATTGGCGAGGATCTTCGAGCCGCAGGTGGTGAGTACGCCCTCGGTGCAGAACAGATCCTTGTGCGCAATCGGCAGGCCGGCGAGCGGGCCGGCGCTGCCGGCGGCAATCGCCGCATCGGCGGCATCGGCGGCTGCCAGCGCACCGTCGCGGTCGACGGTGATGAAGGCGTTGATGCGCGGGTTCTGCGCGTCGATTTTCGCCAGGTAGTCGGTCACCAGCTCGCGGCTGGAAGTCTTCTTTTGCGCCAGCGCTTCGGCCAGCGATTTCAGGGTCTGGATGCTCATTTTGCTTGCACCGAATTTTCCACATATCCGAGCCCGATCTCGACATGGTCGATCAGGGCGTGGATGAATTTGATATGGATTTCCTGGATGCGGTCGGCATAGCCGAAGTGCGGCACGATGATCTCGGCATCGGCGAGCCCACGCATCTTGCCGCCATCCTTGCCCATCAGCAGGATGACCTGCATGTCGCGCGCCTTCGCGGCTTTGGCGGCGGCGAGGATGTTGGCGGAGTTGCCCGAAGTCGAGATGCCGAAGAACACGTCGCCGGCACGGCCGAGCGCTTCGACCTGACGCGAGAAGATGAATTCGAAGCCGTAGTCGTTGCCCACGCAGGTGATGTGCGAGGGGTCGGAGATCGCCAGTGCGCCGAGCGCCGGGCGGTTGTCGCGGTAGCGGCCGGAGAGCTCTTCGGCGAAATGCATGGCGTCGCAGTGCGAGCCGCCGTTGCCGGCCGAGAGGATCTTGCCGCCAGTTTTCAGGCAATGGACGAGGATGTCGCCAGCCTTGTCGACTTCGGCGAGCAGGGCTTCGTCGGCCAGCACTTTCGTCAGCAGGGCATGGCCTTCCTGCAGGTGTTGAAGGAGTCGGCTCATGGTTTTACTCGATGACTTTGGGGACCAGATAGAGGCCTTTCTCGGCTTCCGGTGCCACGGCCTGATAGGCCTCGCGACGATTGGTTTCGGTGACCGTATCCGCGCGCAGGCGCTGGATCAGGTCTTGCGGGTGCGACATCGGGGTGACGCCCGTGGTGTCTACAGCCTGCATGGCTTCAATGAGGCCGAAAATCCCGTTGAGTTTGGCCTGGGTGGCTTCAGCTTCAGTGGGGCTAAGTTCGATATGGGCGAGCCGGGCGATGCGGTCGACCTGTTTCAGCGAAAGGGACATGAGTGTGCAGCCTCGAAAAACAAAGCCCTTTATCGGGCGGGTAGTTCATTGGAGACAATGGGATAGGGTAACATAGAGGGCTATTCCTGTTCCCGGTTTGCGCGGGTCTGATACTAGCTTCAGGCCGGCCATAGAGAGGTGGCTCTACACATGTTCGGACTTCTGCGTTCTTATTTTTCCAATGATCTGGCCATCGACCTTGGCACAGCCAACACCCTGATCTACGTCCGTGGCAAGGGCATCGTGCTGGACGAGCCCTCGGTGGTGGCGATCCGCACCGAAGGTGGTCCGAACGCCAAGAAGACGATCCAGGCCGTCGGCCATTCGGCCAAGCAGATGCTGGGCAAGACCCCGGGCAACATCACCGCGATCCGCCCGATGAAGGATGGCGTGATCGCCGACTTCACCGTCACCGAACAGATGCTCAAGCAGTTCATCAAGAAGGTGCACGACTCGCGGATGTTCTCGCCCTCGCCGCGCATCATCATCTGCGTGCCCTGCGGCTCGACCCAGGTGGAGCGCCGCGCAATCCGCGAATCCGCCCTGGGCGCCGGCGCCAGCCAGGTCTACCTGATCGAGGAACCGATGGCTGCTGCAATCGGGGCCGATCTGCCGGTGGCCGATGCGACCGGTTCGATGGTCGTCGATATCGGTGGGGGGACCACCGAAGTGGGCGTGATCTCGCTGGGCGGCATGGTGTATTCCGGCTCGGTGCGTGTCGGTGGCGACAAGTTCGATGAGTCCATCGTCAATTACATCCGCCGCAACTACGGCATGCTGATCGGCGAAACCACTGCCGAATCGATCAAGAAAACCATCGGCTCGGCCTTCCCGGGTTCCGAAGTGCGCGAGATGGAAGTCAAGGGCCGCAACCTGGCCGAAGGCATTCCGCGCAGCTTCACGATTTCCTCCAACGAAATCCTTGAAGCCCTGACCGATCCGCTCAATTCCATCGTCTCGGCCGTCAAGATCGCGCTGGAACAGACCCCGCCGGAACTCGGTGCGGACATTGCCGAGCGTGGCATGGTGCTGACCGGAGGTGGTGCCCTGTTGCGCGACATCGATCGGCTGCTGATGGAAGAAACCGGCCTGCCGGTGATCGTTGCTGAAGAGCCGCTGACCTGTGTGGTGCGCGGTTCCGGCATGGCGCTGGAAAAGATGGACAAGCTCGGTTCGATCTTCGCGTCCGAGTAATTCCGATGGTGGCAGGGCGAGAGGGGCTGGAAGAAGGTCGCACGGCACTGCGGCGTTTCATGTTCATGCTCGCCAAGCCCGTGTTTTCCGGCTCTTTTTCCCTTTTCCTTCTTTGACCTGACCAGGCATGTCCGCCCACGATCACCAGACGCCTCCGTTCTTCAAGCGCGGCTTGCCGCCAGGTGCACGTCTGACGATCTATCTGGCCCTGTCTTTTGGCTTGCTGGTGGGCGATCTGCGCCTGCATTACCTCGAAACGCTCAGGCAGGCCTTGTCGGTACTGACCTATCCCTTGCAGATCGCTGCGGCGACGCCGGCGGATTTCGTGCACAACGCGTCGGATTACTTCAGTGGCCTGGTCAGTTTGCAGCGCGAGAACGCGCAGCTCAAATCCCAGCAGCTGAACATGGCCAGCAAGGTTTTGTTCAACGAGCAACTGCGTCGTGAGAATGCCGAGCTGCGCGGACTGCTCGACATGGCCGATGCGCTCAAGGTGCGTGCCACGGCGGCGGAGATCATCTTTACCGCGCGGGATCCGTTTTCGCGCAAGGTCATCCTCAACAAAGGCAGCCGGCAGGATATCGAGCCGGGCTCGCCGGTGGTCGATCCGCTCGGGGTGATCGGGCAGGTCACCCGGGTGTTTCCGCTGCACGCGGAAGTCACCCTGCTTTCGGACAAGGAACAGGCGATTCCGGTGATCGTCGAACGCAGTGGCTTGCGCGCGGTGATGTTCGGGACCGGCAACGGCTTGATGGAACTGAAATTCCTGGCGGCGAATGCCGAAGTGAAGCCCAATGACCGGATCCTCACCTCGGGCCTGGACGGAGTTTTTGCGCCGGGTTTGCCGGTGGCTTCTGTGATCAAGGTGACGCGGGACAGTGCCGAATCCTTTGCCCGCATCCTGTGCAAACCGATCGGCAGTGTCGAGCGTAACGGCGCGGTGCTGATCCTCTCCCGACTGGAGCCGCACCTGGAGCGCCCGGTCGATGACGAAAGCAATGATCCGCGGCGGGCTTCGGGCGGGCGGATCCGTCCGAACAAACCGGCGACCGAGGCTTCGGCGCCGCTGGCTGCCGGCTCCGCGCCGGTGCCGGCCCAGAGTGCCGTGCCGCAAGCGGTGGCCAGCCCGGCGCACAAGGGGAACTGATGCAAGCAACCAATAACTCTTCGCGTCTGCTGCTTCCCGTCCGGATGGGGTTTGTGGTGCTGAGCCTGATTGTGGCGCTCGGTCTGAACTTCGTGCCGGTCGGACGCTTCTATGCCGTGCCGGATTTCACGGCCCTGGTGCTGGCCTTCTGGTGCGTGCGTGAACCGCACCGGATCGGCATGGGCACGGCCTTCATCCTCGGGACGCTGGTTGATGTGGTACATGGCGCGGTGATGGGTCAGCATGCGGCGGCCTACGTGCTGCTGGCCTGGGCTTCGATCATCAATTCACGGCGCTTGCTGTGGTTCTCGCCCGGCGCACAGGCCTTGCACATGGTGCCCCTGTTCCTGATGGTGCAGATGGTCATGCTGATTTTGCGGCTGCTGGCAGGACACCACTTCCCGGGCTGGGAATATTTCTTCACCTGCTTTACCACTGCCGCCTTGTGGCTGCCCACCCACTATCTGTTGCTGTTGCCTCAGATGCTGCCGATAGACCGGGATGAGAACCGACCACTTTAGGACGTGGCGCATGGCGAGCAGGGTGTCGGCCGCATCCTGTCCGATCCCCGCCCTCCGACGCCCGATTCCCTGCTCCCCACTCTCCAGCACATGGAACTGAAAGCCCCCGAACAGGAACTCTCGCGTTTCCGCGCCCGTGTGGCGGCGGCGGCGGTGCTCGTCCTCGTCGGCTTCGGTTTGATCGTGGCGCGCTTCGTATACCTGCAGATCGTGCGCTACGACTACTACGCCACGCGGGCCGAGGACAACCGCATCTCGCTGCTGCCGATCGTGCCCAACCGCGGCCTCATCACGGATCGCAACGGGGTTGTGCTGGCTCGCAACTATTCGGCCTACACGCTGGAAATCACGCCGTCCAAGGTGAACAACCTCGACGACACCATCGATGATCTTTCCGAAGTCATCGATATCCAGCCCAAGGATCGCAAACGTTTCAAGAAGCTGCTCGACGAGAGCAAGAATTTCGAATCCTTGCCGATCCGCACCCGCCTGACCGATGAGGAAGTGGCGCGCTTCATTGCCCGGCGCTACCGCTTCCCCGGTGTCGAAATCAAGGCACGCCTGTTCCGCCAGTATCCGATGGGAGAGCTGGCCTCTCACGCGGTGGGCTACATCGGCCGGATCAATCAGAAGGAAATGGCCGCGATCGAGGATGATGAGGATCTGGCCGCCAACTACCGGGGCACCGAGCATATCGGCAAGACCGGTCTGGAGCAGAGTTACGAGAAGGAACTGCACGGTATCACCGGCTTCGAGCAGGTCGAGGTCGATGCTTCCGGCCGCGCCGTCCGTTCGCTGGCGCGTACGCCGCCCGTGCCGGGCAACAACCTGCAGCTGACCATGGACGCCGAGTTGCAGCACATTGCCGAGCAGGCTTTCGGCAACCGGCGTGGCGCATTGGTGGCCATCGAACCGGGGACCGGCGGGATCCTGGCACTGGTGTCGACGCCGCGCTTCGACCCGAACCTCTTCGTTGACGGGATCACGCCGGACAACTGGGACGTGCTCAACACCTCGCTCGACCGCCCGATGATCAACCGGGCCCTCAACGGCGCCTATCCGCCCGGTTCGACCTTCAAGCCCTTCATGGCGCTGGGGGCACTGGAGACCGGCAAGCGCGCGGCGAACACGGCCATACATGACCCCGGCTATTTCGTGTTCGGTGACCACACCTTCAATGACGACAAGAAGGGTGGGCACGGCATGGTGGACATGATCAAATCCATCATCGTCAGCTGCGACACGTACTACTACTCGCTGGCCAACGACATGGGGATCGATGTCATCAGCGAATTCATGGGCAAGCTCGGTTTCGGTGCCCGCACCGGCATCGACATCGAAGGCGAATCGGTCGGCGTGCTGCCCTCTCCCGCCTGGAAGAAGAAACGCTTCAAGAAACCCGAGCAGCAGAAATGGTATGCCGGCGAGACCATCTCGATCGGCATCGGCCAGGGCTACAACGCTTACACACCGCTGCAACTGGCACATGCCACGGCGACGCTGGCGGCTGGCGGGATCATGTACAAGCCGCATATCGTCAAATATGTGGTGGATGCGCAGACGGGCGCGCGGCGGGTCATCGAACCCATCCCGGAAGCCGACTTGGGCTTCAAGCCGGAAAACCTGGACGTGATCCGCAAAGGCATGGTCGGCGTGATGACCAGCGGGACCGGTGCTCGTGCTTTTGCCGGCGCGAAATACGAGGCCGCCGGCAAGACCGGGACTGCCCAGGTCTACTCGCTCAAGGGCGCCAAATACAAGGAAGGCGAAGTCACCGAGCGCTTACGTGACCACGCCTTGTTCATCGCGTACGCACCGGCCCACGATCCGAAGATTGCATTGGCCGTGCTGGTCGAGAATGGCGGTTTTGGTGCAGCGGCGGCAGCGCCGATTGCTCGCCAGGTGCTTGACTATTACCTGCTGGGCATCAAGCCGACCGGTGCGGTGGCCGACGACCCCAATGCGGAGCCCGAATGATCAGCCTGCCCGACATCCGCGCCTTCTTCCTGCGCCTGGTCCGTCCGATCGATCCCTTCCTGCTCGGGATCGCCCTGGCCATCATGGCCTGTGCCTATCTGGTGATGCTCAGCGCTTCACCGGAGCGGATGAGTGCGCATACCCTCAACGTCTTGTCCGCGCTGGTGGTGATGTGGGTTGTGGCCAGCCAGCCGCCGCAGCGGCTCAACACCTTTGCCCTGCCGCTGTATGTGGTGGGCGTTTTGCTGCTGGTGGCGGTTGCCCTGTTTGGCGATGTTTCCAAGGGCGCGCGGCGCTGGTTGAATGTCGGCGTGCGCATCCAGCCTTCGGAACTCATGAAGATCGCCATGCCGCTGATGCTGGCCTGGTATTTCCAGAAGCGCGAAGGCAGCCTCAAGATCCGCGACTTCCTGGTCGCGCTGCTGCTGCTGATCGTGCCGGTGGGATTGATCGCCAAGCAGCCGGATCTGGGGACGGCGATTCTGGTGCTGGGCGCGGGATTCTTCGTGATTTTCTTTGCCGGCCTGTCCTGGAAGCTGATCGTGCCGGTCGGCGTGCTGGGCATTGCGGCAGTGGTCGCCGTGGTGGTCTACCAGAACCAGATCTGTGCGCCAGAAGTGCAGTGGCCGGGCCTGCATGATTATCAGAAACACCGGGTGTGCACCCTGCTCGATCCGTCCACCGATCCGCTGGGCAAAGGTTTCCACACCATCCAGTCGACGATTGCGGTGGGCTCGGGGGGCTTTCTCGGCAAGGGCTGGCGCAATGGCACGCAGACGCACCTTGATTTCCTGCCGGAGCGGCATACCGACTTCATCCTTGCCGTGATCTCCGAGGAGTTCGGGCTGGTCGGCGTGCTCATCATCACCATCCTGTATTGCCTGCTGATCGCACGTGGCCTGATGATCGCCAGCAATGCCGCCAATCTCTTCGCGCGCCTGCTTGCCGGCTCGGTGACGATGATTTTCTTCACCTATGCTTTCGTGAATATGGGCATGATCAGCGGCATCCTGCCGGTCGTGGGGGTGCCATTGCCGATGGTGAGTTACGGTGGGACGGCTCTGGTGACGCTGTGCCTGGGGATCGGGATCCTGATGAGCATCCAGCAATACCGGCGGCGACGTTAAGAGGGGGTGACATGAGCCATGTGCGTGCGGGATTCTGGTGGAGTGTTTGCCTGCTGGGCAGCAGCCTGCTGGCCGCGTGTAGCACCTTGCCCAGTGAGCCGCCGGTCGAGGCGCGCCCGTCCGTGCCGGTGACAAAAGCTCCGGCGCCTGCCGTGGTCACGGCGACGCCATCGGTCCCGGGCAAGGCGGCGCCGGCCAAAAAAGGTGGCGGCTACTATCTGGATGATGGTCCCGGCGAAAACATCCCGCCGGATCTGGCCAGCATTCCGGACGCCACGCCCCGGCTGGAACCCTTGCGGGCAGCGGCGAATCGTCCCTATGCAGCGCTGGGAGCGACCTTCACGCCGATGCAGAATCTCCAGCCTTTCAGCCAGACCGGCATCGGCAGTTGGTATGGCAAGAAATTCCATGGTGCCAAGACTTCCAGCGGCGAGCGTTACGACATGTACGGCATGACTGCGGCCCATCCGACCCTGCCGATCCCGAGCTACGCCCGCGTCACCAACCTCGCCAACGGGCGCAGCGTGGTCGTGCGCGTCAATGATCGCGGGCCTTTCCTGCACGGACGGGTCATCGATCTGTCCTACGCCGCAGCCTGGAAACTGGGCTATGTCGACCAGGGCAGCACCCGGCTGCAGGTGGATGCCATCGTGCCTGATGAACTGGACAGTTTCATTGCCACCAACCCGGTCTTGCAGCCCCCGACAGAGCCTGTGTTCGCCGCTGCCCCTGCGCTGGAAGTGCCGGTGCCGACGCCTCCCGGCCCTGCCGAAACACCGGCCGTGGCCGGCGGTAGCGGCATCTACCTGCAACTCGGGGCATTTGCGTCGAGCAGCAACGCCGACAGTTTTCGCGAGTACGTCCAGAGTGAGCTGAAGTGGTTGCAGCAGGGCGTGCGGACCCAGCTCATCGGTGACAAGTACCGCCTGCATGTTGGCCCCTTCCGGGACGCCAACGAAGCCCGTGGGGTGGGTGAGCGGATTGCCGCCGCCATCCGGGTGCAACCCTTTGTCGTACAACGTTGAACCGCGCCATGAACGCCTTGCCCGTCCTCCGGTTTTCAGGCCCTGCGTTTTGGCCACTCTTGAAGTCCGGCGTGCGCACCGCAATATGATCCGGATGGGCTTGGCGGAAATCTTTTCCCTGGCCGTATTGAAACCGCTGGCAACCGGCTGGCCGCAGCGATTGTGGGGCATCTCCAATCTCTGGCTGAAACAGGAACACTGATGTCTGAAGAACGTACAAGCCTGCTCGAATTCCCCTGCGATTTCCCGCTCAAGATCATGGGCGCACGCACCGATGATTTTGCCCAGACCATCGTGACCGTTGTGCTGAGCCACGCTCCGGATTTCGACCCCGCCACCCTGGAGATGCGTCCCTCCAAGGCCGGCAACTATCTCGCCCTCACGTGCACGATCCGCGCGGTCTCGCAAGTCCAGCTCGATAACCTGTACCGCGAACTCTCCTCGCATCCGATGGTGAAGGTGGTGCTGTAATGAAAAGTGCGGCGTGCTGTGTGCCGGGCTCCGAGGCAAACCACCACGAGCCCGCGGAGGCGCTGTCCACTCAGACCTCAGACCTCAGACCTCAGAACTGCGTCGTCCGGGAACTCGGCTTCGTCGAGTACGTGGCGACGTTCGACGCCCAGAAACGCTTCACTGCCGAACGCGGGCCGGATACGCCAGATGAACTCTGGCTGCTGCAGCATGAACCGGTCTATACGCTGGGCCTGGCGGGCAAGCCCGAGCATCTGCTGGTCGAAAGTGACGTGCCGGTGGTGAAGATCGACCGCGGTGGCCAGATCACCTACCACGGGCCTGGCCAGGCCGTGGTCTACCTGCTGATCGATCTGGCGCGTCGCAACCTCAAGGTGCGCGAGCAGGTGCGCCTGATGGAGCAGGCCATGCTTGACGTGCTGGCGGGTTACGGCATCCAGGCCGAGCGGCACGAAGGTGCGCCCGGCGTGTACGTGCAGGATGCCAAGATCGGCGCGCTGGGCCTGAAAATTTCGCGGGGCTGCAGCTACCATGGCCTGTCGCTGAACGTGGATCTGGATCTCGCCCCTTTCCTGCGCATCAACCCGTGTGGTTACGCAGGCTTGCGCAGTACCAGTCTGCGCGGCGAAGGTGTCCAGACCGATGTCGATACCGTACTGAAACGCCTGGCGAGGCGCCTGGATGAATTGCTTGAGCGCGACCATCCGATAGCTGCAGCATCCTGACCAACAGCAGATAATCACGAATTCCCCAGACAAAAATAACCGAGAGCCGATGATGACGACCGACAATCCCAACAAACTCCGTGGCGCCGACAAGACCGCACGCATCCCGATCAAGATCGTGCCGGCCGAAAAGCTGCGCAAGCCCGAGTGGATCCGCATCAAGCTGGGCACTGCCGAAGAGACGGCACGTTTCAACGAGATCAAGGACACCCTGCGCGACCACAAACTGCACACCGTATGTGAGGAAGCCTCCTGTCCGAACATCCACGAATGCTTCGGCAAGGGCACGGCCACGTTCATGATCATGGGCGACATCTGCACGCGCCGCTGCCCCTTCTGCGACGTCGGCCACGGCCGCCCCGAGCCGCTCAATGCGGATGAGCCCAGGGAACTGGCGCAGACCATCGCCGCCATGCGTCTCAAGTACGTCGTCATTACCTCGGTGGATCGCGATGACCTGCGCGACGGTGGTGCCCAGCACTTCGTCGACTGCATCCGCGAAACCCGCAGCGCCAGCCCGCACACCAGCATCGAAGTGCTGGTCCCGGATTTCCGCGGGCGCATGGATGTTGCGCTGGCAATCTTCAACCAGGCCACGCCGGATGTGATGAACCACAACCTCGAAACCGTGCCGCGCCTCTACAAGGCCGCCCGCCCCGGTGCCGACTACGCGTATTCGCTCAAGCTCCTCAAGGAGTTCAAGGCCATGCACCCCGACGTGCCGACCAAGAGCGGCCTGATGGTGGGCCTGGGCGAGACGGATGAAGAAATCCTCGAAGTCATGCGTGACCTGCGTGCCCATGACGTTGAAATGCTCACCATCGGCCAGTACCTGCAGCCCTCCGGTGGCCACTTGCCGGTGTTGCGCTATGTGACGCCCGAGACCTTCAAGATGTTCGAGACCGAAGCGCTGAAGATGGGTTTCAAGAACGCTGCCTGCGGTCCGATGGTACGGTCGAGCTACTGGGCAGATCAGCAGGCGCATGGCGCCGGCGTGGTCTGACAACACGCTGTTGCTGCCATCCAGGATCAGGGGATGAATCCGATGTATGCGAAGAAATTGCTGTGCCGCACGCTTGAGGCCAGCCTGCAGCAGACCGGTGGTGTCCTGCCTGCCGGCGTGGATGCCGATCCGGCCAGGTCCCAGCCCGATAGTGCGCGCATCCAGGCTGCCATCGATGCCTGTCCGGCGGGCCAGGCGGTCAAGCTGGTGAGTGCAGGCAGCAACAACGCTTTTCTGGCTGGCCTGGTGTCGCCTGCGGGAACCCGTGTGACGCAGACGACCGCTCCGGGTTCGGCCACGCCTCTGAGCTGTCCGGACAGCCTCTTTGCGAAGTTTCCGTCGGGCATCTCGCCGATCTGAGCCTAATTTGTACAGGAGCGGAACACAGCGTTCTTCCCGGTGAGATGTCCAGATATCTGTTTGCCGTTCTTTTGGCGCTTTGCGCCTTGTCTACGCCTGCTGAGGCAGCGCGGTTCTGGTGCAACGAGCGCTTTCTCAATCCGGCGGGGAACCCGTTCGATGCGCAGCACCTGAAGGTCGCCCGGCGTGGCTACCTGTATGCGGTCGCTGCCGCGCTGGCCTTGCAGCAGGATAACGCGGAAGGCCGGGCTTACCATTTCGCCACGCCGGCGCGCTTGCGCGAGGTTGATCGGCCGCGCCGCGAGCGTTCCGGCTTCGAGGTCACGACCTTTGAATTGCTTGATGCGCCGGAGGGCAAGGTGCAGGAAGTCGTGATTGCGTTTGCCGGGTCCAATGATGATGTGGACTGGGACATGACCAACTTCGGTGAAGACTTGCGCCAATACACGCAAGCCCGTCGCTACGTACGCAAGATTGCGGCCCTGCCTGCGTATCAGGGCGTTCGACTGGTGGTGACGGGGTTTTCGCTGGGCGGCGCACTGGCGGTGCATGTCACCAAGCACGCCGAAACCCGTCAGCTGGTCAGCGAAACCTGGGCGTTCAATCCCAGCCCCAAGACCTGGGTCGGGGGTCAGCTTGACCGCCGCATCTGGCTGGCGGCTGCGGCCAATGAAGGGTTGCGCATTGCGCGCAAGATCAGCATCGCACTGGTGCCCGGGGTGGCGCGGATTGGTGCACCCGTCAACCAGCGGGCAGAGGGCTTCTATCTGCTGGACGCCAATCCGGTCGTCAGTCACTATCGCTGGGTGCTGACCCGCAATATCCTGCATGTGGCGGATCTGGCCATGCGTATTGAACAGGGCTCCGATGCCGTGACCGAACCGCTGCAGATCCTTCAGGCTTCGCGCTTCCGGCCGTGTCGTTCGGGGATTTGAGCCGTATCCGTGCGAGAGGAAGTTGCCGTGGCTGCCTATTCCGGCGAGGATGGCGGCATACTGGGAAGCGGCGATGGGCAAGCTTTCGTTTCTGGCCTATCGTGCTAAGGTCTGTTGCCATTCGCGCGCTCTGGCACAGCCCCTCAATCAGGGCCGATGAAGAGCCCGACCTTCAACCAGGAGAGAGATCATCATGACCAACGTACGCCAGATTCTGGATGCCAAGAAGAGCCAGAAGATCCATTCCGTCAGCCCGGATACCTCGATTTTTGAGGCGCTGGAGCTGATGGCCAAAAACGATATCAGCGCCGTACTGGTGCTTGAGAACGAGCGCTTGGTCGGCATCTTCACGGAGCGGGATTACGCCCGCAAGGTCATCCTGAAAGGACGCAACTCGCGTGAAACGCGGATCAGCGAATTGATGACCCAGAATCTGCTGACCATTTCGCCGAGCCAGACGGTCGAAGACGTGATGACGATCATGACCGAGAACCGGTTCCGCCATCTGCCCGTGGTCGAACGCGGTCAGCTGATCGGGATCGTGACCATCGGGGATGCAGTGAAGACCGTGATGGATCAGCAACAGCAGACCATCAACCAGCTGTCCGGATATATCGCCGGAGACCTGGCTCCGGGGCTCTGAACGCGCGGATCGCGCAAGCAGACAGGCCGGCATCGCCCGGCCTGTTTTTCTTTGCGGGATGCGTCTGATTCTCAGTTAGTGTTTGATTTTATTGATAAATTCATTTGCGACAGGAAAAAACCGGGTCTGATGCGGCGATAATCCGGGCATTCTGGATTGTGTTCCCTGCTCATGAGTCGCAAGAAAAACGTCGCCCTGCTGTCGGTTGCCTCCAACACCCTGCTGATCGTCCTGAAACTGTTTGCTGGTGTCATGTCCGGCTCGGTCAGCATCATTTCCGAAGCGATCCATTCGATGATGGATCTCGTTGCCGCCGTGATTGCCTTTTTTGCGGTGCGCCTGGCCGATGCGCCGCCGGATGAAGACCATCCTTACGGTCACGAGAAATTCGAAAACGTCTCGGGCGTGATTGAAGGCGCACTGATCGTTGTGGCGGCGGTATGGATCATCATCGAGGCCGCGCAAAAGATCCTGCATCGCGAGCCGCTGGAGGCGGCAGCCTGGGGCGTGGCCGTGATGTTCATCTCGGCTCTGGCCAATACCCTGGTGGCCAACAGGCTCTACAAGGTGGCGCGGGAGGAGCACTCCATGGCGCTGGAGGCCGACGCCTTGCACCTCAAGGCCGACGTGTACACCTCGCTGGGTGTGGGCGCCGGTCTGCTGGCGATCTGGCTGACGGGGTGGACGATCCTTGACCCGCTGGTGGCCATAGCGGTCGCGCTATTCATCCTCAAGGAAGCTTTCGAGCTGATCCGCAAGGCTTTCGCGCCGCTGATCGACACCAGCTTGCCGAAAACCGAGATGGATGCCATCCGCCAGGCCATCGATAAACATGCCGATGCATTCATCGATTATCACGATCTGCGCGCACGCCAATCCGGCAAGATCCGGCATGTCGATCTGCATCTGACCCTGCACCGCCAGTCCACGCTGGAAGAAACCCACGCCCTGTGCGACCGCATCGAGGAAGAGATCGCCCGCGCCCTCCTGCATGCCAAGGTGCTGATCCATCCGGAGTGTTGTGCGCAGGGCTGCACATGCCCGGATTCGCGTTCAGCGGCCTGAGGGCTTCTGCCGGCTGATCAGCAACACGCCGCCGATGACCAGGATGGCGCCGAAGATCTGGATGGCGCCCAGCGACTCTCCCAGGAATACCCAACCGAACAGGATGGTCAGCACCGGGCCGAGGGTGCCGATCATCGAGGTGGGGCCGGCACCGATGCGACGCATCGCCACGCTGACCAGCCAGATCGGCATGACCGTCGAGAGCACTGCCATGGCCAGCCCGAGACCGTGCACTTGCCAGGGCTGGATCAGGCTGGCGGCAGGGCGCATCGCGACAAACTGGGCGAGGCTGCAGACGCAGGCCACGATCGTGGCAAACGAGGCGACCCGGGTCGCGCCGAGCCGGTGGACTTCCTCGCCGCTCAGCAACAGATACAGCGCATACAGCAAGGTGCTGCCGAACACGAGCATGCTGCCCAGTGCCACATTGCTGCCGGCATGCGCGAGATTCAAGTCATGCGACACCGCGAGGGCAATTCCGACGTAGCACAACAGCATCGGCGGATACATCGCCGGGCGGACGGGCTTGCCGAGGAAGGCGGCAGACAGGAGCACCACCAGGGTCGGGTAGATGAACAGGATCAGGCGCTCCAGCGCAGCCGTGATGTAGCGCAGGCCGAGAAAATCCAGATAGCTCGACAGGTAATACCCGATGATCCCCAGCACCAGCAACATGCTGATATCGCGGGCCGAGAGGCGGCGCGGATCGCTGCGCGAAACACTGATGGCCATCACGATGAAGAACGGCAAGGCATAACCCATGCGCAAGGCGAGCAGGGTTTCCGCATCCACGCCGTAGCGATAGGCGAGCTTGACGAAAATCGCCTTGAACGAAAAGCACACCGCGCCCAGCACGGCATAGGCAAATCCGGACGCCTGATTCAGGGAACGCATGTCAGGTTTCCTGGGGGCGCTGGCGATTGGCGTACACCCCGTGCAGCTCGTTCAGCAACAAGGCGGCGATCACCACCGAGCCGCCTTGCAGGGTGGCCACGGTGGGCACTTCCCCCGCGCCCAGCCAGGCCCACAGCGGGCCGAGCACGGCTTCGAGTTCGGCCAGCAGGGAAACCTGGGGAGCAGACAGGCTGCGCGCAGCCACCACCATCAGCATGCAGGGCAGGCCGAGCTGGAAGCAGCCCAATGCGCCAAGAATCTGCATGTCATGCGCGGTGGCTTGCAGCGGCCAGGCAAACGGCAGCATCGCGAGCGCCGAAAAGAGGGCGCCCAGGCAGACTGCCGGTACCAGATCCACGGCATGGCCGGAACGCTTGAAGACGATCACGTTGATGGCGGAAGCCAGAGGCACCACGAAGGCGATGCCCATGCCCAGCACGTCCCGCGTGCTACCGGCTTCGACCCCGCCCGAGAAGATCCAGGCCAGACCGCAGACGGCCAGCACGATGGCCAGCCAGGTCGCGCCGGAAATCGGTTCGCGCAGCACCATCCAGGTCAGCAATGCGGTGAGCAGTGGCGAGGCGCAACTCACCATCAGGGTGTTGCTGGTGGAGGTCAGGGTCAGCGCGATCATGAAGCAGGTGAACATGGCGCCCCACAGCAGGCCCGAGAGCAGCAGGGCACGGCTGGGCCGGCGCAGCGAAGCCAGGGCATCCTGCCCTTGGGTGACGAGCAGGGCGAGGATCACGAAGAGTGCGCAAAAAGCACTGCGCCAGAACGTGACCTCGAAACTGCGTGCGGCATCCAGATGCCGTGTGAGTACGCCTGCGGTGCTCCACAGCAGGGTACAGAAAACCATCAAGGCGATTGCCGCCGGGCGGCTGTATTGGCGCGTAAACATCAGGAAATCCGGGCTGATGATCCTGGCGGCAGACCGGGATCGGTTAATCTCGCTTCAGGCCAGCAAGGCCATCACTTCGGCCTCATCCTCGACCACGGAGAATGCGGCGCGGACCTCGGGGAGAATCGGGCGGGGCAGACCGGCCCGGATGTCGATGAAGACCCAGGCTGTTTCGGCCCGCGCGATGATCTGGCGGTCTGATTCGCGCCAGAACAGGTACTGGCGCTTGCTGCTGCGCTCGCCCATGTCCGACACCCAGGTCAGCAGATTGATCGGGTCATCCAGCAAGGCCGGACGCAGGTATTCGATGAAGTGCGAACGGATCACCCAGGAGCAACGCTGCTCGAAATAGCGCGCCATCGGCCAGCCCAGCGCGGTCGTGTGGGCAATCGCGACATCCTGCATCCAGCGCAGATACTCGATGTTATTGACATGGCGATGGACGTCGATGGCTTCGGCGGGAACGGTGAAACGCTGGGAATAGATGCGGGTCATGGCAGGCACAGCTCGGTTTGGGCGGCAGGGAGCGAACGGACTGGTACCTATTCTGCCATGTTGCGGCGCAACGAGCCTTAATGCCGATCAGGCGGGCAGCAGGGTGCGGAATATTTCCGGCAGCATGCAGGTCTGCAGGCTGCGCTGGGTGAACAGGAAGCGTCCGTCGCACTGGAAGCCCAGCTCCTGCCAATCCACCGCCGTATTCAGCAGCGTGATGGCGCGCTCGATGTTCATGCCCGGATGTTTCGGAAAGAGCGCCAGGATCGATCCGTCATAATTCTTGCAGTCGTGCGTGAAGAAGGGCTGGTCGCGCCGGGTCTTGCCGTTCACATAGAGGCGCGGCGCATCCGAGATGTGGTGGCGGCGTCCCCATTTCCACCAGTTGGATTCGTTGAAATCCGTCACACGGCGAGCCAGCAGGGCGTCCTTGTGCGCAGCCAGATGGGCGTTCTGCACATCGAAGAACATCCGGCGCGTGACACCGGTGTCACGCGTCTTCGAACACACGAATTCCATGTTGCCGCGCGGGTGGGTGAACAGGCTGTCCGCACCGGAAACGGCGCCCACTTTCACATCGAACAGATCGGCAAGCGGGACCGCATAATCGTTGCGCAGGAACATCAGCTGGCCATCGACCAGCGCGAAGCTGCGTCCATCATGCAGGCGCCGGTCGAAACGATCCTTCTCGAAGCGGAAGATCGCGCAGTTCGGCACGAATTTGCCGAAGATGTTGCTGTCGCCGGTTTCGATGAAATCGGTGATCGTGCCTTGCTCGAACAGCCAGGTATTGAGCTTGCGTGCCGCAGTCAGCTTGATGAAATCGCGCGGCACGATGAAGATCAGCTCGCCGCCCGGGTTGAGGTGGCGCACGCATTTCTCGATGAAAAACAGGAACAGGTTGCTGCGCCCGTCAAAGTGATGCATCTCCAGCCGGGCGCGGGTTTCCGGCAGGATGTCCTGGAAGCGCACGTAGGGCGGATTGCCGATGATGGTGTCGAATCTTTCGGATTCGGGGTAGGCAAAGAAGTCCATCCGCAGGGCATTGGCGGGCGCGATGCGGGTGTCCAGCTCGATGGCGACACAACCGGGTAGCGCTTGCGCGAAGGCGCCGTCACCACAGGACGGCTCCAGCACACGGCCGGAATTCCGGCGGAGTGCCAGCATTTGCGTGACGATCTGGGGCGGGGTGAAAACCTGGCCGAAATGTTCGACGGGATGAAAGCGCATCGCCGTATTTTAGCGGGCTTTGCGAGACGGCCGCGGGCAAAGCTCGTTAAAATGCCGTCACCATGTTCATGATGCCCTACGTCTCCCGCATCACCCGAGGTAGTTTCCCCCTCGGCGTCATCCTCATTGTCCTGAGCTGTGCCATCGTGTTTTTCGGTTTTCAGGCGGGCGACGAGAAACGCTACGAGCGGATGGACGAGTACTACGCCAGCAGCGTGCTGCCGGGTGTCGAGTTGCCGGCGTATGAAGCCTATCTGCGCAAGCAGGGCGAGACTGCTGCGCTGACCCAGCTGGAGCGCATGCGGCGTTCCCGGGCGATGTTTGCCGCATTGCACCGGATGCAGGCCGACGACACATTCATGGGGCAGTTGCGGGCGGGCCGCATCATCACCGAAACGCATCCGCAGTTCGAGGACTGGCAGCGCGCACGGCACCAGTTCGACGCGATGGAGCAGCGCCTGTTCACCGAGCGCTTCCATTTCGACACCGCGCATCCCAGCCTGCTTACCGCCATCACCCACCAGTTCATGCACGGCGACACCGGCCACATCGTGGGCAACATGGTGGTGCTGATGCTTGTCGGTCCGGCGGTTGAAGCCCTGATCGGCACCTTGCCTTTCCTGGTGGTCTTCGTGCTTGGCGGGATCGGGGCGGCGGCTTCGCACTGGCTTGTCACGCAGGGTGCGCCGGGCGGTCTGGTCGGCGCCTCGGGGGCGATTGCTGCGGTGATGGGCGCATTTGCGGTGCTGCTCGGTACGCGGCGGATTCCGTTTTTCTATTTTGTGTTCGTGTATTTCGACGTGATCCGCGCACCGGCCTTGCTGGCCTTGCCGATCTGGCTGATCAACGAGGCAGTGCAATTCTTCTGGCTGGGCAATTCTCATGTGGCTTACGGGGCGCACTTCGGTGGCTTGATCGTCGGCGCCCTGCTGGTCCTGCCATTGCGCAAGCGGGCCTTGCTTCGCCTGCCGCCCGAGGGAGAAGAAGCGGAGGCTGCGCCGGTCCGTCCGGGGGCCACCTTGGCCCTGCAGGAAGCCCGTCGGCTGATGACCGCCCAGCGTTTCGATGAAGCCCGTCGTGCCTATGCGCGTGCGGCCAGTCAGGCGCAGGGCGAGGTGAGTGTGCTGCGGGAATGCACCAACGTCGTCAAGCTCGCACCGGCCAGTGCTGAATATCACGCCACGATGACCCAGGTGTTGCGCCTGCGTGGCCAGGATACCGCCACCCAGGCGCTGGTGCTGGAAAGCTTCCGGGATTACCTGAAGCAGGCCAAGCCCTTGCCGCGGATCCTGCCGGATACGGCGCTGATCCTGATCGAGCGTTTCGGCCAGACGCGCTGCCTGCCGGAGCTGGATCGCTGCGCACGCCTCCTGCATGCCAGCGCGCCGACTTATCCGGGGCTGGCCCAGACGCTGGCCCAGGTTGTTCACATCCTGCGTGTGGCGGGCGATCCCCTGCGCGCTGTCGAGCTGGCCAAGCTCAAGGTCGGCTAGCTCGCTGGTGGCGAAGCGGGCGTGGCGGCCTGGCGCATGCGCGCGATGATCTGGCGCAGGCGTTTGGCTTCTTCCACGCGCGGATGATCCGGGAAGCGGTTGATCAACGTGATGAAAAAGCGTTCGGCCAGCGCATCCTGACTGAGGTCTTCGCACAGGATCCGTCCGCCCAGGAAATAGACTTCGGCGAGCAGCGGATGATTGCGGAAGGCCTTGTCGAAGCCGTTGAGGATTTCCATGGCCAGCTTCGGCTCACGTCCGGCACGCGCAGCCTCGGCCAGCTGCAACACCGTGCCGGCGTCTTCCGGGCGGAAATCGGGTTGTCTTTCGCGGCAGCGTTTCCAGGCTTCCAGTGCATTGCGTTTCTGCTCGCGGCGCAGCAGCAGCGGGATCAGGCGCTGCGAGTGGTTGATCAGACGATCATCCTTGCCGGCCAGATGCAGGAGCTTGTTGTAACGTTCCTGGACCGCCGTGTTTTCCGGGTCCAGCCGTTGCGCTTCATAGGCGACTTCCAGCGCCTGATCGACCTGGCCTTCGGCGAGAAACCCGGCAATTCGCGCCGAGTCAGGATCTTCCTTGGCCTTTGCGGCGGCAGACGCGCTGCGCCCGCCCGGCAGGACTTCCACTTCCAGACCGAGGGATTCGTGGAACTGGTACAGCACGTAGCCCAGCATGTTGAAAGCGATCAGGGTGAAGTGCATACCCACCGCGGTGATCAACCAGATCGAGCCCGCCAGGCTGGGACGCATGCGCTGGAAGAAGGAGTGGATGCCTTCCTGCGCGGCGTTGAGGGCGACCTCGTCCTGCGTCCGGAATGCATGCTGCATGGCCCCCTGCAGCGCGCCCCACTGTTCCACCAAAGGCATGATGCTGTACTGGAAGACCTTGGCCATCAGGAACATCTGGGCCGAGGACAGGAAGAACAGGAACACACACAGCAGCGCATACGGCTTGCCCACGCCGCTGATGATGCTCCAGCTGGCGGCTGGGTTCAGCCCGGTAAACAGACTGCGGCTGATGACCATCGCCATCAGGGCTGCCGGCGTGATCACCGTGACGGCAAAGTTCGCGATGACGCCCATGCTGTTGCCGAACAAGGCCGCGATCAGGCCGACGAAAAAGCCCGGGATCAGGAACAGGGCGATGATCTTGAACGGCATGTGTGCAAGGGTCTCATCCTGGATGGGGGAATAATCCGCGGGCGAGAGCCGCCCCAGCGAAGTTTCCGAGAGGACCCGGCTGCCAAAGCGCAACAGGAAGATCCAGGCCAGCAAGGACAGGCCGGTGATCAGCACGGCGATGGCACCCGGACTGCTGCCGAAGGCTCCGGCGGCCGGAATCGCCGCGAAGATCAGCACCCGCCACAGGGCTGAAGGGATCAGCGGGAACACGAAGAAGCGCGGCACGCGTGTCCAGAAAGGCGAAATCAGGGAAGTGGTGCTGGCCATGCTCGGGATCCGCGTTGGGAATGACAGACGGGATTATGCCTGTTGGGCGGGAGGAGGGCTATCTGGCCGAAGGGGGCGTGATCCGCCATGCGGCAGGTGAGGACGCATACGAAGCGCTTGAATCAATCACTATATGGTTATATAGTATGTTTATACAAAATTCTCCCAGGAGTTTGCCATGCTGCGATTCGATGTTCCGCCCGTCTGGTCCAATGCCGTGCGTGTAGACGCGCTGCTCACCTTTGCCATCAGCGCGGCGGCCTTGCTCGGTTTTCCGTATCTGGTGCCGGTGCTGAGCGTGATGAGCCTGGTCCGTGGTTTCCTGGGCCATCATCGCTGCCCTTCGCATCGGCTCTATGCGGGCTTGCTGCAGAAGCTTGGCATGGCCGGCAAGCAGGAAAATGCCGGTGCCAAGATGTTTGCCAACAAGCTGCTGCTGATCGCCAGCACCATCGCTACGGTGCTCTATCTTGCGGGAAGTGGCATGTGGGTGCTGCCGGTGTCGGCCCTGCTGGTGTTCTCTTTCCTCGAAAGCCTGTTCAGCTTCTGCGTGGCTTGCTGGGCTTACACCTTGTGGTATCGGCTGCGCGGGGCGTGAGCCCCATGGTCACCGCTTACCACCCGCCTGTAACCGCATACCCGCGGCAAGTCGCCACTGGCAGGAATGTTGATCCATTCCCGGCGTGTGTTTCTAAGATAGGCAGGCCCGCATGTCCGTGCGGGCCACCCATTTCGCGAGACGCCGCTGGTGCAGCAAAGCCCCGGCGCCTCAGGTCAACCCGGAACGCTTGCCATGCTCACCCTTTCAGACGACGCCCTTGCCCTCATCGCCGAACGTCAGCAATCTATCTACATCGACGCGCCGCAAACCATCGAAGCTTGTTGTCTGGAAATCACGGCCTGCCCCACTGTCCGCTTCGGCAAGCCGCGTGCGCTGGACAAGTACACGCTGCGGCAGATCCAGGGCGCTGAAGTCTATGTGCCGCACCGCTTTCCCAGCGCACACACACTGTCGATCCGTGCCAAGCGCTTTCTCGGGCGCAGGTTCCTGTTCATCCACGGCTGGAAACTGGCCTGAACCTCGGCGGCACAAGCGTGTCTGCTTGAGCGTTTCATGAAAACCGCATCATATGTTTCCGCTTAGGGCGCTTATTGCCGCTGCGGCCCCGGTCCTGGCATGGCGACTGCTTGTAAACGACCAGTGCTGTTTTGTTGCATGTGTTTGCCCCACGAGGCGATTGTCTGTGTTCCCTTCCGGAGGAGGGTCGGACCGTCAGCTCGCGGGACTGGCCGGATCCCTTGCGGGATGCGGCCGGCACAGAACGACAGGCCACCGGCGCCCTCCCCAGCCGTTGTACCAATCAGGTGTGTTCTGCGCCTGAAGGGATGAGCGCCGCCCATCCCATTTCTCCATCTGCAGTTTTACGGGTGTTGCTCATCGAGGCTTTGTGCCGGTGACCATGCCCGTTTTGTGGTCATTCCCTTGCTGAAACGCACCAGTCCTGTGCGGCTCGGGCCGTACGGGCCCGGACTGTCTGTATGGGGGCGCCGCCGGCGTCGATGTAGGCTTTCCGTGGATTACGCAATGGGAGTCGAAGCATGAAATCAAATCGTCATCATCCGGTGATCCGGGTTCTGCACTGGGCAGTTGCCTTCATGGTTGTGGCCGCACTGGCTATGAGTACCTTCGTCATGGCGAAGATTCCGGACCAGGATCCAGAAAAGCTCGCCGCATCGCTGCGTCACATGAGCGTGGGCCTGCTGATCTGTCTCGCCACGCTGGCGCGCCTCGTCTATCGCCGCAAGACCAAACGCCTGCCGGCCCTCTCCTCCGGCATGGCCTGGGCCGACGTGCTGGCCGCCATCGTCCACCGCTCGCTCGACGTGCTGGTGCTGACCATGGTGGTGAGCGGTATCGCCATGGCGCTCATGAGTGGTTTGCCGCTGATTGCGCTACACGGTGGCGCCTTCCCGGTGGCGATCAATCACATGAGCGCGCACACCATCCACGTCGTGGTGGCGAACGTGCTGGCCGGCATCCTGGTGCTGCACATCGGGGGCGCGCTGTTCCACCAGTTCATCCTGCGTGATGGCCTGCTCTCGCGGATGATGTTCGATCCGCGCACCCTTCTCCAGCGCATTCCCG
>Ga0316604_10000220_pt1 | contig 82467 bp, 75 predicted proteins | sample OWC_soil_day20_C_FD_207650 | JGI IMG/M metagenome (GOLD analysis project Ga0316604, IMG submission 207650) | Wetland soil microbial communities from Old Woman Creek delta, Ohio, United States - OWC_soil_day20_CT | ecosystem: Environmental > Terrestrial > Soil > Wetlands | place: USA: Ohio... | reverse complement strand
GATCGGCAATTTCTGGTCGCGGCACAGCGCGAAAGCGGTCGCATCCATAACCGCCAGATTCTTGGAGATCGCTTCATTGAAGCTGATCTTGTCGTAGCGCGTCGCCGAAGGGTCCTTCTTGGGATCAGCAGAGTATATGCCGTCAACCTTGGTTGCCTTCAGCACGATTTCCGCACCGATTTCCGACCCGCGCAAGGCTGCAGCAGTATCGGTAGTAAAGAATGGGTTGCCGGTACCGGCACCGAAGATCACGATCTTGCCTTCTTCGAGATAGCGGATGGCTTTGCCACGAATATACGGCTCAACAACCTGCTCAATATTCAGCGCCGACTGCACGCGGGCATTGAGGCCACACTGACGGAAGGCATCGGACAGCGCCATGGCATTCATCACCGTGGCCAGCATGCCCATGTAATCCGCAGTGGCTCTATCCATCCCGGTGGCCGTACCGGCCATGCCGCGGAAGATATTGCCACCGCCGATCACGACGCCGATCTCGACCCCCATATCGGCGACCGCCTTGATCTCTCCGCAAATCGCCGCGATGGTCTGCGGGTTGATGCCGTAGGCGTCGCTACCCATCAGGGCTTCGCCAGAGAGTTTCAGGAGGATGCGCTTATATTTCGGGGCAGACATCGGCGTTCCTTTCAATTACTTCTTGGCTGCAGCAGCGGCAGCTTGGGCAGCGACTTCAGCAGCGAAGTCATCAACCTTCTTCTCGATGCCTTCACCGACCATGTACAGCGTGAAGCCGGCAACAGAAGCGCCCTTTTCCTTCAGCAACTGTTCAATGGTCTGCTTGCCATCTGCAGCCTTGACGAAGACCTGACCGAGCAGGGTCACATCCTTCAGATACTTCTGGACAGTACCTTCGGCGATCTTTTCCAGCATCGCTTCCGGCTTGCCGGCTTCGCGAGCCTTTTCGATCGCGACACGACGCTCGGTTTCCAGCAATTCAGCCGAAACACCGGTGGAGTCCAGCGACTTCGGCTTGGAAGCGGCGATATGCATGGCCAGATCCTTGCCCAGTTGCTCATCGCCGCCAACCAGATCGACGACCACGCCAACCTTGGCGCCACCGTGGATGTAGGAAACCAGCTTGCCCTTGGCTTCGAAACGAACGAAGCGGCGGATGGTCATGTTCTCGCCGATCTTGCCGACCAGTGCGGAACGGGTCGATTCAACCGTGCCCTCGCCCATCGGTAGCGCGGACAGCGCAGCAACGTCAGCCGGATTCTGGTTGGCAACCAGTGCGGCGCAACCGTTGGACAGAGCAATGAATTCGTCATTCTTGGCAACGAAGTCGGTTTCGCTGTTGACTTCGATGATCGAGCCGAGCTTGCCATCAGCGGAGATGCTGACAGCCACGATACCTTCGGCTGCGATGCGGACAGCGGCCTTGGAGGCCTTGTTGCCCAGCTTGACGCGAAGGATTTCTTCAGCCTTGGCCATGTCACCATCGGCTTCGGTCAGAGCCTTCTTGCATTCCATCATGGGTGCGTCGGTCTTGCCGCGCAGTTCTGCCACCATGCCTGCGGTAATTGCCGCCATATTTCTTTCTCCTGAGCTTTTAAAACAGGCGGAGCTTGGCGCTCCGCCGTTACAACTTTACTGTGCAGCGTCCTGGACTTCGACGAATTCGTCGTCGCCGCCAGCGGCCACGATATCCTGAACCACCTGGCTGCGACCTTCGAGGATGGCATCAGCGACACCACGGGCATACAACTGAATGGCGCGGGAAGAGTCATCATTACCCGGAATGACGTAGGCAACACCGTCCGGAGAGTGGTTGGTATCGACCACGCCGATAACCGGGATACCGAGCTTTTCAGCTTCGGTGATGGCGATCTTGTGGTAACCGACGTCGATGACGAAGATGGCATCCGGCAGACCGGCCATTTCCTTGATGCCGCCGATGGACTTCTGCAGCTTTTCCAGTTCGCGACGGAAGGTCAGCGCTTCCTTCTTCGGCATTTTTTCCAGCTCGCCAGCCTCAACAGCCACTTCCATGTCTTTCAGGCGCTTGATCGAGGTCTTGACCGTCTTGAAGTTGGTCAGCATGCCACCCAGCCAACGCTGATCAACAAAGGGAGCACCGGCACGCAGCGCTTCTTCGCCGATGATTTCACGAGCCTGACGCTTGGTACCGACAAACAGGATGGTGCCGCGGCTGGAAGCCAGCTTCTTCACGAACGCCATGGCTTCGTTGTACTTGGCCAGGGTCTTTTCGAGGTTAACGATGTGGATCTTGTTGCGTGCACCGAAGATGTACGGGGCCATCTTGGGGGACCAGAAACGGGTCTGGTGACCGAAGTGAACACCAGCCTCCAGCATTTCGCGCATGGTAACGGACATAGCAATATTCCTATTAAGGGTTGAACCTCCACCCGCCGGAAACGCCCGTCATTATTGAGTTTTGACGAACACCCTTAATCGGCGGATGTGTGGATTTTGGTCGCCTGCACCACGCAGACAACCGTTTCTTTCAGCCACGATAGCCGAGAAAAACCCGTTGATTATAGCAGCAGTTGGAGCAACTAAAAAGCCCAAACGGCCGCTCAGTAGCCGTTCTGCTTCAAAGCCAGCAGTTGCAGCATCCGTTCGAGGTAAGGCTGCCAGTCAGGCATCTGCAAACCAAAATCGTTTTCCAGACGACCGCAGTCCAGCCGGGAGTTGGCAGGGCGACACGCTGGCGTGGGATATTCCGCAGTGGATATTGCCTGTATTGCCCCGGACTTCAGGCGCAAATCGAAGCCTGGAGCCTGCCCGGCCAACCCCACGATCGTCCGGGCAAAATCGCACCAACTGACCGGCCGCGATGCGGCCAGGTGATATAAGCGGCTTTCACTCTTTTCGAGCAATTTTCCGTGCTGCAGCATAGCCAGAGCAATGCCGCTCACCGTGGCAATAAGGGCAGCCGGGGTCGGCGAGCCGATCTGGTCGGCGACAACATTCAAACTTTCCTTTTCCCGCGCCAGGCGCAGGATGGTCTTGACGAAGTTCCCACCACGCGCGCCGAACACCCAGCTAGTCCGAAAGATAAGGGATTTTCCGCCTGCAGCACGAATCGCCTCCTCGCCCGCCAGCTTGGTCCGACCATAGACACTCTGCGGCGCGGTCGCATCCGTTTCAAGATAGGCGGAGGCCTTGGCACCGTCGTAGACATAGTCCGTTGAGTAATGGACCAGCAAAGCATTGAGCTGTGCCGCTTCCTCGGCCAGAACACCGGGTGCATCGGCGTTGATGCGTCTCGCCAACTCAGGCTCGGACTCGGCCTTGTCAACTGCCGTATAGGCGGAGGCATTGACGATGACCGAAGGACGAATTTCGCGCACCACGGAACGAATTTGCACCAGATCGGACAAATCGCACTGGGCACGACCGCAAGCCACGACGTCACCATGTGGCGCCAGGGAGCGCTGCAACTGCCAGCCGACCTGGCCATCCTTACCGAGTAGAAGAATCTTCATCGCAATACAAGCAAGTTGAAAACCTGTGGAGTATGCCATTTCCCGCGGCATCTGCTTTGCGAAACAGCCCCCATCATTTATCCTTCACCGTCCCCAACGCACCATAAGAACAGCCATGAGCATCACCATCAAGACCCCGGAAGATATCGAAAAAATGCGAGTTGCCGGGCGTCTGGCCGGAGAGGTCCTCGACTACATCGAACCCTTCGTCAAGCCCGGCATCACAACCGGCGAACTGGACAAGCTCTGCCACGACCTGATGGTCAATGAGCAGGGCTGCATTCCCGCCCCGCTGAATTACGCCCCGTCCGGCTACGACCCCTACCCGAAATCGATCTGCACCTCCGTCAACCAGCAAGTCTGCCACGGCGTACCGGGCGAGCGGGTATTGAAGAGCGGCGACATCATCAATCTCGACATCACGACGATCAAGGATGGTTATCACGGCGATACCAGCCGGATGTTTGTCGTCGGCGAAGGTTCGATCCAAGCCAAGCGCCTGTGCGAAATCACCTTTGACTGCATGTGGCTGGGAATTTCGGTCGTCAAGCCGGGCGCCTTCCTCGGCGACATTGGTGCCGTCATCCAGAAGTACGCCGAGAAAAGTGGCTACTCCGTCGTCCGCGAGTTCTGCGGCCACGGCATCGGCAAGAAATTCCACGAAGACCCGCAAGTGCTGCATTACGGCAAGCCTGGCACCGGTCCAAAACTGGAACCGGGCATGATTTTCACCATCGAACCGATGATCAATGCCGGCAAGGCAGCGATCCGGGAAATGGCCGATGGCTGGACCATCGTCACCAAGGATCGCAGCCTGTCCGCACAATGGGAACATACGGTTCTGGTGACCGAGACCGGCTACGAAGTGCTGACCCTCTCGGCTGGATGTCGCCCCAAGCCTGACTGGATCGCTTAATGTCCTGCGACGTCGCCGCTCTGCGGGCCGAAGTCAAGGCCAATCAAAACCAGCTGCGGCTGAATTATGAGCAAAGCAACGATGCCCCGACCCTGCTCCGGGAACGTTGCCAGCATGTCGATACGGTCCTCGAAAAACTCTGGCTGTCGCTGAATTTTCCAGCCTCCCTGGCTTTGGCGGCGGTCGGCGGCTACGGGCGCGGCGAACTCTACCCGGCATCCGATATCGACCTGCTGATCCTGTTACCTCAGGAAGCCAGCGCCAGCCTGCAGGAAAAGCTGGAACGCCTGGTTGGCCACTTCTGGGATATCGGCCTTGAAATCGGCCACAGCGTGCGCACCGTTCAGGAATGCCTGGATGAAGCAGCCAACGACATCACCGTACAGACCGCACTACTCGAAGCCCGCCTGCTGACGGGCAACACCAAGCTGTTTGCCACTTTTCAAAAGCGACTGCGCGGCAATCTCGACCCACTGCATTTTTTTGAAGCGAAGCGACTGGAACAACAGGAACGTTATCTGCGCTTCAACGAAACGCCGTATAGCCTGGAGCCGAATTGCAAGGAATCGCCCGGTGGGTTGCGCGACATCCAGGTCATTTTCTGGATTGCAAAGGCCGCCGGCTATGGATCGACCTGGGCAGAACTGCACCAGAACGGGATCATCACTCAGGAAGAAATGATCCAGATGGAGGGATGCGAGGCGTATCTGAACCATCTGCGTATCCGCCTTCATTTCATGCTGGGACGGCGCGAAGATCGGCTGCTGTTCGACTACCAGAGCACCCTGGCTGCCAACTACGGCTTCGTATCGAACGAAGCCAAGCGCGAGTCGGAACAATTGATGCAGGTTTATTACCGGAATGCCAAGACGGTAACCGTGCTCAATACCATCCTGCTGCAAAACATGGGTGCCGCCCTCACACCGGAAAGTGAACAAACGCCGCAGCAGCTCGACGAGAGCTTCCAGATCGTCGGCAACCTGCTGGACATTCGGGATGAGCAACTTTACGAGCGCAACCCTCTGGCCATTCTTGACAGTTTCCTGGCCATGCAGGAAAGCCATGAACTGTTCGGCATGACGGCACGAACCCTTCGCGCCCTATGGCGTGCCAGGGAGCAGATCACCCCGGAATTCCGTGCCAACCCGGAAAACCGTGCGGCCTTCATGAAGCTGCTTCAGGGCGATCGCGGCATCGTCCATGAATTCCGACGCATGAACCAACTCGGCATCCTCGGCCGCTATCTGCCGAATTTCGGACGCATCGTCGGGCAGATGCAGCATGACCTGTTTCACGTCTACACCGTGGACCAGCATATCCTGCAAGTCATGCGCAACATCCGGCGGTTCACGATGAGCGAATTCGCTCACGAATATCCGCTCTGCTCACGGATCATCAGCGAGCTGGACCGGCCCTGGCTGCTCTACGTGGCCGCCCTCTTCCACGACATCGCCAAGGGGCGTGGCGGTGACCACTCCGAACTTGGCACGGTCGACACCCGTGAGTTTTGCATTAATCATGGTTTGAGCGAAGAAGATACCGAGCTGGTGGTCTGGCTGGTCAAAAATCATCTGGTCATGTCGCAGGTCGCCCAGAAGGAAGATCTCAGCGACCCCGACGTCATCGCCAATTTCATTCGACTGGTCGGCGATACTCGCCACCTGCAGGCGCTCTACCTGCTGACTCATGCCGACATTCGCGGCACCAGCCCGAAGGTCTGGAACAACTGGAAAGGCAAGCTGCTGGCTGACCTTTACTATCAGGCGATTCACCACATCAATCAGGGCGAAGCACCGGCTGCGCATGGGGTCATTGCCGAACGCCAGGCTGAAGCCATGCGCCTGCTGCGTTTCTTCGCACTCTCGGCCACCGTACATGAGCGTCTCTGGAAGCAGCTCGACACGGTCTATTTCCTGCGCCACTCGGCCGAAGAAATTGCCTGGCACACGCGCTCGCTGCATTACCGGATTTATAACAACCAGCCGGTCGTCCGAGCCCGTCCAAATCAGGAAGGGGATGGCTTGCAGGTCATGGTCTACACTCAGGACCAGCCCGACCTCTTCGCCCGCATCGTCGGCTTCTTCGCCCGCGCCGGCTACAGCATTGTCGACGCCAAGATTCACACCACGGCGCATGGCTACGCGCTGGACAGCTTCGTCGTGCTGGATATCGAGGAACGCGACAACGACCGTGAAATGGTCGCCTATATCGAACACGAACTGGAGCAGCGCCTGTTGCATCAGATGCCGCGAGATGTACCGTCATCAGGCAGACTATCGAGGCAAGTCAAGCACTTCCCGATCAAGCCGGAAGTCAGCATCCGTGGCGATGAAAAAGGCACCCATTTCATTCTGTCGCTGGTTGCCGCCGACCGCCCCGGCCTGCTTTACACCGTGGCCAACACGCTCACCGAACATGGCGCCTATCTGCACACCGCCAAGATCACCACGCTCGGCGAACGGGCGGAAGACGTTTTCCTGATCAGCGGTGGTGATTTGCGGGATACGCACAACCGTATCCGCCTGGAAACGGAATTGATGGAGCGACTCAAGGTCTAGAAACGATCTTGGAACCTTCCGGTAAGCGCAAGACCTTGCTGCTTACCGGAAGCATGACTTAAACCGACAGACCGAGCGGCTGGCTGTTGTTCTGACAACCCACCAGTTTTTCGATAATCGCCTTGACTCGACCCATCGCCTCCTGCAACACGGGTTCCAGGCTTTCGAAATGGATGCCGTTGGCACTGTTGCCGCGGCCTGCCGCATGGTTGGCCACGACGTTGATCGCCGCATAAGGCGTACCCAGTTCACGCGCCAGCACTGCTTCCGGCATGCCGGTCATGCCGACCACATCTGCTCCATCACGCTCCAGCCGGTTGATTTCGGCTGCCGTTTCGAGGCGTGGCCCCTGGGTGGCTGCGTAGACTGCGCCAACCTTGACGTCGATGCTCAGCTGCTCACCGGCCTCAAGGATGCGACGGCGCAATTCCGGGTCATACGGATCGGTGAAATCGATGTGATTGACCGGCGTGCCGTTGCCATCGAAAAAGGTCGATTTACGGCCCCAGGTATAGTCGATGATCTGGTGTGGCAGGACAATGTCGCCCGGTTGCAGGTCGCCACGAATACTACCGACCGACGCGACGGAAATGACGCCGCTGACTTTGTGGTGATGCAGCGCCCACATGTTGGCCCGGTAATTGACCATGTGCGGCGGGATGGTATGGCCATAGCCATGGCGCGGCAGGAATACTGCCGGCTGGCCACAGATCTGCCCGAAAACCAGGGCGCCGGACGCTTCGCCGTAAGGGGTGCGGACGACTTCCCGGTGTGAAACGTCGAGATTGGACAGCGTAGTCAGGCCGCTGCCGCCAATGATTGCCAGCATGTTATTTCTTCCTTTCAGCCAGCAGCGAAGCCAGCGTCGGCACCGCGCCTTTGAGCGACGGATGCGTTTTCATCATTCGGACCAGGTCGGCCGGATTATCTTCAAGCTTGCGGTACAGCGCATGACGTCGCTGACCGACAAAGGGCAGATCAGCGAAAGTCTTGCCATTGTGGTAACCGACCAGCGTATCCCGGCCGATATCCTTGGCCTGCCAGGGAATGACCGTCCTATCCACCAGATGCAGGAACTGCACACTCGGCAGGCCGGCGGCCAGTTCTGCGACGACGCGGTGAATTTTCTCGCGATAGGCGATGACTGCCTTCCCGGCATCCGTCGGCACCGCACCCGTGGTTTCCGCCGGGGCGCCCATCAGCCAGCAGACCACCGTGTCCGGCGCGAAGGCTTCGATGGTAGCCCGCTGCTGATCGGTCAGCGTAGAAATCTCGGCCAGCATCAGCGTGACATCACTAGCAGCGACACGCAGCCGGGTTGCTTCCAGACATGGCTCAAGGGAGTCGATGGACAACACCGCCAGACCACGCCTGGCCAAGGCCTGCGTCGCAAAGCCAACGCCGCAGCCGATTTCCAGCACCCGTTTTCCCGGGACCAGCGACGCCATCCACTCATAGTCGCCACGCCGGACATAGGTTAGGCCTTCAGCTTCCCAGTACCCAATGAACTCGGCGACCGTCGCACCACTCATGCGTCATCCTTCATGGCGTAGATTGCTGGCAGATTACGCCAGACGCCGCCGGCGTCCATGCCATAACCAAAGACAAAGCGATCCGGTACGGTCAGGCCGATAAAGTCGGCGGCAACCGGTTTTTCCTTGCCATTCAGCTTGTCGGCAAAGACCGCCGTCAGTACCTCTTCGGCCCCCATGCGGCGCAGGCTTTCCTTGACGGCGGCCAGCGTCACCCCTTCATCGAGAATGTCGTCCACAACCAGCACCGAACGCCCCTTGACCGAGGTCCACGGTGCCGAGCGCCAGGAAATCTTGCCGCCCTGGGTTTCCGGGCCATAGCGCGTGGCGTGTAGATAGTCGAAATCGAGCGGAAAATCGAGCTTGGTCAGCAATTGACCGCAGAAGACCACGCCGCCGGTCATCACGCAAAGGACCAGCGGATACTTGTCGGCCAGCCGCTCGCGAATTGCCAGGGCCACTTCAGCGACCGCTGCCTGCACGGTCGCTTCATCGTGAATCAGTTCGGCATTGGCCAGCATGGCCTGGGCTTTTTGCAGATCCATTCAGCCTCCCAAGGTCTTCAGATAGGCATCGAAAGCCGGCCCGACCTCCGGGTGGCGCTGGCCGAAAACCACCGTTGCCTGAAGGTAGCCAAGCTTGGAGCCGCAGTCGTAGCGCGTGCCGTGGTAGCGATAGGCCAGCACCTGCTCTTCGCTGAGCAGCGAGGCGATGCCATCGGTCAACTGGATTTCGCCGCCGGCGCCCGGCTTGACGTTTTCCAGATGATGGAAGATGCGTGGCGTCAGGATGTAGCGGCCGACAACCGCCAGCGTCGACGGCGCGTCTTCCGGTTTCGGCTTCTCGACAATGGCGTTGACCTGCTCCACCCGCTCTGCCACCGGACGGGCATCAACGATGCCGTAGCTCCGGGTATCGGCCCGCGGCACATCTTGCACGCCAAGCACGGAACATCGGTAGTAGTCGTAGGTGTCTGTCATCTGCTTCATGACTGCCGGCTTGCCATCGAGCAGGTCGTCGGCCAGGATCACGGCAAAAGGCTCGTCGCCGATCACCGGCTTGGCACATAGAACGGCGTGGCCGAGGCCAAGCGCTTCAGCCTGGCGGATATAGATGCAGTTGATGTTCTTCGGAATCATGTTGCGGACGAAATCGAGCAACTCGTCCTTGCCGCGCGCCTGCAACTCGCTTTCCAGTTCATAGGCCTTGTCGAAATGGTCCTCGATGGAACGCTTGGAGCGACCGGTCACGAACACCATGTCGGTGATGCCGGCGGCCACCGCTTCCTCAACGGCAAACTGGATCAATGGCTTGTCGACGATAGGGAGCATTTCCTTCGGGCTAGCCTTGGTGGCCGGCAAGAAACGGGTACCCATCCCGGCGACAGGAAACACTGCCTTGCGAACCTTTTTCATTATTCGACTCCCTTTGCGAGCAATTTCATCAATTCTGCCTCATCGATCACCGGCACCCCCAGTTCCTGAGCCTTTTCCAGCTTGGAACCGGCTTCCTCGCCAGCGACCACATAATCCGTCTTCTTCGACACCGAGCCCGCAACCTTGCCACCGGCCGCCTCGACCAGCGCCTTGGCTTCATCGCGCTTCAGCGTCGGTAGCGTGCCAGTCAGCACCAGCGTCTTGCCAGCCAGCGGCTCGTGCGAAATTTTCTGTTCCGTCACGGCCGGCAGCGCAGCCAGCAACTCGTCCCGGCGGGTTGCGACGGCTGCCAGCAATCCCCGATTTCCGCGCACCTGCAGCCAGTCGCCCAGTGCTGCAATCACCTCGCTGGGAATACCAGCGCTCGACAATCCCGCGCTATTGACACCATGAGTCGCGAGCGCTGCCCCGTCAATCACTGCAGCCAGTTGGCGTGCGCGCACAGGCGTGAGACGCGGCACACCAAGTGCGCCGTACAGTTCGCTCCACGCAAGGCGCTCGGCGAGGCCGGGCCGCGGCGCATGCTCATCGGCCGGCATCACTCCGATTTCCGGACAAAGCAGTTCGTTGACCGCCTGAACGTTGCGCTCCTCGGCAAAGAAATCGGCAATCGCCGCTGCTACCGTCGCGCCGATATCTGGCAGTACGGCCAGCAGCGGTGCTGGGGCACGACGCACGCGTTCGACACTACCCAGCCAGTCCGCCAGCGTCTTGGCAGTGGATTCACCAACATGGCGGATGCCCAGCGCAAAAAGCAGGCGGGCCAGGCTGGGCCGTCGACTGGCGGCGATGCCTTCGAGCAGGTTCTCGGCCCAGCGCGTCGGTACCTGGCCGGCCTTGACGGTTTCAGGCACAGCACCGTCACGCTCGTCGGCTCGCCTCTTCATTTCCATCAGGTCATTCAGAGTCAGACGGTACAGGTCGGCAACGCCATGCACATAGTCGAACTCAACCAGACGCTCTACGTAGCGCTCGCCCAATCCCTCGATATCCATCATGCGACGGCCGGCGAAATGCAAAATTGCCTGAATGCGCTGTGCGCTGCACGAAAAGCCACCGGAACAGCGCGCCACCGCCTCGCCCGGCTCACGCACGACGTGGGCACCGCAGACAGGGCAAGTATCTCGCATCCTGAACGGCTCAGCATTAACAGGCCGATTTTCCTCGACGACGCCAACCACCTCAGGAATCACATCTCCAGCGCGACGCACGATGACCGTATCACCCACACGCACGTCCTTGCGCCGAACCTCGTCCTCATTGTGCAGAGTTGCATTGGTGACAGTGACGCCGCCGACGAAGACCGGTTTCAGGCGAGCAACCGGCGTGATTGCGCCGGTGCGGCCAACTTGGACATCGATGGCCTCGACAACGGTCAGCGCCTCCTCGGCCGGATATTTGTGCGCGACCGCCCAACGTGGCTCGCGACTGACAAACCCCAGCTCCTCTTGTAGCGCGATGACATTAACCTTGTAAACCACACCATCGATATCGAATGGCAAGCTGTCACGCCGCGCCAGAATATCCTGATGAAAAGCGATAAGTTCGCCTGCTCCGCGAACGACCGCGCGATGTTCGCAGATCGGCAGGCCGAGCTTCACCAGAGCATCAAGCGACGCTGCATGTGTCGCTGGCCGAACCCAGCCCTGAGACTCACCCACCCCGTAGGCGTAGAAGGACAAGGGTCGATCCGCCGCAAGTTTAGGGTCGAGCTGGCGAACGCTACCGGCCGCCCCATTGCGCGGATTGACCAGCGTCGGTTTGCCAAATTGGCGCTGGCGCTCGTTAAAGCGTTCAAAATCCGGCCGGCTCATGTACACCTCGCCCCGGACTTCGAGTACGGGCGGTACAGCGCCGGCAAGGCGAAGAGGAATTTTCCGGATGGTCCGGATATTTTGCGTTACGTCCTCACCAGTCTCGCCATCACCTCTTGTTGCCGCTTGCACGAGCACGCCGTCCACATAGCGCAAGCTGATCGCGAGGCCATCGAACTTAAGTTCGGCGGCATATTCAACTGGCGGCGCATCGTCGGGCAAGGCCAGAAGTTTCCGGATACGCGCATCGAAGGCCTCGGCACCTGACGGGCCGGTATCCGTTTCGGTGCGAATCGACAACATCGGGACTCTGTGGCGCACGAGCGGAAATGCCTTGAGCGGCTTGCCACCAACCCGCTGGGTCGGTGAATCTGCCGTCAGCAGTTCGGGATATTCAGCCTCCAGCGCTTGCAACTCGCGGAACAGCTTGTCGTACTCGGCATCCGGAATCGTTGGTGCATCGAGCACGTAATAGGCGTGGTTATGGCGCTCCAACTCAGCGCGCAGCCAAATGGAGCGCTCAACCGCCACTGCCGGTGCGGCCATCAGGAAAACAGCCGCAGTGCCTGGGGCGAACCGGCCGGCAGGCCGAAGCTGGCCATCGTCGCTTGCGGCTTGCCAATGAATTCACGACGAATATGGTCGAGCTGGGACTCCGACAGCGGCTGGCGATTGTCATCAACCAGCGCCCCCTGCAAGGTATCGGCGAAGCGCTTGGCGATCTCGCTCATCTGCATGAAGACGCGTTCGCCGTGATCGACACGCGGCACATCGAGCAGGAAGGTCAAACCGTGCGTCGTCACCGTGCGCAGCGCATCGGCCGAGAATGGTGTGCTTTCGTAGTTCTGCAGGCTGAACTGGGCCCGGCCATTGTCGTCGTAGCGGGTAAACAGGCCATCGATGCCAAGCGCCATACCCGCTGCTTCAGCCAGCGCCCGTATCTTGGTCCCCGAAAACGCAGAGGCCCGACTCACCAGATTCAGGCCAATTTCAAGGTCGACTGCGGCACAGAAACGGTCAATTTCCTCAGCCTGATCCAGGACGCGAGACGACGGCATGTCGGCCACCGCCATCAGCTCATCAGCCAGTGCCTGCATGGCGTTGGTGAAGATGGTGATATCGCCTTCGGAGACCGGCCCCAGACGATTGACCAGTTGCAGGCCAACCCGCAAGCGGCGCAAGTTCAGTTCGCTATCCGGCGCCAGACGCTGCCATTCGCGGGCCCGTTCGTTGAAACCCACCCAATGCACCGGCTTGTTCAGGCGATGCAGGACTGAGCGTTGCGAATGCAGTATCTGGACGGCCGATACCGGCTCGACCAGCTCCATGGCAACGATAAACTCCAGCCGCGGATCGAGTAATTCCGCCGGCACTTCGCCAGCTGCAACCTCCGGCATTTCTTCGGCGAGAGCCTGAGCAACCGGCACCGGCTCGACAGGTAGCGGCTCGACAGTCGGCGGCGGAACATCGACGACGGCCGGGATTTCCGGCATTTCCGGGATTTCGACATCCGCACTGGCTGGCTGCATGTCATCAGAGGGAATGGTCGGATGCAAATCGACGAATACGGGTTCAACGCGTTCCCCGAGTGAAGGCGCAGCATCGATGCGAATTTCCGGTTCATTGCGTTCAGCAACAGGGGCTTGCGGAGCCGCCTTTGGCCCACCGCCCAACAAGACATCATCGTGATGCGGTTTCATGACCGCCTCAGCCAGCTTGCGCTGCCGGAATTCCTGCCACTTGTTGTAGCCAAATACGCCGACCACCGCCGTCGCACCCAGGCCAATCAGTCCCATCTGGAGTTCGGTCATCTCAATCTCTTCCCGGGAGCGCCTTAGGCTGCGTCCCTCATTTTCAAAGCTTCCTGAATATCCACTTCCACCACGCGCGACACACCGGACTCCTGCATGGTGACGCCGACCAGCTGCTCGGCCATTTCCATCGCGATTTTATTATGGGAAATGAACAGGAACTGCGTTGCACCTGACATTTTCTTGACCATGGCGCAGAAACGTTCGGTATTGCTGTCGTCGAGCGGCGCATCGACCTCGTCGAGCAGACAGAACGGCGCCGGGTTCAATTGGAACATCGAGAAGACCAGCGCGATCGCGGTCAACGCTTTTTCGCCACCGGACAGCAGGTGAATGGTCGAGTTCTTCTTGCCCGGAGGCTGGGCGATGACCTGCACACCAGCATCGAGGATTTCCTCGCCGGTCATCACCAACTCGGCCCGCCCCCCGCCGAACAGTTCGGGGAAAAGTTGCCCGAAATGGCCGTTGACCGTGTCGAAGGTGCTCTGCAGCAGGTCGCGTGTTTCGCGGTCAATCCGGCGTATGGCGTTTTCCAGCGTTTCCATCGCCTCGTTGAGGTCGGCTGCCTGCATGTCGAGGTAGCCCTTGCGCTCGGTCGCTGTTTCCAGTTCCTGCAAGGCCGCCATGTTGACCGCACCGAGTTCGGCAATGGCGTTGGCCAGACGGGTGATTTCCCCCTGCAGACTGGCTGGCCGGGCATTACCGAGTTCATTCTGCAGCGCAGCTTCGTCGGCGCCGGCTTCGAGCAGTTGCTGGGCGAACTGCTCACTATTCAGCGCTGCCGCCTGTTCCTTCAGCTTGAGGTCACCAATCCGTACCCGCAGCGGCTCCAGCCCCTGCTCGATGCGCAGTCGCTGCTCTTCGAAACCACGCAGCGCATTCGTCGCCCCTTCCAGTGCATCGCGCTTCTCGGCCAGCACTTTCTCGGCGGCCTGCCGCGCTTCGAGGGCCGTCTGCAGGGCGCCTTCCATGACGTCCGGCGGCGCCGCCTCGACCTGCTCAGCGCACTGCGCCCGGTCCTTCTCGATGCGATTCAGTTCGCGCTGCGCCATCGCCTGCTGCGCGAAGACATCCTGCAGCTTGCCATCACTTTCACGCAGTGAGAATTGCGCTTCGCGCAAGGCACGGTCGAGGTCGGCATTGCGCTCGCGCTCGGCACGCACGGCGCGTTCGCATTCGTCGAGGCGCGATTGGGCACCATGGACCAGGACACGGATGCGTCCCAAACCGTCGCGTATTTCCTCGATACGCTCGTCGGCCGACATTTCGCGCTCGCGTTCGCCCTCTTCTTCCTCGGCCAGTTCGGCCAACTGTTCGGCGACACGCTCCTTCTGTTCCTTGTAGCGTTCGATGGCCTGCGTCAGCTTGAGCACTTCCATTTGCACCGCATGCACGCGCTGCTGGCGATCGGTCACATACTGCCGGATCTCGCCCATTTCTTCCTGCTTGTCTTCAAGCTGCTCGTCGAGCATCGCCTGCTGCTCACGCTGGCTCTCAGCCTGTTCCTCAGCCAGGGCAATGCCTTCGGCCAGCATTTCAATCTCACGCTGGCGTTCAAGCAAACCATGCTCGCCCTGATCCGGCGCGAAGAAAGTGACGCTATTGCGGGTCAGAAGATCGCCGCCACGGGTCACCAGCAGTCCGCCGTCTGGCAGTTCGTAACGCTGGCTTAGCCCCTCAGCCAGCGACTCTGCCGTGCGCACGCTGCCCAGCCAGTCAGCCAGCACGGCGCGAATCGCCGGGTCGTCGCTGCGCACGCGAGCAGCCAGTGTATTTGCCCCAAATGGATGGTCGACCGCAACATTGGTGCCGAGCATCACCGCCAAGCGCGCTTCCGGCCGATCGTGCAGCCATTCGTCGAGTTTGGCTGGATCATCGCAGGCGATGGCGCTCAAGCGCTCGCGCAGCACAGCCTCAACCGCATCCTCCCAGCCCGCCTCGACCTGAATCCGCTGCCACAGCGGCGGTGCGCCTTCCAGGTTGTGACGACGCAGCCACTCGGGTAGCTTGCCGGTCTGCTGGGTACGGGCCTGCATCTGCTCAAGCGCGGCGCGGCGGGCCTGACCGGCGGCCAGTTCACGCTCGATGCGCTGCAGCTCGGCCTGCGCTTCACGGCGGCGGGATTCCAGTTGCGGCAATTCCTGCTGCAGTTGCTGCAAATGATCCTGGTCGCCGGCCAGCTCCTCGCGCAGCATGGCGAGCTCTTCTTCCTTCTCGGCCAGTTCGAGTTCGTCCGGCGCCTCGCCGAAGGTTTCCTCGCGCAGGCGTTCACGGCGCTGAATGATTGCCTGCAGGGCGCGCTGGGCATGTGACTTGTTGGTCAACTCAACTTCCAGCTTCTGTTCGCTGTTGGTTGTCCGCGTCCGCAAACGTTGCAGTTCCTCCTGCGCCTGAACGTGGTCTTCCTCGACCTGCGGCGCGATATTCATCTGCTGGTGCAGACGCTCTTCAGCTTCCTCGACGCGCAGCTTGGTGATTTCCTGAGTTTCTTCCCATTTCAGGCGATCTTCCACCAGCCTCTCCGCCGTCTCGCTCCAGTGCTTCAACTCGTCTTCCAGTTGCGCCAGACGGGCTTCCAGCTGGCTACGCGATTCGCGGCGATGGCGGATTTCCGCCTCCAGTCGGGCGACTTCAGCGTTGGCCGTGTACATCTCGCTCTGCGCGTTATGCAGCGCGTCACCGGCGGCGAAATGGGCTTCGCGGGTTTCCTCGGCACGCGCCTCGGTTTCGCGCAAGGCGGCGCTTTGGGCTTCAAGTTCGGTTACAGCGCGCTCGACTTCCAGCGACAAGCGCTGCCGTTCAGCCTCGGCCTCACGCTTCCTCAACAGCCACAACACTTGCTGGCGCTGAACCAGCTGTTCGTTCAGTCCCTGAAAGCGACGTGCCACTTCGGCCTGCGCTTCAAGGCGCTCCATCTGGTTGCCAAGTTCGAGGCGAATATCCTCGACACGCAGCAGGTTTTCGCGGGTGTCTTCCAGCCGGCCGTTGGTTTCCTTGCGCCGCTCCTTGTAGCGAGTGACGCCGGCCGCTTCTTCGAGGAAGACGCGCAGGTCATCCGGCCGCGCCTCGATGATGCGCGAAATCATCCCCTGGCCGATGATGGCGTAGGCACGCGGCCCCAGCCCGGTACCAAGGAACAGATCGGTGATGTCCTTGCGACGGACCTTCAGGTTGTTGATGAAGTAATCCGACTGCCCCTGCCGGGTCAGCGTGCGCTTGACCGACAGTTCGGTGTATTGCGACCACTGGCCAAGCGCCCGGCCGAGCAGGTTCTCGAAAATCAGTTCGACGGAAGCGCGCGACACCGGCTTGCGGTTGGACGAACCGTTGAAGATGACGTCCATCATCGATTCACCGCGCAGCTCCGAGGCTTTAGATTCGCCCAGCACCCAGCGCACGGCATCCATGATGTTGGATTTGCCGCAGCCATTGGGGCCAACGACGCCGACCAGTTGGCCGGGAACGGCAACAGCAGTCGGATCGACGAAGGATTTGAAACCGGCGAGTTTGAGCTTGGTGAGACGCATGCCTGATTGTGGCGGGACAAATGCCCCTGCCATGTTGGGGGCCGTATAATAGCATCGACCTATTTGATCGACCCCGCAGTACCGAGGAAGGATCGGCCAGATGAACCCGGATGACCAGTTTCTCACCCGTGCCATCGAACTGGCGCGGCAAGGCAGTGAAAGCGGCGAAGGCGGACCGTTCGGCGCCGTGATCGTCCGCGATGGCCGGATCATCGCCGAAGGCTGGAACCGTGTCGTCGCCAGCCACGACCCAACCGCCCACGCTGAAATTGGCGCCATCCGCACTGCCTGTGCCGGGCAAGACCACTTTCACCTGCACGGCTGCACCCTCTACGCTTCCAGCGAACCCTGCCCGATGTGCCTGTCGGCTGCCTACTGGGCGCGTATCGAACGCATCGTCTTCGCCAACAGCCGGGCGGAAGCGGCTGCCATCGGCTTCTGTGACGACGAGTTGTACAGCGAACTGAATCGCCATTTCTCGGCCCGCAGCATTGTCATGGAACATCACCCCCTGCCCGGCGCGCTTGAACCGTTGGAACGCTGGGCCGCCAACCCCGGTCGAATCCCCTATTGATCAGCCGACCGTAAGCCATGCTTCCCACCTCGATCCCTCAGCGCGCCGAAACGCTGCAGGTGCTTCGCCTGATCAGTGAGTTCGAACCGATCCTGATGCTGACCGGTGATGACGAAGGCTACGGCTCGCGCTGGACCATCGCTGGCCAGCAGGTGCAACCCGCCATTGCCCGCTACCTGATGGAATCCGGCTTCATCACTGAGATCGGCAAAACCGAATTCGGCGCCAGAAAACTGGTGCTGACCGAAAGCGGCCAGGCTTTCCGCGAGCACGGGGTGAAATGGTGGTCCGAGCTGAATTTTCTCGAAAAACTGAAAATCACCGTGCTCGGTTAAGTCCGCCGCAAAAGCAAATTACGTATTGCAGTGATCAACCGGAGAAGAGGCTGATTTCGAAATCCGGACAACGGAAATCGAACGCTGATTTCATCAGAACAGTTTGGCCGTATTTTGTGCAGGAACCTGCGTAATCGCCGCAAAATACAAAATAATAAAATTAGCAAACACTAAATAACCACCAATCATTTGCCAATTATTACTAAAGGCGTATCCTGAGTCCGCTTGCACAATTCAAGGCCTAAAACCGGGCCCAATAACGATACTCAAGAACAGCAATGATTGAGGACTTCCTCAGCTATAACTCGGTCATCGATGCGCTGACCGCGCATGTTGCACTGCTGAATGCACAAGGCGAAATCGTCGCCGTCAATGAGGCTTGGCGTACGTTTTCCGAAAACAACGGCAGCAGTTTGCCGGCTCATGGCATCGGCTGCAACTACATCGGCATGCTCGACAAACTGGCACATGCACCGCATAACTCCGGTCTCGGCAGCCATGAGGATATTCGTATTGCCATCTCCGTAATCGCCGGCATTACCAGCGTTCTCGATGGCCAGTCAGCCAAATTCCAGATCGAATATCCATGCCATGCTCCCTGGGAGCAACGCTGGTTCCTGATGACCGTCACGCCGCTACCTGGCGGCACAACGGTCCGGGCCATTGTCTCGCATGAAAACATCACTCCGCTGAAAGCAGCCGAAACCGAGGTGCGCGCACAAGGCAGCCGCCTCGCCCTGGCATTCAGCAGCACGGTGGAAGCCATCGCGCTGGCGATCGAAAAACGCGACCCCTACACGGCAGGCCATCAGCGTCAGGTGGCGACACTCGCCCGGAAAATCGGCCAAATCATGCAACTGAACGACGACCAGCTCTTTGGCCTGCACCTTGGCGCAACCGTCCATGACATTGGCAAAATATCAATCCCTGCGGAAATCCTCAACCGGCCTGGTGCCCTGTCTTCCCCCGAATATTCAATCATTCGCTGTCACCCGGAAATCGGCCATGAAATCCTGCGCGGGGTAGACTTTCCCTGGCCGATCGCCAATATGGTTCTGCAACATCATGAGCGCCTGGATGGCAGCGGCTACCCGCATGGTCTCAAGGGCGACGAAATCTGCCTTGAGGCCAGAATCATCGGCGTTGCCGACGTTTTCGATGCCATCATCTCCCACCGCCCCTATCGCCCCGGCCATCACATGGACGAAGCGCTGCGGGAACTCAAACAGGGACGTGGCAAACTCTACGATGCGGACGTTGTCGATGCCGGGCTGTCATTCTTCACTCAAGTCAGTACGGCGTGGCACCATGCGCATGGTCCGGAAGACGAAAACTCGCATCCGCTAACGCATTTCTGACCGCTGCCGACCTGGCTACTTACTGCGGTCGACCCGAAAAATCAACCGATTTCCCATTTGATCATCGCCGCCCCCCTCGAATGAGCGGCAAGTAATCGCCGTCCAGCGTACCGGGATTTCCCGACCATCGCTGCAACGGACAACCCCCTTCCCCGTCTCGCCTTCGCAACTGCCAGGGGTCGGCGAGCTGTCCGCTGGCGACATCTGGCCGTCACATTGCAGGCGACCATCACGATCAGCCAGCACAAAGCGTCCGCCACCGGTCGTATTGCCGGGATAAGCCTTGCCGCGCATTTCGCCAGGCACACCGCCCAGACTGCCTCTGGCCTGATAGCCGATGGCACAGCCGGCCACTAGCGAGGCCGAGAAAATCGACAGGATAATTGCACGTTTGTTCACAAGGCAGCGAAAGCGTTTTCAGGGATAATTCGCTTTTTACACCCATTCGACGCCTGACGTGAATCCGCACCTCGCCCAACTCCAGCCCTACCCCTTCGAAAAGCTGCGCGCCCTGTTCGCTGGCGTCACGCCGAACCCGCAATATAAAGAGATCAAGCTCTCCATCGGTGAGCCACAGCACCCGACGCCGGCGTTCATCATGGACGCGCTGGCCAACGGTCTGAAGGGCTTGGCCAACTATCCCACGACGCAGGGTATCCCGCTGCTACGCCAGACCATTGCCAAATGGTGCCGCCATCGCTACGGACTGGAACTGAATCCGGAAACGGAGATCTTGCCGGTCAATGGTTCCCGCGAGGCACTTTTTTCCTTCGCCCAGACGGTCATTGATCCGAGCCGCGGCCATGTGCCGTTGATCGTCAGCCCGAATCCGTTCTACCAGATCTACGAGGGTGCCGCCTACCTGTCCGGCGCCGAACCGCGCTTCCTGAACAACCTGCCGGACAACGATTTCGCTTTCGACTATGCCAGCCTGAGCGAAGAAGAATGGGCCCGCGTCCAGTTGTTCTACGTCTGCTCGCCGGGCAATCCGACCGGCAAGGTGCTGTCGCTGGCAGACTGGAAAACGCTGTTCGCGCTGTCCGACAAGTACGGCTTCATCATCGCCTCCGACGAGTGCTACTCGGAAATCTATTTCGACGAAGCCAATCCGCCGATCGGCGGACTCCAGGCGGCCAAGCTGCTCGGCCGTACGAATGAGCGCCTGGTCATGTTCTCCAGTCTGTCCAAGCGCTCCAATGTGCCGGGCATGCGCTCCGGTTTTGTCGCCGGCGACGAGAAAATCCTGAAGAAATTCCTGCTTTACCGCACCTACCACGGCTGCGCCATGGCGCCTCCAGTGCAGACAGCTTCCATCGCGGCCTGGAACGACGAATCCCACGTGCTCGACAATCGCAATCAGTACCGCGAAAAATTCGCAGCCTGCACGCCGCTGATCGGCGAAGTGCTCGGCACCGGCATGCCGGACGCCAGCTTCTATCTGTGGGCGAAGACCCCGATTGCCGACACCGAGTTCGCTCGCGGCCTGCTCGAACACTATAATGTCGTCGTTCTGCCCGGCAGCTTCCTGGCCAGAGAAGTCAGGGGCGTCAATCCGGGCGCCAATTTTGTCCGTATTGCGCTGGTCGCTTCGCTTGACGAGTGTCTCGAAGCAACCCAGCGCATCCGTCAATTTGCCCAACAACTGTAATCAGAGAGAGCCCTCATGACTCATCCCCTGCAAGCCACCATCGAAGAACTCTGGGAACGCCGCACCGAGCTGTCCCCGCAATCCCCCCCGACCACCATCGCTGCGATCAATTCCGTGATCGGCGATCTGGATTCCGGCAAGCTGCGCGTCGCAGAGAAAATCGCCGGCGAATGGTTCACCCACCAGTGGATCAAGAAGGCCGTGCTGCTGTCTTTCCGCGTCCGCGACAACCGCGTTCAGGAAGCCGGCGACATTCGTTTCTACGACAAGGTCGACACCAAGTTCGAAGGCTGGACCGAAGAGCAGTTCCGCCAGGGCGGCTTCCGCGTGGTACCCGGCACCATCGTCCGCAAGGGTTCCTATGTGGCCAAGAACGCGGTACTGATGCCGTCCTTCGTCAATATCGGCGCCTACGTCGATGAAAGCACCATGGTTGACACCTGGGTCACCGTCGGCTCCTGCGCCCAGATCGGCAAGAACGTACACCTCTCTGGTGGCGTCGGCATCGGCGGCGTGCTTGAGCCACTGCAGGCCAACCCGACCATCATCGAAGACAACTGCTTCATCGGCGCCCGTTCCGAAGTCGTGGAAGGCGTCGTCATCGGCGAAAACTCCGTCCTTTCCATGGGTGTCTACATCGGCCAGAGCACCCCGATCTACGACCGTGAAACCGGTGAAGTCACCTATGGCCGTGTCCCCCCGGGCTCCGTCGTGATCAGCGGCACCCTGCCGAAGGCCGATGGCAAGTACAGCCTGTATGCAGCCATCATCGTCAAGAAGGTTGATGCGCAGACCCGCTCGAAGACCAGCATCAACGAACTGCTGCGTCCGTAAATCAATCCCCCCACGAAGGTCTTGTCATGATTCTCGACAAACTGTTCCAGCTGATGGCCGAAAAGCAAGCCTCGGATATTTTCATTTCCGCAGGCGCGCCTATCCACATCAAGATTCAGGGCAACACGATTCCGGTCAACCAGCAGGTGATGCTGCCCGACATGATCGAGAAGATCGCCTACGAACTGATGTCCCCGGATCAGATCAAGACCTTCGAGGCAACGATGGAGATGAACCTCTCCTTCGGTGTGCCCAATGTCGGTAACTTCCGCGTCAATATTTTCCGCCAGCGCGGCTCGACCAGCATCGTCATCCGCTTCATCCTGGGCAACATCCCGGCCATGGATGAACTCGGCCTGCCGAACATCCTCGGCGAGCTGATCATGGAAAAACGCGGCCTGATCCTGATCGTTGGCGCCACCGGCTCGGGCAAATCGACGACCCTCGCCTCGATGCTTGATCACCGCAATGCCAACCGTTCGGGCCACATACTGACCGTCGAAGACCCGATCGAATTCCTGTTCAAGCACAAGAAGTCCATCGTCAACCAGCGCGAAATCGGCATGGACACGATGGATTGGCAGGCGGCCTTGAAGAACGCCATGCGTCAGGCCCCCGACTGCATCCTGATCGGCGAAATCCGCGACAAGGAAACCATGCAGGCTGCCATCGCTTACGCCCAAACCGGCCACCTCTGCCTGGCCACACTCCACGCCAATAACAGCTACCACGCGCTGAACCGCATCATCAGCTTCTTTCCGCTGGAAAACCGCCCGGCCCTGTTCCTCGACCTGTCGGTTGCCCTGCGCGCCATCATTTCGCAGCGTCTGGTCAAGAAGCCGGACGGCAAGCGCATTCCGACCTGCGAAATCATGCTCAACACCCGCCACATCAGCGAACTGATCGAACGTGGCGAAGTCCAGGGCATCAAGGACGCCATGGAACAAACCCTGGCCCCAGGATCGCAGACCTTCGAGCAGGATTTGTTCAACCTGTACAGCAGCAGCACGATCACCATCGACGAGGCGCTGGCCAATGCCGATTCGCCGACGAACCTGTCGTGGCTGATCAACAACTCCGAATTCGGCAGCACCAATGGCAAGGACGACAAGAAAACCGATGTCGCTCTCGAGTTCGACAGCACCAGCGATGGCGGCACTTCCTTCAAGGAATTCACGCTCAGCCTGGCTGACCACGACGAAGAGTCGCACTGATGTCCGACACCACGCTCGAACTGGCCAAGCGAATCATCGCCTGCGCCTCCGTGACGCCTGAAGACGCAGGCTGCATGGACATTCTGATCGAACGGCTGAAGCCGCTCGGCTTCAGCATCGAATTCATCAATCGCAACGGCGTGACCAACCTGTGGGCCCGCCGCGGCACGACCGCACCGCTGTTCGTCTTCGCTGGCCATACCGACGTCGTGCCGACCGGCCCGCTCGACAAATGGACCTCGCCCCCCTTCGCCCCGGAAATCCGCGACGGCGTGCTGTATGGGCGTGGCACGGCCGACATGAAATCCTCGGTCGCCGCTTCGGTAACCGCCGTCGAAGCCTTTGTTGCGGCCAACCCACAACACCCCGGCTCCCTGGCTTTCCTGCTTACCTCCGATGAAGAAGGTGACGCCAATGACGGCACCATCGCTGTCGTTGAGGCGCTGAAAGCCCGTGGCGAAACGCTCGATTTCTGCATCATCGGCGAACCGACCTCGGTCGATACGCTCGGCGACATGGTCAAGAACGGCCGCCGCGGATCGCTGTCCGGCGTGCTGACGGTCAAGGGCATCCAGTGCCACATCGCCTATCCGGAAAAGGGGCGCAATCCGATCCACGAAGCCGCTCCGGCGCTGGCCGAACTGGCTGCGACCGAATGGGATCAGGGCAACGAGTATTACCAGCCGACTACCTGGCAAATTTCCAACATTCACGGCGGCACCGGCGCCACTAACGTTGTACCGGGCAGCGTCGACATCAAGTTCAATTTCCGTTTCTCGACGGCCAGCACGCCGGAAGGGCTGCAACAACGCCTGTCCGCCATCCTGGAAAAGCACAAGCTCGACTACGAAATCAAATGGACGCTTGGCGCCCGCCCCTTCCTGACCGGCCGTGGCCCACTGGCCGATGCGGCGACGACGGCCATCCGCGAAATCTGCGGCATCGAAACCGAACTATCGACCACCGGCGGCACCTCCGACGGCCGTTTCATTGCCGAAATCTGCCGCCAGATGCTCGAAATCGGCCCGGTCAATGCCACCAGCCACAAGATCGACGAATGCATTGCCGTCGACGCATTGCCCAAGCTGTCCGCCATCTATCGCCGCATCCTTGAACAATTGATGACCGCATGAGCGACCTTTCCGCCAAAAATGAACTGATCACCGTTCGCGACTATCTCCGCTACGCCGTCAGCCGCTTCAACGCGGCCCAGCTTTTCTTCGGACACGGCAGCGACAACGCCTGGGATGAAGCGGTGTACCTGACCCTCCATACCCTGCATCTGCCGCTCGACCGGCTGGAGCCCTTCCTCGACGCCCGCCTCTTGCCACACGAACGCGAGGTGCTGCTCGACATCTACCGCCGCCGCTGTGAAGAACGCCTGCCCGCCGCCTACCTGACCAACGAAGCCTGGCTGGGTGAACATCATTTCTATGTGGACGACCGCGTCATCGTGCCGCGCTCCTTCATCGCCGAGCTGCTCGACGATCAGCTGACCCCATGGATTGATGACCCCTGGGCCATCAAATCAGCGCTTGATCTGTGTACCGGTTCCGGCTGCCTGGCCATCCTGACCGCACTCGCCTTCCCGAACGCCGACGTGGCGGCAGTCGACCTGTCCGAACACGCTATTGCCGTTGCCGAGCGCAACGTCGCCGATTACGGCCTCTATGACCGCATCGAACTGATCCAATCCGATGCCTTCAAGAGTCTCGAAGGACGCAAGTTCGACCTGATTGTTTCCAACCCGCCTTACGTCAATGCTGAATCCGTCGCCGCACTGCCGCCGGAATATCTGCATGAACCGGAACTGGCGCTCGGCTCAGGTGAAGATGGACTGGACTTCACACGCATCATCCTGCGCGAAGCCAAGAAACACCTGACCGACAATGGCCTGCTGATTGTCGAAATTGGCCACAACCGCGACGCCCTGGAAGCGGCTTACCCGAAACTGCCCTTCACCTGGCTGGATACTGCCGCCGGCGACGAGTACGTTTTCATGCTGCACGCTACCGATTTGCCGGGCTAAGTTGACCGCTTGAGCAAGCTTTACGAATTGCCCAGCCCGTTCGAAATCGAAACGGGCACCGTGCTGATGCTGGAGCCAGCCTGGGCCAAGGCTGGTGAACTGCGCGCCCAGTTGCTTGATGAGAGCTACCCGAAGCCTTTTGTCATCGACGATGGCAAGTCACGCTTCCTGTACTTCAACGTCCGCCTGATGCAGAGCGAAATGTCGCTCAAGGCACCGCACGACCTGGCCATTCGCTATACGCAGAAAATGATGGCCTTTCTGCTCTTCCAGCCCCGCCCGAAACGCATTGTGCTGATCGGTCTCGGTGGCGGTTCGCTGATCAAGTTCTGCCACCGCCGCATGCCCGGCACGCAGCTGACGGCAATCGAACTCGACCCCAACGTGATTGCTTTTCGCGATGCCTTCATGGTGCCGCCAGACGATGAACGCCTGAAAATCATCGAGGCCGACGGCGCGGAATTTCTGGAAAACACCGAAAAAGGCATCGATGCCCTGCTCGTCGATGCCTTCGACAAGACCGGCTTCGCACCCAGTCTGGCCAACCGCGAGTTCTTCGACAACGCCTACGCCAAGCTATCTGGCAACGGTGTGCTGGTCATCAATCTGGCTGGCGAGAAGGAAAGCTACGCCGGCCTGATCGGCGAAGCGATGCACGTCTTTGACGATCAGGTCATCGTGATCTCGGTCCCCGACGATGGCAACCACGTACTCTATGCCTTCAAGGAACGCTATTTCGAGCCCCGCTGGCGCTGGTTGCACAATTACGCCAAGGAACTGCGCGCCAAGTTCGGCCTCGACTTCCCTGCCTTCGTTCAAAAGATGGAACGCTCGACCAAGCTCGGCCTCGCCCGCCGCGAAGCCATCCGCAGGCGCTAAAGGCTACTTCGTCGCTTCCTCAGCCTGCGCCGCGCGCTGAGCCGCCTGCTGACTGGCGGCATCCAGGTCGCGTTGAACCCGCTCCATCGTTGCACGCCCCTGCTCGATTTCCTGTTTCTTCATGGCCGCAGCGGTGGCCGCCGTGCCAGCCGTCTCGACACCGCAGGCAGCCAGCCCGGCCAGACACATCAGGATCAATACAGCTCTCATCGGTTGCATCCTCTCAACGCAATTCGGCCAGAATCGCCGTCAGCAAGTTCCAGCACTTTTCCACCGAAGCGACTTCAACCCGCTCACCGGGTGCATGTGCCCCGCGAATCGTCGGGCCAAACGAAACAATATCCATCCCCGGATACTTGTCGCCAATGATGCCGCACTCCAGACCAGCGTGGATGACCTGAACCTTCGAATCGGCACCGAAATCCCGCCGATAAACCGACTGGCACAACTTGAGTAACTGCGAATCCGGATTGGGCGCCCAGCCCGGATAAAAACCTTCCTTTTCCACCCGACTGTCGCTCAAGGCCCACAAACTGGCGATTTCGTCAGCCAGGGCCATGCTGCCGCTACCCAGCAGCGAACGCACCATGAAGTTGCACGAGCCACCATTCGGGTGCAATTCGACCATGCCCAGATTATTGGAGGTTTCGACCACACCCGGCACCTGCCGGCTCATCCGGCGTACGCCATGTGGCGCGGCATGCAACGAGGCCAGCCAAATTCGTTGCTCACTCGGCGACATCACCATCGACGCATCGCAAGCCGAAACGCTCAGTTCCACACCTTCATCGACACCACGCAACTCGCCCTGCAGACAACGCTGAATTGCTAGCACCGCCACCGCGAGGCGATCCGCCATATCAACGGGCAGCAAAATCACGGCCGAAGCTTCACGCGGCAAGGCATTCCGGGCCGTCCCTCCGGAAAGTTCAGCCAAACGCAATGGGAACATTGCCTCTAACTCCCGCAGTACGCGAACCAGCAGCTTGATCGCATTGCCCCGCTCCTCGTGGATATCCACGCCGGAATGCCCGCCCCGCAAGCCAGCAAGGTCGATTCGCCAGGCCTGATAGCCAGCCGGAACCGCCTCTGCCGCACCACGACGTTCTACATTGACATCCAGTCCTCCAGCGCAGCCCAGATAGAACTCACCCCAGTCTTCTGTATCTAGATTCAGCATCAGCTGACTTTGCAACACTCGAGGCTCTAGACCACGCGCGCCGCCCATGCCAGCCTCTTCATCGACAGTCAGCAGGGCTTCGATGGGTCCATGTTGGAGCGAGTCATCCTCCAGAACGGCAAGAATCAAGGCCACGCCAATACCGTTATCGGCGCCCAAGGTCGTTTTCTCAGTCGCCAGCCAGCCATCACGCAAGACGGGAATGATCGCATCGCGAGAAAAGTCATGGCTGCTGTCGGCATTCTTCTGACAGACCATATCGAGATGCGCCTGCAGCACCACGCCCGGACAATGCTCGCGCCCAATGCTGGCCGGCTTGCGGATAATCAGGTTACCTGAAGCATCAACCTCTGCTGCCAGACCTCGGCTGAACGCCCATTGCAACAACGCGTCACGCAGCATGGCTTCGTGCTTGGAGGCGCGTGGCGTCGCGCACAGTCTAGAGAAATGAGCCCAGACAGCGGCCGGTTGCAGACCAGAAAACACAGCATCGGTCATGTTTCGCAAACTCCAAAGTGAAAACCCCCGCAGACCTTGCGGTGTGCGGGGGTTTATATTCTGGGGACTGATGGGGCTCGAACAAACCCCGGAAACGCCCTACCCGCCAAGCCGAACAAGATTCAGAGAGTATTAAATACCGTCAAGTATACCGTCTACAAATAATTAGGCCCGCCGGAGCGGGCCTCCTTTTGGTTAGGCGACAGTTTTCAGTTGCTTGAATAGTCGAGTCGGCTGCAATACCACACCATCGGCACGCATATGGGCCAGCAAGTAGTGGGTGTACTTGGTTGCCTTGGCAAAGCGTACCACTTCGACATTCAACTGCTGGCGCATCGCGAAGGCAAAGCCCTCGGCGAAATCACCGAACAATGCGGTGCCAGCCGAGAGGCCTGTAGTTTGAAGTTCGCGCATGTCCTGCAATGCAGGCGGCTTGCCTAGCCAGGTACCGGCCGTGCTAGCTAGTTGCGAAGCTCTGGCAATGAAGTCGACCGGAGCCGAGATGTGCACACCAGGAAGATCGTGATCGATCGCCAGAGAGGCGCCGACAGCCTCCAACACCTTCAACCAGACAGCCGGATCTTGCGTAACTCCGGACTTCGGAATATTGGCATTTGCCAGCAGGGTTGCAATGCCCAAAGTATCAAGCTTCCCCGCAAATGCAGCTGATAGCGAGATATTGAGCAGATTGTCGAGGTTTGGCGAGTCGGAAACCAGTTCGGCCGATAGCGGGATCAATACGGCCAGCGTCTTCGGGTTCAGTGAAACCGCTTCGGCCAGGATATCGCTTTCCACAATATCATCCGCACCCTCAGTGTGCTGATAAACGGTCGGATCTTGTGTCAGCCGGGCAAGGTTGGTTGGTCCATCAATCAGAATCGTTGATGTACCGGCATCGATCAGAACTGTCTTGCGACGAACCATGTCAATAATCTTGCTGCCAAGCGAGGTTGGAACAAGCGCAGGACCGGAAACACTCTTGCGCGAGCCAACGATGGCATCCCGCACATAACCGCCTAGCGTAAAACCGTCGCTGTCATCAGTGCGGTTCAGGTCTGCCACTTTCTGCTTGCTCGAAAGCAGCGGAAGCGACTTCCCATCAACTGTCTTGAGCTGGCGAATCTCATTCCCTTCAAGAGAAGAGGTTTGAAAGGCGCCAGGGCGGGCAAGCCGGGTCTCCAGACGTTCCACATTGCTGCGAAGTTGGGCTACGGTGTGTTCATTGTCGGACTTGAATGTATCGAAGCCGCTGGCGATTTTAGCCAAAGTGTCGGCAAGCTCATCGATGCCAGGATCGCCACGACGCTCGTAAATTGCGCCGGAGATCAGCTTTTCAGTGAAAGCTGCAAAGTCTTTGGATTTGGTGCTCATGGTATTTCCTTTCGGACAAATGACATTAGGGATGTCGCTTGCGTCCGATGGTTGCCCCCGGCATCTCGCAGGGCTAGCGCGCATCAAAGCGTCTTGCGGTCCATGATGAAATCAACTTGTGTGAAACAAGCATCACGCCAGCTGCACACTCATTGATCTTCACCATGCCAGGGCATTGCGCCCTTAGCGGATCAGCCAGCATCACGCCAGCATCTCCCACCTGAAACAATCTAAACAATAATAACCTTTTTGTCTATATTTTTTAATTTGTTATTCAATTATGGAATAAAACGAGCCAGATCGCATGCCTTTCGCCTGCTAATCCCGAATAATCGAACAGCTCTTTCGAATAACCGGCGACGCATGTATCTATGACGGAGCTGCAAAACCTTACCCATCCAAACCTCCAAAGATCGTATGGACGTCTGCAGTCTTGGGTACCCCCCTCCCCCAAAACCCCCGCACGTAAGAAAATGAGTTACCGTACGGTCCTAGAGCGAAACGGCTTGGAGATTTCATCCCCCCCTACCTCTCAGCTTTTCTCGATCGGTCTTGGCTAGATGACAGGCAACACAGACTGATTGGAGATTGGACTCCTGGTCAGTTCCTCCCTCTGCCTTTGGAATGATGTGGTCGACTTGAGCAGCCGGGGTAAGTCGGCCTGCCTCATGGCACAGCACACACAGCCCGTTGTCTCTAGCCAGAATCACCAGGCGCAACTTGTCCCAGGCCGTCCCGTATCCACGCTCATGACGGCTCCCTCGCTGGCTGTCAGCGAACCTTCCCTGCTTCTTGTCGCCTTGGTGGGCAGGGCAATAGCGGCCATCGCTGACCAGCTTCCCGCATCCAATGTGCGCACATGGCTTCGGTGCTGCATTAGGCATGGATCACCCCCGCCGAATTCCAGCTACCGACAATCGACAATGTCGACAAAGTCGACAGACGCTTACTTATTGGGCAGTGTGTCGACTTTGTCGACTTTGTCGTGTGTCTATACCTTTCAACACGCAATACACTGAATATAAATATAAAGATACTTAATATAGGTTTCATGGCGACAGACTAGCCTTTCTCGACAAACAGCTTGGGATTCATCCGGATCATGGTGGTCGGGGGAGCGCCTTTGTTTGGCACCTTGTCGATCCTGGCCACGTCGCTTTGTGCCAGGCGCTCCAGGGCTTTCTCCAAGCGCTCGACACTCCGGAACCTGCCCTCCATGGCCTTCTGGCACTGGCGCCGGCTGAACGACAGATGCGCGCCATCCTGCGCCCACTTCACAATCGCCGTGGCGTCTGTGTCGGTAGCATCGGCACCCAGCAGACCAAAGGCAGCATGAGCATGGTCGATCAGCAAGCGGCACAGCTTCACCGCCTTTTCCGTGGCCTCCAGGCTGACGCTCTCGGCAGATGGTCCAGACTCTGCCAGCTCAAGCAGCGCCGCGATCCGCGCCGCCGCGCCGGGCAGCTTGCTCGACCAGTCGGCAATGGATTCCATCGCGCCCCGCTCGCCCTGCTGCTTCTCGATCTCGTCGGCGAAATCGAGCCAGGCCTCCCGCGCCGGCTCGGTCAGGCCCAGCACACGCGGTTTGCTGGCCACTAGCTGGCGACCATCGAGCAGGCCATGCAGGCGCGCTTCGTATTCCTTCTGCACGTAGCTCGGGATCGACCAGCGCCGCCGCACATCCCGCTGGCCAACATTGCTGTCAGGCATGGCGAACAGGAAGCGGGCCAGCAGGCCGCTATCCCGAAAGCGCCGGCTGCTCGCCACGTCCGCCAGCACGCCCGGCTGCAGGGCCAGGCCGAAGGTCAGGGCCGGCCGGTCGACGTGGGCGCAGCGGTCGGCGCGATCCACCCGCATTGGCATGCCGGCATGGCCCTGCAGGAATACGTCCAGGCTCGCCATTCCGCCCGAGTACATCCCGGCCATGATCAGGAAAATGCCGGCCTCGTCGCTCAGCACCGCCATGCGCTCGGCGTGTTCCACCAGGAGCGCCTGCAGGCGTTCGGCCGTCACATCGCCAGTGAAGAGACGCGGCGCCCGGATATCGGCCGGCATGTTGCTTTCCTCTTCCTCGATCAGCTTGCGGATGCGTTCCCGGTCCTGGTCGTTCTCGGCGTTCACGGCATCCTTGGTCAGCTTCTCGATCCGTTTCTTGGCCACCAGGCGCGCCGCATGATTGCGGGCGATTTCCGGCCGTAGTCGGTCGCGCTCGAGCTTTTCCCAATGCACCAGGGGCGCCGCCATCGCGCCAATCACCGCCGTCTTGCGGCTGCCACTAGGCAGCGCCGTCAGGGTCCAGAGGCTCAAGGGCTCGGTGTAATCGTCATCCTCGCCCCAGGGCGCCACCTCGAACCGGCGATGCAGGCAGGTGGCCAGCACCGACAGCGCCACCATCACCGCTAGGGCCGGCGGCGTCTGCGTCGATTGCGCCACGGCGCCGGCCATGTCCTTGACCCAGGTCGGCAACACGTCGACCGGGATCTCCGGCACCGGCACCTTGCCGGGCAGGATCGGATCAGGCCAGTTCTCGCCGATCTGGCGGACCTCGGCATCACGCGCCGTAGCGTTCCCGTGGGGCGCCTGATGGGTAGCGATCGCCGCGCCGATCGTCGCCGCGACTGCGCCGCCGCCGGCCACCCGGGCCAGGTCGTTGAAGTCGGATAACTCAGACATGGGCCACCTCGCCGAATTTCGGCACCGCCAACACCCCGCCCACCGCCCGGGCGGCCGCATGCGCCGCCGTCACCCCGGGATTGCCCGGTGTTTCGGTGTCGTTGTCGGCAGCAATGACCAGCGTCAAGCGTGGAAACTTCTGCCGTAGCGCCTTGGCCACAGGCTGAAGGTTGCCCGCATCAAAGGCAACCGCCGTTGCGTTGCCGGTCGCCTGGTAGATGGTTGCCCCGGTAGCGTAGCCCTCGCAGATGCACAGCGCTGCCGCCGGGCGGCCGATGGCGTGATAGCAGCCGCGCTTGCGCCCTCCGGTCAGGAAGGTCTTGCGGCCGTCGGCGCCGATAAATTGGAGGCTGTGCAACGTGCCGTCGACATCGCGCAAGGGAACAACCAACTGCTGCCGGAGCAACTTGATCCCATAGGCCGGAACGCCCTTCCTGACCAGATAGGCATGGGTGCCATCGGCAGGCTTGGCCTTCTCCCACAGCGCTTGCGCCCGCTGCCGTGCAGACGTATGGACTGCTGCCTGCTCGGCATCACGGGCCAACTTCGCCGCGGCGATCCGCGCCGCCATCGCGCTCCGCTCGGCCTCGGTCATTGTCTCGGCCGACGAAGGCGACCAGGTTTCAGACTGGCCAGTCTTCCACGAACCGAAAGCCCCGAAAGGCTGCGCATCGGTGTGCAATACGTACCAGCCGTTCTTGCTCCCGGACTTGTCGCCCTCCACCTGGTAGCGATGCAGGACCCCATCGGCCACCAGTTCCCCCTTGAGCATGGGCAGGCCAGCCAGAACCAGAGCTTTGCGGAAATCATCAGGATAGAAGGCCGTCATTGCGTAGCCTCCACACCGTCGCAATACGACTCGACCGCCGCAAGAACACCATCGCGGGATGCACCACCGGCCTGATACAACGCCAGGCAGGCCCCGCAGATATCGAACGCAAAGGCCACCGGCACCTTCGACCGAACGGGATACATCCGGACTGCCTTGCGCCGTTTTCGCAACGTGTTGAACGGTTTTCGACAGCTCGCACACTCGGAATTCGGCTCGCCAAGATGCACTTCGTTTTCTGCCCCGGCATAGGTCGGCAGAAGGTCGCTGAATGTTTTGCCCGGTGGAATTGGCGTCATGCCATGCAGGCGTCGAAATCTGGAATCACGCGCCATCGCTCACCTCGACCAGGTTGGTCCCTGTCAGCAGGTAATGTGCATGGTTGGCGGCCGCTTCGATCAGGACCAGCCAATTGCTCGACTTCTGAACATCGCCGCAATCATCATCGGCAGCGTCTGCAGCATGGGCAATAGCCTGTAGGATACAGGCAGCCTTTTCGCTGGATGCGTTGAACTCAGCCATGGACGCCTCCACCATGCGAACGCTCGGAAATGGCAAACAGCTCGCCATTCAGTAAGTTCGACATCTCTCCGATGGTCACCAGCAGCCAGCCAAGACGATAGACATTCGACCCATCGAGATCTTCGCCATTTCGCTGAGCCATCAACTCGCCAATAACGCAAACAGCGTCTGCCAAGCCATCGGCGGCCCCCCTGAGGTTATTGTGATAACCGGATATTTCGTCCTCGGTTCCCGAGAACGTACGCGATAGGTCTTTGGCCCTTCCGGTTTCCTGCACCTTGCGAGCGAGCTCGAAAACCATAGGCAGCGAAGTCTGAAAATCAGCCATGGCGCACCTCGCCTTCACGCATGGCATTAAGGGCGGCTTCGCAGGTGTTCAACATGAAAGCCAAACCGTGTGTCTGGTCATAGGTCAGGGTAAGGCTTCCATCGGCTGCCTCGAGCACCAGGAACGAAAGCAGGCTGAGAACACTCTCGACATGCGAGGTATCGCGGTCGAAATCGATCAGCGGATTGACTTTTATCAGCTCAGGAATTTGGCGTTCACCCACGCCGGGGGTTTTGGTATCAGCCATGATGGCCTCCTACATGGTTCGTTGAAAAGCCACCCTGTTGAGGGGTGGTCAGGTACTTCAACACGGCATGTAGACCGCTCGCAGCTTTTACCCGAAGGCTGTTGCATGACTGCGCACTACCCGACCATTGACCAGGCCAAGCCGGCACGAGGCCGACATGGACGAAACCGATGGACGTAAAAAATCCGCTTGGACTGACGGGAGCGGATACCGCTACATGAGGTGTGTTGAGCACCGGGGACCGAGATTGCCACGGTCGGCCGGTTCGGTCAAGCGCGGTTTTCATGCCGCTGCCTGCCCGGGCTTTGCCAGGTCTGCCAGCGCCTTGCGCACATCGGCGACACGCCAACGGGTCTGCTGCGGGGATACCTTGATGGACAAGGCGCCATAGCGGCGCCAGGCGGTGTTTTCTGAGCATCCGAAAACGCCGGAAACTACCTTTACATCGATCAGGGCTGAATCAGGGAGGGAGTCAAACGCCGCCAGTGTGGGCGGGATGGGTTTCTGTGCCATGGCTTTTCCTTGGAAGGAACCCGCGGCGCCGGGATGGAGCCGCTGGGTGCATGGCGGCAATGTAGGAGCGCGCTAAATTGTTGTCTTGGTAGACAATGCACGCTCAATATTTCCCCTATCTGAGAGATTCTTACGAAGCCGCTTAAACGCCTTTGATTTGTACATGGCGCACACTGTCTCGTATTCGCGGCCTTTGCCGAAATGATCGGCTGCAGCCTCCAACATTCTCGTTATATCCCCGCGCTTGTATTTGCCGCGCTCTCGTTCGTAATCCTCAATGAAGCCTATGAGCTGCAGCATGAACTCGAGCCGTTCATTACCTTTGATCGCCCGCCCTTTTGATTCATGAGGCATATCCTTCATTTTGGATAGGACGTAGATCAGCCATGCCCTCTCTGCAACATCGAGGGTGCCCCCATACAACAATGTCGAACACACAGAATCTCGCATCCAATCCCGGTGCCGCCTGTCATTCACATTAACGGCATCATGTGCCGTGTGCTGCCGATACTCAGGCAATCCACCTGGTGGGTCTGGTATCTGGTCGGGCTTTGGGAAACCAGCAACGAAAAGATGCGCAATTTGCTGAGCTTCATCCGAAAACGTAGGAACCCCGGCCAAGTCCGGACGCAATCGGTGAAGTTCGACTGCATACGCCACCGACTCGACCATGGCCTTTATCTCGTCGTCCATGCCGTTGAGCTTGATCTTCATCATGCCACCGCACCAATTGGGATGATCTCGGCACCTTGCCGCATCTGATCGCATTGCCCCGCCCACCAGGTCATCAGCTTGCGCCGCTCCTCAAGGAAATCCCCCCGGTCGTAGGCCAGGCGCACCGCATCGCCGTGCTTATGGGCGAGCTGCACCTCGACAACCTCGGGCCGGAACAATCCGGAACCATGCGCCATGGTCGAGAATGAGCTTCGGAAGCCATGCGCCGACTGCTCGCTCTGGGTGTCGTAGCCCAGGCGGCGCAGCGCGGCGTTTATCGTGTTCTCGCTCATTGGCCGGTCACGGCTTTGCAGCCCAGGGAAGCAATACCGACCGTCCCCGGTCAATGGCTTGAGATCCTCCAGGATCGCCGCCGCCTGGTCGGCCAATGGAACGACATGGAGGCGCCGCGCCTTCATCTTGCCCAGGGGAATACGGATCAACTTGGTATCAAGATCAACCTCGGACCATTCCAGATTGCGAACCTCACCAGGGCGCAGCCCGAACAACGCGGAGAGCCGGAACGCGGAACAGGTAATCAGGCTTCCCTGGTAGGCCCAGATGTCGCGCAGCAACCTGCCGAACTCTGACGGATCGGTAATCGCAGCATAGTGCTTTTTCCGTTGCGGTGGGATGGCACCGCGCAGGTCGGCCGATATGTCGCGCTCGCAGCGGCCGGTACTGATGCCATAGCGGAACACCTGCCCGGCGGTCATTCGCAGGCGGTGTGCCGTGTCGAGATAACCCATTTCCTTGACGCGCCGAATGATCGCCAGGAGCTCGGGCGCTGTGACCTCGGCAATCGGTCGACCTCCGATCCAGGGAAAGGCATAGACCACGAAGATGCGCAGGTTCTTTTCCTGCGTGTGCTTGGTCCAGGTCGGTGAAAACTCAGCGTGCCATTCGCGGGCCACAGCTTCAAAGCTATTGGCCGCCCGATGCGCTGCTGTCAGCTTGCTGACCTTGCGCTGCTCACTGGGATCTATGTCTTGCTTGATCTGCTTGCGGGCCTTGTCGCGGGCCTTGCGAGCCTCTTCAAGCGAGACTTCAGGGTAAGCACCCAAGGCCAGGGTTTTGCGCTTCTCGGCAAAGCGATAATCGAGCCGCCAGTATTTGCCGCCCTTGGTATCGACCAGCAAATACATGCCGCCGCCATCGGTCAATTTATAGGGCTTTTCAGCCGGTTTAGCCTGCTTGATCGATACCGCCGTGAGCTTGTCGGTAGCCATTGCGCCTCCCTGATACCGTCAATTTGACGTGTACCGTCACCCCTTTTGCGACTACCGTCAAGTGTACCGACAGACTTTCGGTATTGGGATGGGGTTTGATGGTGCCGGATGCTACAAAGCAAAAACCCCGAAAGCCTTTAGCTATCGGGGTTTCTGGTGCTTCATGGTGCTTGGTGAAGCTATGTACTGGGGCGACTGATGGGGCTCGAACCCACGACAACCGGAATCACAATCCGGGACTCTACCAACTGAGCTACAGCCGCCGCTGAAGAAGGCGCGCATTGTACGAACTTCCGATGAACCTGTCTACTGGTCACTTGCAAAAAAACCCATATACCCCGGAGAATAGGCGGAAGCATCCGGCAGCGTACCGGCCGTGATATTATTGTCAGCTTTATTTTTTTCGGCTCCGTAGTCACAAGGAATTCTCATGGAAGCAACCACTGCACAAGCTAACGAACTTGAACGCCGCGTCGATCTCTCCATCGCCATCGCCGATGTCGAGAAGGAAATGGAACAGCGCCTGAAGCGCATGGGCAAGAATATGAAGGTGCCCGGCTTCCGCCCGGGCAAGGTACCGTTCAACATCGTCAAGCAGCAGTATGGCGACCAGGCTCGCCACGAAGTGCTGTCCGAAGAGCTGGATCGCGTTTTCGGCGAAACCGTCACCGAAAAGAAAATGCGCGTTGCCGGCTACCCGCGCATCGAGCCGAAGACCACCGAAAGCAACTCGCACCTCGAGTTTTCGGCCATCTTCGAGGTTTACCCGGAATTCACTCCGGGCGATCTGTCAGGTTCCGAAGTCGAACGCCCGGTCCTCGAAGTCAGCGCAGCTGAAGTCGACAAGACCCTCGACATTCTGCGCAAGCAGCGCGTTTCCTACGCTGACGCCGACCGCGCCGCCGCCAGGGAAGACCGCGTCGTCATCGACTTCACCGGCAAGAAGGAAGGCGTCCCGTTCCCGGGCGGCCAGGCCAATGATTACCCGTTCGTTCTCGGCCAGGGCATGATGCTGCCCGATTTCGAAAATGCCGTTGAAGGTGCCAAGGCTGGCGAAACCAAGACTTTTGACCTGACCTTCCCGGCTGACTACCACGCCAAGGATCTGGCTGGCCAGACGGTTCAATTCGACATCACCGTCAAGCAGGTTCAGGCGCCGGTTCTGCCGGAACTGGATGCAGAATTTGCAACCAGCATGGGCATCGCCGATGGCGACGTGACCAAGATGCGCGCCGAAATCGAAGCCAATCTGAAGCGCGAAGTGAAGCGCCGCATCGAAGGCAAGCTGAAGGACCAGGTCATGGAAGCCTTGCTCAAGGCCAACCCGATCACCGTGCCGGTTGCTCTGGTCGACATGGAAATCCAGCGCCTGATGCAAGCTGCTCGTCAAGACATGGAACAGCGTGGCATGAAGGTCAAGGACATGCCGATCCAGCCGGAGTGGTTTGCCGACCAGGCAAAGCGCCGCGTCACACTTGGCCTGATCCTTGCTGAAGTAGTCAAGACGGAAAAACTTCAGGCTAGCCCGGAACAAGTTCGTACGATGGTCGAAGAAACCGCCCAGAGCTACGAGCACCCGGAAGAAGTGATTCGCTGGTATTACGCCCAGCCGCAGCGTCTGCAGGAAGTCGAAGGCGTCGCCATCGAGAACAATGTGGTCGAATGGGTCCTGAGCAAGGCCAAGGTCACCGAAAAGGCTGCGGTTTTTGATGAACTGATGGGTCAGAAGCAGTAATCTGGACCTTGTCGCGAAAGCGACAATCGTCTTGAATGTAACCAACAAGCAACACACAAGGGCTGACATGAATATCGACAACGCAAGCAACTGGGATCCGCAGGCTCTGGGCCTGGTCCCGATGGTGGTTGAACAGAGCGGACGCGGCGAACGCGCGTACGACATCTATTCACGCCTGCTGAAAGAGCGGGTGATCTTTCTTGTCGGCCCTGTGAACGACGTAACCGCCAACCTGGTCGTCGCCCAGTTGCTGTTCCTTGAAGCGGAAAACCCGGACAAGGACATTTATTTCTACATCAACTCACCGGGCGGTTCGGTCACGGCTGGCATGTCGATCTACGACACCATGCAGTTCATCAAGCCCGACGTGTCGACGCTTTGCATCGGCCAGGCTGCCTCGATGGGCGCCTTCCTGCTCAACGCAGGCGCCAAAGGCAAGCGTTTCGCCCTGCCCAACTCCCGCGTGATGATTCACCAGCCGCTCGGCGGCTTCCAGGGCCAGGCTTCGGATATTGCCATTCACGCCAAGGAAATCCTGTCGATTCGTGATCGCCTGAACCGGATCATGGCCGAACACAGCGGCCAGCCGCTGGAACGGATTGAAAAAGACACTGATCGCGATAACTTCCTTTCTGCAGCAGAAGCTGCAGAATATGGTTTGATCGACAAGGTATTGACCCGCCGCGACGCGGCTTGAACGGAGAGCTAACGATGTCTAAAGGCGGCCAGGAAAAACTGCTCTACTGCTCCTTCTGCGGCAAGAGCCAGCACGAAGTCAAAAAGCTCATCGCCGGACCGTCGGTGTTCATCTGTGACGAGTGTATTTCGCTCTGCAACGACATCATCCGCGACGAACTCCCCGAAGAAGCCGCCAAGGCCGGTCGTTCCGACTTGCCGACGCCACGTGAAATCAGTTCGATCCTTGATCAGTACGTGATCGGCCAGGAAGTTGCCAAGCGCATCCTGTCGGTCGCCGTCTACAACCACTACAAGCGCCTGCGTCACACGGCGAAGAATGCCGGTGATGTTGAACTGTCGAAGAGCAACATCCTGCTGATCGGCCCCACTGGCTCCGGCAAGACGCTGCTCGCTCAGACGCTGGCTCGCCTGCTCAACGTGCCTTTCGTGATGGCCGACGCCACCACGCTGACCGAAGCCGGCTATGTCGGTGAAGACGTCGAAAACATCATCCAGAAACTGCTGCAGAAGTGCGACTACGATGTCGAAAAAGCGCAGCAAGGCATTGTCTACATTGATGAAATCGACAAGATTTCGCGCAAATCCGACAACCCGTCGATTACCCGTGACGTCTCCGGCGAAGGGGTGCAACAAGCCCTGCTCAAGCTGATCGAAGGCACCACTGCTTCGATTCCGCCACAGGGTGGCCGCAAGCATCCAAACCAGGACTTTGTCCAGGTGGACACGACCAACATCCTGTTCATCTGCGGCGGCGCATTCGCCGGTCTGGAAAAAGTCATCCAGAGCCGCTCGGAACGTGGCGGCATCGGCTTTGGTGCCGAAGTGAAGAGCAAGGACGATGGCAAAGCCGTCGGCAAGATCCTGCTCGACGCCGAACCGGAAGACCTGATCAAGTTCGGCCTGATTCCCGAACTGATCGGTCGCCTGCCGGTGGTTGCCACACTGCAGGAACTGGAAGAGTCCGCACTCGTCCAGATCCTGACCGAACCGAAGAACGCACTGGTCAAGCAGTACCAGAAGCTCTTTTCGATGGAAGATGTCGAGCTGGAAATTCGCCCGACCGCGCTCTCCGCCATCGCCAAGAAGGCGCTGGCCCGCAAGACCGGCGCCCGCGGCCTGCGCTCGATCCTTGAGCACGCCCTGCTCGACACGATGTACGAACTCCCGGGAATGGAGAGTGTCGAAAAGGTAGTCATCGACGAAAATACGATCACCGGCGACACTCCGCCTTTGCTCATTTACGCTGACCAGCCCAAGGTTTCCGGCTCGAACTGAGCCGGGACTTGAATTGCGGTTCCCCGCCCCCACGTAGGGGGCACATACCTATTTCAAAGGCATCGTAATGTCGAACCCCAACACGCTCCCGGAAACCGTCGAACTGCCGTTGCTGCCGCTGCGCGACGTCGTCGTTTTCCCGCACATGGTCATCCCGCTGTTCGTCGGCCGCCCCAAATCCATCAAGGCGCTCGAAATGGCCATGGAATCCGGCAAGAACATCCTGCTGGTCGCCCAGAAATCGGCCGCCAAGGATGAACCGGAACCGGAAGACCTGTATCGTATCGGCTGCCTGGCCAACATCCTGCAAATGCTCAAGCTGCCGGACGGCACCGTCAAGGTGCTGGTCGAAGGGACGCAGCGCGCCCGCGTCGAAGCCATCGAGGTGCAATCCTCGGTCTTCATGGCCACTGCCGTTCCGCTGGTTCAGCCTGGTATTGAAGATCACGAAATCGAGGCCATGCGCCGCGCCGTGGTTGCCCAGTTTGACCAATTCGTCAAACTGAACAAGAAGATTCCGCCGGAAGTGTTGTCCTCCATCGCCGGCATCGAGGATGCCGGTCGCCTGGCCGACACCATCGCCGCTCACCTGCCGCTAAAGCTTGAGCAGAAGCAGGAGGTGCTGGAAATGGAAAGCATTCGCGAGCGTATCGACCGCCTGCTCTCCCAACTCGAAGCCGAAATCGACATCCTTCAGGTCGAAAAGCGCATCCGTGGACGCGTCAAGCGCCAGATGGAAAAGAGTCAGCGCGAGTACTACCTGAACGAACAGGTCAAAGCGATCCAGAAGGAACTCGGCGAAGGCGAAGAAGGTGCCGACCTCGAAGAGCTGGACAAGAAGATCAAAGCCGCCGGCATGAGCAAGGAAGGCCTGGCCAAGGCCGAGGGCGAGCTGAAGAAGCTGCGCCTGATGTCGCCGATGTCGGCTGAAGCCACTGTTGTCCGCAACTTCATTGAAACCCTGATCGGCCTGCCGTGGCGCAAGAAGACGCGCATCAGCAAGGATCTGCGTGAAGCCGAGAAGGTGCTTGATCAGGATCATTACGGCCTGGACAAGGTCAAGGAACGCATTGTCGAGTACCTTGCCGTGCAGCAACGTGTCGACAAGGTCAAGGCGCCGATTCTTTGCCTCGTAGGCCCCCCTGGCGTCGGCAAGACCTCGCTCGGCCAGTCCATCGCCAAAGCGACGAACCGCAAGTTCGTGCGCATGGCTTTGGGTGGCGTGCGCGACGAAGCCGAGATTCGCGGCCACCGTCGTACTTACATCGGCTCGATGCCGGGCAAGATCCTGAGCAGCCTGACCAAGGTCGGCGTGCGCAATCCACTGTTCCTGCTCGACGAAGTGGACAAGCTCGGCCAGGATTTCCGCGGCGACCCCTCCTCCGCCCTGCTCGAAGTGCTCGACCCGGAACAGAACCACACCTTCCAGGACCATTATGTCGAGGTCGACTTCGATCTTTCCGACGTGATGTTCGTGGCCACGGCGAACACGCTGAACATTCCCGCCCCGCTGCTTGACCGGATGGAAGTGATTCGCCTGTCGGGTTACACGGAGGACGAGAAGGTCAATATCGCTATGCGCTATCTGCTGCCCAAGCAGATCAAGAACAATGGCCTGAAGAAGACCGAAATTGCCGTCGCCGACAGCGCCGTTCGTGACATCGTCCGTTACTACACCCGTGAAGCCGGCGTTCGCGCCCTGGAACGCGAGATCTCGAAGATTTGCCGCAAGGTCGTCAAGACCCTGGTGCTGAAGAAGCGTGATTCGAAGATCCTGGTCAACGCCAAGAACCTCGACAAATTCCTCGGCGTCCAGCGCTACAGCTACGGTATGGCCGAAAAGGAAAACCAGGTTGGCCAGGTAACCGGCCTGGCCTGGACCGAAGTCGGCGGCGAACTGCTGACCATCGAATGCGCCAACATGCCCGGCAAGGGCAATATCCTGCGCACCGGCTCGCTGGGTGACGTGATGAAGGAATCGGTCGAAGCGGCCCGTTCCGTTGTCCGCGCCCGCTCGCGTCGCCTGGGCATCAAGGATGAGGCCTTCGAGAAGACCGATATCCACATCCACGTTCCGGAAGGCGCCACGCCCAAGGACGGCCCGTCCGCAGGCATCGCCATGACGACGGCGCTGGTTTCTTCTTACACCGGCATTCCGGTTCGTTGCGACGTCTGCATGACTGGCGAAATCACCCTGCGTGGTGAGGTGCTGGCCATCGGTGGTCTGAAGGAAAAACTTCTGGCCGCCGTGCGTGGCGGACTGAAGATTGCGTTGATCCCGGAAGAGAACGTCAAGGACCTCACCGAGATCCCTGACAACATCAAAAACAAGATCGAAATCATCCCGGTCAAGTGGATCGATCAGGTGCTGGAACGTGCGCTGGAACGCAAGCCAGAGGCGCTTCCGGAGCTGGCGGATGCCAATTCCGGGACACCAGCGTCAGCCGAGGCCGCTGCAGCAACAACCCTGCTTACTCATTGATTTTGAAGGAAAGGATGCCGACGTATTAAGTCCGACAGCCTTTCCTCCAGATCAAAGCCCGTCGATTCCCCGAAAATCCGCTTGACACAAGGATTTCGGCAGAGATATAAATCCGTCCTCGCAAAGTTTAACCACACCAATTTGATCCATTAGGGGACCCAAATGAACAAGACTGATCTGATCGATTCCATCGCTGCCCAAGCTGACATTTCCAAGGCTGCTGCCGGCCGTGCGCTGGATGCCGCTGTTGAATCCATCAAGGGTGCACTCAAGGCCGGCGACAGCGTCAGCCTGATCGGTTTCGGCACCTTCTACGTTGGCGAGCGCGCTGCCCGCACCGGTCGCAACCCGCGCACCGGCAAGACCCTGGAAATCAAGGCCGCCAAGCAGCCGAAGTTCCGTCCGGGCAAGGGCCTGAAGGACGCCTGCAACTAATAGCGCCGTCGAGACACGCCGTCAGGCACAGTCTCGATACGCCGGGTGCTTAGCTCAGTTGGCAGAGCGTCTGCCTTACACGCAGAATGTCGGCGGTTCGACCCCGTCAGCACCCACCAGATACCGATCTGAAGAAATTCAGATAAGGCAAAAAACCCCGCTCCGGCGGGGTTTTTCAATTGATAAGCTGTCGAATGATGGCCAAATTCGTGCAGTCAGATAGGGATACCCGTCAGAACATTGCGCGGGAAATGAAGCCAGATTTCCTCCCGACCGCTCAGAAGGGACGTTTGAGCTGGCGAGATGTTTTTGGATCACGAAAAATGATAGGCTGATCCAGCCGCCCTGAACGTACTTCAGCGGCCAGCTTGAGAGCGTTATCGATGAGTCCGTGTTGCGGCGATTTTTCGCAAACCGGGTCGGTGGCGCCAGCATCGCCAGTCAGCATGAAAGCCTGGCAACGACAGCCGCCATGATCTTTCTCCTTTTCGTCGCAACTGCGACAAGGCTCGGGCAGCCAGGCGGTACCACGGAAGCGATTGAACGCCTCCGACTCGTACCAGATCGACGCCAGATCCTGCTTGCGCACATCGGGGAAGGCGAAGCCCGGCAACATGCGTGCGGTGTGGCAGGGAAGCGCCAGACCATCCGGGGTGACCGAGAGGAAAACTTCCCCCCAGCCGTTCATGCATTTCTTCGGCCGGTTTTCCTGATAATCCGGGGCAACGAAGAAAATCTTCATCCGTTTGCCGAGCCGTGCCCGCCATTGCTCGGTTATTGCCTCGGCCTGCCGCAATTGCTCGGCCGATGGCATTAGTGCGCTGCGATTGAGAAAGCCCCAGCCGTGATATTGGGTATTGGCCAGCTCCAGATATTCGGCACCAAGTTCAACAGCCATTTCGATGATGCGGTCCACGTGGTTGATATTCGCCGCATGCAGCACGCAGTTGATCACCGTCGGATAGCCGTGTGCCTTGGTCAGGCGTGTCACCTCCTGCTTCAGTTCGAAGGTACGGGTATTGGTGATCAGGTCGTTGGCTTCGCGGCTGGCATCCTGGAAGGAAAGCTGGATATGGTCCAGCCCGGCAGCCTTCAAAGCGGCCAGACGCGGCGCAGTGAGGCCGATGCCGGAGGTGATCAGGTTGGTGTAGAAGCCTAGCTGGCGCGCTTCGGCGACGAGAATCTCGATATCGTCGCGGAGCATCGGTTCGCCGCCAGAAATGCCGAACTGGGCTGCGCCCATGGCCCTGGCCTGACGAATCACCCTGAGCCATTCCTCGGTGGTCAGCTCCGGCCCCGCAGCCGCAAAATCGACGGGGTTATAGCAGAAGGCACAGTGCAGCGGGCAGCGGTAGGTGACCTCGGCCAACAGCCAGAGCGGATGGGGTGGGCGCTGATTGTTCATGAGGCAGATTCCGCTGCGCTGTCCCAGCTCACCCAACCCTTCTCTTCAGCCATGGCGAGAAAGGCTTCGACCTCCCCCTGCAGGCCGCTGGTGGCGAAAGTTCGCTCAAGGTCGGCCACCACCTCCGCTACGCTGCACTGGCCGTCGCAGCGCCGGAGAATCTCGCCGGCGCTCTGATTCAGCTTGACCATGCCTTCCGGATAGAGCAACACGTAAGCCTGCTGTGCCGCCTCCCACTGGAAGCGGAACAGGCGGCCGATACGGGGACGCCCCTCGGCCGGCAGCGGGGTGGTCATTTGTTGACGCCATAGCGCAGCGCCATGGCATCGTTCATTGACCACAGGATGTCGAGCTTGAACTGCAGGATGTCCAGCGCACGAGCCTGCAGGGCCGGGGTATCGAAGTAGTCGAGGGTAACCGCCAGCCCCTGCTCGACGTCGCGCCTGGCCTGGGTAACCCGGTTACGGAAATACTGCAGGCCGGTCGATTCGATCCATGGGTAGAACTCGGGCCAGTTGGCCAGGCGCTCCTTGTGAATCTTCGGCGCGAACAACTCGGTTAGCGACGAACACACCGCTTCCTGCCACGGCTGCCGGCGGCAGAAGTTGAGATAGGCATCACAGGCAAAGCGCACGGCTGGAATAACGTGGCGCAGATCGGTGATTTCTTCTCGCGCCAGCCCGACCGCTTCACCCAGGCGAATCCACGCTTCGATACCACCGGCGTCGTCGCCACGGCCATCGTGGTCGATGATGCGCTGTATCCAGTCGCGCCGTATTGCGCGGTCAGGGCAGTTGGACATGATTGCCGCATCCTTGACCGGGATGATGATCTGGTAATAGTAGCGGTTGGCCACCCAGCCCTGGATCTGTTCGCGGTTCGCCTGCCCGGTGTTCAGCATGACGTTAAACGGATGGTAGATGTGATACGCGGCACCCTTGTCGCGCAGTTTCGCCTCGAATTCGGCGTGATTCCACGGGGTCATCATATTGCTCACAAGTTGATCTCCATTCCATCAAAGGCCACTTCGATGCTGGCGGCGTCGAGGATTGCCCGTTCCCGCGAGTTCTCATCGAGGATTGGGTTGGTGTTGTTGATGTGGATAAGAATGCGCCGAGTCCTGGCCGGCAAACGGCCAAGATGCTCGATCATGCCGCCGCTGCCGGACTGGGCCAAATGGCCGATGTCGCTACCGCGTTTGCTGGAAATGCCCAGCTGAATCATCTCGTTATCGGTCCAGAAGGTGCCATCGACCAGCACGCAATCTGCGTCTTCCATCTGCGCCCGAACGGAAGACGAGATTTCAGCCAGGCCGGGCGCGTAGAACACGCGGCCGCCGCTGTCCGGATCGATGACCGTCAGACCGATATTGTCGCCCGCTGCCGGTGCGTTGCGGTGCGGCGAGTAAGGCGGTGCTGCGCTGCTCAGTGGCAGGGCAAACCATTTCAGTTGCGCACTACCCTCCGGAGCAAAGGGCCGGCCATCGAAGGGCAGATTTCGCCAATCCACCCCGCAATAGTGTTCGAGTAAGGCGAGGATGGGGTTACCGCGCGTCAGGTCTTCATGGACCGGGGCCGCAGCCCAGATCGGCCAGCGCACGTTGTGCTCGCGCAGCATGTAAAGGCCGGTGGTATGGTCGATCTGGGCATCCGCCAGGACAATCGACTTGATCGGACTGCCGCGCAGCGCCGGCCCAGGCCAGGCAGCAGGAAAGGCGCGCAATTGTTGCAGGATGTCGGGCGAGGCATTGACCAGCACCCAGTCCTTGCCATCCGGGCTGATGGCGATCGACGACTGAGTACGCGGCTGAGCCGAGATGCTGCCATCGCGCACGCCCTGGCAGTTGCGGCAGGCACAATTCCACTGCGGAAAGCCACCGCCGGCACCGGCACCAAGGACACGTATTTTCATAATTGGCTATTCAGGCTCATGCTCTGCGGAAATGGCCGAAGGCAGCTGCCTCCGGCCCTCTCGGCACCCTTAGCGGGCCGCCACGTACATCGTGATTTCGAAGCCGAAACGCAGATCACAGGCTTGCGGGGTCGTCCAGGTCATGTTGTGTCTCCATTGAGTTGAGTGAGGTTCGATGCACGGCACCGGACCTGAACCCATCGTACCCAGAGCGATTTCCCGGTGCCTCGAGAAAGCCTTCAGAAACGCCTACAGATTTTCATGATTCGACAAATTGACGCATCCCCTCATTCCCCTGCTAAGGTGCGCTTCCCATTTCGCAAATTTCACTTATGTTTTCCCCTCTTGAACCGCTGAGCACTGGCTATCTCGACGTCGGGGACGGGCACCGGCTTTATTTCGAGACCTGCGGAAATCCGCGTGGCCTGCCCGTTGTAGTGCTGCACGGCGGTCCTGGAAGTGGCACCAGCGCCAGAATGCGCACGCTCTATGACCCGGAGCGCTTCCATACAGTCCTCTTCGACCAGCGCAGCTGCGGGCGTTCTCTGCCTCAGGGAGAACTGCACGCCAACGATCTGAATGCTCTGATTGCCGACATCGAACGTTTGCGTATTCATCTTGGGATCGCTCGCTGGCTGGTCAGCGGCGGTTCATGGGGCGCCACGCTGGCACTGGCCTATGCCGCAAACGCCCCGCAGGCCGTACTCGGAATACTGGTGCGTAGCGTATTTCTTGCCGGAGATCACGACATTCAATGGTTTTTTCAAGGCGCCAAAGCACTCGTTCCCCAAGCGTGGGAAGCCTTTGCCGCGCAGGTCACACCAGAGAGTGCCGACCTTCTGGGCGGTTTGCGCCGATGCCTGAATGGCAATGACCTGGCGCAGGCAAGACAAGCCGCAGTGGCCTGGGCCCGCTATGAGCAAAGCCTGGCGCAGCCTGGCCAGGCGCCGCTGCCCTCGCCTGAACTTGATGATCTGGCGACGCAGGATCGCCTGGTCAGGAAATACCGGATACAAGCGCACTATTTGGCGCACCAATGCTTTCTTGGCGAAACAGGCATTTTCAGTCTCATTGCCCGTTTGCCGGCGATCCCCGTGGCCATTGTTCACGGCCGGCTGGACTGTGTGTGCCAGCCGGAGAACGCCAGGCGCTTGCAGCAGGCGATCCCGGGGAGTCGCCTGGCATGGGCCGACGGCGCTGGCCACGATCCCTTTCACCCGGCCATGAGCAACGCCTGGATCGCGTTTCTGCACCACTTTTCCGAAGCGGGAAACTTCGACATTGCCGAGGCCTGATAAAAAATGCAGACCAGCAAAGATTGACAATACGCTCACTGCATACAATTTTTCTGTACAATCCGCCCTGTTTTGGGTGCCTTGCCTCGCGTTCGCGAGGCGGGTGAAACGGGAAGCCGGTGACTCTGTGCAAGCAGACATTCCGGCGCAGCCCCCGCTGCTGTAAGCCTGACGACTCCACCCCACGCCACTGTGCATTGCATGGGAAGGTTGGTGGAGAAGATCGAAGGCGAGCCAGAAGACCGGCCCAAATCAACGAAGTACCAATCCCCGGGGTGAGGGCGAGGTTCTGTTGATTTGCTGCCGGCAATCCGTTCTTCGGGATTACCTCGACCGCAGCCACTCTTCCGACCTTCAAGACTTTTCCACGGCCTGGTGCTGTTTGCCATTTCTCGCTGTGGGAGAGAATCATGCACATCATGGAAGGCTTTTTGCCCTTCAAGCACGCGGTCGGCTGGACGATCGCTGCGGTGCCATTCGTCGCCGGAGGCCTGCTGGCCATCAAGAAGCGCATTCGGGACAAACCGGAACAGCGCATGCTGCTTGGCGTTGCCGCGGCCTTCGCCTTTGTTCTCTCGGCACTGAAACTGCCCTCCGTCACCGGCAGCTGTTCGCACCCGACCGGTACCGGACTTGGCGCCCTACTCTTCGGCCCGGTCGCCATGGCGCCTATCGGGGCTGTGGTGCTGCTTTTCCAGGCCTTGCTACTTGCCCACGGCGGCCTGACTACCCTTGGCGCCAATATCTTCTCGATGGCTGTCGTCGGACCGTTTGCTGCTGCCGGCATTTTTCGCCTGGCGCGCAGCCTGAAAGCCTCGTTTGCCGTCAGCGTCTTTCTCGCGGCCAGTCTGGCCGACCTATCGACCTACGTGACGACCTCGCTGCAACTGGCCTGGGCCTTCCCTGACCCGACCGGTGGTTTTGTCACGTCATTCGCCAAGTTCGCCGGCATTTTCGCCATCACACAAATTCCTCTGGCGATCAGCGAGGGTTTTCTGACTGTGCTGATTTTCAATGCCTTGGCCCGTTTCAACCCGCAGGAGCTGCAAGAACTGAAGCTGCTTCCTGCCGATAAGGCCAGGGCATGAAGCGCTATCAGAACCTGTTGTTGCTGCTCGCCGTGGTACTGCTCGCCGTGGTGCCACTATGGCTGCACTCGACGCCGGCAACAGATGGCAGCGGCAAGCCGGTCGAGATTTTTGGCGGCGCCGACAATCAGGCCAAAGACCTGATCGGCCGGATCGCCCCCGCTTATCAGCCATGGTTCGAGCCTGTCCTCGAGCCGGCCAGCAGTGAAATCGCATCCCTGCTATTTGCCCTGCAGGCAGCCCTTGGCGCTGGCTTCATTGGCTATTACCTGGGCGTTTCAGTAGCACGGGAAAAGATGCGCCGGGCAGCGACCAAGACGCCGGAGAAGGCTGCCAGTGCTGATTGAGCAAGCGGCCTACGCCAATCGCTGGCGCCCGGTTTCGCCGGCCGCCAAGGGGCTTTTTGCGGCCAACGCCCTGATTGCGGCATTTGCCGCCAGCACGCCATCGACTGCCGCCATCATCGCTGCGGTGCTGATGACAGTGACTGTGCTGGGGGCCGGCATCGCGCTGCTTTCCTACTTGCGCGTCAGCGCGCCGGCCTTGTTGTTTCTGGCACTCGGCTGCCTGTCGCTGGCCTTTTCTATCGATGTCGGCAATGGCGGGCCCGTCTTGCAGCTGGCACCGACGGGGTGGCACAAGCTGGCGGAAGTTGGTGCCCGCTCGCTTGGCGCCTTGGCTGCCTTGCTCTTTCTCATCCTGACCACGCCGCTGATCGATCTGATCGCCCTGCTCCGTCGCCTGAAAACGCCGGAGTTGCTGCTCGAAATCATGGTTCTCTGCTATCGCATGCTGTTCGTATTCTCGGTGGCCATCGATGAAACGCTGACCGCTCAATCGGCCCGTCTCGGCTATGCCTCCCCCCGGCTGGCCATGCGCTCGCTGGGGGAGCTGGCGGCCAATTTGACCCTGCAGGTTTGGCAGCGCGCCCACGCCTTGCATGTTGCCGCCCAGGCACGCAACAACGATGGCCCGCTCCGTTTCATCGAGCCGGTCTTCCCTCATGCCAGACGTGATTGCTGCATTGCCGCGTTGGCTGGCAGTAGCCTGATCGCCCTCGCGCTGGTGCTGAGATGAGTGCGCCATTGCTTGAGTTGAGCCAGGTCAGCTATCGCTATCCCGACGGCAGTGTCGGGCTCAAGGATTGTTCGCTCGCCATCCAGCGAGGCAGCCGCAATGTGCTGATTGGCGCCAATGGTTCGGGGAAAACCACCCTGTTCCAGCACTGCAATGCCTTGTTGCGCCCCCAGAGCGGCGCGGTGCGCTATGCCGGCAGCGCAGTCGATTACCGCCGGGCTGGCCTGCACGAACTGCGCAGCAAGGTCGGCATGGTCTTTCAGAACCCGGACCGCCAGCTTTTTTCCGCCAGCGTGCAGGAGGACGTTTCCTTCGGCCCGCTCAATCTCGGTCTGGACATGGCCACCGTTCGCCAGCGCGTTGCCGGGGCCTTGCAGGCGGTGGGCATGCAGGCACAGGCCGACAAGGCCGTGCATAACCTCAGCTTCGGTCAGAAAAAACGCGTCTGCATTGCCGGGGTGCTGGCCATGGAGCCGGAATTGCTGATCCTCGACGAGCCGATGGCCGGCCTTGACTACGCCATGCAGACAGACCTGCTGACGGTGCTCGACGGCTTGCACGAACGAGGCATCACCTTGCTGGTGGCCACCCACGATATCGATTTCGCCTACCGCTGGGCGGAACGGATTCACCTGATGGCCGATGGCCGTTGTACGGCGTCGCTGAATGCCCAAGAACTGGGCGATCACAGCCAGGCGCTGGCCGACATCGGCTTGCCGCAACCGGAGGTGATCAGCCTCTACCGTGGCCTGCTCGCTCGTGGCCTATTGCCTGCCGTACCAGCCGGACCAGCCCCGCGCTGTGCCGCAAGTCTGTTGGCCATGTTGGCAGCGACCAATCACCCAAAGGAAAGCCCATGCAAAATTGCCTGAAAACTGCTGTTCACCGTCGGAGAACCTGCTGATGCCCGGGAAAATCTGGTTTGTCGGCGCCGGCCCGGGCGATCCCGACCTGATCACGGTCAAGGGGCGCAAGCTACTGGAGGCATCCGGCGCCGTGCTCTTTGCCGGCTCGCTGGTCGATCAGGCCGCGACCCTGTTCGCGCCGGACGGCTGCGATATCCGCGACTCCAAGGACATGACGCTGGACGAAATGACTGCGTGGCTGATCGAGCGCGCCCAGCGTCACGAAACCGTCGTTCGCCTGCAGACCGGTGATCCGGGACTCTATGGCGCGCTGATCGAAATGACCCAGCCGCTGACCGCCGCCGGCATCGAATGGGCCGTAGTACCCGGCGTTTCTTCGGCCATGGCCTCGATGGCTGCGGCCGGGGAAACCCTGACACTGCCTGAAGTCACCCAGACCGTCATCCTGACCCGCGTCGCCGGCCGCACGCCGATGCCGCCGGGCGAGGATCTCGAATCGCTGGCCGCGCACAAGACCACCTTGTGCATCTACCTGTCGATCACCCTGCTGCACAAGGTTCAGGACGCCCTGCGGGCGGCCGGCTGGGCCGACGATGCGCCGATTCTGGTCGTCCAGAAAGCGAGCTGGCCGGGGCAGGAAAAAATCATTCGCGGCACGCTGGCCGACATCAAGCAAAAGTGCCAGGCCGAGAAAGTTGGCAGCCAAGCCATGATCGTCGCCAGCCCGACGCTGGGCGCGGCCGACTGGCCAGACCTGATCCGTTCCAAGCTCTACGACCCCGCTTTTACGCACCGCTTCCGCAAGGCAAGCCCGGCCTCTGCCGTCACCACGGAGATCAACCCATGAACACTGAAACCACCATCCTGCTGGTCGGCCACGGCTCGCGCGGCCGGGAAGGCAACAAGGAAACGATCAATTTTGCTGCCCAGTGGCGCGAACGCCACCCGGCATGGCGCATCGAGGTCTGCTTCATCGAGCACGCCGAGGTGCTGCTCGACGATGGTCTTGACCGCGCAGCCCGCCAGGCGAAAAAAGTGCTGGTCATTCCCTTCATTCTGAACGCCGCCGGCCACGTCAAAATGGAGTTGCCAGCCGCGATTGAAAGTGCCCGCTTGCGCCATCCGGCGGTCGAATTCGCCGTCACCCGTCACCTCGGCATGGGGCGCGAGATGTTCGCCGTGCTGCAGGGGCAGCTGGATCGCCTGATCAAGCAGTTGGCCGTTCCCGACCCGATGACCACCGGCGTCGTGCTGCTCGGTCGCGGCTCTTCGGATGCCGGCGCCAATGGCGAGCTGGCCAAGATGGCACGCTGGATTTTCGAGGAGAACGAACACGAACTGGTCGATCTCGCCTTCACCGGCGTGACCTGGCCCCGCCTGGAAACCGTGGTGCAGCGTCAGGTCAAGCTCGGCATGATGCAGATTGCCATCGTCCCGGTCTATCTGTTCACCGGCGTGCTGATCGAGCGGATTCAGGCCCAGGTGGAACGTCTGCGGCAACAATATCCGCAGATCAGCTTCGCGCTCGGCACGCACTTCGGCTTCGACCAGGGGGTTTTCGAGCTGCTCGACGAGAAGGTCAACGGCGAGCTGCCGGAAGGCCGCATGCTCGAATGCGATGGCTGCAAGTATCGCGAGCTGGCCGAAGACGAACACCTGCACGATCACAGCCATACCGCGACCGGCGGTTGCGGCCACGGCCAAGAACACGCCCACGATCACGCCCATTGCCAACACTCCCACGCCTGAGCCGACATGACCACCAACACTATCACCGAACAACTGACCGCCGCCGGCCGTGCCATCGAGCACGATTCATTTGCCGTGATCGATGCCGAAGCCGGCCCGCACACCTATACCGATGAGCAGTGGCCACTGGTTCGCCGCATGATCCACGCCAACGCCGACTTCGAGTTCAACGGCCTCACCGCCTTTCATCCGGAAGCCATGCGCGCCGGCTTTCAGGCGGTGTTGAAGGGCAATACGCCGATCGTCGCCGATGTCGAGATGATCTGCGTCGGCCTCTCCAAGCCGCGCCTGCAGCACTTCGGCCTGAGCACGCACCACTACATTTCCGACCAGGACGTCATCGAGCAGGCCAGGGCCGAAGACACCACCCGCGCCGTCCAGGCCATGCGCAAGGCCCAGCGTCTGGGCAAGCTCGATGGCGCCATCGTCGGCATCGGCAATGCGCCGACGGCCCTGATCGAACTGGTCCGCCTGATTCGCGAGGAAGGCGTCCGCCCGGCGCTGGTGGTCGCGATGCCGGTCGGTTTCGTTTCAGCGGCCGAATCGAAGGATCTGATGATGACCGTCAACGAAGTGCCCTGGGTCGCCATCAAGGGGCGCAAGGGCGGCTCGACCCTGGTGGTTGCGGCAATCCACGCCATGCTGTCGCTGGCCGAGGCCGAACAGCACAAGTCGGTGGCCTGAGTCCGGCATGAGCGATGAAACCAGGGCGGGCGAGGTGGCGGAACAAGCCGCCACGCCTGAAAAAATACGCAAGGGAAGCGCCAGGCGGGAACGCGGCAATCGCACCGGCTTCACCACCGGCGCCTGTTCCGCCGCCGCCGCCCGTGCCGCAACACTCGGCCTACTGCTCAGCGAAGTACCGGACACGGTGATCTGCCGCCTGCCCAACGGTCAGGAGCAAGCCTTTTCCGTCACCGATGGCTGCGTCGAGGAATCCTCCGGCCTGGCCCATGCCGTGATCATCAAGGATGCCGGCGATGACCCGGATGCCACGCATGGCGCGCACATGACGGCCGATGTGCGGCTGTTGCCCGATCGGGCTGGCGAAATCGTCCTCAAGGGCGGTTTCGGCGTCGGCGTCGTGACCAAGGACGGTCTCGGCCTGGATGTCGGCGGCCCGGCAATCAACCCGGTGCCGCGCCGCAATATCCTCGACAACGTGCGCGCCGTTGCCGGCGAGTTACTCGACCACGATGGCCTGGAAGTCACCATTTCCGTGCCGGGCGGCGACGAGATGGCGAAAAAGACGCTGAATGCGCGGCTCGGCATCCTCGGCGGTATTTCCATCCTCGGCACCACCGGCATCGTCCGTCCCTACTCGACGGCCGCCTTCCGGGCCAGCGTCGTGCAGGCCGTGGATGTGGCCACCAAGCAGGGCCAGACCAGCGTCGTTTTCACGACGGGCGGGCGCACCGAGAAATTCGCCATGCGCCAATTGCCGGACCTCGACGAATCCTGTTTCGTCCAGATGGGCGACTTCGTCAAGGCCGCCTTTAGCAGCGCCATCAAGCACAAGTTGCCCACCGTTTATGTCGGGGCGATGGTCGGCAAGCTGACCAAGATGTGCCAGGGGCTGGCCGTCACGCACGCCTGGAAGGCCGAGGTCGACCGCGACATCCTGGCCGATTCGGCGCGTGAAGTTGGCGCCCCGGATGATCTGATCGAGGAAATCCGCTCGGCCGAAACCGCGCGCTTTGCCGCCGAACGGCTGGCCAGTCTCGGTCTTGCCGTGACTTTTCATCGCCAACTGGCCATCAAGGCCATCCGCAGCCTCAAGGGCCAGTACCCCGGCAATTACCGCCTGGCCGTGCTGGTCTGCGATTTCGAAGGTCAATTTATTTGTCGGGTGAATGAAGATGAAGCGCTCTGATCAATGTGCCTTGATTGGCATTCTCGATGACGGCTGGTCGGGTTTGTCCGAAACCGCCCGCCAGCGTCTGGCAGCGGCCGATATCGTGATTGGTGCCGGGCGGACGCTGGAACTAGTTCGCCCGCACTTGTCCGCCGGTACAACCCTGAAGGACATGAACGGCGCGCTCGGCCAGGTTGGCGGCTGGATACTGGCTGCCCGTGACGCCGGCCAAACGGTGGCCGCACTGGCCACCGGCGACCCGCTCTGCCACGGCATCGCCTCGTGGCTGACCGGTAAACTGGGGCGTGACGGATTCGACATCCTGCCGGCAGTATCGACCTTGCAACTGGCCTTTGCCCGTTTCAAGACGCCATGGCAGGACATCAAGATTGCCACCTGCCACAGCGCCGATGCCGGCGAATGGTTTGTCGGCGCCACTCCGGCCCACGGCCTCTACAAACTGATGCGGACCATCGCCCGGCATCCGCGCGTCGCGCTCTTTACCGGCCCGGAAAACACGCCGGCCCGGCTGGCCCGGGCGCTGATCACCGCCGGTTACGGTGATGACACCAAGCTGTCGATCGCCTGTCGTCTTTTGCTGGCCGATGAGCAGGTCTTCGCTGGCCTAAGCCCCGCCGAGGCCGCGACCATGGAGTTCCCGCAGCCGAACGTCGTGCTGGTCGAACGGGTAGCGGAGGCGCCCCGGCCGAGCTTTGGCCTGGAAGATTTGGAATACATCCAGCGCTCGCCGGAAAAAGGCCTGATCACCAAGCAGGAAGCCCGTGCGCTGTCGCTGGCCAAGCTGCGCCTCGCACCCGATGCCGTCGTCTGGGAGATCGGCGCCGGTTCCGGCTCGGTCGGCCTCGAATGCGCCCGGCTGGCCCCGTTCGGCCATGTCTGGGCGATCGAGAAAAATGAAGGCGATGCCGCCAATGCCCGGGCCAATGCTGAACGTTTCCGCGTCGGCAACTACACGCTGAGCGAAGGCAAGGCCCCGGCGCAGCTCGATAGCTGGCCAGACCCGGATGCCGTCTTCATCGGCGGCTCCGGCGGCGAACTGGCCGAGTTGATCAAGCTGATCCTCGGGCGCCTGAAGCCGGGTGGCCGGCTGATCATGAATTTCGTCACGCTGGAAAACCTCGCCACGGCCACGGCAACGCTCAAGGAGTGCGGCGCCACCTGGGATGTCGTCCAGCTTCAGGCCAGCCGCAGCCAGCCCATTCTCGACATGCACCGGATGGCCGCGCAGAACCCGGTGTGGATTGTTAGCGCAAGCAAGGAAAATCTATGACTCAAGCCGCAAAAACCCACGGCAAGCTGATCGGCGCCTCACTCGGCCCCGGCGATCCCGAACTGATCACCCGCCGTGCCTGGGCCGCCCTTCAATCAGGTGCCCGCTGGCTGTACCCGGTCAAAAAGGCCGAAGAATCGTCTTACGCGCTGTCCATCGTCGAACGTGGCGGCATTGCCATTCCGGCGGATGCCGTCGAACTGGTCTTCCCGATGACGCGGGATGCCGAAATCCTGGCCAAGGCCTGGGTCCGTGCCGCCGAGCGTACCGTCCAACTGCTGGCCGAAGGACGCGATCTGGTTTTCCTGGTCGAAGGCGACGCGTCCACCTTCGCCACCTTCGGCCACCTCGCCCGCGTCGTCCGCGAGTTGGTACCGCAGATCGAGGTCGAGACCATTCCCGGCGTTTCCTCATTCGCAGCGGCGGCCGCAACCACCGGTACAACGCTGGCGGAAGAGGACGAAACCTTTGCCATCATTCCGGCCGCTTATGGGGTCGCCGTCATCGACCACCTGCTCGACGAGTTCGACACCCTGGCCCTGCTCAAGGTCAAACCGCTGGTCGACGAGGTGATCGACCTGCTTGAACGGCGCGACCTGCTCGGCACCTCGGTCTTCATCGAGAAAGTCGGCTCACCGGATGAGCGGGTGGTGCACGACGTGGCCAGCCTGAAAGGCGAGAAGGTCAATTACCTGTCCCTGCTGCTGGTCCAGAACCCGAAACGCGTCCGCGGCGAACTGCGTCGCGGCTGCCGAAAACGCAAGGAAGCCATCGAGTCTTCGCTGGCCGCAATCAACTAGAACGGACGCCACCTCATGAGAATCGCAGTCGTTTCAATCACCAAACATGGCATCGCGCTGGCCGGCAAGGTCGTTGCCGCCCTGCCCGGCGCCCAAATCTTCACCCCCGAGAAATTCCGTCGCGAGGCTGAAATCTCGGCCCCCGGCGCGGCAAACTGCTACGAAGGCAAGGTCGGCGATCAGGTACCGGCGCTGTTTGCCGCCTTCGACGGCATCGTTGCCATCGTCTCGCTGGGCGCCGTCGTCCGCCTGATCGCGCCGCATTTGAAAAACAAGGAAACCGACCCGGCCGTCGTCGTCATCGACGAAGCCGGCAAGTTCGTCATCCCGATGCTGTCGGGGCACCTTGGCGGGGCCAATGCCCTGGCCGGCCATCTGGCGACGGCGCTCGATGCCATCCCGGTGCTGACCACCGCCTCCGATGCGCGCCAGACGCTGGCCGTCGATCTGCTCGGTCGCGAGCTGGGCTGGACCTTTGAGGCGACGCACGATGAAATCGTCCGCTGCAGCGCCGCCATGGTGAACGATGAAGCCGTTGCGCTGGTTCAGGAAACCGGCAGTACCGACTGGTGGGCCGGACACGCCAATGGCCGCAGCGGACCGTTGCCGGGCAACGTGACGTTGTTCAAGCGGCTGGAGGAAATCGATCCCAGCCATTTTGCCGCCGTGCTGTGGATCAGCGACCGTGAGATGCCAAATGCGCTGGCTGCCCGCCTGGCCGGCAAACGGGTGGTCTATCGCCCGGCGCAAGCCGTATGAAAATCACCCTCGGTCTCGGTTGCGACCGGAACACGCCAGCGAGCACCATCGCCCAGGCGATTGGCGAAGCGCTGGCGGCTGCGAATGCCACGCCAGCCGATGTAGCGGGCGTCGCGTCGATTGACCTGAAGGCCGATGAGGTCGGGCTGCTTGAAGTGGCCGCCCAACACGGATGGACGATTGATTTCCATCCGGCGGCAGCGCTGGCGGAGGTCGAGGTCCCCAACCCCTCGGAAACAGTCCGCAAATATACCGGCACCCCTTCGGTTTCGGAGGCGGCGGCCATGCTCGCCGCCCGTGCCGACCAGACCCATTTGATCATCGAAAAACACAAGTTGCGCGGCCCGGACGGGCGTAACGCGACTGTCTCCATTGCAAGGATTCCAGAATGAATGAAACTCAGACGAAAACCGGGAAAATCATGCTCGTCGGCCTCGGCCCGGGCAGCAACGACCACCTGACCGCTCGTGCTCGCGCCGCCATCGCCGAAGCCGACACGATCATCGGCTACGTTACCTATATCCGCCTGGTGGCCGATCTCGTGGTCGGCAAGGAAGTGATCAAGAAATCGATGACCGAGGAACTCGACCGGGCCATCGAGTCGCTCGACCGGGCCCGTCAGGGCAAGAAGGTGGCCCTGATTTCATCAGGCGACGCCGGCGTTTACGGCATGGCCGGGCCGACCTTCGAAGTACTGTTCCAGGCCGGGTGGACGCCGGATTCGGACATTGAAGTCGAGATCATCCCCGGCGCTTCGGCGCTGAACACCTGCGCCGCGCTGGTCGGCGCCCCGCTGACCCACGACTTCTGCGCCATTTCCCTGTCCGACCTGCTGACACCATGGCCGACCATCGCCCGCCGGCTCGATGCGGTGGCCTATGCCGATTTCGTCGTTGCGCTGTACAACCCGAAAAGCGGTCGCCGCACCCAGCAGATCGTCGAGGCGCAGCGCCTGTTCCTGCGCCACCGCGATCCGCAAACGCCGGTCGCCATCGTCAAATCCGCCTACCGGCCGAAGCAGCGCATCGAATTCACGACGCTGGAAAAGATGGGCGAGGCTGACATCGGCATGCTGTCGACCGTGCTGATTGGCAATTCCAACACCTTCATCAAACATGGCCTGATGGTGACGCCGCGCGGCTATGCGAACAAGTACGCCGTCGAGGCTGGCGAACGCAATATCCACGACGGCGAACAGGCTGGCCGCTCGCTGTCCACCGGCCTCAACGGCTGGATGGCGAGCATTCAGGCGAGCGGCAAGAGTGCCGCCGAACTGGCCATCGAGCACCGCCTGCCGGAGGACTACATCGCTGCCGTGCTGGCTAGCGAAGTCCCTGCGGAAGGCGAAGCGAACGAGATCGAAGCATGACGCCAGCCGGTGCAGAAATCGCGCCGCTTTGAATTGATGGCTGCCGTCCGGCGCAGCACAAATCGGTCGTTTTGCCGGACAAGCAGCAACAGGTGTCTTTGGCTGATTCAACGGCCAAAGGTGAAACGGGAACGGGGTGCGTGGCGACTCGATAAAACGAGTGACCACAATGCCCCGGCTGCCCCCGCAACGGTAAGCGAGTGCGGAAGTGTCAAGGTGCCCCGGCATGGGGTCACCAGCCACTGGTTCGTCACGTGGCGTCCATAGGACGTGCGCGGTCGTGCCGGGAAGGCGACGCTTCAAGACTTGCCAGCCCGGAGACCGGCCTGTTGCTTCGTGTCGCTGCGCTCAACGGCATGGCGACGATAGGCAACAGACCGTCTGCGGGGAAGCAGATGGCGGCATTTGAAGCATGGCCCTGCGCCATGCCTTGTCGTCATCCGCAAGCTGACGGTCGAACATGGGAGTTCGATTCAGATGTCAAAAACAGGATTCAGCCGCCAGCGAGCGAGTGAGCCAGGCACCCCAGTCCATCCAGTCAGGCGGCAGTCTGCCCTGGCACTGACCCTGCTGTCGGCTCATGCCTTGCCGGCCATTGCCGCCGGCCTGCCGACGCTGCAGGAAGTCACCGTCAGCAGCGGCAGCAAGGACTTGATCGGTATCGCCGAAGCGGCCAGCGAGGGAACGGTCACCGCCAGGCAACTGGCCAATCGGCCATTGCTCCGCCCGGCCGAGGTCATGGAAGTCGTACCGGGCATGGTGGTCACCCAGCATTCCGGTGATGGCAAGGCCAACCAGTATTTCCTGCGCGGCTTCAACCTCGACCATGGCAGCGACTTCTCGACACTGGTCATGGGGATGCCGGTCAACATGGTCAGCCATGCCCATGGCCAAGGCTACATGGACCTCAATTTCCTGATCCCGGAACTGGTCAGCACGGTCAAATACAAAAAAGGCGTCTATGGCGCCGAGGATGGCGACTTCGCCACCAGCGGCAGCGCCCGCATCGATTACCAGCGCAAGCTGAATGCCCCCTTTGTGGAACTGGGCCTGGGCCAGCACAATTACCGCCGGCTACTCGCGGCCGGCAGCAGCGAATTCAACGGTTTCAGCCTGCTCGCCGGCGTCGAGCTGGCCGGCAACAATGGCCCCTGGGAGCAACCGGAAAACCTGGCCAAACAAAATGCGGTATTCCGCCTTTCATCCGGCACTGCGGCCAACGGTTTTGCCCTCACAGCCATGCTCTACAAGGCCGAGTGGACGGCCTCCGAACACGTGCCGGAGCGCGCCATCAGCAGCGGTGAAATCGGCCGCTACGGCACGTTGGTCAAAAACGACGGTGGTCAGACTCACCGTTACAGTCTGTCCGGCGAATGGGCTACAACCGATGAAAAAGGTGCCACGCGAGCCAATTTATACGTCATCGACTACGGCCTCAATCTGTTCTCCGCCCCCTCCGGCTATATCAGCGGTCTGGCCGGCGATCAGCACGAACAAGCCGACGAACGCCTCGTCCGGGGCGGCGAGCTGCGCCATAGCTGGTTCCTCGGCCCGCAGTTCAAGGACAGCGAACTGATGGCGGGGATTCAGCTGCGCCAGGACCGTATCGCCAGCGTTGGGCTCTACAACACGGAAAATCGCCAGCGGACCAATACCGTGCGCGAGGACAGAATCACCGAAACGGCGAGCGGGCTGTTCATGGAGATCAAAACACAGTGGCTGCCCTGGCTGCGGAGCAGTATCGGTGCACGCTACGACCAGATCCGGGCCGAGGTCATTGCGTTGGGCGGGGCCAACAACATGGAAAACGGCGGCGATGTGTCGGCCCACCAGGCCAGCCCCAAACTGGGTGCTGTCTTCGGCCCCTTCGCTTTGCTCGGCCCGACCGAGTTTTATGCCAACTGGGGGCACGGTTTCCACAGCAACGATGCACGTGGCGCAACGACGAGAACCAACCCGCAGAACGGCGCCTCAATCGATACGCTACCGCTGATCGTCAAGGCCAGGGGCAGCGAACTAGGCGTTCGTGTCGTCCCCCTTCCCGGCTGGAACAGCAGCCTCGCCATCTGGCAGATGGAACTCGCCTCGGAACTGGTTTTTATTGGCGACGAAGGTGTGACGGAACCCAAGGGGGCTTCACAACGCAGCGGACTGGAATGGTCCAACTACGTCACCCCGATCCCTGGATTGATCGTCGATGCCGACTTGGCACTGTCAAAGGCGCGCTTCAAAACCGAAGTTAACGGTGGGCGCCATGTGCCGAATGCCATTCCGCTAACCGCCTCGCTTGGCTTGACGGTAGACGATGGCGGACCATGGTTTGGCGGTGTTCGTGTGCGCTACCTTGCGCCCTACAGTCTGGAAGAAACCGGCAGCGAGAAGTCCCAAGCCTTCTGGATGGCTAATCTGAAGGCGGGCTACCGCTTCAACAAGCAATGGCAGCTGAGTCTTGATGTGTTGAACCTGTTTGACAAAAAAGCCAATGACATCGAGTACTGGGGCGGTGCTTGCACGCGGAGTGAGGCGACACTGGGAACCGCGGGCTGTGGCGGCGGCTCGCCAATCGATGGCCATCTGGTCCATCCCCTTGAACCGAGGACGGTACGCCTTGGGCTCAGGGTCAATTTTTAAGAGGCCGGGGCGATCGGCAGGTTCGAACGCCCCCTCTGCATCACCAAAACTCTGCACAGAGCAAACAGCCCCTGCCCACAAGGCCGGGTTTTGTTGAATAATGCAGCCATGATGATTGCTGACGCCCATGACCCCAACGATCCGGACAAGAAAGGTGACGCCCTGAAGGCACAGCGCTTTCAGATGTTGGCCGACATCGCCAAGGAACTCTCTGGCGAAGTGGTGTTTCCGACTTATTTCGATGCCGTACTGCGCCTGCGCAAAGCCTTGCATGACCGCGACCAGAGCATCGCCAACATTGCCCATGCCGTTTCGGTCGAGCCACTGATTTCAGCCAAGTTGCTCCATCTGGCCAACTCGGTTGCCTTCAACCCGCAGGGAAATGAGGTCGTCGACCTGAAATCAGCCATCGTCCGCCTGGGACTCAATGCCGTGCGAACGGCCGCACTCTCAATCGTGATGACCCAGTTGATGCGGGCAAAAGGCATGGCCGAGTTTTCCGAAATTACCCGTGGCCTCTGGGAACATTCCATCCAGACCTCCGCCGCGGCCAGGGTCATCGCCAGGCAGATGACCCGCCTGAACGCTGACGAAGCCATGCTGGCCGGCCTGATTCATGATCTGGGTGCCTTTTACATGCTCTATCGGGCCACCCAGTACGAAGAACTCCGCCATCGTCCGGAGAGCATCAAGTACCTGATCGCCAATTGGCATGAAAGTATCGGCGTTTCTTTACTTAACGCCCTGGGACTGCCGGCGGAAATCGTCGAGGCCACGGCGGACCACGATCATGTGCGCCCGACGCCGACAGCGATCAAAACCCTGTCTGAGGTCATCTACGTAGCCAACATGCTCTGTGGCGGGCATTTTGAATGGCTGATGCAGGATCAGCCGGAACTACCGTCCGAACTCACCGCACTGGAAGAAGAATTCGGCCATCTGCGGCCGGAAATCGAGGCCTTGACGGCGGAAATGCGCGACAGCTTCAGCTGATGGCGCTTAGCTCTTGCGGCCGTGGCCGGTTTTTACCTGGGTTGAGGCCAGGATGCCACGCAGGATATTGATCTCGTCCTTTTCCAACCTGACCCGGCCGAACAAGCGGCGCAGTTTCGGGAAAAGTCGCCCCGGTTGCTCGGGGTTATAAAAACCGCTATCGGTCATGATCGTTTCGAGGTGTCCATAAAGTCCCTCGATCTCGTCGTGCGTCGCCACCGGAGAGGCGAAAGGTGTCACGCCCGGCTCGACCACGGGGGGCTTTTCCAGGAATGCGGCCATCCGGCACTCGTAGCACAGCACCTGGACAGCCGAGCCGAGATTCAGCGAACTGAAATCCGGGTTGGTGGGAATCGTTACCGCCGCCTGGCAATGCAGGATTTCTTCGTTGGTCAGGCCGACGGTTTCGTTGCCGAAAACCAGCGCGACATCGCTCCCGGCGGCAGCCTCGGCGATCAGTCGGGCCACCGTCTCGCGCGGCGCCCCGAGAACCGGACCGATGTCACGCTGCCGCGCCGACAGCGCAACGGCAAAGGCCGTCCCGGCCAGTGCCTCTTTCAATGAAGTGGTGACGGTGGCTCGAGCCAGCACATCAACAGCCCCGGTTGCCCGCGTGTCCGCCTCCGGGTCGGGAAACTGCTTAGGGGTGACCAGATACAAACTGGACAGCCCCATGGTCTTCATGGCCCTTGCTGCAGCACCGATATTGCCCGGATGACTCGGACGGCACAGGACGACTCTGATACGTGACAGCAGGACTTCGGGGTTCATGGTGTAAAATTCGTTCTTTCAAATATATATCGGGTGGCACTTGCCGCCCGTTAGCTCTTTAAGCCCATGCATCCAGCTCTGAATATCGCCATCAAGGCAGCGCGTCGCGCCGGCCATATCATCAATCGCGCTTCGAACGACCTCGACTTGCTCAAGGTGACCGCCAAGCAGCCCAACGACTTCGTGACCGAGGTCGACAAGGCTGCCGAAGCTGCGATCATCCAAACCCTGCAGGAGGCCTATCCGAATTACGGCATTCTAGCAGAGGAGTCTGGCGAGACCGCTGGCAAGGGCGATGGCGAATACCAGTGGATCATTGATCCGCTCGACGGCACGACCAACTTCATTCACGGCATGCCGCAGTATGCCGTTTCGATCGCGCTCGCCAAGGGCGGCGTAGTCGAACAGGCCGTCGTCTTTGATCCGAATCGCAACGAACTCTTCACGGCCAGCAAGGGCGGCGGCGCCTTCCTCAACGAACGCCGCATTCGCGTCTCCCGTCGCACCCGCCTCGGTGAATCGCTGATTGGCACCGGCTTCCCGTACCGGATGTTCGACAAAATCGATCTCTACCTGTCCATCTTCAAGGAACTGGCCGAGAAAACCGCCGGCCAGCGCCGTCCCGGTGCAGCCTCGCTCGATCTGGCCTATGTCGCCTGCGGCCGTTACGACGGCTTCTGGGAATTCGGCCTGTCGCCGTGGGACATGGCAGCCGGCGCATTGCTTATTTCCGAAGCCGGCGGTCTGGTCAGCGACCTGCGCGGTGAGGCCAGCTATCTTGAGACCGGCAACCTTGTTGCCGGCACGCCGAAGGTTTTCGGGCCACTGCTCAAAATCATCCAGGACAAGCTTCCGGATAGCGTTCGCGGCTAAAAGCGGGCTCGACTCATAAAAAAAGCGCCTTCGGGCGCTTTTTTTATGAGGGGAAATATCATTCAGACGGCTATTTCCTGCAAAACACTATCCAGTTTCCTGGCCTCAACCGGTTTAAAGAGAAAGTCCGTAAAGCCAGCCATGCGCATGTGCGCAACATTGACCAAATCGCCATGCGCCGTATAGGCCACTACGGGCAAATCGACTAGCCCCAGCTCTTCACGGATGATTTGGCACAATTCGATACCCGACATTTCGAACATCATGATATCGAGCATGACCAGATCGAACTGCTCCTCCTTTAGCTTGGTCAGCGCCGCCTCGGCACAATTCTGTTCACTCACCTGATAGCCGCGATGCATCAGCATGCTGGACAACAAAACACGCATCAAGGGATTGTCATCGACCACCAGTGCGCGACGGCCGGATTGATCGCTGGTATTGATAGTGGGCATAGCAAGCTCCAGAGCCTCTCAATTTTCGAGTCGAAATCAGCAGCAATTTGATAAAAATACACACTTAATCATAAATGTAATTTTTACCATCTTAGCAAATGAAATCGCCTACTTCAAGAAAGGTCGAGCGCCTTAAATTCCAATGCTAACGGCCAATGAAATGGCCATTAGCATCCTACCGGCCAGTTTCTCGCCAATGACGCCATGCGCCCCGCCCGTCCTGGACGTGCCCGGCATTCAGTCTTGCTTGGCTAATAGCTCATCGAGCATGGCGATCATCTGATCAATCTCGGTCTCACTGACGTTCAGGGCCGGCATGAAGCGCAGCAGGGTCGGGCGCGGCGCGTTGAGTAAAAGGCCGACTGGCTGCATGGTCAACGCCCTTTGAACGATCTGCGGGGCACGTTCGTCGTCGAGAATCAGTGCCCGCAACAGGCCGGAACCACGCTCTCCTTTCAGTCCGTGTTTCGCTGACAGTTCGCGCAGGCATTTGGCGAGGTATTGACCGCGTGCTTCAATTTCAGCCAGAAAGCCAGGAGCCAGCATGCGCTTCATTATCGCAACGCCGACGGCCGTCATCAGCGGATTACCGTTGTAAGTGCCCCCCTGGTCACCAGGCTCGAAACAGCAAATGTCCTCGCGGGCGAGCAATGCCGCCAGCGGCACGCCGCCGCCGATGCCTTTGCCCAGCGTCATGATGTCCGGCTCGATGTCGGCATGTTCATGGGCAAACAGCTTGCCGGTTCGACCAACACCGGTCTGCACTTCATCGACGATGAGCAGGATGCCGCGCTGGCGGGTCAGTTCGCGCAGCGCTTTCAGGAACTCGATACCAGCCGGGATCACTCCGCCCTCGCCTTGCACCGGCTCCAGCATCACGGCCACGGTTTTCGGGCCGATCAGCGCTTCGACCGCGGCAATGTCGTTGTAAGCAGCCTTCGGAAAACCCGACACCTGCGGTGCATACAGCGTATCCCAGCCGGCCTTGCCGGACGCCGACATGGTGGCCAGCGTCCGACCATGGAAGGAATGCTCGAAGGTAATGATCTCGTGGGCGCCACCTTTATGCAGCCTTCCCCACTTGCGGGCCAGTTTGATCGCACCCTCGTTGGCTTCGGCGCCGGTGTTGGCAAAGAAAACGCGGTCAAAGCAGGAATTTGCCGTCAGCAACCCGGCCAGTTCGACCATTGGCCCGTTGTAGAAAGCCGGGCTCGGGTTGATCAGACGGCCGGCCTGCCCAACCAGTGCTTCTGTGATTTCCGGCGGGCAATGGCCAAGACAATTGACCGCCCAGCCCTGGATAAAATCGAGGTAGCGCTTACCTTGATGATCGATCAACCACGCCCCCTCACCCCGTTCAAAGACGAGGTCGGGACGGTTGGTGATATACATCAGGGAATCGGTGGAAAACGCTCCGTATTGCATGACTGGCTCCGGAATTGGCTGAGGGCGAAAGTATATGGCCGGATGGTGGCCGAATTATTTTGCGGCTGTATTTTGTAACCAAGCAGCCAGTGCGGCTTCACCAAAAGCAACATCCTGTGCCTCCGAACCACCGGAAATTCCAATGGCACCGACCCGTGCGCCGTCGTACTTGATCGGCAGGCCACCGCCAAAGCTGACGAAGCGCTCGCGGTGCATCAAGCCATGCCGCAACATTTCGCCACCTTCGGCCAACCGCCTGTCCCACTTGCCAGTCGCCAGGCCAAAGCTGACGGCGGTGTAGGCCTTGTCGAGGGCGATGTCGATGGAGTGGTACGGGGCGCCGGTCTGGCGCTTGAAAACCAACGGGTAACCGGCACGGTCGACCACCGCCACGCAGATATTGACACCGGCCAATGCGGCTTCGGCCAATGCCAGTACGGCGATCTCACTGGCCGCAGCAAGATCGAGAGATGCAATCATTTCAATGGCCATCTTTGGCTCCTTGATGCGCAACGGCTATTTGCGTCAGCAAGCGCCGTCGCCGGGTGAACAGGAAAACAACGAAAAAGAGCAGGATGCCCCCTTCAAGCAACAGCGTAGGCCCCGCCCCGAAACCCGCGGCAACGAAGCCGGCGAGCAGTCCGCCCAGCGCATCGAAACCGAAGCGGGCCGAGGTAAAAAAGGAAACGACGCGACCGCGCAACTGCTCCGGTGCTGTGCTCTGCAGCACCATGTTGATGCCGACATTGCACACCGAGATACCAAACCCGAGGCCAACCATCCCGCAGAGCGCCAGAGGCAGCCAGGTCGTTGTGGCAAAAACCAGCAAGCCGGCGGCACTGATCGCAACACCGGCGACCACCGCCGATATGACAGCCGGCGCTGACTTGCGGGTCGCTAGAAAAATGGTAGATACAAAGGCCCCGCAACCGGCCGCCCCCCACAGCCAGCCCAGCGTCGTCGCATCGCCGGCGAAGACATCGCGCGCAAAGATCGGCAACAGGACGGCGTAGGCGGAAGCCGTCAGGTTCAATGCGATCAGCGTGATAATCAGCATTCGGACCGTCCACGTCTGCCAGGCGTACAAAACCCCTTCCTTGAACACCTGCCCGACCGAACCCTTGGCCCGCATCGGTTGCTGGCCGCTGACCAGCAGGATTGCGGTAATCAAGGCCAGGAAAGAGAAAGCATTGATCGCGAAACAAAAAGCCTCCGAGGTCAGGCCGAGCAGCAGGCCGGCAATCGGCGGGCCGATGAAGCGGCCGGCGTTGAAAAGCATGGCGTTGAGCGCCAGCGCGTTGGGAAGATCGTCGCGACTGCCGACAAAACTGCCAATCAGCGATTGGCGCAATGGTGCATCGAAACTGCTCAGGACACCGAGCAGCAAGGCCATCAGGACAATAAAGCTGGTGCCGATCCAATCCATCCAGCAAAGGCCGGCCAGCACGAAGGCCTGCACTGCCATCAGCGATTGCACGCCAACCAGCCATTTCTTCTTGTCATGCTTGTCGATCCAGGCCCCGGCCAGCGGCCCGACCACCAACTGCGGGATCAGGCCACAGAAGGCAGTGATGCCGAGCAGGGCAGCCGAACCGGTCAGTCGGTAGACCAGCCAGGACAGTGTCACCTGCTGGATCCATGAGCCGAGAATGGAAACCGCCTGACCAGCGAAATACAAGCGGAAATTGCGATGCGCCAAGGCGCGCATGCCTGCCGGCAAATGGCTGGCACGAGGGGAGGATGCTGTCATCAGGATAATCGGTAATCGGCACAGGTCAGCGGGACGCGTGCCGGAACATCAGGTAGCCGAGCAGCGAGGCTGCCGTGTTCATCACGACACCCCAGGCCCTTCGGCCGGCTGCAACGATAGAGATGATAACTGACAGCGGCACTGGTCCGCATGGCAAATCCGAACAGGGGTGCCACTCCCCCCGGTGCTATGCGATAAGCACAGACCGCATGGTTCACGCCTGATGGCTGGCTAGGTTATTTTTACGGCAAATAGCGCTGGCTGTTGAATCAGACTTGGCGACTGGCCACCAGATCGGGGATTTTTCCGGCCGGCACCCCCGGACTGCAATAGAACCCCTGATATTCGTCACAGTGATGACTACGCAGGAACTCGAGTTGCTCGGCGGTTTCAACGCCCTCGGCAATCACCTTGCGTTCCAACTCCTCCGCGATACCAATCACCATGCGGATGATCGCTGCATCATTGGTGTTGTGCTCCAGATCGCGGACAAATGAACGGTCGATCTTGATCTTGTCGATCGGGAAGCGCTTCAGGTAGGAGAGGCTGGAATAACCCGTTCCGAAATCATCGATCGACAGCCCAACCCCCAGCATCTTCAGTTCGTCCATGATACGAATCACCCGCTCCGGATCCTCGATAATGACGCTCTCCGTAATTTCCAGTTCAAGATAACGTGCCTCCAGGCCAGAGCTCTGAAGCGACTGCGACACCAAGGCGACGATATCGGCACCATGAAACTGGACCGCAGACAGGTTGACCGCCACAACCTTGGGCGCCATCCCGGCATCCTGCCATGCCTTGTTTTGCCGGCACGCCTCTTCCAGCACCCAGGTACCGATTGGCAGGATCAGCCGGCTTTCTTCCGCCAAGGGAATGAAATTCACCGGCGACACCATGCCCAGTTCCGGATGCTGCCAGCGGAGCAAGGATTCGAAACCGATGATTTCTCCGCTATTGATATCGACCTGCGGCTGATAATGCAGCAGCAGCTCATTCCGTGACAGCGCCCAGCGCAGATCGCTCTCCAGGCGCAGACGTTCCGCCATACGGACGTTCATGTCGGCCGAGAAGAAACGGAAGGCGTTTTGCCCCGAGTCCTTGGCGTGATGCAGTGCATTATCGGCATTACGCAACAGGCTTGCGACATCATGGCCATCACTGCCCAGCAGACAAATGCCGGCCGACGCCGTAGTCACGATATCGCTTCCTTCGATCATCACAGGCTGAGCAATCGCATCCAGCAATTTGCGGGCAACCACCTCGGCCACAACGGGACGTATCCCCTGGGCGAGCAGAACGCCAAACTGATCCCCCCCCAGACGACCAAGAAAATCACCATCCCGAAGTATTTTTCGCAAGCGCACGCTGATGCGGCGCAGCATGGCATCGCCAGCGGCATGCCCGAAAGCATCATTGACCCGGCTCAACTGATCAAGGTCGATCAGAATCAGCGCACCTTTCCTTGCCGCTGCCAGCCACTCCCCCATGATCCGGGAAAATCCCTGACGATTCGGCAGTTCGGTCAACTGATCGACGTGGGTCAGCGACTCGATGCGTGCCTCCGCAGCCTTGCGCTCGCTGAGATCGGTGACAAATACAGCCCAGTTGACGACCTTGCCCGCATCGTTGCGAATCGAACTGATATTGCAATAGATAGGCAGCAAACTTCCATCCTTGCGCACAGCCTTCATCTCGCCACGCCAGACGCCCTGCTCGTTAAGCGCTAATGAAAGCTCATCCAGCGAAACCTTGTCCTGATAGCCTTCAAGCATGAAGCGCGGCGGCCGGCCCTTGAGATCGTCCAGACTGTAACCACTGATCGTCGTCACCGCCTTGTTCAGCGTAACCACCTGGCGCTCCGCATCAAGGATCAAGACAGCATCGTTGGCATGATCGAAGAAGTGGGTGATCAGGCGCTGGCGCTCCTCGGCCTCATAGCGCTCAGTCATGTCCCAGGCCACCCCAGCCAGGCCTCTTGGCTGACCATCATCACGGTATACCGGCACGCGCAAAAACTCGAACGGCGACAGCTTGCCGCGCAGATGCAGCCAGACAACCTCGCGTACCGGCCCGCCTTTGCGATAAACCTCCAGTTGACCGTCACGCAGCACTTTGGCCTCCTCTGCCGGGAACAGCTCATCGACGGTATGGCCAAGAACCTGCTCCATTGGCAGGCCTTTGTAGTGACAGAAAGCCTCATTGACCGCCAGATAATGCCCTTCGTTATCGAGCAGCCAGGCTGGATCGGGAATCGAATCGAGCAAGGCCCTGCCTTCACGGGTTTTATCGGCAAAATCCTTGGCCAGTTTTTCTGCCAGCGCCTCTGCCTGGCGATACCCCATTGCCCAGGAGCGCATCAGCGCAATCAAAGCAACCGCCAGCACGATGCCGAGAAAAGCATAGACCACCGCCCGGCGCCGCCATTCGGCCAGCACCTCAGCTTCGGCCAGGCCTACGGTAACCACAAATGGGAAGCCTTCTATCGCGCGGTAAGCGAATACCCGCTGCACGCCATCCAGGCCTCCTGCGCGCCGAAAACTGCCTGACACGTCCCCCGCCATCAAGCGTGCCGAAATTGGATTATCAAGCAGCGCTCGACCTTGCCAGTCGGGCAGTTCCGGCCAACGGGCAAACAATTCCATATCCCGGCTCCACAGCGCAATGACGCCCTGCTGGCCGACATCCAAACCATGGTAGTAACGTTCGAAGTAATCGGCCCGCAAAGTGCCCAATACGATGCCGGCGAAATTGCCAGCCTTGTCCTGCAAGCGGCGGGCAAAAACGATCACGATATCGTTGGTCACACGGGAAACCAGCGGCGGAGAAATAACCAATCCGGCCGCAGGATCATCACGGAGACGAATAAAGTACGGGCGGTCACCAATATTGACATCAGCCAGCGTTCCACTGGCATCGTAGACATAATGCCCTTCTGCATCGGCTACGCGAAAACTATGCACTTCAGGGAAATTGGCCTGATAGCGCCGTAACTCGGCATCAAGGCGCTCGCGCGAGGCACGATCCACGACATCCTGCTGGAAACGCTGCACAAAATCGGAAAGATGATGATCAATCTTGCTCGCCGCCCCCTGCAGATGGCTCTCCAGCAATTTGACCAGCGTCTGGCCGAGATGCTCGGCGGCCTGCAATTCACGCTCACGTGATTGATGAAGGTCTATACCGACCCATCCGAACAGGGAAATACATAGTGCCGTCACCAGCAACACGCCAAAACGCAAAGACAACTTCCCCGCCATCCCTCCCCCCGACTAATCCAGAAGCATTTTTTATTGCAGTCTAGCACGCTGAACATGGGGTACTGGGTGCAAAAAAATCACGATTGCATTGTTTTACACAGTAGTTTCCAACCAAAGATTGCCAATCCGCAGCAAAATCCGGGGCTATTGGGCGTGATTCAAGGGAATTCCCGGCGAGAGAATCCTTCGAAGCCCATGTTTAATATCAGGGACGATAATTGGCTCACGCCGCTTGCCGACAACGGGGAAAACGATGGGCAGAAATGCAAAACGGCCCGGAAAGGGCCGTTTTGCATCGAATTCTGGCGGAGGAGGCGGGATTCGAACCCGCGGTAGGGGATTACCCTACACACGCTTTCCAGGCGTGCGACTTAAACCACTCATCCACCCCTCCGGAAGCCGCGCATTGTAGCAGAAGCGCGAAAATGGTCAAACAAACTTTCGGAAAAAAGCCAGTCCAAACCAGAGCAGTAGCAGTAGCGCAAAACTGGCAATGCCGATCACATTCTCATTTGATGAACGCGGCAACAGCGCAGCAACAACCCGCCGAGGTGCCTTGGTCAACAAATCGAATAATTGGTAGATACGATTATTTGCCCGGTGCCGCCCCGCCAGGATGTGGAGCATGCCCTGCCCGAGAAGGCACAGGCCCAGCATCTCAATGATGGCTCTGGCGGCACTGATCAGGAAAAAGATCACGACGACAGCCTAATCTTCATCCACACCGAATTCGGCATCGATCTTCCTCATCCGCCTGTTGTACCACCAGATGATCAGCAGGAAGATCACCAGAGAACCTTGAGCAGCCATGTAGAAACCAAGCGGAAAACCGAGAAATACCATCTCGTTCACTTCCCGGGAAAACCAGGTCACGCCAAAAGTCAGACAGATCCAGCAGAGGAGCAGCGTAAAGGTCAGTCGTTTGGTCCGGCGCCAGTAGGCATCAGCTTTGGCCATCATGACGATGCCTCATTGCGAAAGCGGATGCCTTTAAGGAAGCTGATCGCTCCAGGCTCCGGCTTGGTCACCAAGCTGACCAGGATGATCGTTGCAAAGCCAGCCAGAACGCCGAAGAAACCGCTGGAGGTGGCCTGAATATGGAGCCACGGTTCCATATGAAGACCACTGATACCCAGCCATGGAATGGTGTCGAATTCGACACGTACAATGTAGTAGATCGAAAGCAACACACCGACAATCATCCCGGCCAGCGCCCCCTGACGCGTCGCCCGCTCCCAGAAAATACCGAGCACCAGTGCCGGGAAGAAAGCAGAACCGGCAATCGAGAAGGCCCAGGCGACCATGGACAAAATCGTACCCGGCTTTTGTGCTGCAACGGTTGCTGCAAGGACGGCAACGACCAGCAACATCGACTTGGAGATCACCAGCCGGAACTGCGTCGAAGCATCCGGACGGATGATTCGATAATAAACATCGTGAGACAGTGCACTGGTGATCGTCAGTAACAAGCCATCGGCAGTGGACAGCGCAGCGGCCAAGCCCCCCGCCGCCACCAGCCCGGAGACAACGTAGGGCATACCGGCGATTTCCGGCGTCGCCAATACGATAACGTCCGGATTCAATGAAAGCTCGGCCAACTGGAGAATGCCATCGCCGTTTATATCCTCGATGCTGACCAGCCCTACCTTGGCCCACGCGGCCACCCAACCGGGTAATTTCGCGATGGGAATTTCAGCCAGGTGGGACAGGACCTCGTATTTGGCAAATACGGCATAGGCCGGCGCCGTAATGTAGAGCAGCAGAATAAACAACAGCGACCAGAACACTGATTCACGTGCTTCGCGGACCGATGGCGTCGTGTAATAACGGGTCAAGATGTGCGGCAAGGCGGCGGTGCCAACGGTCAGGCAGAAGACAAGCGCCAGAAAATTGATCCGCTGAATATTCTGTTCTTCGGCGGTCTCGCCAGGAAAGGCTTCCGCATGATGAATCGGTTGCTTGCTGCGATCTGCCGCCGAAAACATGGCACTTTCCCAACGAGTCTTTGCCTGATCCGGGTCGTGTGGCAAATCCCGCCGATGTCTTTCCAGCGCGACAATCTCCTTCATCTGCGCATCGCTGGCCTTGAGGCGATTGATCTCGGTGGAAAGCTGCTCACGCTCATGGATCAGGGAGTGCGGTAGCTGCATGATCTTCTGGGCGTACAGATCGGCCCTTTCACGAAAAAGCTGGCGCACCTCAATCTCGGCCGGCGTATCGAACAAACGATTTTCGAGTTCGGTGACCTGCTGCAGCACCTGCCCGTAGACCAGTTGCGGGATCGGATTGCCGGTCACGTTGTAAGACAGGATGGCCACCGGTGTCACATAGGCAACGATCAGGATCAGGTATTGCGCGACCTGAGTCCAAGTGACGGCCTTCATGCCACCGAGAAACGAGCAGACGAGAATACCGGCCAGGCCGACGAAAACGCCAATTTCGAACTGCAAACTGACGAAACGGCTGGTGATGACGCCAACGCCGTAAATCTGAGCAACAACATAGACAAAGGAAGCAAGAATGGCTGCCGCCACGGCAACCAGGCGAATGGCGTTACCGCCGTAGCGGGCCCCCAGGAAATCGGGAATGGTGTATTGACCAAAACGCCGCAGATAGGGCGCCAATAACAGCGCGACCAGCACGAAGCCACCGGTCCACCCGATCACATAGGCCAATCCCTGAAAACCGGAGAGATACAGCGTGCCCGCCATGCCAATGAACGAGGCAGCACTCATCCAGTCGGCACCGGTCGCCATGCCATTGAAGAAGGCGGGAATCTTCCGGCCAGCCACGTAGTATTCCGAAACGTCGGACGTCCGGCTAACGATCCCGATCAGGGCATACATCGAAATCGTGAAAAACAGGAAGGAATAGCCGATCCAGCGCGGCGGCATGCCATGCTGTTCAAGGATGGCCAGCGCACCGATGAACGCTAGGAAGCAGCCTGTGTAATACAGGTAGTAGCGCTGCAGCCTGGTCAGCGATTTCAACATCCGACGGTGCTAATGGTTGCGGCGCAGGAAACTGCTGGCCCGCGATTCGTCGACCAGATGCTTCGCCGTATCGATCTGTTTGCCCACGGCACGGACCAGCAACATCTGGAAGATACGGCCGATCAGCAGCGTATTGGCCATCGCATCACGCCGACCACTACCGGAATCCAGACCGAAGACGTCGATCCAGTGATCAAGCGGCATGACTGTATGCCCTTTCTCTTCGAACATCGAGGGCAGCAGCCAGGCCAGATCAACCCATTGCGGCTGGAAATCGACCCCCAAGCGCTCCTTGAAGGCACGCTGCAGAAAGCCACCAACATAGGGCACGTGATAAGTCACCAGCGGCGCCTTGGCTGCAAACAGCAGGAAGGCCGCCAGTTGGCGATCAACGGCAGCGCCCTCGCCATCCAGCGTCGAGAAGTCGATATAGAAGGTATCGTCAGGCTGGATTGCCCCTTGCCAGACGCTGCTGGCTGCGATGCTCAGCAACTGGTCGCTATCGGGTTGCAGACCGCTACTGACGATGTCTACGACGATATAGCGGGTATGAAAATGCAGGTCGTCCAGCGCCGGAGCGGCACTGGCCCGCCAGCCCTCAAGCGAGGCACGGACATCATCCGGCAGATGGGAAGGTGCGCCACCCCGAAACAGGAATTTCTTGAGGCCAAGCATGGTCATTGCACCTGATAGTCGAGTTTGAGGCGCGTCTGGATCTTGCGGGCCTGACGGAAGGATTCTTTCAGGATACGGCGATCCAGTTCATTCAAGGTATCCGGATCGATCAGATTGTCCCCCTGCGTCCCCGGCTCGCCTTCCAGATACTGGTGCTGCAGGCGCAATAGCTGGATGAAATTGAGCCCTTCGAGCACCGCGTTGATTTCTTCGCTGCGAATAGACAGGCGCTGCGACGCCAGCCGCAGACGCTGGATCGAATTGGTGTTGTGCACCCCACTGGCCATCGCATAGATACGCGCGACATCAACGAAGATGCGTGAGCCGTATTTCTTGAGATCGATCTTGCCCGGATGATCAGGTTCGAGATCGGTCAGGAAGTCACGAATCTTGCCCAGCGGCGGTTCGACATCGAGCGCATTTTTCGCCATGGCCCGCAGGAACATCGGATTGGCTGCCGTCTGGGCGAGCAGGTGGCGACGCATGGCTTCGGCCAGCTCCGCCTTGCCGAACAAGGCGCGGAAATCGAAGAAAATGGTTGCATTGAGCAGCGCATCCGGATGCGGCACGCGAATCCAGTTGGCAAACTGATCCTTCCACTGTTCAAGCGTCAAGCACCATTGCGGATTGCTCGCCATGATGTTGCCCTTGCACAGAGGGAAGCCGCAGCGGTCAAGATCCTTGTTCACATCCAGCGCGTAGGCAAGGAAGCGCTGCTTGAGCGCCTCCTCGGAAGCCCCTTCCGGCGGCAAGAAGACGATGCCGTTATCCTGGTCGGTACTGAAGGTTTGCTCGTCGCGACCTTCAGAGCCAAACGCCAGCCAGGCCCATTCGATGCCGTCAAAATTATGCTTTTCGAGGTTGAGCTGGATAACCCGGCGAGTCAGCGCATCGTTCAGCGCCGAGATAAATTGGGTCAATTGTTCCGCACCGACTCCCTGCGCCAGCATGTTGAAGGACAGCTGCCGAACATCGGCTGCCGCATGCTGGAGCACTTCGACGTTGTGGGCACCGTCGATGGCCTGACGAATCTGGCGCAAACCGACGCGCTGCAGCGAGAACAGATCGCGCTCGGAAACGACCCCAGTCAGCTTGCCTTCGGCATCGGTGACCAGCACGTGGCGAATGCCGTGCGTCGCCATCGCGAACATCGCATCGTAGGCCGTGGCGTGCTCTTCGATCATGAAAGGATTTTGCGACATGGCCTGAGCAATCGGCGTCGTCAGTGGCAGGTCGGCCAGAACGACACGGTCAAGCAGGTCGGTACGCGTAAAGACGCCAACCGCCTTGCGATCCTCGCCGGCAATGACCAGCGAACCAACGCCGGCTTGCGACATCGTTTCCAGCGCAGCACGTAACGGCGTATCCGGCGAAACGGTGACCGGCGAGCGCGAACCGATGCCGGCCAACGGGGAATTGAGCGTCTGCTGCTCGCTGGCGCGCTGGGCAAATTGTAGTTGTAGCTGGCGACGCGACTGATCGAGCAAGCTGGCGATGTACTTGGTGCAAAACAGGTTGAACTCCGGGCTGGATGACATCAGCGCCAGGAAATCCTCGGCCGGCAACTGGTAGCAGAAGGTGTCCTCGACTGCCGTATAGACGTTGGTCGATGGCCGGCCGGCCGTCACTGCGCCAATCGGAAAGCTTTCACCGGCACCAAGACTGAGGATGGAATACTCGGTCACGGTCACTTCGCCTGCCTGGCGGGCCTGCACCTTGCCGGACTCGATCAGGTAGAAGAAACGGACATCGCCGGAGTCCGGCCCGATGATCTGGCTGCCGGCCGGGTAAAACGCAATCTGTGCCTTCTCGGCAAAGCGTTGCAGCGCGTCCGGCTGCATCTTGTTGAACGGTGCGTGGTTGCGCAGAAAAGCCAAGGTGTTGCCGGCCATACGGGCACGCCCTTCCTGGCGCAGTGTCATTTCCACTTGGCCCACGGCCATTTCCTGCCCTGATTGCTGTTGCGTATTCACGACAACCTCATCTTTTTCTTCAAAGTGAATAGTTTAACTTGAGACGCTGTTGCAGGCGGCGTGCCTGCTTGAGTGCCTCACGCAGAATGGCCCGATCCATGTCATGCAGCGCAGCGGGTTTCAGGCCCCCACCCTCCGCTTCGCCCTTCACCGAGGCAGCCATCTGCTGTCCCAGTCGCAATCGCAAAATCTGTGAAAAAGCCGCATTGAGCGCAGCTATTTCAGCCGCTGGCAAACCGATAGCAGCGCCGGCATCGTTCAGGCGATCAACGGTATTTATCCCTCTCGCCCCACTGGTCAGCGCAAAGATACGCGCCGCATCGACAAAGATCCGGCTACCGTATTTCTTGAGGTCGATCTCATCATCTTCGTTGACCGCCAGTTCGCCGCGAAAATTGAGCGGCACTTCGGCCTGCAGCGCATTCGCCGCCATCAGGTGCTGAAACGATGGCGTGGCAACCGTCATCGATAGCAGCAAGGTCCGCAGGCGCTCCCCCAGTTCAAGCTGACCGTACAACGGCCGCAAATCGAAGAAAATGCTGGCATTAAGAAGCGCCCCCGGGTCCGGCCGCCGTACCCAGTCGATAAACCGGCCTCGCCACTCATCCAGGGAGAGACACCACGCCGGATTGCCGGCCATGATCTGTCCACTGCATAGCGCGAAACCGCAGGCGGCCAATTGCCGATTGACATCCTGCGCGAAGGGCAGGAACAACTCGCGCAGCGCGGCGGCCTCCTGATCGCTCGTCGCGTTGAAGATCAGGCCGTTATCCTGATCGGTGACAAAAGTCTGCTCATGGCGCCCCTCGGAACCCAGCGCCAGCCAGCACCAGGCCACCGGCGGCAGGCGATGTCGCTGGGCTGTCAACTCGATGATCTTTTCAGTCAGCCGGTCATTGAAATCCGAAATGAGCCGTGTTGCCGCGCAACCATCCAGTCCGCCACTGATCGCGCGCTGTTGGAATACGTGCAAACGCGCCGCCAAGGCCGGAGCCGCTTCGAGATCGAGCAGCGCATCCAGCGCCGCCGTCAGCTCAAGCGGCTCAGTACAAGACAGAAGGATGTCGGAAATCACACCAGTCTCAGTATTTCACCCGTGCGAAATAGGTCTTCTCGGCCGCTTCGAGCGCCTGGCGAACGGTGACGATACCCTGATCTTCCAGAAGCTTGACCAGTTTCAGGAAAACCTCGCCAGTGGCCAGCGCATCTTCGAGGGCGTTGTGGCGCTTGCCGATGGCGATACCGAGCCGCTCCAGAATCACATCCAGTTTGTGCGACTCCTGGTTCGGATGGACAACTGCAGAAAGCAGCAAGGTATCGAGCACCGGCTGGGTGAAACGGATGTTGGTTCGCTCTTCCTTGAGTTGCAGAAAACGCATGTCGAAGGCCGCGTTATGCGCAATCAGCACGGTGTCCTCACAGAACTCATGGAAGGCCGGCAGCACGACATCAATGTTCGGCTGGCCACGCACCATGTCCTCGGTAATGCCGTGGATCGGGATTGACGCCGGTTTCAGCGGAATCTCAGGATCGACAATCTGATTGAAGGTCTCCTGCCGCAATAAGCGGTTATTGACGATACGGGCGGCGCCAATCTGGATGATCTCATCGCCGTTGGAAGGCTCCAGCCCGGTCGTCTCGGTGTCGAACACGGTATAGGTGAGGTCTGACAACTTGCGATCGAGGTCGATCGACTTGTCTTCAAACTTAAAAAGGTCGAAGTCGTAGTACTCCGGACGCCCCTTGCCACGGGTACGTTCCTCCTGATCCTGTTCAAGCTCCGGCGTTGCCACCGGCAGCACGAAACGGAAGTAGGCGCGGTGCGCCGCTTTTTCGCGCTGATACCAAATTTCGCCACCGTGCCGATCGATCACGTCACGCAGGGTCAGCGGCGAAGTTTCGCTACCGACCTGCATGGCCTCCATTTCCCATGTGTAGAAGGTTTCCGACGACATCGCCGGCCCGGCCCAGATCAGATCGAGATAGGCCAGCTTGCCGCTGGAGGTCAGGCGAAAGCGCAACTCACGCGGCTCGTAGTGATCCTGTAGCTTCGAGGCAAGGCAGACCAGCGCAAAGACCAGCGAGAAACTGTCGGCCTTGATCCACAAGGCATCGTCCATTTCCTCCGTCTTGGTCGGCAACTTGAGCTTGTCGTCGATACGGCGCTGGGCGGCGGCGATGATGTCGATACCGAGAATGTCCTCAAGCGGCCAGCGCGTCTTGATGGCATCGGAAAACTGGCTCATGGTCTGGTCAATGACCACGCTGCGTTTGGCCACTTCGTCATCGATCACGCGCAGGAAACGCTCGCGCAACTCGGCTTCCATGTCCGGGTAGTCGAGCAGATTGGCCACGGCCGCACGGATATTGCCGATGGAGGAACGGCTGCCCTGGGTCAGCGTGTGCAGCGCCTGATCCCGACGCTCTTCTTCCTCGATGCTGCGCGTGATGTTTTCCACCGTCAGCACGTAACCCGACATCGATACCTCAGCTGCCTCACCGGGAGAGGTGGCCAGCACGGGCACCATCTGGATGCGCAACAACTGGCCACCACGTGTTGTCGTGATGAAATTCGAGATCGCCGTTTTGCCAGCGATCAAACGCTGGTGGATGACTTCACGGGCATGCTCGATCTGCCCCTTTTCAAGAATAGAGAAAATCGAACGTCCGAGACCGATCAGCGCCCCACCCGCTACCGAGGTCGGGCCTTGTGACAGCGCCTTGAACTGCAGACGAGCACGGTTGTTATAGAGCAGGATGCGGCCATCAAGATTGCAGACAACAACGGCCTGCGCCAACTCTGACATCAGCGCCGCCAGCCGGTTTTTCTCTTCCTCGACCGATGCCTTGGCGATTGCGATCTGGGAATCGACATCATCCATCAGCGCATCGCGCTGCTGGGCCAGATCGTTCGCCGCCTGGGCCAGCTGCTGGACCTCCGGGGGCCCCTCGATCGTCACCCGAAAGTTTCGGTTCGCACCGAGCATTAAACGCAGGGTTTCCGCCATGCGCAGCAAGCCCTCGACGTATTGCTTGAACAGTTTGTGCAAGACCAGCACGCCAATGACAAAACCGAACAGCGTCATCATCGTACCCACCGGCAGCCGTGACACCAGCAGATTGGTGAGCATGCCGCGCTCGGCCTCCTTCATGTCCAGCCAGACAAGTAAAGAAGTAACGACAAACGGACCGGTCATCAGCAGACCGAGAACGATCACGGCGACGATTAAACGATGTTTGGCCTTCATGGCACGCATCCCGACAAATTTAGGCTTGGATTTCGACCTGTTCAGGCCGTGGACCAAAGAATTCAGTGATCAGGCAACCCCGAGCATGGCCTTCACCATGGCGACCAGTTCCTTGGTCGAAAAGGGCTTGGTCACGTAAGCATCGGCCCCGATCGCCAGGCCTTTTGCCACTTCGGTATCGCGTCCCTTGGCCGTCAGCATGACAATTTTCAACCCCGCTCTGGCGGGATCGGCGCGCAAGGCTTCGCAGACTTCAAAGCCGGATTTCTTCGGCATCATCACGTCGAGCAGAACGAGATCAGGATCAAAGTCGGCCACCTTGGCCAAGGCTTCTTCGCCGTCGACCGCGACGGCGACAGCGAATCCCTCTTTTTTCATCAAGAACTCAAGCGAGATGACGATATTCGGTTCGTCATCGACGATAAGGATTTTTTTGGTCATGTGTTTGTCTCCCTTGTTATTCCTCCGATGCCGGTAACGGCACCGTGAAAATGAAATTCGCACCCTCGCCCGGGTGGCTTTCAACCCAAAGCTTACCACCGAAATATTCGATGATCTGACGACTGATCGGCAGCCCCAGACCCGTACCTTTTGGCTTGCCGGTCAAGGTGTTTCCGCCCTGACGGAATTTTTCGAAAATGACTTCGCATTCCTCGGCCGTCAAGCCCGGCCCATTGTCCCTTACCTCGACCCGAACCATATTGCCATCAACCCCTATCTTGACCTGAACGCAGCCAAGTTCCCCCGGCACGAATTTGACGGCATTCGACAACAGGTTGATCAACACCTGTGTCAGGCGATCGCGATCAGCCAGCACAATCGGCCCGCCGTCGGGAATATCGCCCTCCAGCAGAACGCCTTTGTCACGGAACAACTGACCGACCGAATCCATGGTCTCCCGGGCGATCTCGCCGAGATCGACTTCGCCGGTCGTCCATTCGGCACGTCCCGATTCCAGCTTGGCCATGTCAAGAATCTGATTGATCAGACGAGTCAGCCGTTCGGCTTCACCGACGATGATGCCGAGAAACCGCATCCGCTCGACCAGTTCCAGCCGAGGGTCTTCATGCAGCATTTCCGATAGGGCCCGAATCGATGTCAGCGGCGTGCGCAACTCATGGGTCACTGTCGAGATGAAATCGTCCTTCATGCGATCCAGCTCACGCAGTCGTTCATTGGCCTCGCGCAACTCGGTCGTTGCCGCTTCGAGTTCCCGCTGTTTGGCCTCCAACTCACGACTGTGAGCCCGCACCTGAGTGGCCTCGTCGAGAATATCGAGTACCTCCTCCAGGCCAAGGTCTTCCTCCTGGGCCACCGAAGCGACCATCACCCGGGCGCTGGCCGAGCCGATCGCTCCGGCCAGCTCGGCCTCAGCGAATTGCACGAACGGCGCATCGACAGGTAGAGCCCGCCAATCAGCCATCTGCCTGCCCTGGGCATAAAGACCCAATTGTTGATGCGCCCGGTTCGCCCCCAAGAAGCGCTCAAGCAAACCAACCAGCGCATCCAGCGAGGCTTTGCCACGCCACAGCCTGGCCTCGGCCTTGTGCTGGTCAAAGCGAAAGACATCGACGAAACGTTCGGCTTGACTGGCCTCGACGGCATCCGGTGTCGAGTGCAGCGACACCGCAACATAAGCGCCGATATTGGCCAGCATGCTCCACCACAGGCAATGTGAAATCTCATCCAGGCCGGACAGACCGAACAACGCCTGCGCTTTCAACCAGCCAATCCCGAACAGGCCGTGCTCGACAAAACCACTGGCTATCCAGCCGGACTTGGCGAACGACGGCAGCAACAACGTATAAAGCCAGATCACAAAACCGGCCGACAACCCAGCCACCGCACCGGCCCGGGTACCCTGCTTCCAGTACATGCCGCCAAACATGGCCGGCGCAAACTGGGCAACCGCGGTGAAGGAAATCAGACCAATGCCAACCAACGCATACGCCTCGCCAGCCGCCCGGAAATAGATGTAGCCAAGAAGCAGGATCAGGGCAATGGCGATACGCCGAATAGCAATCAACAATCCAGACAGGTCTTGCCTGTTCTCGGCCTGCAGCCAGGTCGAGCGGAGCAGCCACGGCATGACCAGATCGTTGCAAACCATGGTGGACAAGGCAATGGTCTCGACAATGACCATCCCCGTCGCTGCTGACAGACCGCCGATGAAAGCAAGCAGAGCCAGCACCTCGGCACTGCGGGCCAACGGCAAGGTCAGCACGAAAGTATCCGGATTGAAGCCCTGCTCGCCAAAGTGCAACAATCCACCCAGCGCCACCGGCAGCACGAAAATATTGATCAGCAGCAAATACAGCGGAAATAGCCAGACCGCTCGCTTCAGGTGCGACTCATCGACGTTTTCAACGACAATGATCTGGAACTGGCGCGGCAAGAAAATGATCGCCAGACCGGACAGCACAATCAGCGAGGTCCACGTTCCGGCCCGGCTCGAATCCAGTTGCAGCAAACGACCAAGCTCGGGGCTGGCCGCCGCCCGCTGAAAAAGATCACCCAGGCCACCAAACATGCCATAGGTGACAAACAGACCTACCGCCATGAACGCAATCAGCTTGACCACAGATTCGAAAGCCACGGCCGCCACCATGCCTTCGTGCCGCTCCGTCGCATCAAGATGGCGTGTCCCAAACAGAATGGAGAAAAGTGCGAGAACGGCGGCAATCAGAAAGGTGGAATCCAGGCCCCAGAAATGGACGGCGCTACCTGAGTGCTCCAGCAAGACATCGACGCTGGCCGCCACTGCCTTCAGTTGCAAGGCGATGTAAGGCACGACACCGATCACCGCGATGATGGTGACCATGCCAGCCAGCAACTGGCTCTTGCCATAGCGCGACGCGACAAAGTCGGCAATCGAGGTAATGCGCTGCGCCTTGCTGATGCGGATCATCTTGATGATGACGCCGACGCACAACAGCATCAGGGTCGGCCCGAGATAGATGGTCAGGAACGACAGACCGCCAGAGGTTGCCCGGCCAACGCTGCCGTAGAAGGTCCAGGAGGTGCAATAGACCGCCAGCGACAGCGCATAGACGTTGGCAGAAATAATCGACTTGCCGGCATCGGCTCGTGCATCGCCAAAACGCGCCACGCCGAACAGCAAGCCAAGATAGGCCGCCGCCAGCAGTGCGATGAACCATCCGGACAACATTTACTTGCCCCGCCGCTCAGCCACCCAGGCTGCCAATGCAATCAGACCAGCCCAGACGCCAAAGAGATAGAGATAGCTTGCCGGAATCCCCCCCACGCTGCCTCCGGGCAGACTGAGCAAG
>Ga0316604_10000218_pt1 | contig 82492 bp, 49 predicted proteins | sample OWC_soil_day20_C_FD_207650 | JGI IMG/M metagenome (GOLD analysis project Ga0316604, IMG submission 207650) | Wetland soil microbial communities from Old Woman Creek delta, Ohio, United States - OWC_soil_day20_CT | ecosystem: Environmental > Terrestrial > Soil > Wetlands | place: USA: Ohio... | reverse complement strand
AAATACCGGATTGCAGTAGGCAAAAGTAAAACTCCGACACCGATTGGCGAGTGGAATGTGGTATGGAAAGACTATGATTGGGGAACCGGATTTGGAACACGCTGGATGGGGCTAAATGTGCCTTGGGCTAGGCCCTGTGGCAGACTACAGAAAGATGACCTCCTGCCGCTAATAAACTTGACAGCAGTAATAGGACATGCTAAGGTAGACCTAAGTGAATTTACCTCAAAAATTTCTGAGGGGTCTAGTTCAATCTTCTAAAATGAGAAGTTCCCCCCGTAGGGTTCTCCTCTATATAGTTGAGAGTCCTTCTCATTCTCTGTGATTCTCACTTTCAATTAGCCTTGAAATATACCAATGATTACCAAAAGAATAGGCCGAGATAACATAAACGATATTATCGGACATAGTATGGGAATAACTGTAAGATGGACATGAGGTTATCAATAGGTAGCTTGAGGTCTGTCTTATCGCGGTACTAGGAAACTAAAGTAGTGTTAGGGTTTCTATATTTGTCATCATCTGTTTTGATTCATGACCAGGTACTAATATCAGATACTAAGACCAGCCCTTAAGTTCTCCTCCTCCAGGTAATACTCCAAGTATATCTAATGTAGTAGCAACAGCAGCAGGGAGCGTAGAGGATTACTAGTAGAACCCTAAAGGAGAATGATTATCTATAAGGAGGCTCTAGGAGTGTATAAAAGGCTAATACTATTGATAGTACTTGCGGTGTCCTTAGGTATTTCTCCAGGGCAAGCTGAGGGTGATTCCTATAATCGCCTTGAGAAGCTTACAGAGGATTCTAAGGTGATTATTTACTTAGAAAATGACACACTATCTTCTAATCTTAGTGAGAGTAGTGACCACATACCTAGTGTCTATAAGGCAGGTGCTTGGTTGTGTTTTACACCTAAAGATAATTCTACAGAAGAACTCCGGGTTTACTACAGGTGGGAAATTACACCATCAACAGAACAAGCCAAGGCTAAAAGGATTGCCTCTCTCCGCTATAAAGATGGGGTGTTTATATCAGGAAGTGGGGAGCAGGACTGGCAGGAGATACTTAAAGGCACTAATGGATATGACCTTGCTAATCGAGTATTCTCTATAAGTGTCTTAGAATGGGATTTATATAACTACATGCTGACAGGTAAATCTAAACTGAACGTAGTAAAATAATATAAACAAATAAAGGCCACCTTGAGGAACCCTATTAGAAGGTCTCAAGGTGGCCTTTATTTATATTTCTAGCGATCATCCTTGGGAGTAGACCGCTGGAGGAGACTGTCACCGTGTAGCCGTTTCTTATCAATTAGTCGCCTCATAGCTAAATATTGGGTGTCTGCTTGAATTTCCTCAATGTCACCTTGAAGCTGTCCTAAGACGCTGTGAGTAAACTTAATGTCCGTTCTTAGCTCCGTGAAATTCTGTTGAGTACTTTGCTTAAAGTCCAGGAAATTTGCCTTGATATATTTGACTTCAGCTTTTATATCTTTAATTTCCTTAAGGATAGTCTGGAGTAATTCTATTTCACTACTAGCCATATCCATCACACTCCTCTATAATATTATACCTTATGTTGAGTCTTGAGGCCACTGATAGATTAATTTCTATTGGTGGTCTTTTTTGTGTGTTTAGTTAGGCTTTCATTCAGATTTCTTAAGCCATTTAATTTCATAACCAATATTAGATAATACCTTTTCTAGCTCTAAGTACCTAATAGTGCCAGTGTTTAGCTTCTTATTAAGGTTTTGCTGATTAAATCCACTTTCCTTATATACTTGAGTTTCTGATTTTCCTTCAATCAGTAATAACTTGCGCAGCTCAAGGGTTAATTGTTCAGGTGTCACCTAGATTCGCCTCCTATATCTTAATGGATTAATCATATCAAATAAAATTGCAGTTGTCTACAGTTAAAAGTTGTTGACAACAGTGTTTGACAGTGATAATATGTAATTAACAGCTAATCACTGTAGGTAACAGCTAAAATCTAACCCACTAAAGATGATTTTATTCCCTGAATTTCCAGCTCTCATGTTAACAGAGAAATTTGATGGTCAAGGTAAGTCATACTTTGGGTTTATTTAAAAGGAGGTCTTGAAGGATGACCAAGAGACTACAAAAGGAAAACCTAAGCTGCTACGACAGCAAGTGTCAGGAATGCCTCAAGGACTTCGCAAGCAGGGAAGATTATAACGAATATTGCAGGAACTGCACAGGGACAGATGAGGAGGACAAGCAAGCATGAAAAAGTCTAATCTTTATGGTAAGAAGGTAGCTAATTTTAGAGGATGGTCTATCTACAAACAGGGCTGTGAAGAGACTGCAGTAACTTATGATCTCTATCTACCAGAACAATCACCACATTATATGGATTATCCGGAATGGTCCACAGATAGTCTGGAAGAGGCAAAAGAGTTTATTAGAGATTATAACAAGGAGGTCAAATAAAATGACTATTAAAATTGCATTGACAAACCTAGGGAAATACAACGAGGGCAACCTCATCTACAAATGGGTAGAGCTTCCGGCTACTGAGGAGGAACTCAAGGCTGCAATGGATGCTATAGGGATTAATGAAGAGTATGAGGAGTTCTTTATCACTGATTCTGAGACTGATATAGAAGGGCTTAAGATTGGCGAATATGAGAACCTGGACAATCTTAATGAATTAGCTGAAGAGCTTGAGAACCTCACAGATGACGAACTAGAAATAGTGTCTGCAATCCTGGAAGTACCTCTTCATATGACCTAGAGGGGGGCTCTAGAGCTCCTCAGGGAGGGTGACTACAGCTATTATTCAGACATCACTGATGAAACTGAACTAGGTGAATATGTAGTTGAGGAAGGTCTCTTTGGTGAAGTTCCTGAGAATCTCCGTAACTATCTAGATTATGAAGCCATAGGGAGTGATTGGAGAATAAACGCTGGAGGGTCCTTCACTTCTAAAGGTTACATAGAGTTTCACTGATATGTCGAAACCTCTAGATTCTTTTGCAGGGTCTGGAGGTCTACCGAGGGATAGCCGCCCGGTACTGATGAGACAGGCTAAAGATAAAGGAGAGATGATAACATGTATGATTTTGACACTAGGCATAAGGTAGCTAGTGGTACTGCCAATCCAACCCATTTCTGGTCAGGTAACTGTCAGGAAATCCGTGAGGAACTCCTCCGACAAGCTGTAAAGTCCTGTGATATGTATGCTACCGATATTCTTATCCTTTTAGAACGTAGTAGCGGAACTATGGAGGCTTTCCTAAAGGTTGATGGTCATGCCCATATTGAGATTTACTTTATGAGAAGTGGTTGCGCATGGGCTTTGAAAACTCATGAAGGTCTAATAGGTAATGTTGGCAGCTTACCTTTTCAATATCGTGCAGCTATGGTGTTAACTAAAGAGCCTCATCCTGAGTTTTCTGATGAGTATAACTTTGCACTCTACAGCCTTTCAGGTACTGTGTGAGTCGAAACCTAAGGAGCCCTTCAAGGCTCCTGATGGTCTTCCGGAGATAGCCTCCCGGAACCGATGAGACAGGCTAACTAGTCGAGCAAGCTTAGGTCAACCTAAATTTGAGCTGACTTGAGCTAACTTGAAGGTCAACCTATGCTAAGTCAGCTTTTGGCCTCTTTGGTTTTTCCTGCTAGACTACAAACAGATGTTCCCTTACAACTAAATAGGGACAGGCCAATGTGTAGATTAAATCAAAAGGGAGATGCATGCACAATATGAAGAAACCACAGTTAGACGCTTATGAACTATCGGGGAAACTTGCTTCAGCTTTAGATAACCGAAATTGGCGAGAGGTTGAAGAGTGTTTTCGTATTCTGATAAGTCATAAGAAGCAACTACAAACGTACAATAGCAAACGCAAATAATTGGGTAATCTCCAACAATTTCAAACTGTGTTAAGAGAAGGGTTTAGTGGTCTGCAGCTACTGAGTCCTACTTTTTTTTGTCCAATAAACGAAAAGGGAGAGGATACTAATGGAAAAATATATCAGATTATACGGAAAAGAACTCTTTGACGAGGAACTCAAACTGGAAGACTATTATAGGGAACTAGCCCAAGACTCCTTACAGACCACTATTGATAAAGCTGTAGCAAATTCTCAAGTTGAGTCCACACAAGTAGGTAAAAAGTTAGTAAGCTATGGTCTGGAGGATGCAAGGAAGGCAGTAGAAATCTGGTATGAAGACCTTAAGAAGCCTAAAAGAGGCGTAAAGCCAACCTATAGTATAATCATTTTGGACATGCTGAAGATATTCCAGAAGAGTTGTAAGAGTCTTGATGACCCACAAGAGGAAGCCCTGCAGAAGGCTGAGAGAGAATCTGAATTAATTGACCTCATAACCTATATAACCTTAGCTACTATAATAAACACCATAGGGAGACCTGATGGAATACCCTGCAATAATGTTGCTCATATAGTAGCAAAGGAGCTGCAGGAGGAATTGAAGGTAGAAGCCTTTATCAATACATTACCTAAGCATACCCTAAAGGGGCTCCTTGAAGGTATTAAGACTAGAGGAGACAAGCACTACAAGACCTATTATGCACGTCAAGCAATGGTGAAGCAAGGCTTTGAGTGGTCTAAATGGAACAAGAAAGACATGCTGATACTGGCTAGGCAGCTAATACAACTAGTTGTTGAGGGCTCAGGGTATTTTGAAATAGTTCTCCCACATACAGAGAAGGGAGATGGACAGGACATCATACAGCCAACTGACTGGCTCCTTAAGGCATGGACCTCAAACACTGACAAGCTCCTCAATAGGGTCTTTCACAACTGCCCTATGGTTATACCTCCACTTCCCTGGACTTCCTTAAAGAATGGAGGTTACTATGGAGCCCTCCACGGTAGACATACATTGTTGAGGTCAGAGTCCCTCCGAGGTAGTGACCAGTCAGTATTTACCAAAGAGTATCTTGAGCGTATGGAAGAGGCTGACATCTCAGAGGTAAAGGAAGCTATAAACATTATTCAACAGACTCCCTGGAGGATTAATAAGGAAGTGTTTAGGGTACTAGAAGCAATCCTTGAGGCTGGTGGGGATATCGCAGAGGTTCCAAGCCTGAGGGAGCTCCCACAGACACCAAACCTCCCAGAAGGATACACAGAGGAGGAGCTCAAGAGACATAAAAAGAGGAAATGGGAGACATACAAAAAGGAGGTCACACGCAGATCAGTGGCCTCAAGGTGCTTAAGTCATTTCAAGTTAGCTCAAAATTATCTGAAATATGAAAGAATTTATTTCCCTTACAATATGGATTTCAGAGGTAGAGTCTATCCTATATCTAGCTTCAGCCCTCAAAGTGATGATGTAAACAAGGGGCTCCTGGAGTTTGCTGATGCTCCCCCCTGCAATACTATGGATGACATTAAAATGTTAATGATACATGGTGCAAATGTGGCAGGAGTGGACAAGGTTTCCTTTAAAGAGAGGCAGCAATGGGTCTTAGATCACGAAGAGCAAATCCTCAGGAGTGCTGCAGACCCTCTAGGTTACCGTTGGTGGGCTGAGCAGGATGATTCTAGCTTCCAGCTTCTAGCCTTCTGCTTTGAGTGGTCAAGATGGAAAGACTACTATGCGACCTATAAGACAGCTAAAGGCTTTGCCTGCAATATTCCTGTGGCGTTTGATGGAACCTGTTCGGGCCTTCAGCATTATTCAGCACTTCTCAGAGACTCCATAGGTGGTACTGCTGTTAATTTAGTACCTGGAGAGGCTCCAAATGACATCTATGGTGTAGTGGCAAAAGGTGTCATTAAGCTGCTAGAGAAAGACCTGGAGAAGGGTACAGGGGACGAACAGACACAATATGAGGATAGGAGTATAATGAAGTTTGGAACGCGCTCACTCGCTCAACAATGGTTAACCTATGGGGTAACGCGCAAGGTTACTAAAAGAAGTGTTATGACCCTCCCCTACGGCTCTAAAGAGTTTGGCTTTAAACAACAACTATTAGAAGATGTCATAAAACCAGCCCAAAAGGAAGGCAGAGGCGACATGTTTATTTCTCCTACGCAGTCTGCTCAGTATATGGCAAAGAAGATTTGGCAGGTAGTTCAGAAGGTAGTAGTTAAGGCCATGGAGGGCATGAAGTACCTGCAAGAGGTCTCCCGCAAGGTCTGCGGAGAAGGTAGAATAATTACTTGGGTCACACCTATGGGACTCCCTATACAGCAGGCATATATGGTATATAGTGCTGAAAAAATTCAACCTCGGCTGTCTAATGGTTGCCGTAAATGGATATACACTCAGACACCTACAGGTAATATAGATAAGCATGCTCAAGTTAATGGTATTGCTCCTAACTTTATTCATAGCCTTGATGCTTCACATTTGCAGTTAACAGTACTCAATAGCCGTAAAGGAGGAATAAAGCATTTTGCATTAATACATGATAGTTTCGGATGCCCTGCAAGTCAAGCAGCTACCCTTTTTAAGACAGTTAGAGAGTCTTTTATTCAGCTATACACGCAGTATAATCCCTTAGAGACCTTTACACAGAACTTAGCTATGTACTTAGAATACCCTGAAGACCTCCCTGATATACCCAAAAAGGGAAATTTAGACTTGAATATCCTTAGAGAATCCCTTTATATGTTTGCTTAAATTTAATTGGCACACATATTGAATAGAAATTAACAAGGAACACCTTAAGATATTGCTTTGATATCCTTAAGGTGTTCCTGTCTATTTCTAATTGGCACACATATTGAACTAAAGAAGGTGATTATCAAACAACCTTAATTGATACTAAGAATCACTATCAATAACTAAAGGAGATGAATGAATGTCAACAACTAACAAAAAAGCAGACAAGAGCCTTAAAGAGGAGTTGCTTAAGGAGCCCTCTTTAATCAAAGTTGAACCCTCCGAAAAAGCTGAGGAAAACGAAAAGGCTCCAGAGGTTGCAGAGACTCCTGAAGCACCTGCAGGAAAGAAGACTCAAGTTATTCCTATTAATATGCCCTCAAATCTGCTGATGGGGTCTAGCCGATTAGCTCATAAGGCTTATAAGGTAGAGACCAAAGTGATTGTAGATATCCCTGAGGGCTCTGTGGGTCTGATACTCTTGAGTCCTAAGCTGGCAGAACTGACAAGGGTACGTTTAGTTAATCCTACAGTTCTTATCCCTGAGGACTCTGATGAGCCCCTTGTGCTAATCTTTGAGAACCTTGGGATTGACCCTTATATGCTCAAAGAGGGTACAGAGGTAGCAAGATGCGTTATCCTCTAGTCATTAACCTATTTGGTGGTGCTGGTTGTGGTAAGAGTACTACAAGGGCTGGCTTATTCTACCTAATGAAGACTGCAGGTATTTCCTGCGAGGAAGCTCCGGAATGGATAAAAGGAGAGGTTTACTCAAAGAATCCTTATCCTACCCAAGATCAGCTTTGGGTCTTCGCTAATCAATTCAAGACTCTCAACCAGATTGGAAAGCAGCAGAAGGTAATTGTTACTGATAGTCCTCTGCTACTATCCGTTATTTATAATCCCCGTCCATGGTCTGATAGGGAGCTTAACCATTTAATACTGGCGCGTTTTAAAAAGTTCAGGAACCTTAACATATTTATCAAAAGGGTTAAGCCTTACAACCCTGTAGGTCGCTACCAGAATGAAGAGGAAGCTAAAGAGAAAGATGAGGATATTCTTAAGCTCTTAGACCTTTATGAAATACCTTATGATATCGTACCAGGAGATGAAAAGGCTCCTGGTATTATTTTGTCTAAAATCAAAGCAATCTTAGAAAAGGAGACTAATAACATTGGCTAAACAGAAATTCAAACAAATCACAACTCCTGCAGGTATTATCTTATGGGCTCACACCAAGAAAGAGGAAGAGTGGAAAGGAGTGCCTACAGGGAAATTCTCATGTCAAATCAAGTTTCGGACACCTGAGGAAACTGCAGCATTCCAAAGTATGCTTGAGCAGGAATTTGAGCATTTACGAAAGGAGATGCCTGAGTACTTCAAAGACCTTAAACCTAAAAGAGGGTCTTTACCTACCTTTGGTGAGAAGGAAGACCAAAATGGAGACATTAGCTTTAAGGCTACCACTAAGTCAACCTATAAAAGTAACAAGACAGGTGAGGTCTTTAATAAAGTAGTTCCTGTGTTTGATGTTAAAGGAAAGCCTTTAGATGCTGTTATTGGTAATGGCTCTATTGGTAAATTAGCAATCTCGCTGGCTCCTAAATTTAAAGACAACTCCTGTTATGGTATCAACTTATGGCTGGATGCTATTCAAGTTATGGACCTTCAGGAATATTCTGCAGGAGGCGCTCAAGAAGCTAATGCTTTTGGCTTTGGTCAAGAGGAGGGTTCTTGTGTTGCTGAGGATATGCAGGAGGCTGAGGTTAATCCCTTTACAAATGAAGAGGAGCAGCCTGTAGAAGCTGAAGCTGCGGGTGTAAAAGATTTTTAGGGTGAATTGAGCTTGATATTTATTGAAGAGGGCATTTAATCGTAAGGGTGGGTGGCATACTGTTGTTGCTGATGACTTCAGGTCTGGACTTGAGGTCAAGATTGCAAAACAGTTGGAGGATGCTGGAATACCTTATAGGTATGAGAAGGACACCATAAGATATATTATTCCAGCTACCAAGCATATCTATAACCCTGATTTTGTATTGCCTAATGGAATCATTGTAGAAGGTAAGGGTATCTTTGATGTTGATGATCGCAAGAAGCATTTATACATTAAAGAGCAGTATCCTCACCTAGATATCCGGTTTGTTTTTAGTAACCCACAGACCAAGATCAACAAGGGTTCTAAGACAACCTATGCTATGTGGTGTCAGAAGCATGACTTTAAGTTTGCTGCTAAGTTAATTCCTGTGGAGTGGCTTAAAGAGGCAGCTAAAGACACTGAAGGGCTTAAACCAAAGGAGACCAAGAAGGAAAGAAAGCGTGAAGTTTAGACTTAGAGAGGGTACAGAGACCCTCATTATCAAACGAGTAGATACAGGAGGTAAATCTGTCAGAGAATTAGAGCGTGAAGAATACCTCAAAGGTAAATTTGGGGTGGACTTTCATTATCTAGTTTCTAGTGATGGCTATGTGGAGCCTGGAAGGGAATCTGCTGTAGTGGCGGGATATCCTCTAGACCCCACAAGGAAAGCTATTGTGGTGATTGTTGAAGCAGAATCAAAGATGAGACTAACAGATGCTCAAGAGGTTGCCTTAGAATCACTTATAGACAGTCTTCTGGCTACTTATCCAACCCTCGAAATTGAGAGGAGGTAGCAGATGGATAGTCAAGAGGAATCTGAGGTAGTTGAGTATCATTTAGCCTGCCCTGATTGTGGGTCTAGTGATGCCCTCTGCCTCTACTCTGACTCTCACACCTACTGCTTCGCTTGTCATGTACGAACTAGAGGAGAGCAGCAAAGTGAGAGAGGACATAGCAAGATGTCTACACGTAGCAAGAAAATACCGCCTATTATTGCTAATGAAGACCTGCTGCTTCAACCGCTTCGAAAACGTGGAATAACCCAAGATACCTGTGCAAAGTACGGCTATTACCTATCTAAAGTGAATAATGAGTCTGTTCATGTGGCCTGTTACTTCCTGGACGGAACTGTCATAGGTCAAAAGATTCGATGGGAAAACAAAGACTTCAGGATATTTGGAGATTTACCTGATATATTCTTTGGTCAATCCTTATTTGCTGGTGGTGGTAAAAAGTTAATAGTTACCGAAGGAGAGATAGACTGCTTGACAGTATCTCAAGTATTTGGTAACAAGTATCCAGTAGTTTCAATACCCAAAGGAGCAGGGTCAGCTAAGAAGACCTTCAAGGCTCAGTTAGAGTGGCTAGAGCTTTTTGAAGAAGTTGTAGTCATATTTGACATGGATGATGCGGGGCGAGATGCCCAAAAAAGCATAAGAGGTATTGTGAGTCCAGGGAAACTAAAGTTTGTTGAGCTACCCTTAAAAGACCCTAATGAAATGCTGCTCAAGGGACGTACAGAGGAACTTATCAGAGCTATTTGGAATGCTGAGGTTTATAGACCAGAAGGAATCATCAATGGTAAAAACCTATTTGAAAAGATCGAAGGGCTCAAGGATAAGACTAAAGGACTTCCTCTCCCTTGGGATATACAACTAAATGAGATGATTGCCGGCCTAAGGACTGGAGAGATAACACTCTTCACGGCTGGCTCCGGTATTGGTAAATCAACCACTGTTAGAGCAATCGCACATACCTTAGGTACTGTAGAGAATGCCAAAGTAGGTATGTTATTTCTTGAGGAACCCCCTGAGCAGACAGGTCAGAAGATCATGTCTATAGAGGCTGGAGTTCCTTTGCATTTAAACCCTGAGGGCATATCAAAGGAAGAACGCAAGAAGGTCTTCGAGAGAACCTTAGGGACTGGCAACTTCGTCTTTTATGACCACTTTGGGTCTGTCGAGGGAAACACTCTTATCAATCAAATGCGATACATGGCAATATCAGAAGGCTGTAAGTTTCTAGTGCTGGACCACATCTCAATTGCTATTAGTGGCCTTGAGGGTGAGAATGAGCGCAGAATCATTGATAACCTTATGACCAAACTTGCTGTATTAACGCAGGAGACCGGGGTAGGCATACTTGTAGTAAGCCACCTGCGAAAAACTGATGGTAAAGGTAAGAGTCATGAGGAAGGTGGTAAGATCAGCCTTGATGACCTTAGAGGGTCTGGTGCTCTTAAACAATTATCTTTTACTGTTATTGCTTTAGAACGTAACCAACAAGACCCTGATGAAAGGGCGCGAAATGTAATTCATGTACGAGTGCTGAAGTGTAGACACACAGGTCAGACAGGTACTGCAGGCTACCTTTGGTATAACCGTGAAAAGGATAGGCTGGAGGCCATCCATGACCTGGAGGCATTCTTAGGCATGGAGACACAAGAAGAATCAAATGGAGAAACTGGTAGTAAAGATTATGGGTTTTAAAAGAATTGCAGTAGTTGGTGAGATTGCCTCAGGTAAGGATACTGTAGCTACCTACTTTAAGGAGCACCAGAGGATAACCTTTGGAGACCCCATCAAGGAGATAGTTAAGGCTGTTCGTACAGGTGGCCTATCGTATGCTACAGGGTTTGCTATGAGCATGTTCAAAATGGAAGACCTTGCGTACCACCAATTACTTGGAGACATCCTTTTTGAGGTCTGGAGTATCCCTAAGAAGGACTCTAAAGACCGTGAGGCTGTTCAGTATCTAGGGACTACCATGAGAAAAATCTATCCGGATGTCTGGATAGACTTAGCTTTAGAAAAGGTAGTCGCTCTTGGTGCTGCTGCACTTATTATTACCGACTGTCGCAAGTTCAATGAGCTTAAGGCTCTCCGTGAAATAGGCTTCACAATGATTTATGTGGATGCCTCTACAGAATCTAGAAAACGGAGAGCACAATTAAGGGATGGATTGTCAGAAGAGGACTTCCTGGAGGCTTCTGAAAGGGAAGCTGAAAGAGGTATTCGAGAGTTAAGACCTCTATGTAAATATGTGGTCAATAACTCTGCAGATTCTTTAGATGACCTCTATCGACAACTCACCATAATAGAAGGGAGAAATCGCTAAATGTTAATTATTAGTGTGAAGAACCTCAAGAGACTTGAGGATATCAAAGTGGAAATCCAGAGGGCTGCTGAAAGAGTAAGTAATAGCCTTCATACTGGATATGTTTCCCTTTTGACGGCTCAGAAGAGAGCCCGTTATAATCGCGCTCGTTTTTATATCCTTCAGCGGACCAAGATTTACAATGAGTTCGCTTATATCTCCAATAAAATAAAGGCAGAGCTTGATAAGGCTCAGGTCAAATGGCAAGCTGAAGATGACAAACTCAAGGCTAAAGCTGATAAGCTCATGGAGGAAGCTAACAAAGGTCTGTAAGTTTGAAGAACTTCGATATTGAGTCTGATGGTCTCCTTGATACAATCTCTACAATTCACTGTATGGCTGTAGGAGATGTAGATTCTGAGGAGATTGAAGGGTACAGACCAGAGGATGTCTATAAAGGTGTTGCTGTACTCCTTGTGGCTCTTGAGAATAATGAGCCTATCTCAGGACACAACATCATCAACTATGATATACCTGCTATCCATAAGGTCTGTCCTGAGTTTGACGTTCCAAGACCTAAAAGACACCTAATTTATGACTCACTAGTAATGTCAAGACTACTCTTTTCGAATGTAGGGGATATGTCTTATAGCCTTGTACGCTCAGGTGTCCTTCCAGCAAAACTCCAGTTAAGTCAATCATTAAAGGCTTGGGGATATCGGCTAGGTGAACTCAAAGGGGACTTCACAACCACTGATGAGGGAGACAAGTGGGCTATCTACAATGATGAGATGCTTGAGTATTGCAAGCAGGACGTAAAGGTTGCTATTAAGCTACTCCAGATGCTCCTCAAGAAAGGTTATTCTCCCGAAGCTATCCAGCTAGAGCATGAAGTAGCTTGGTTAATGGCACAGCAGGAGCGTAATGGTTTCCCTTTCAATCGTGAAAAGGCAGAGGAGCTAGAGGTGGTGTTAAGGGCTAGAGCAGCAGACCTCCAAGCTAAACTTATTCAGGAGGTTCCACCTATACCAGATAAGGTCTTTGTACCTAAGAGAGATAACAAAACCTTAGGATATCAGAAGGGTGTACCTATTCAACGCTACAAGGAATTTAATCCTAACTCAAGACAACAAGTAGAGTGGATAGTAACTAAGTACTTTGACTACCACCCTGATATCCTTGAGGTCTATAATGTTCCAAAAGATACCCTTCGGAATACTCCGGAGGATGAGCTCTTAGAGAAGGCTATGAAAGGTGACTATCCCTTATCGATTAGTGATGAGACCTTCACCTTCATTAAGGAGGATGCTGAGAATTGTCCTGAGGGTCTCCAAAAGCTGGCTGCTATCTTTGAGGAATACTTGATGCTGTCTAAACGTTTAGGCCAGATCGCTGATGGAAAGCAGGCGTGGCTCAAGTGCTATAACGAGAAGACAGGCTGCATTCATGGCTCAGTTAATCCGAATGGAGCGGTAACTGGGAGGGCTACTCATGCTGCTCCTAATGTTGCTCAGGTTCCTGCTGGACATGCACCGTATGGTAAGGAATGTAGAGAGCTCTTTATGGCTCCTGAAGGGTGGCTGCAGGTTGGTGTAGATGCCTGCGGGTTAGAGCTGAGGTGTCTTGCTCACTTTATGTTTCCCTTCGATAATGGAGCCTATGCTGAGGCTGTAGTCCATGGTGATGTTCATACGCTTAATCAGGAAGCTGCTGGTCTAGCCTTAAGGGATGATGCCAAGACCTTCATTTATGCCTTTTTGTATGGTGCGGGTGATGCAAAGATTGGTAAGATTGTTAAGGGTTCTAAGGCAGATGGTACAAGACTCAAAAAGAAGTTTCTAGCTGCTACCCCTGCCATCAGTAATCTCAAGCAAGCCATTCAGGATTCTCTAGTAGCTGAGATGTTTCATGGTAGGGTCCGTAAATGGAAACGCAAGTACCTAATAGGTCTTGATGGGAGACACCTCCATGTTAGGTCTCTTCATTCAGCTCTTAACACTTTACTTCAATCAGCGGGAGCTTTGATTTGTAAGAAGTGGATAGTGCTAACTGAACAGACGCTAGTAGAAAAAGGCTATAAGCATGGTTGGGATGGTGACTTTGCATTTATGGCCTGGGTCCATGATGAGTTTCAGGCCGCTTGTAGGACACCTGAGATAGCTGAGGATGTCTGCAAGGTGGCTCAAGAGGCCATGCGGAAAACGCAAGAATACTTTAAGTTTAGAGTCCAGTTAGACACTGAAGGTAAAATTGGTAAAAACTGGGCTGAATGCCATTAAGGATTAAATAAGGAGTGATAATTTTGGTTATTGGAGAAGGAGACTTCTGGATACCTAATGAGGGCTGTAGACATTCTGCAGCCTATATTTATAAGGAAATCTTTGAGGAACATCTTTATGAGAATGATATGGTAGAGGTAGAGCCTGGAGATGTGGTCTTAGATGTGGGAGCTAATGTAGGTATGTTCACTACCTTTGCTCTGAATAGAGGAGCCTCCTCAGTTATCTCTATGGAGCCTGATACTGACTGCTTTGATTGCCTTAAAATGAATACGATGCACAATAAGAGTCTTTCTGTTCTCCAGGCCGCTTGGGCCTTTTCTTGTTATAAGGACTTTGTTTCTTATGATGAGCGCAAGGGCAGTAGTCATATTAATGGAGCCTACACTACTGAAGCTGATGCACCACATAAATACATTCTTGGTATCCGCTGCATTGCTATAGATGCCCTCCTTAAAAGTGTTTCTGTAGACTTCATAAAGATGGATATTGAAGGGTCCGAGAAACAAGCTATTTTAGGTGCTGTTGAAACTATAGCTAGGTGTAAGCCTAAATTAGCTATTGCTGCTTACCATCATGAGGATGACCTCAAGGACATCCCTAAGCTGCTTAACCTTATCACTCCTTATGAATGCTTCGTTAAGGAATCCCCAATGGGATACAACGAGAAAATCCTATTGTGTAGACCTATTAAGCCATGAGAGAAAATCCTTGTGTAACCTGTAGGCTCCGTAAAGAGGGTTGTCCGGTGATTCACTGTAGGCTCCATAAATGTGAGTTTATTCAGGCATGCTTATTGTGTAATTGTAGGAGCCTTAAGGAGTTCTTAAGCTAATTGTGACACATATTGACCAGAACTAACAAAATTTAAGAGGAGGAAGGATTATGTTTGCTACAACTTGGAAGGACCTTATGCCTAGAAAGAAAAGCTTAGAGGAAGTCTTTGATACTTTTAAGGTTGATGTTTTGAAAGTCTTAAAGGAGACTCAAGAGGCTCAAGAAGGGCAAGCAATATGCCCTACACAGTTAGCTGTTAGACCTATGGGATTTGATGAGGTTCTTGTGAAGTCTAAAGCAGCCCTTACTTTTAATGAAAGTAGGCAAATATTGAGGAACCCTCCAGTTATTCGTAAGTATACTCGTAGAGGTTGGACTGCTAAAGGAATGTGGATTAGACTCATCGAGGGCTTAAGAAATGAGAAACCACATTTCATCATGAAGACTTCCTCCGGAGATTTTGCTGTATGGTTCCCTTCAGTATGTGACCTCTTAGCTGAGGATTGGGAAGAGGTTAAACAACCAGGAGCTCTAAAGGTAAAGAAACCCTGTACTATCTTCATTAAAGAATGTGACCTGCGACACCTTGGGGGCTTAGAGGATACTACTTTATATGGACAGTTGCACAAGGCTGGTTTTATATCCGTTAAAGCTGTACGTACACTAGGCACTCAATATGGTTATGAGTATAAACTTAAGGATACTCCTGAGAACCTCATAGTACCTTTTAAGGTGGTGAATGCTGATGAGTGCTCATAGTTTCCCAAGCGGTACGAGTGGCCTATAATTGGCCTAATGCTCATATGGAGTCTAATTAGTGACTTGGTTAAGAAGGGATGGGGAAGACTATGAGACATCCAGACCTTAGGGCTCTCACAGGTAGACCCAAAAACAAATTCATTCAGTTAGCTTTAGACACCAAAAATCTCAAGGAATCCCAAAAGGAAGACATCAAGTTTCCGCTATGGGGCTCTGTAAAAGTTGATGGTGTCTTTTGTATTGCCTGGAAGCACTCTGAAGGGGTCTCTATTTACTCAAGGACAGGTGAGGTTTATACGTCTATGAGGCACCTGGAGGATATACTCAGCATGGTTATATGCTTAGATGATTTGATTATCTTTGAAGCTTTTGCTAATGGTGTCCCTCAACCTACTATTAGTGGGTGGGCTAGGGATACCAAGCAACAGCACACGGAGCTTAGAGCTTATTGTCATGACCTCATAAGACTGGAGGACTTCCTAGGGCAATCTATCTCACTCCCTTATCGTGTAAGGAGACAAGTACTTGAAAATCAATTATTACTTTGGTTGGTAGACCCTAGGAAATATCCTGAGATACGCATGGCTGAACATGAGGTCATGTATAACTGGGAGAAGGTCTATATAGGAGCTGAGAAGGTGTGGTCTTTAGGTGGTGAGGGCTTAGTCCTTAGAGACCCTTCAGCTCCCTATGAACCCGGTAAAAGAAATAAGAGTATCCTCAAGGTAAAGCGAGGGGTCTCTTATGATCTTGAAGTGGTTGGAATGAATGAGGGCAAGGGTAAGTATGAAGGGACACTTGGGACGCTGGTATGTCGATGGAAGAGTGGAAACATTATTGAAATTTCAGGGATGACCGATGCACAGCGTTTTGAGTGGTGGGACATGCCTAGGAAAATCTTAGGCAAGATCGTTCAGGTGGATGCCATGTGTGAGTCCTCAAAGGGTGTCCTGAGGGAACCGAGATTCAAGGGGATTCGTTATGATAAAACGGAAGGGGATTTTTAAGGATGGCTAAAGGTATACTTAAATTTTCTGTTACTGTCACAAACAATAATCTTGAGGAGGATAAGGTTACTATACTAAAGAATTGCCCTCAGGAAGTGCTAAAACTGGCGTTGTTAAAAGAGCTGAGAGGTGTTTATCCAGCAGACGGTATTACTTTAGACTCCCTCAATATGGAGGTAATTGACTGATGCAAGACTGCATGGGTAATGAGTTACAGGTAGGTGATACTGTAGCCTATGTATCAAGACCTGGTGGTAAGAGACATCTTGTCAGAGGTTACATTCACACTATTAATGCAAAGACTGCTAATGTTGTGAACAAGGAAGGTAACTATCAAGGTTATGCGCATCCTGAGCAGATAGTCAAGGTTCCTTCAGAGGCTCAAGTGATAGTCTCTCAGGAGTATCTTGGTGAACTCCTGGAAGCCTCTACAGAGCTTTCCTACTTGGAAGCTGCTGGAGTTGATAACTGGGAAGGCTATGATATTGCTCATGACATGCGGCGGGAAGCTGAGGGTAAAGAGGAGGAGCCTGAGGATGAGTAGGCTCCTTTTCGATTCCCAAGGGATTTATGTTAGGACAGTCTCTGAGGAAGACCAACAAATAGCTGTTGAGGAGGTGAACACAAAGAATGAAGAAATTGGTAGTAAATGTAGCTCTGACACTGTCTCAGTTTGTGCGGGATGAAGATGTCAAGGAGCTTAGTGAGACATCCAAAGGTGAACTACAGCAAGCTGCTGAAGAATTCCTGAAAAACAATTGCGGCTCTGATGTAGAACTTGCTGTAAGTGAATTTGATTATAAGATAATTGATATGGTGGAGAAATTAGGTTAACACTTGAACAAATACCTAGAGGTTCTTAGAGAACTTTACAAACAACCGCGAAAGCTTCAGTCTGACTTTTGCCGCTACAATGCTTTCCAAATTGCTGAGGCTGCTAGTAGAGGACATATTGCAAGTGTACATGGAGGCTTTGCTGCTAACAGATGGTCTATTACCCAAGAAGGCTTGAGGTTCCTTAATCAGGCGGTGAGTGGTCTTGTGGGAAAAGAGGTACTGTAGTATGCCTAAATATTGTACATCGTGTGGCTCTCCTATTCCTGATGAACAAGGTAATTCCTGCTCAATGTGTTATGGTGATATTGACTATGGTAGTGATGGTTACTACCAAGAATGGGCTAATCAACAGGAGCAGGAGATCCTCCAACATGAACAAGAGCAACAGTCTTAAGCTCCTCTTTGATGGTGATATGATTGTCTATCAAGCTTGTGCTTCTGCCGAGACTGAGGTCAACTGGGGGGAAGGTTTACACACCTTACATTCCCAAGAGGGAGAGTCTAAGGCTCTTGTGGATGACAAAATCATAACCCTTGCGAATAAGGTCTTAGGTAAACTCAAGTACGAGGGTGAGTATGAATATGTCCTCTGCTTTTCAGATGATGTGAACTTTCGCAAGAAACTCTACCCGCTTTATAAGGCAAACCGTAAGGACAAACGCAAGCCGGTATGCTATAGGGATGTTGTAGCCTGGGCTAAGGAAGCGTATAGCTGCTACCAGAGACCAACTTTGGAGGCTGATGATTGCTTAGGTATCCTTGCTACTGCTCCTAGTGCTAATACCGTAATCATAAGTGGAGACAAAGACTTCAAGACTATTCCTGGGGTCTTTTTTGATTATGGTCATAATGAGCTCTACAACATCTCCCCTGAGGAAGCCTTCAAGTGGCATATGTACCAGACCCTCATAGGAGATACTGCAGACAACTATCCAGGGTGTCCTGGTGTAGGGGCTGTAGGTGCTAAGAAAATCCTGGAGGGTACTGATGGGACCCTTTGGGAGCGTGTAGTAAATCAATTCAAAAAGAAGGGGCTCACTGAAGCTGATGCTATCCTCATGGCGAGGGTTGCTAAGATTCTTCAATGGAATGACTTCGATATGAAAAATAGGGAAGTGAGACTGTGGGAGCCCCCAAGTATGAATGTATAAATGGTAAGGGCTGCATTCCTTATATCCCTGAGATTGCCTTAGGCATCAGCAAGCAAATTCGTAAGATGGCTGAGAGTAATCATATCTTTCTTGCGTTAGCAGACCTTGGAGATACTGATGCTATTGTGGAGTATCTCCAAGGTCTAATGCAGAGGGGTGTCCTTGAGGCGTATGTAGACCCTCATTGTAAGCAGCTTATAGGTATTGTGGGTTATAGCTGCAGTACCCTTTGGTGGGCTAAAGATGATCGTAATAGAATCCTCATAGAGGAGATAATCTTAAGTTTCAACGGTACAGTAGGCTTTGGTAGAGTGGCTGTTCAACGCCTTGAGGAAATCGCAAGGGAGAATGGCTGCTCTATTATTATGTCTGGAAACTTTTTAGGCGTAGGACAACAACAGATAGAAAACCTCTATGTCCGTAAAAGTGGATTCACAAAATTGTATAGTAACTTTTTCAAAGTGTCAGGAAAGGAGTGATGAACTTGACAAATGATGTTGAAGAAAAACTTCCTTATGTGTCTGATGAAATCTTAGAGTTCCTTGAAAAACGCTTAAGTGCTGATAGACTTTTAGACTCAGTAGAGATGGGGCTTGAGATGTCTGAGGCTGCTCGTTATGGCTTCATCCTTGGAGCTAGAGCTGCTGTAGGTGCTTTAAGAGCTGCTAAGATTCTCCAGGAACCTGAGGAGGATGATGAGTAATGGGCGGGGTGGCTAATTTTGTAGGTGGTCTCTTCGGTGCTAATACAAAGTCAAAGAATACCTCCACTGTAACAGCAAGAGATATCCTTCCTTCTACTGAGTCAAAAACACCAGACTCCGCTATTATGGGTAGTTCTGATTCTTTTGCTACCACAATGTCCGGTAAGGAATCCTTGAAGATTCAGACAGATCAAGCAGCTACAACTCAAAAGAAATCCTATAGCGGTGTCTATAATTATGAAAGGTAAGGTGATCAAATGGGTGGAATCGCCACAGCAGTAGTGGGTCTATTTGCTGCGAAGAAAGTAGCTAAGGCTGCAAGTGCAAAGACAACCACTACTACAGCAGTCACAAGTTCAGCAGCAACACCAGCTCCAGAGGCAGCAGCTCCAACTTCAGACACAACTGATAATAATGTAGCAGCAGCTTTGAAGAAAAAGGCTAAAGGTAAAGCCTCCTTAACTATTAATAGTGCCTCCTCTAGTGGTGGAACAGGTCTTAATGTATGAGTAGGAAGGCCACTAGGCTTCAGTTTGGTGAGAATCTTCCTTCAGAGAGTCCTAAGAATCCTGTTCCTGAAGTAATACCTGGAGAGACTGCTAAAGGAATCTATAAGCGCATGGAGGCTGCTAGACAACCTTATATTGATAGGGCTGAAGAAGCAGCTCTCTACACGATACCTTCAATATTTCCTAAAGCAGGCTCTAACTCAACAACTACTTTTGTCACTCCTTATCAGTCTTTAGGTGCTAGAGGTCTCAACAACTTAGCTAATCAGATTCTACTGGCTATCCTTCCACCTAACACGCCTTTCTTCCGTTTAGATATCAAGGAGGACAAGAAGAGGAAGGCTGAGGAAAATGGAGTCCCCTCTATTATCTCAGATATTCAGCTCCAGTTAAGTCAACGAGAGCAAAGTATCCTTAAGTATATGGCTAACAGACAGTATAGCCCTACTGTGGGTGAAGGGCTCAAACAGTTAATCGTAGCAGGGAACTACTGCTTCTATGCTCCTCCTAAAGAGGGAGGGCTTAAAGGTTACAGGCTCAGTAATTATGTGTTAAATCGGGATGGTCTAGGCAGTATAGTAACCTTAATAACTAAGGATATCTTCACATATGCTACACTCCCTGAGGATGTCCAAAAACTCTTAACAGGTGAGCATAAGCCTGATGAGGAGCAGGTAGTCTATACCTATGTAACCCTTAAGGATGACCGCTATTATTCCTATCAGGAAATAGATGGTGTCAAAATTCCAGGCCATGACAACAACTACCCTAAAGATAGTCTCCCTTGGATACCTATCAGGATGACTAAGGTAGATGGAGAGGACTATGGCAGAGGTTACATTGAGGAAAACATAGGAGACCTCAGGAGCCTTGAGGGTATCTCTAAGGCCATTGTCGAATATGCTGCAGTCTGCTCCAGGATAATCTGGCTCACTAATCCTACAGGTATGACTCAACCAAGGAAGCTGGCAAAGGCTAAGACTGGTGACTTTGTACCGGGGCGTAAGAGTGATGTTGAGGCTCTTACTCTGGATAAATACAATGATTTTAGGGTTGCTAAAGAAGTACAAACAGACCTCAAGCAAGACCTCTCGTTCGCTTTCCTCATGCAGAATGCTGTTCAAAGGGATGCAGAGAGAGTCACGGCAGAGGAAATTAAGGTTGTAGCTAGGCAACTGGAGCAAGGACTTGGAGGTATCTATAGCCTCTTAAGTCAGGAGCTTCAGTTGCCTTTAGTTCGTCAAGCTATTGTCCAGATGGAGAACTTGCGTATGCTTGAGCCCTTACCTGAGGGTTATGTAGAGACCTCTATAGTCACTGGTATTGAAGCAATTGGTAGAGGTCAGGACCTTGATAAACTTGATATGTTGCTTAAGTATATCGTGGAGTTGGAAGCTAAAGGCTATATGAAACTTGGAGGCTTCCTGAAGGTTATCATTACAGCCTTAGGTATCAATGCTGAACTTAATGCTCTTATTAAATCCGAAGAGGAATACCAGCAGGAAATAATGCAGCAAAGACAAATGGAACTTGCTACTAAGGCGGCTCCTCAGATTGCTGGAGGGGCTATGCAAATGGTTCAGAATCAACAACAACAAGGAGGAAATCAATAATGGCAGATCAAGCAACAGCTCAGGAGTTGTATGGCTCTAATGCCGTGCTAACTAATCCTGATGAAGGCAGACAAATTGAAATTCAGACCTCTAATACTACTCAATTTACTGCTGATATTAAACCACAAGGAAATCCAGGGGCTCCTGCAGGAGAAACTTCAGATGTTACTAAACAGGCTGAAGGGCAGGCCACTGTTAACCAGGAGGTAACTGGAGAACCTCCGCAACAGCCTGATGTCTTAGATGAAGTAGCTCAGGCAGAAGCAACCATGAAGCAGCAGCTCCAGGCAAACCAAGAGATAGCTCAAGACCTCACCTCTAAAGGGGTGGACTTTAAGGCAATCGAAACTGAATTTGCCACTACTGGAGATGTAGGTGAAGCTAACCGAGCAGCTTTAGAGAAGGCAGGCTATCCTAAGGCTGCTGTAGATGCTTACATTAATGGTATTAAGGCAACCGCTGATCAGTTTACTAATAGTGTCTATAAGGTGACTGGTGGTCAAGAAGCTTTTGAGAGTGCTAGAGATTTTGTTATCTCTCAAGGGCAGTCTGCTATTAATGCCTTCAATGCAGCTATTGAGTCTGGCAATGTAAGTCAGATTGGAATGGTAATCCAAGGTATCAAGGCACAGATGGTAGCTAAGAATGGCACAACTAATCCTAGCCTGATGGGTACTAAAGGTATTACCCAAGCAGCTCCTCAAGGTTTCCAGACTAGAGCTGAGATGGTAACCGCCATGAGTGATAAGAAATATGGGCGGGACCCTGTTTATACTCGTAAGATCGAGCAGCAGATGCTTAACACAACTATCTAATTGTTCCACATATTGATGAGGACCTCCTTAGGTTACTAGGGAGGTCTTTTAGTTTGTCCTTGAGAGGATGGACATTAAAATCCTCTACATTAAATAACAAAGTGAGGTAATTATTAATGGCAGATGTAATCATTTCAGCTCCAGGTCAAGTAGCAGGTACAGGTGATAGACTTGCAAATTTCCTAAAAATCTTCGGTGGCGAAGTTATCACAGCTTTTGAGCGTACTTCTAAAACATTTAATCGACATCAATCACGGACAATCAATGCAGGTAAATCTGCAGCCTTCCCTTGTATTGGAAGAGCTACTGCTCAATATCTAGCACCCGGTAAAAGCCTTGATGATATTCGCCAAAATATCCTGCAGGGTGAAGTTAACATCCTTATTGATGGTCTATTAACTGCTGACTGCCTTATCTCCGATATTGATGATGCCATAGCCCATTATGATGTACGCCAGGAATACTCCAGACAGCTTGGAGAAGCTCTTGGGTATGCATGTGATGGTGCAACCTTAGCTGAGATTGCTAAGATGGTTGTGGCAGATGCTGAGAATGTGGCAGGCTTAGGTTCACCTGAGATTATTCCTTTAACAGGTTCTACGGGTACAGACCCAATAAGTGCTACCTTAGGTGCTCTCTATACTGATGCCCTTGCAAAAGCTAAGTACTATATGGACACAAACTTTGTACCTGAAGAGGAACGTACTGCTTATGTAATGCCTGATGTAATGGCTGCTATGGTTAATGCTAAGACTGTTATCAATAATGATTATAATGGTACAGGCTCTATCGCTACGGGTACTGTTCTCATGGTGCATGGTTTTGAGATTGTACAGGTCCCTGGGCTTACACGCGGAGGTGCTTCTGTAACGAATATCCTTCAAGGTGATGGTCATGTGTTCCCTACAACCTATGCTTCTACTTGTAAAATCTTGACTGCCCATCGTACCTCTGTAGGTACTCTTAAGCTCAAAGACCTTGGAATGGAGCATGCCCGTAGAGCTGAATATCAGGCAGATCAAGTAATTGGTAAGATGGCTGTAGGTCATAAAGGATTGCGCCCTGAGACAGTCACTATGACCACCTTAACTTTATCTTAATGGTTAACCTAAAATAAACAGAAGGTTTACAAAGGGAATCTTATAGCAAATACGCTGTAGGGTTCCCTTTTTTTTATGTGGAAGGAGGAACCTAATGTCCACTTGTTTAGTTTCTAATGATGTAACTATTGATGCTGTTAATCGTATCTTAGCGGCTGTAGGGGATTCGCCAGTAAGCTCTATAGAAGAACCTACAAATGTCAATGTTATCAATGCCATAAAGGAACTTGATAGGGTCAATCGTGGTGAACAAAAAAGAGGCTGGTCTTTCAATACAATTAGTGAGTATACCCTAAACAAAGACACTAATACTGGACAGGTCAGTTGGTCTACTACCTTCCTGAGACTTAAGGATACCTCAGGAGGTAAGCAACTAGTCCGAAAAGGAGACTACCTCTATAATCTTACAGACCAGACCTTCACTTTTAACTCTTCAATAACAGTAGAAGCCGTAATCTTAAGGGACTTTGAAGAGATGCCTGAGGCTATGCAGGACTATATCATTGCTAAGGCTGCTAATAGTTTCCAAATAAAATACCTTGGAGACCCTACCCTAACTGAGAGTCTTCAGGGAGAACTTCAAGAAGCCTGGATGGGTCTACAGGAATATGAGATGGAACAGAATGATTACAATGCCTTAGATAATCCTGATGCACGTCAAGTTATAGGTAGGTGGTAAGATGCCTCTAACTCAAGATAACATCAAGAACTTAGTAGCTGGTATTAGTCAGCAGCCTCAAATCCTTAGGTATCCTGAACAGCTCCAGGAGCAGAAGAATGGAATGTCTAGTGGGGCTGAGGGTCTGAAAAAGAGACCACCTACTCTCCATGTGGCGAACCTATTGGGAATTAATCCTAAGACCCCTAGCTATATAGGGGAGAATGTAGCCCCTCTTGTACATGTAGTTGAGAGGTCCTTAACTGAGAAGTACATTATGGTTTTTGATGGAACTGGTATAGATATATTTGATACTGCAGGTAACGCTAAGACCGTAAACATTACTTCAGGGACATCCTCATATATTACTGTGGCTAAGCCGAGGGAACAGCTTAAGGTAACTACCATTGCTGACTACACCTTTATAGCTAATACAGAGGTAAATGTAGCTATGTCCTCCGCAGCAGTTGCTAATGTATGGTCCACCCAAGGAGCCCTCTTCAATGTTAAGAGTGGTCAGTATGGGAGGACATATGTCTGTTATATTGATGATGTCCAGATATCCACCTACACGACTCCTGATGGTAGTTCCACTTCAGATACTACTAAGATTGACACTAACTATATTGCCTCTCAGTTAATCGCAAACATTACCTCAGGCTACTATGTGGAGTCTTCAGGTGAGGGTTGGTTTTACGTTAAGAAATCCTCAGGAGCCACTATCTCTACTGCAGCTACCAAGGATGGCTACAATAACTTAGCTATGTATAGTTTTCTTCACGCTACTCAAAAGTTCTCTAACCTTCCTGCTACGGCTCCTGATGGTTTTACTGTGTTGGTTAAAGGGGACTCCTCTACAGGTACTGATGACTACTATGTGAAATATAGTAAATCTGCTAGTCTATGGAAAGAGACTGCCAAGCCTGGAATCCTAAAGTCCTTTAACCCTACTACGATGCCGCATATTCTTGTAAGGGAGTCTGATGGGACCTTTACATTTGATGTAGCTACCTGGGATGAGCGGGAGGTAGGTGATGATGATAGTAATCCTGAGGCATCCTTTGTAGGACAAGCTATAAATGACATATTCTTTATTAGGAATCGCTTAGGTCTCCTTGCAGGTGAAAACTGTATTATGAGTAAGGCTGGAGAGTTCTTCAAGTTCTGGCTAACTACTGCTACAGATGTGTTGGATTCAGACTATATTGATGTCTCTGCTCCTGATGAGTCTGTGGCAATTCTAAGGCACGCTACGGTATTTAATGAGGAGCTCCTGATGTTCTCCACACACGCTCAGTTTGTAGGGTCCTCAGACACTATCTTTAGTCCCACCAATTTCCGGATAGACCGCAGTACCAAATTTGACTGTATTCCACACTGTAGACCTGTTCCTGCTGGTAGGAGAATCTACTTTGCTAGTGAGAGGTCTGAATATAGTAGCCTCATGGAATATTATATAGTGGAGGACATCTCTGAGATCAAGGACGCTCATGATATCTCAAGCCATGTACCTTCACTGATGCCTAACACAATTCACCAGATTATTGGTTCAACTACTGAGAATGTTCTCTTACTATTATCAACAGGTAACTCTAAGAGAATATATATCTATAAGTATCTGTGGCAAGAGGAGACGAGAGTCCAAGCTTCCTGGAGTTACTGGGAGTTAGCCTCAGGGGAAATCTTAGGGGCTGGCTTTATAGGGTCTATCCTTTATTTAGTAATTAAGCGAAATAACATTATCTGCTTAGAAAAGTTGGTCTTTACTTATGATACCTTAGACTACACTGTGGAACCTTATAGGGTCTATCTTGATCGTAAAAAGACCTATACAATTCCTTCAGGGCTCTATAATGCAGACTCAGACACTACAAGAGTCCCTATAACTAATTTTTATGGAGCTGCTATTCCTTCAGGTGTATCCTACGGATTAGTCCTTGAGGATGGGCTCTACAAATCTTTTACTTCTGCAGATACCTATGTGGAATTTCTTGGGGATGTTACAGGAAGCAACTTGGTAGTGGGGGAGATTATTGAGTTTATTGCTACTTTATCAGAAATCATGATTCGTGAGGATGATGGTAAAGGAGGTGTCAAGGCCAACATCAAGGGGAGGCTACAGGTCAGAAGAGCCTGGGTTAATTATCATGATTCAGGATACTTTGAGGTCTTGGTAGCTCAGGAAGGTAAAGATACCTACAAGTATGAAATGACAGCCAGAACCTTAAGTAAGACCAATAACACCTTGGGGAGTATGCCACTCTCTACAGGTGTCTTTAATTTTCCTGTTCAGTGTGATAGCAGGGAAGCAACAATAACTATTCAGAGCTCCTCCCCAACTCCTATATCATTAATAGGTTTTGGATGGGAAGCTAATCATGTAGAAAGGAGTGCTAAGTAATCTATGGGTAATGTTGGAACTACAGCTTTAGGGATTGTAGGGTCTGTCCATGACTACAATGAGCAAGTAGCATATGCAGACTCTCAAAAGACTGCTGCAATTACTCAAATGAATTTTACCTTTAGTAACTATGAGGCTGAACGTCAAGATGCTTTTGATCAAGCAGTAGAAGAGATAGCCTCTGCTAGACAGAAAGCAAACAATACACAGGCCACTCTTAAGACCGCTTTAGGTGAACAGTTAGGAAGTAGTAGTCATACTGCTAAGGCTCTTGAAAGGGTTGCTGAGGGTAAAGAGGGACAAGTGGTCTCTCAACTTCAAGACAACTATCAGAGGAAATCTAATGAAATAGACCTTAATAAAGAGTCAGCCCTCATATCTACTCGCAGTTATCTTTCTAAGATTAAGAATCCTAGCATGTTAGGACTAGTTATGAATGTGGGGAGTCAGGTAGTTGCAACTACTACTGAAGGTAACAAGGAAGCTGCACAGGCTGCTAAAGATGGAGTAGACTTCAACTGGGAAGATTACTGGCTGAAGGGTTCTGGTACTTCAGGAATCAAGAGGACCACTACAGGAGGTGCTAAATAATGGCTAACCTTATTGCCTCTGCCTTTAATGGAGTAGACAATGCTACCAAGACCTCAGGGAGTGTCTATCAGAAGCAGCTCCAGGCTCCCTCTATAGCTACACCTAAGGCCAGTAGTGATGGCCTAGGGGCTGCTTTAGTAAACCTTGATAACTCCTTGACAGGGCAGAAGCAATCACAGAATGAGGTCAAGAAAACTGTAGGAATCACTGAGGCTGAGAAAGTAGTATCCCAACAATCAGACCAGGATATGCACAAACTCTCTGCTATAGAGATGCTTGGGAATTATAGCAAAGGGACTGAAATTCAAGACAATCCTTATGCTGTTGTAACTATTGAAAAGATGCGGGGCCAGTATATAGCTTCTCAAGCTCATGATGAGTACACAACCTGGAGGAGTCAACAGGCTCCTGTTAAGACTGCTTCTGAGGAAATACAACGCTATACTGACTTCATGGAAAAGAAGCGCAAGGAAGCAGAAAATACCTCTATTAATCTTGAGGCATACAATCGTGGTTTTACTATTGATAGGCAGAAGAATCAAATCGTAATAGCAGGACAGCAGCGAACAGAGCAGGCTTTAGAACTTAGAGCTATTCAGAAGGGGACTACTCAAGCTGCTATAGGTAGCCTTGTACAGCAATCAGATCGGCTCAGTGATGAGGATTTTACCAAAGGACTGAATGAGGTCTTTGCAAATGCCCGTATTACCTGGATGCCTGTTAAGGACCGGGTAGAGTTCGCTAAGAATAGCCTTCAGGAACTTGCAGTAACCTCAGGTAATTATGACCGGATTGAGAAGGTAGCTAAGGATGTTGTCATTGGTACTGATGATAAAGGTGCTGATGTAAAGCTAGGGGATGTAGTAGACACTACTGAGTTTAAACAGACAGCATACCAGAGGACATCTCATATCTACGGAGAGGCTGTTCAGAAGGGTATTAAAGACCTCCAAGGGATGACTATACCGGAGCAAAACAATTACTATAAGAACCTTCAGGAAACAGACCAAGGCATGTATAATGTTATGCTCCCCTTCAGGAAAGCTGGTATTGACTACAGGGAGCAGTTAGATCACAAGAAGGCTGTTATGGAAGCTAAACAGAGAGCTAATGATTCTTTACTCGCTATGGCTGATTCTGCCCTCCAGACACAAATAGATGCCTGGATGAGTGATAGTCTTCATGATGCCTCAGGCCGTGTTGTGGCTTCCTCTAAGGGAGCCCTTCCAGCCCTGGAGGTCCAGGATGTAGATGATAAAGGCAATCCTATTAAGAAAAAAATGGAGTGGTCTGATGAAATCCTAAGTGCTGCAGTAGATAGAGCACTCCAAAGGATTCAAGGTAGAGGAGACATATCTGATGAAGATAAATCTGCTCAGGTTATGAAGCTCCTCCAGTTTCCTCCTTTTGAAGGTTATAGAGGAACCGTTAAGAATGCCTTTGTGTCTGCCCTGGACAATGCCTCTGCAGCTAACTTGAAGACATCCCCTGAGGGATGGACTAATGCTTCTCCTCAGCTACTGTCTACCTTAGCTATGTATAGGTCTAACCCTAGTCAGTTTAGGACTGTCTTTGGGGAAGATGCTACAAACCGTGCAGCCATCATTCAAACACTCTCAGAGGGTTCTAATGGGGACTATGCGGCTGGCCTCGCTATGTATGCAACTGCTAAAGAGAACATGAAGAATAAAGAATTTGTCCACCTACAGGATAAAGGAATTGATGAGTCTCTAACCTACTCCAATATGTCCGGCTTTACAGACCTTGAGGGAAATCCTATTGATGCTGATATGTCCTTAGGTACTAATGGAGGAGCTATGCGGGTTATTTCTGCTCAGTCTAAGTGGATGGCCTACGCGAACAAGTCTCCTGTAGATGCTGTTAATGCTGCTAAGGAGAATGCTGTTAAGACCTACAAGGTCTATGATACTACCTTAGTACCTGAAGGGCTCTTTGGTGGAATTAATTCAGGATACCGTTTAGCGGTTGGCAAGCAGACTTTGGATGACCTCAAGGCTTTATTTGTCCAGAATTCTGGATGTGATCCTCACTATATAACTACCCAGTACATGCCAGATAGTCATTCTATAGTCTTCCAGGGTGGCGGTCAGTTTAAATCCTATGATGCTAATGCTATTGCCTCTTGGGGAAATAACCTTATTAAACAGGCTCAGGAAGCTCCACCACAACCACAAAATAATGTGTCTTATCAGCAGGTCAATGATGAAAGGGAAGCTGCTGCCGATGTAAATTATCAGGATGAGAGACTTACGCCTCTACCATAAGAAAAGGAGCGAATTAATTGGATACTAGAGAATTAGCTCTCCAGGTTTCCCAAGAGACAGGAGTTCCTGCGGATATAATTCAGGGTCAATGGTCTCTAGAAACTGGTAATTTTAGTAACTGGGGAGCAACACAAGCTAATAACTTTGGAGGTATGAAGAAGTTTAAAGAACAGCCTGCATGGTTCTCAGGGGATGCTCAGAGTCCTGAAGGTGATGATTACCAAGTATTTGAGAGCCCTCAAGAATATGCCTCCTATTATGCTTCATATTTGAAGAAGTATTATCCGGATGCTATAAGTGCAAGGACACCTGAGGATTTTGCAGCAGCCCTTTATCATGGAGGCTACTATGGTGGTACTGGTGAGAGTGATGATGAGAAGATTGCAAACTATGCGGCTGGTATCAGAGGAGCCTCAGGAGGTACTTGGGACTTACCTGGAGTAAACACCTCAGGGGATGCCTATGGAAACCGCCCTGGAGGTATCCCTACTATTGAGCCTGAGCCTAATACTTTTGGGTCTTACATGCAGGACAAATGGATGCAAGGCTTTGCTGATAATGCCCTTGTAGGTTTCGGAAGGAAGCTTTGGTCCGGTGTCACTACTAAGGTAGATATCAACTACAGACCCACAGAGGAAGACTACAATCATGTAGTTAAGTCTTTGCCTAATGAACCTGTAGCTCAACGGTGGGTATTACTTAATGCTCAAAGTGAAGAGCAGCTCTATAAAATGACTAGTCTGAAGCAGGAGGATGTTAAGAGAGAACAGCGGATAGAGGCATATAAAGGTAACTGGACTACCAATGTAGCTGGTTTTGGTGCTAATCTAGTAGGTTCCGTTATGGGAGACCCTTCAGTATTACTTCCAGTTGTAGGTCAAGAAGCTGTAGGTCTTAAACTCTTAGGACGTTTAGGAACCAAAACGGCTGCTACTTTATCCTCCTCTAAGCTCCTTAGGATGACTGAAATAGGGGCTCAACAGGCAGGCATGAATGTAGCTAGTAGGTATGGTGCAGAACAGTATGCAGGCTTTGAGCAGGACTATTCTACTGCGGCTCTCCTTGGAGCTGTAGCCGGAGCTGGCTCTTCAGCCCTTGCAGGATTGTCTAAGGGTACTCCTAGATTCAAGTCCTCTCAGAAGGTCTTAGGAGCCCTTGATGATGCTGAGACTCATTCAATTACTATGGCTGCTGATATGACTCCTCCAAGTAAGATGCCCTCAATTAAGGACACTCTATCAAAAGCGCACGATGTAGAGTTTGTTAATGCTAGTGGGTCTGAGGTGTTATCTAATCTTGCAAAAGGTGGTAAGGTGCTGGCTGTGTCTACTAAAGACCTGCAGCCTCTAGCTAAGGCCTTTGGGATAGACCTCAAGACTACTAAAGCCTTCCATGTCCCTGAAGAGGGTATCACAGTGATTGCTAAGGATGCCCTTAAGCAGGGAGACAATATAGATGACCTTCTTGCTCATGAGGTAGGCGTACATGCTAACCTTAAGGAATTTGCTGGAGAGTCCTTTAGTGACATTGAGGCTACTGTAAGAGGGCGTATGGCTAACCCTGATAAGTCCTGGAATGCTGCTATGAAGGCTGTTCCTGGAGGAGGCTGGGAGGAAGTCTTAGGTCACTGGGTAGAACGCAACATAAGTAAGAAAGACCCTCTCATGGCTAAGGTGAAAGGCTTCTATAATGCTGTTGCTGCTAAGGCTGGTAGACAATCTAAGCTTTCTGATGCGGAACTTAAGGACTTCGTTAAGAGGTCCCTGAAGAATGAGGTAGAGAGAGCTAGAGGATATCGAGAGCTCCCTGATGGGTCTGTTATTCAGAATGGCCTAAAGTTCTCTGCCTCTAATATTTTTAATCCTAGCCTCATAGATCATATGATTAAGATTGAGGAGCCTTCAGGTGTCTTAGGAAACATCAAGGATATCCCTAATAAAATTAGTAGATGGGCTGAGAATGGCTGGCTATACCGGACCCCTTATGGTGTCTTAACTAATTCTCCCGCTCCAATAGGTAAGGAGTTTGCTGCAGATGTCCTGGAGGATGCTAGGATGAGAGGTAAGTCAGCCAGTGCCAGACCTATCACTATTGAGAAGCAAAAGGAGCATATCAAAAGACAGCTTGATGTCCACCTAAATAAGTATTATGACCTCCGAAGTCAATATCTTACTGACACTGTGAAGCTAGATGGCTTTGTGACTCCTGGTAGAATGCAGGACTTCAATAAAGCTGTTCGGGAGTATTACAACTCTACCTATGCTAATAACAGGGGTGGTCTAATTGACAAGGAGTTTCCTGAAGGAGTCGTAAAGGCTGCTAAGGTTCTCAAAGACCTCCGAGAGGAAATTATTGATACCGCAAAACGCTCAGGTGATATGTTTGGAAACCCTGGCAGTAACCTCTTAAAGGAGGGCTATAAGGTACTGGATGATGAGCTCTATCGTAGAATTGATGACCAGAAGTGGCTCAAGTTCATGCAGAAGTTTCCTACTATAGAGAAGGCTGGAGAGTTCCTAAAATATTACGCTGAGAGAACTATTAAGCGAAGTGTGGTCAGACAACGCCTGGAGGCTGCCGCTAAGGAAGCCTATGAGAAAAGACTCGCAGAATGGGAAGAGACAGTCAATAGTATAGGTAATGATGAGAAGGCTCCAGGTAAGCCAAGGCTCCACAAGCTATCTGATGAGGCTATCGAGAAGGAAGTTCAGCAGCTATCCGATAATTGGGCTAAAGGTATCTCAGACCAGAACCTAAGTAACCTTGATAGATTCAGAGGGCTAGATCAGCACTCCTTAGGTATTGATGACTTCATGGAGTCAAGGGTTCCTATGGATACCTCAGTAGTTATGGAGACTCCTTGGGGTGAGCCCTTCAGCTTTGATGCTACTATTCGAAGTGATAACCTTGATGAGATTCTCCCAAGGGTAATCAATAGGTTCTCAGGTGAGGCTGCTCTTCATAATAAATATGTAGACACTCAAGCCCTTCTTGATGATCGCGCTAAGTTTGCTCAGGCATTAGAGCATGGTGTTCAATATGATGTAATTACTCCAGCAGTCCGTAAACGAAACCTTGAGGCATGGGATGAGGCTCTTGCTGGTGTTCGCGGTGTAAGGTTGGATAAGGATACTAAAGGGACTCTTAACGCTCTAGCTACTTCTCTTAGAGGGATGGCTTATGCTGAGAATGGTTCTTTCTTTGGGGCTAACCAATTAGGAGAGCTTGGAGGGGCCTTAGCAGTCTCAGGCTTTAAAGCTGCTACCCACTTTGTACCACACTTAGCAAACACGTTGAGAGACCTAAGGAGCGGTAAGGGTGCTGCTGAGTTTGCTAAAGAAACTGAGTTCAGGGTCTTTGGTGAAACTATGGAAAAGAGGATATGGGGGCAGGACTATACATCAAGAGTGTGGTCTGAAGCAAGTACTCAAGGTAGTATGCTTAGGTATATGGACAAGATTCAGACAGGTATTAACTATGCAGGTAAAGTGACTACTACTGCTAACTTCTTACCTAAGCTCACAGATATGATGCTTAGAGGTATCCGTCAGGATGCTCTCTTAGACACCTTAAAGTGGGCTGATGGTAACAAGGTGGGTCTTCTCCGGAATCCCTTCAGCAAGTCAAAGTTAAAAGCTGCTGGTATAGAGGGAGACCTCATCCAGAAAGTACAGGATGATATTAATACCTATGTGGTTAAGGATGCTCAAGGAAACCTCAAAGAGTTCCTTATGGATGACTGGATAAAGCAATCTCCAGATACCTTCTGGCGGTGGAAGACCCTCATAGACAATCAGAGTCAACGAGCTATGACTCAAAGTACCTTAGGAAATAAGGCATTGGTCACAAGTCAGGGTTGGTTTGCTAAGTTATTCTTCCAGTTTAAAGACTTCAGCTTGAAGGTTATGAATTCGCAGACTGCCAGGATGATGACCCATAGGGAACTTGATGATTGTCTCTCTGCTCTACTATCCATGTCTACTAATGCTGCAGTATATGCTGGACTATCTTACGGGAAGGCTTGGGCTTACTTTAGGGATAATGAAGGTCAACGTAGAGAGTACCTTAAGAAAGCTTTAGACCCTAAAAGAATTGCTTTAGCAGGGTTCGTAAGAGGCTCTATAGGTACTAGTGGTTCCTTTGGTATGGATGCTTATGAGGCCATGACTGGTAGTCAATCTTTTAGGACAACCGTTAGCAGAAATCCTAAGCAGGAAAAGATTGCAGAACCCACTTTAAAGGATGCTATAGGAAGCACTATGGCTCAATTACCTCCGGTGAGAGCTGGGGCTGATATGGTCACAGGAGCTAAGAGTGCCTATGACTTAGCTTTCTCAAGGAATAAGTCTCAGCAGGATATCAAGAACCTCTTTAGAAATCTACCTCTACAAAATAGTTACCCTATGATTCGCCTCTCTGAGTATCTTGCAGAAACTTCAGGGCTCCCTAAGAAGGACAGGCCAGCAAGTAAAACTAATAGTAAAGGATGGTGGTAGTAATTGGCAACAGCTTCATATAAGACTATCAAGACACTCACAGCCACAGCAGGCCAGAGTGTCTTTAATTTTGCCTTAGATTATTTAAGGAAGCCTTTTATACAAATGAGTATTAATGGTGTATCAAAAACCTATAGTACTGACTATTCAATCTCAGGCCAGGAGTTAACATATCCTACAGGGTGTGCTACAGGGGATATTGTTGTTATTAAACGTACTACCTCTACAGATCGTATAGTAACTTGGAATGATGCTTCAGTACTGCGCGCTTCAGACCTTACAGTATTTGAGACACAACTCCTTCACATTCAGGAGGAGCTCTCAGATGCAGTCCAAACAGATGCAGCGGATGAGGCTCTTAAGGCTGCTACTAGTGCTGCTGAGGCGGCTGCCCTTCTCGCTTCTATGCAGGCCACTTTAGACGCTGCTACTTTAGCCGCTACCCTAGAAGCCACTAACCAAGCTGCTACTGCTACCACAAAAGCTCTTGAGGCTGCTACTAGTGCTCTTGAGGCTGCTGCTAACGCTGAGACTGCTGCCTCTGTAGTTAATACCAGTTTTCGCAATAAAATAATTAATGGTAACTTTGATATATGGCAAAGAGGCACTAGCCAAACAAATTCGGGTTATGGGAGTGCGGATAGATGGCATTGCACTAATACAGGAACCACTAAAAATGTTTCGATACAATCATTCCAATTTGGTCAAACAGAAGTTCCCAATAATCCTAAATATTTTATGAGACATGTAGTAACGAGTGTTACAGGGACAGGTAACTTTTGTATATTACAACAAAAAATTGAAGATGTTACTTTGTTATCAGGGAAAACAGTAACAGTGTCCTTCTACGCAAGAGCAGCTAGTGCTAAGAATATAGCTGTTGATTTTTACCAGAATTTTGGTACTAGTGGGAGTACAGGAGTTACGAATATTGGTATTACATCAATAGCCTTAACTACAACGTGGAAAAAGTATATTCTTACAATTACTTTGCCGTCTGTTTCAGGTATGACCATAGGTGCAAATAGTTATACTGACTTACGTTTCTGGTTTGACTGTGGGAGTGTATTCGATAGTAATATAAATGCTCTTATTGGGCAGCAGTCAGGAACATTTGATATCGCTCAAGTCCAACTAGAAGAGGGTAGTGTAGCAACTAATTTTGAACAGAGACCAATAGGAATTGAATGGTCTTTGTGCTATAGATATTATGAATATGGTAATGCAGTAATTGAATGTTATGGAGCAGCTTCCCAATCTCTATCAATGACACCTTATTTCAAAGTTATAAAGCGAGCTGTTCCCACTATTGTTGTTACTGATAACAGCTCTGTATATACCACAGGAGTTTTTTCTGCTTTAGAACTTGATACTAGAAGCTTCAGACTAAAAGGAACTAAAGACACAAACGCAGGGGCTTTTATCATAAGGGCTCTATGGTATGCAGATGCAGAATTATAAAGGAGGTGACAAATGGAAACTAACGAAGTACGTAACGAACTCCTCAAGACCTCTCCAGTAGTTGCTACAAATACTATAACCTACTTTGGAGCCCCCTTAAGTGACTGGATGTATGGGGTCTCTATTATTTATGTAATAATGCAAATTACTTGGTTGGGTGTTAAGATGTGGAATCACTTTCAACGGAGAAAGGAGGGAGGCTAATGGCGTTCCTCAAGAAAGCTATAAGAGACCTAACAGCCACTCTTTATGATGACCAGGAGTATAAGGTCATATCATTACCTAGAGTGGTTTTTGCTATTTCAGTGGGTTGTGTTATTGTTGCTTGGATTACAGATCAATTCTTAGGATTTAAATATAGTAACATGAGTCAACTCACTCAATGGTCGATGGCTAATGCTGCTGCTTATGCTGCTAAGAAATATTGTGAAAAATAAGAGGAGGTCCTAAAACATATGAGTAATGAAGAACTAGCTAATAAGATAGCTCAAGGTATCGTTGAGTCTGGTGTTGAGGGAGGTACTGATAATGTTTGCTGCTCAACTGCAGGAGACTATCCGTGTATGGGTGTGAGTTCCTGGGAGGGCATTGGTGGTAGAGGAGACAACCTACTCAGCTATCTGGATGGTGGTCAGAAGTTCATAGGAAGATCATACACAGATATTGTAGAGAGTGATGAGAAGGAAGAACTCGCCACTCTTTTAGATTCTCCTCAAGGACAGGCGGCACAGCGAATGATTCTCGCAGGGGATTGCTTAGAGAAATATGTACCAGCCCTTGAAGAGGTTCCTGAGCTAACTAATATTCAGTGTATTGTCTATGCTGGTATGTGGTGTCCTACAAGTCACTATGTAGTCAAGCGGTTCCTAACAAGGAGATCACAGATGCAGGATGACAATGGTAATCAGATGTATAACCTTAACAACCTAGAGACCCTCCGAGACCTCTTTAGGGAGCAGTATGCTATCGCTGCAGATATTCCTGAGAATTGTTATGAGGGCTACGCTAATCGCGCTGATGTTACCTATGAGTGGGTAGTCAATAACGTCTAAGGTTTATTTTTTTTTGTCTAAATTTAAGTTGGAGAAGTAGGTAGACAACTTGGTAAGAATCAAACAGGAACTACTTGACAAACTTGCAGAGATGGAAGTAGACGCTCTTCTGGAGGGTCTTGAGGATGAGGAACTAAAGCGTAACCCTGCGTTTCTTGAGAAGGTTCGCAAGTTCCTCTCTCAGAATAAACTGGATACTCAACCTGAGACTCCAGGTATTCCTAGGTTAATACGCAAGGTCGAAGAGATACCAGACTTTGACAAGATTCAGTAGAAAGGAGACTAAAGATGTCTAACCCAGTAATTGAGAATAACTTTATGTATCACACACTTAAGGAAGGACAGCTCAATAAGTATGAACAAATTAGAAGTATAGCTAAAAAGCTGACTTATGAGATTGATGATACCTGTCCTGCCTCACGAGAGAAAGCCTTAGCTATGACTAAACTTGAAGAAGCTGTAATGTGGGCGAATGCTTCAATAGCCCGAAACTAGCGGAGAATTGAGGTACTTAATTGTACCCTTGGAGTAATGAACAAATAGAAAGAGCCAAAGATGACTTCAGGGTGTTTCTGTGGGTAGTGTGGAGGGCTATAAGCCTTCCTAACCCTACAGAGATACAAATAGCAATGGCATATGATGTAGCTAACCCTCCCTCAGATCGTATGATTCTTGAAGGGTTTCGAGGAGTAGCTAAGTCCTTTATAACGTGTGCCTATTGTGTCTGGGAGCTTTGGCGTAACCCTATATTAAAAATTGAGGTAGTCTCTGCTAATAAAGAGAAGGCAGACCTCAATGCAGCCTTTATCAAAAAGATCATTAATATTATGCCTTTCCTGGAGTGCCTTAAGTTAACCGCTGACGATAGAGTAGCAGGGATGAGAGACACCAATAATCTCTTTGATGTCCATGGAGCAAAACCTGATATTAGTCCTTCAGTTAAGTCTGTAGGTATCACAGGACAGCTCACCGGGAGCCGTGCAGACATCCTAGTATCTGATGACGTGGAAGTACCGAGTAACTCTGCTACACAACTTCAGAGGGACCGCCTTGGGGAACTCGTTAAAGAGTATGATGCTATCCTAAAGCCTGGAGGCCGTATCATCTACTTAGGGACTCCTCAATGTGAGGCCAGTTTGTATGTAGAGCTTGGCAATCGTGGTTATGAAACTATCATCTACCCTGTAGAGTATCCTAGTAGTGCTGATGAGAGGGCCTTCTACGGGAGTCGCTTAGGTAAGCTTCTAGCAGACCGCTATGATGTTGAACCTGAGAAGTGGGCAGGCAAGCCTACAGACCCTGCACGTTTCAATGAGGAAGAGATCGAAAAGAGAAAGCTCTCCTATGGTCGGGCCGGGTTTGCTCTTCAGTTTATGCTTAACACTAACCTTAGTGATGCTGATAAATTTCCTCTTAAGGTGGCAGACCTCATTGTAGCTGCTCTTGATCGAGAAGAGACGAGTATTAAGTGGGCTTGGGCTAGTGGTCAACAGCAGAGGATTGCAGACATACCCTGTACTGCCCTTAAAGGTGACTTCTTCTACATGCCTTTTGAGAGGTCCAAGGAGTGCCTGAAGTATAAGGGTACTATGATGTTTATAGACCCAAGCGGAAGAGGTTCTGATGAGACAGCCTATGCTATTACACGCTTCTTAAATGGTTATATATTTTTGGTAGAAGTTGGAGGTTATCGAGACGGTTATTCTGATGAAACCCTTAAGGCACTAGCAAACAAGGCTAAGTTCTGGGGAGTCAATAGTGTACGTATTGAGCCTAACTTTGGTGATGGTATGTTTACTAAGCTAATAACTCCTGTATTCATTGAAATCCACCCTTGTGATGTCCAAGAGTCCAAGTCAGCTAAAGGCCAGAAGGAAGCCCGTATCATCGATATCTTAGAGCCTGTCCTCAGTAGACATAAATTAATTGTAGAACCCTCAGTCCTTCAGGCTGATTTTGAGGTCTATATGAAAGACTTCAAGTATTCCCTTATCTACCAGATGACACGCTTATGCAAAGATAAAGGAGCCCTAGCTCATGATGACCGGATAGAAGCAGTAGCTAATGCTGTATTGTTCTGGCTTGAGTCTATGGCTATGGATGCTGACATGGGTGCTGAAGAACTACTTGAGGAAGAACTGGAGAAGTGGCTAGACCCTGATAGAGGTGTCTTGTATATTGAAGAACCTATCAAGACCCTGAAGAAAGGTTCACTGGGAATGGACACTATATTAGCTAATATCCTTGATACATTCTGGAAGTAATCTAATTGGCACACATATATACAAAGTCCTAATTGGCACACATATTGACCTAAAGGAAAACTAAAGTACTACTCTTAAGGTATCCTTCAAGTACTCTTCAGGTGGATTCACTAGGAGGGGACTAGTGGTAGCCTTGAAGGTTTCTTGATGGGTTCTTCAGGTTCCCTTCAAGGCTCCTTAAGGCTACCACTACTGCTATCCTCCTACCACTACCTTCTTAAATAATAAATAGTAAAGGAAGTTACAGATAATGAATATATCTAAAAGTCTAATCATTAAGGTATCCCTAGGGCTAATCATTAGTATCCTCCTAGGCTCCTGGATATACCTTAGAGTCCTAAAGGAGAATGATTCTCCATTACCTCAGGAGACCTCAAAGACCCTTCAGGACACCTCACTGGTCCCTCAGGTATACCCACTAACCACAACTGTTACTGCTACCACTAAGACCACTCCTACAGACCCTGATGTGGTCCTAAAGCAGACCTACACGGCTGAGGTTAATGGTAAGACAGTTACAGTTCCTATTAAGGAGGTCCCTGGAGTGTCAAGTAAGAATGGTTCTCCACAAGGAGTCATTACACAACAAATAGATGTTACTCCAGTAATCCAGCAGGCTCTTAAGGCTTCCCAAAAGAATTGGGAGGTCTCAACTGGCTTAGGTGTCCATGAAGGTGACTTTTACATCCCTGTGGGTCTTCAAAGGAACCTTTCCCACAACCAAGCTATTGCTATTGAAATCCATTTAGACCCTCAAGATAAACTCAATGTAACTGGTGGGGAGGTTAAGAAAGTATGGAAGTTTTAGGCGTGATGTGTCTTACAATTATTAGTTAACGGGAGCCTGAGGTGGTCCTCTTGCTAATCTACCTTCTGTCTATCATGGTACACCTGGAGGATTGCCTCACAGCTCTATTGATTTTCCGGTGTCACCTTCTACCTGGAGACCTCTTCGGGCTGAGGGTATACATCAAGACAATAAAATATTTCCTTCCTAATTAATGGCCTCATATAGTTGTGAGGTCTTTCAGTTTGTCCCTAAGCATATATAAATAGCAAAGAGGTGGTTCAGTTATGCTGAAAGTCCCACAGGTAATAGCCCATTACAATGAAGATGGAAAGACGTACCAGGAGAGCCTTAAAGAGCTCCTTAAGCTCATCATCATCAAGGATATCAGCAAAGAAGTATCTGTAGCTGATTAACATTTGTTTACAACTGCCTACTACTAGACTACAATAAGATTAGCGGTAGGTGGTTGTCTTTCAAATTAATCAAAGAGAGCAGAAGGAGGATAAGCATGTTTGCTCTATTGAAAGATAACAACCAACAAAAATCTTCCATTGTATATAATGTAGGTCTTTACTTAAGATTATCACGTGAAGATGGGGACTCATCAGAGTCTACGAGTATAACTAATCAGAGGGACTTTCTCACAAGGTATGTATTAGAGCAAGGATGGAACCTTGTAGATGTCTTTATTGATGATGGCTTTTCTGGCACTAACTTTAATCGTCCGGACTTCCAAAGACTCCTTAAGGCTGTTGAGAGTCGGCAGATTAACCTTGTAATAACTAAAGACCTCTCCAGACTTGGGCGGGATTATATTGACACAGGTTATTATGTCGAAAAGTATTTCCCTAGCCAAAATATTAGGTATATTGCCTTAAATGATGGTGTAGACACATTTGACACTAACAACAGCAATAATGATATGAGCCCTTTTAAGTCCGTAATGAATGACTTCTACGCTAGGGATATCTCAAAGAAAGTCAGAACAACCATGAATATCAAGCGGAAGAATGGTCAGTTTATTGGTTCCTTTGCTCCTTATGGCTACCTCAAGTCCCCACTGGATAAGAACAAGCTTATAGTAGACCCTCAAGCTGCTCCAGTAGTAAAAAGGATATTTGAGATGTACCTAGATGGTGCTGGCTACAGACACATATCTCACACTCTAAACAGTGAAAAAGTGGCATGTCCGAGTGTCCATAAGGCAGCTCAGTATGATAAGTATAGAAATGCTAAGGCTACCTCAGGATTATGGACATCAGAGGCCATTAAAGTAATTCTCCTTAATCCTACTTATGCAGGTAACTTGGCACAACACAAATATACTATGGTTAGCTATAAGGTAAAGAAGCTTAAGGCAACTTCTAGGGACTCCTGGCTTATAGTGTATGGAACCCATGAGCCTATAGTCGACCCAAGTACCTTTGAGGTAGCTCAACAGATTATGACAGCAAAGGCTCCTATGCTTAAGGTAGGTACAAGGAAAGTCCATCTCCTGGGTGGTCTGTTGTATTGTAAAGACTGTGGAGCACGAATGACCTTTACTAAGACACAAAAGGGGATATGGTATTGTATCTGCTCCAGTAACAAAAACTTCAAAAGGTGCTCAAGACACTCATATATTGAGGCAGAACTTGAAGACTACATTGTAGATGACCTCAGGAGAATCGCTAAGGCTGCTGTGGTAGATCGGAGTGAACTTATCCAGATAGCCCAAGAGGAAACTGGAGAAAAGGTCAAGACAACAGCGACTAGGATATCCAAGGAAATCTCCACAATAGAGAAGCGGCTGGATGAGATAAAGAGGATAATCAAGGCACTCTATGAGGATAAATTAAAAGGGATTCTCACAGAGCAGGACTTCATAGACCTCTCAAGGGAGTATAGTAGCGAAAGGGAGTCCTTGTCTTCTAGGTTGTCTAAACTCTCAGGAAGCCCCCAGATAGAACAGGATGCTTCAAATGAAGACTTCATGCACTATGTATTAGACCTCCTTGAAGTTAATAAGTTAACGCGAGTACTAATAAGTAAGTTGATAAGCCGTGTAGAAATAACCGAGGATAAAACCATAGAAATCTATTATAATTTTAAGAACCCTCTTTGATATTCCTTGTAGTCTCCCATCAGGTGTAGGGTGGGCTAGGCCCTGTGGCAGACTACAGAAAGATGACCTCCTGCCGCTAATAAACTTGACAGCAGTAATAGGACATGCTAAGGTAGACCTAAGTGAATTTACCTCAAAAATTTCTGAGGGGTCTAGTTCAATCTTCTAAAATGAGAAGTTCCCCCCGTAGGGTTCTCCTCTATATAGTTGAGAGTCCTTCTCATTCTCTGTGATTCTCACTTTCAATTAGCCTTGAAATATACCAATGATTACCAAAAGAATAGGCCGAGATAACATAAACGATATTATCGGACATAGTATGGGAATAACTGTAAGATGGACATGAGGTTATCAATAGGTAGCTTGAGGTCTGTCTTATCGCGGTACTAGGAAACTAAAGTAGTGTTAGGGTTTCTATATTTGTCATCATCTGTTTTGATTCATGACCAGGTACTAATATCAGATACTAAGACCAGCCCTTAAGTTCTCCTCCTCCAGGTAATACTCCAAGTATATCTAATGTAGTAGCAACAGCAGCAGGGAGCGTAGAGGATTACTAGTAGAACCCTAAAGGAGAATGATTATCTATAAGGAGGCTCTAGGAGTGTATAAAAGGCTAATACTATTGATAGTACTTGCGGTGTCCTTAGGTATTTCTCCAGGGCAAGCTGAGGGTGATTCCTATAATCGCCTTGAGAAGCTTACAGAGGATTCTAAGGTGATTATTTACTTAGAAAATGACACACTATCTTCTAATCTTAGTGAGAGTAGTGACCACATACCTAGTGTCTATAAGGCAGGTGCTTGGTTGTGTTTTACACCTAAAGATAATTCTACAGAAGAACTCCGGGTTTACTACAGGTGGGAAATTACACCATCAACAGAACAAGCCAAGGCTAAAAGGATTGCCTCTCTCCGCTATAAAGATGGGGTGTTTATATCAGGAAGTGGGGAGCAGGACTGGCAGGAGATACTTAAAGGCACTAATGGATATGACCTTGCTAATCGAGTATTCTCTATAAGTGTCTTAGAATGGGATTTATATAACTACATGCTGACAGGTAAATCTAAACTGAACGTAGTAAAATAATATAAACAAATAAAGGCCACCTTGAGGAACCCTATTAGAAGGTCTCAAGGTGGCCTTTATTTATATTTCTAGCGATCATCCTTGGGAGTAGACCGCTGGAGGAGACTGTCACCGTGTAGCCGTTTCTTATCAATTAGTCGCCTCATAGCTAAATATTGGGTGTCTGCTTGAATTTCCTCAATGTCACCTTGAAGCTGTCCTAAGACGCTGTGAGTAAACTTAATGTCCGTTCTTAGCTCCGTGAAATTCTGTTGAGTACTTTGCTTAAAGTCCAGGAAATTTGCCTTGATATATTTGACTTCAGCTTTTATATCTTTAATTTCCTTAAGGATAGTCTGGAGTAATTCTATTTCACTACTAGCCATATCCATCACACTCCTCTATAATATTATACCTTATGTTGAGTCTTGAGGCCACTGATAGATTAATTTCTATTGGTGGTCTTTTTTGTGTGTTTAGTTAGGCTTTCATTCAGATTTCTTAAGCCATTTAATTTCATAACCAATATTAGATAATACCTTTTCTAGCTCTAAGTACCTAATAGTGCCAGTGTTTAGCTTCTTATTAAGGTTTTGCTGATTAAATCCACTTTCCTTATATACTTGAGTTTCTGATTTTCCTTCAATCAGTAATAACTTGCGCAGCTCAAGGGTTAATTGTTCAGGTGTCACCTAGATTCGCCTCCTATATCTTAATGGATTAATCATATCAAATAAAATTGCAGTTGTCTACAGTTAAAAGTTGTTGACAACAGTGTTTGACAGTGATAATATGTAATTAACAGCTAATCACTGTAGGTAACAGCTAAAATCTAACCCACTAAAGATGATTTTATTCCCTGAATTTCCAGCTCTCATGTTAACAGAGAAATTTGATGGTCAAGGTAAGTCATACTTTGGGTTTATTTAAAAGGAGGTCTTGAAGGATGACCAAGAGACTACAAAAGGAAAACCTAAGCTGCTACGACAGCAAGTGTCAGGAATGCCTCAAGGACTTCGCAAGCAGGGAAGATTATAACGAATATTGCAGGAACTGCACAGGGACAGATGAGGAGGACAAGCAAGCATGAAAAAGTCTAATCTTTATGGTAAGAAGGTAGCTAATTTTAGAGGATGGTCTATCTACAAACAGGGCTGTGAAGAGACTGCAGTAACTTATGATCTCTATCTACCAGAACAATCACCACATTATATGGATTATCCGGAATGGTCCACAGATAGTCTGGAAGAGGCAAAAGAGTTTATTAGAGATTATAACAAGGAGGTCAAATAAAATGACTATTAAAATTGCATTGACAAACCTAGGGAAATACAACGAGGGCAACCTCATCTACAAATGGGTAGAGCTTCCGGCTACTGAGGAGGAACTCAAGGCTGCAATGGATGCTATAGGGATTAATGAAGAGTATGAGGAGTTCTTTATCACTGATTCTGAGACTGATATAGAAGGGCTTAAGATTGGCGAATATGAGAACCTGGACAATCTTAATGAATTAGCTGAAGAGCTTGAGAACCTCACAGATGACGAACTAGAAATAGTGTCTGCAATCCTGGAAGTACCTCTTCATATGACCTAGAGGGGGGCTCTAGAGCTCCTCAGGGAGGGTGACTACAGCTATTATTCAGACATCACTGATGAAACTGAACTAGGTGAATATGTAGTTGAGGAAGGTCTCTTTGGTGAAGTTCCTGAGAATCTCCGTAACTATCTAGATTATGAAGCCATAGGGAGTGATTGGAGAATAAACGCTGGAGGGTCCTTCACTTCTAAAGGTTACATAGAGTTTCACTGATATGTCGAAACCTCTAGATTCTTTTGCAGGGTCTGGAGGTCTACCGAGGGATAGCCGCCCGGTACTGATGAGACAGGCTAAAGATAAAGGAGAGATGATAACATGTATGATTTTGACACTAGGCATAAGGTAGCTAGTGGTACTGCCAATCCAACCCATTTCTGGTCAGGTAACTGTCAGGAAATCCGTGAGGAACTCCTCCGACAAGCTGTAAAGTCCTGTGATATGTATGCTACCGATATTCTTATCCTTTTAGAACGTAGTAGCGGAACTATGGAGGCTTTCCTAAAGGTTGATGGTCATGCCCATATTGAGATTTACTTTATGAGAAGTGGTTGCGCATGGGCTTTGAAAACTCATGAAGGTCTAATAGGTAATGTTGGCAGCTTACCTTTTCAATATCGTGCAGCTATGGTGTTAACTAAAGAGCCTCATCCTGAGTTTTCTGATGAGTATAACTTTGCACTCTACAGCCTTTCAGGTACTGTGTGAGTCGAAACCTAAGGAGCCCTTCAAGGCTCCTGATGGTCTTCCGGAGATAGCCTCCCGGAACCGATGAGACAGGCTAACTAGTCGAGCAAGCTTAGGTCAACCTAAATTTGAGCTGACTTGAGCTAACTTGAAGGTCAACCTATGCTAAGTCAGCTTTTGGCCTCTTTGGTTTTTCCTGCTAGACTACAAACAGATGTTCCCTTACAACTAAATAGGGACAGGCCAATGTGTAGATTAAATCAAAAGGGAGATGCATGCACAATATGAAGAAACCACAGTTAGACGCTTATGAACTATCGGGGAAACTTGCTTCAGCTTTAGATAACCGAAATTGGCGAGAGGTTGAAGAGTGTTTTCGTATTCTGATAAGTCATAAGAAGCAACTACAAACGTACAATAGCAAACGCAAATAATTGGGTAATCTCCAACAATTTCAAACTGTGTTAAGAGAAGGGTTTAGTGGTCTGCAGCTACTGAGTCCTACTTTTTTTTGTCCAATAAACGAAAAGGGAGAGGATACTAATGGAAAAATATATCAGATTATACGGAAAAGAACTCTTTGACGAGGAACTCAAACTGGAAGACTATTATAGGGAACTAGCCCAAGACTCCTTACAGACCACTATTGATAAAGCTGTAGCAAATTCTCAAGTTGAGTCCACACAAGTAGGTAAAAAGTTAGTAAGCTATGGTCTGGAGGATGCAAGGAAGGCAGTAGAAATCTGGTATGAAGACCTTAAGAAGCCTAAAAGAGGCGTAAAGCCAACCTATAGTATAATCATTTTGGACATGCTGAAGATATTCCAGAAGAGTTGTAAGAGTCTTGATGACCCACAAGAGGAAGCCCTGCAGAAGGCTGAGAGAGAATCTGAATTAATTGACCTCATAACCTATATAACCTTAGCTACTATAATAAACACCATAGGGAGACCTGATGGAATACCCTGCAATAATGTTGCTCATATAGTAGCAAAGGAGCTGCAGGAGGAATTGAAGGTAGAAGCCTTTATCAATACATTACCTAAGCATACCCTAAAGGGGCTCCTTGAAGGTATTAAGACTAGAGGAGACAAGCACTACAAGACCTATTATGCACGTCAAGCAATGGTGAAGCAAGGCTTTGAGTGGTCTAAATGGAACAAGAAAGACATGCTGATACTGGCTAGGCAGCTAATACAACTAGTTGTTGAGGGCTCAGGGTATTTTGAAATAGTTCTCCCACATACAGAGAAGGGAGATGGACAGGACATCATACAGCCAACTGACTGGCTCCTTAAGGCATGGACCTCAAACACTGACAAGCTCCTCAATAGGGTCTTTCACAACTGCCCTATGGTTATACCTCCACTTCCCTGGACTTCCTTAAAGAATGGAGGTTACTATGGAGCCCTCCACGGTAGACATACATTGTTGAGGTCAGAGTCCCTCCGAGGTAGTGACCAGTCAGTATTTACCAAAGAGTATCTTGAGCGTATGGAAGAGGCTGACATCTCAGAGGTAAAGGAAGCTATAAACATTATTCAACAGACTCCCTGGAGGATTAATAAGGAAGTGTTTAGGGTACTAGAAGCAATCCTTGAGGCTGGTGGGGATATCGCAGAGGTTCCAAGCCTGAGGGAGCTCCCACAGACACCAAACCTCCCAGAAGGATACACAGAGGAGGAGCTCAAGAGACATAAAAAGAGGAAATGGGAGACATACAAAAAGGAGGTCACACGCAGATCAGTGGCCTCAAGGTGCTTAAGTCATTTCAAGTTAGCTCAAAATTATCTGAAATATGAAAGAATTTATTTCCCTTACAATATGGATTTCAGAGGTAGAGTCTATCCTATATCTAGCTTCAGCCCTCAAAGTGATGATGTAAACAAGGGGCTCCTGGAGTTTGCTGATGCTCCCCCCTGCAATACTATGGATGACATTAAAATGTTAATGATACATGGTGCAAATGTGGCAGGAGTGGACAAGGTTTCCTTTAAAGAGAGGCAGCAATGGGTCTTAGATCACGAAGAGCAAATCCTCAGGAGTGCTGCAGACCCTCTAGGTTACCGTTGGTGGGCTGAGCAGGATGATTCTAGCTTCCAGCTTCTAGCCTTCTGCTTTGAGTGGTCAAGATGGAAAGACTACTATGCGACCTATAAGACAGCTAAAGGCTTTGCCTGCAATATTCCTGTGGCGTTTGATGGAACCTGTTCGGGCCTTCAGCATTATTCAGCACTTCTCAGAGACTCCATAGGTGGTACTGCTGTTAATTTAGTACCTGGAGAGGCTCCAAATGACATCTATGGTGTAGTGGCAAAAGGTGTCATTAAGCTGCTAGAGAAAGACCTGGAGAAGGGTACAGGGGACGAACAGACACAATATGAGGATAGGAGTATAATGAAGTTTGGAACGCGCTCACTCGCTCAACAATGGTTAACCTATGGGGTAACGCGCAAGGTTACTAAAAGAAGTGTTATGACCCTCCCCTACGGCTCTAAAGAGTTTGGCTTTAAACAACAACTATTAGAAGATGTCATAAAACCAGCCCAAAAGGAAGGCAGAGGCGACATGTTTATTTCTCCTACGCAGTCTGCTCAGTATATGGCAAAGAAGATTTGGCAGGTAGTTCAGAAGGTAGTAGTTAAGGCCATGGAGGGCATGAAGTACCTGCAAGAGGTCTCCCGCAAGGTCTGCGGAGAAGGTAGAATAATTACTTGGGTCACACCTATGGGACTCCCTATACAGCAGGCATATATGGTATATAGTGCTGAAAAAATTCAACCTCGGCTGTCTAATGGTTGCCGTAAATGGATATACACTCAGACACCTACAGGTAATATAGATAAGCATGCTCAAGTTAATGGTATTGCTCCTAACTTTATTCATAGCCTTGATGCTTCACATTTGCAGTTAACAGTACTCAATAGCCGTAAAGGAGGAATAAAGCATTTTGCATTAATACATGATAGTTTCGGATGCCCTGCAAGTCAAGCAGCTACCCTTTTTAAGACAGTTAGAGAGTCTTTTATTCAGCTATACACGCAGTATAATCCCTTAGAGACCTTTACACAGAACTTAGCTATGTACTTAGAATACCCTGAAGACCTCCCTGATATACCCAAAAAGGGAAATTTAGACTTGAATATCCTTAGAGAATCCCTTTATATGTTTGCTTAAATTTAATTGGCACACATATTGAATAGAAATTAACAAGGAACACCTTAAGATATTGCTTTGATATCCTTAAGGTGTTCCTGTCTATTTCTAATTGGCACACATATTGAACTAAAGAAGGTGATTATCAAACAACCTTAATTGATACTAAGAATCACTATCAATAACTAAAGGAGATGAATGAATGTCAACAACTAACAAAAAAGCAGACAAGAGCCTTAAAGAGGAGTTGCTTAAGGAGCCCTCTTTAATCAAAGTTGAACCCTCCGAAAAAGCTGAGGAAAACGAAAAGGCTCCAGAGGTTGCAGAGACTCCTGAAGCACCTGCAGGAAAGAAGACTCAAGTTATTCCTATTAATATGCCCTCAAATCTGCTGATGGGGTCTAGCCGATTAGCTCATAAGGCTTATAAGGTAGAGACCAAAGTGATTGTAGATATCCCTGAGGGCTCTGTGGGTCTGATACTCTTGAGTCCTAAGCTGGCAGAACTGACAAGGGTACGTTTAGTTAATCCTACAGTTCTTATCCCTGAGGACTCTGATGAGCCCCTTGTGCTAATCTTTGAGAACCTTGGGATTGACCCTTATATGCTCAAAGAGGGTACAGAGGTAGCAAGATGCGTTATCCTCTAGTCATTAACCTATTTGGTGGTGCTGGTTGTGGTAAGAGTACTACAAGGGCTGGCTTATTCTACCTAATGAAGACTGCAGGTATTTCCTGCGAGGAAGCTCCGGAATGGATAAAAGGAGAGGTTTACTCAAAGAATCCTTATCCTACCCAAGATCAGCTTTGGGTCTTCGCTAATCAATTCAAGACTCTCAACCAGATTGGAAAGCAGCAGAAGGTAATTGTTACTGATAGTCCTCTGCTACTATCCGTTATTTATAATCCCCGTCCATGGTCTGATAGGGAGCTTAACCATTTAATACTGGCGCGTTTTAAAAAGTTCAGGAACCTTAACATATTTATCAAAAGGGTTAAGCCTTACAACCCTGTAGGTCGCTACCAGAATGAAGAGGAAGCTAAAGAGAAAGATGAGGATATTCTTAAGCTCTTAGACCTTTATGAAATACCTTATGATATCGTACCAGGAGATGAAAAGGCTCCTGGTATTATTTTGTCTAAAATCAAAGCAATCTTAGAAAAGGAGACTAATAACATTGGCTAAACAGAAATTCAAACAAATCACAACTCCTGCAGGTATTATCTTATGGGCTCACACCAAGAAAGAGGAAGAGTGGAAAGGAGTGCCTACAGGGAAATTCTCATGTCAAATCAAGTTTCGGACACCTGAGGAAACTGCAGCATTCCAAAGTATGCTTGAGCAGGAATTTGAGCATTTACGAAAGGAGATGCCTGAGTACTTCAAAGACCTTAAACCTAAAAGAGGGTCTTTACCTACCTTTGGTGAGAAGGAAGACCAAAATGGAGACATTAGCTTTAAGGCTACCACTAAGTCAACCTATAAAAGTAACAAGACAGGTGAGGTCTTTAATAAAGTAGTTCCTGTGTTTGATGTTAAAGGAAAGCCTTTAGATGCTGTTATTGGTAATGGCTCTATTGGTAAATTAGCAATCTCGCTGGCTCCTAAATTTAAAGACAACTCCTGTTATGGTATCAACTTATGGCTGGATGCTATTCAAGTTATGGACCTTCAGGAATATTCTGCAGGAGGCGCTCAAGAAGCTAATGCTTTTGGCTTTGGTCAAGAGGAGGGTTCTTGTGTTGCTGAGGATATGCAGGAGGCTGAGGTTAATCCCTTTACAAATGAAGAGGAGCAGCCTGTAGAAGCTGAAGCTGCGGGTGTAAAAGATTTTTAGGGTGAATTGAGCTTGATATTTATTGAAGAGGGCATTTAATCGTAAGGGTGGGTGGCATACTGTTGTTGCTGATGACTTCAGGTCTGGACTTGAGGTCAAGATTGCAAAACAGTTGGAGGATGCTGGAATACCTTATAGGTATGAGAAGGACACCATAAGATATATTATTCCAGCTACCAAGCATATCTATAACCCTGATTTTGTATTGCCTAATGGAATCATTGTAGAAGGTAAGGGTATCTTTGATGTTGATGATCGCAAGAAGCATTTATACATTAAAGAGCAGTATCCTCACCTAGATATCCGGTTTGTTTTTAGTAACCCACAGACCAAGATCAACAAGGGTTCTAAGACAACCTATGCTATGTGGTGTCAGAAGCATGACTTTAAGTTTGCTGCTAAGTTAATTCCTGTGGAGTGGCTTAAAGAGGCAGCTAAAGACACTGAAGGGCTTAAACCAAAGGAGACCAAGAAGGAAAGAAAGCGTGAAGTTTAGACTTAGAGAGGGTACAGAGACCCTCATTATCAAACGAGTAGATACAGGAGGTAAATCTGTCAGAGAATTAGAGCGTGAAGAATACCTCAAAGGTAAATTTGGGGTGGACTTTCATTATCTAGTTTCTAGTGATGGCTATGTGGAGCCTGGAAGGGAATCTGCTGTAGTGGCGGGATATCCTCTAGACCCCACAAGGAAAGCTATTGTGGTGATTGTTGAAGCAGAATCAAAGATGAGACTAACAGATGCTCAAGAGGTTGCCTTAGAATCACTTATAGACAGTCTTCTGGCTACTTATCCAACCCTCGAAATTGAGAGGAGGTAGCAGATGGATAGTCAAGAGGAATCTGAGGTAGTTGAGTATCATTTAGCCTGCCCTGATTGTGGGTCTAGTGATGCCCTCTGCCTCTACTCTGACTCTCACACCTACTGCTTCGCTTGTCATGTACGAACTAGAGGAGAGCAGCAAAGTGAGAGAGGACATAGCAAGATGTCTACACGTAGCAAGAAAATACCGCCTATTATTGCTAATGAAGACCTGCTGCTTCAACCGCTTCGAAAACGTGGAATAACCCAAGATACCTGTGCAAAGTACGGCTATTACCTATCTAAAGTGAATAATGAGTCTGTTCATGTGGCCTGTTACTTCCTGGACGGAACTGTCATAGGTCAAAAGATTCGATGGGAAAACAAAGACTTCAGGATATTTGGAGATTTACCTGATATATTCTTTGGTCAATCCTTATTTGCTGGTGGTGGTAAAAAGTTAATAGTTACCGAAGGAGAGATAGACTGCTTGACAGTATCTCAAGTATTTGGTAACAAGTATCCAGTAGTTTCAATACCCAAAGGAGCAGGGTCAGCTAAGAAGACCTTCAAGGCTCAGTTAGAGTGGCTAGAGCTTTTTGAAGAAGTTGTAGTCATATTTGACATGGATGATGCGGGGCGAGATGCCCAAAAAAGCATAAGAGGTATTGTGAGTCCAGGGAAACTAAAGTTTGTTGAGCTACCCTTAAAAGACCCTAATGAAATGCTGCTCAAGGGACGTACAGAGGAACTTATCAGAGCTATTTGGAATGCTGAGGTTTATAGACCAGAAGGAATCATCAATGGTAAAAACCTATTTGAAAAGATCGAAGGGCTCAAGGATAAGACTAAAGGACTTCCTCTCCCTTGGGATATACAACTAAATGAGATGATTGCCGGCCTAAGGACTGGAGAGATAACACTCTTCACGGCTGGCTCCGGTATTGGTAAATCAACCACTGTTAGAGCAATCGCACATACCTTAGGTACTGTAGAGAATGCCAAAGTAGGTATGTTATTTCTTGAGGAACCCCCTGAGCAGACAGGTCAGAAGATCATGTCTATAGAGGCTGGAGTTCCTTTGCATTTAAACCCTGAGGGCATATCAAAGGAAGAACGCAAGAAGGTCTTCGAGAGAACCTTAGGGACTGGCAACTTCGTCTTTTATGACCACTTTGGGTCTGTCGAGGGAAACACTCTTATCAATCAAATGCGATACATGGCAATATCAGAAGGCTGTAAGTTTCTAGTGCTGGACCACATCTCAATTGCTATTAGTGGCCTTGAGGGTGAGAATGAGCGCAGAATCATTGATAACCTTATGACCAAACTTGCTGTATTAACGCAGGAGACCGGGGTAGGCATACTTGTAGTAAGCCACCTGCGAAAAACTGATGGTAAAGGTAAGAGTCATGAGGAAGGTGGTAAGATCAGCCTTGATGACCTTAGAGGGTCTGGTGCTCTTAAACAATTATCTTTTACTGTTATTGCTTTAGAACGTAACCAACAAGACCCTGATGAAAGGGCGCGAAATGTAATTCATGTACGAGTGCTGAAGTGTAGACACACAGGTCAGACAGGTACTGCAGGCTACCTTTGGTATAACCGTGAAAAGGATAGGCTGGAGGCCATCCATGACCTGGAGGCATTCTTAGGCATGGAGACACAAGAAGAATCAAATGGAGAAACTGGTAGTAAAGATTATGGGTTTTAAAAGAATTGCAGTAGTTGGTGAGATTGCCTCAGGTAAGGATACTGTAGCTACCTACTTTAAGGAGCACCAGAGGATAACCTTTGGAGACCCCATCAAGGAGATAGTTAAGGCTGTTCGTACAGGTGGCCTATCGTATGCTACAGGGTTTGCTATGAGCATGTTCAAAATGGAAGACCTTGCGTACCACCAATTACTTGGAGACATCCTTTTTGAGGTCTGGAGTATCCCTAAGAAGGACTCTAAAGACCGTGAGGCTGTTCAGTATCTAGGGACTACCATGAGAAAAATCTATCCGGATGTCTGGATAGACTTAGCTTTAGAAAAGGTAGTCGCTCTTGGTGCTGCTGCACTTATTATTACCGACTGTCGCAAGTTCAATGAGCTTAAGGCTCTCCGTGAAATAGGCTTCACAATGATTTATGTGGATGCCTCTACAGAATCTAGAAAACGGAGAGCACAATTAAGGGATGGATTGTCAGAAGAGGACTTCCTGGAGGCTTCTGAAAGGGAAGCTGAAAGAGGTATTCGAGAGTTAAGACCTCTATGTAAATATGTGGTCAATAACTCTGCAGATTCTTTAGATGACCTCTATCGACAACTCACCATAATAGAAGGGAGAAATCGCTAAATGTTAATTATTAGTGTGAAGAACCTCAAGAGACTTGAGGATATCAAAGTGGAAATCCAGAGGGCTGCTGAAAGAGTAAGTAATAGCCTTCATACTGGATATGTTTCCCTTTTGACGGCTCAGAAGAGAGCCCGTTATAATCGCGCTCGTTTTTATATCCTTCAGCGGACCAAGATTTACAATGAGTTCGCTTATATCTCCAATAAAATAAAGGCAGAGCTTGATAAGGCTCAGGTCAAATGGCAAGCTGAAGATGACAAACTCAAGGCTAAAGCTGATAAGCTCATGGAGGAAGCTAACAAAGGTCTGTAAGTTTGAAGAACTTCGATATTGAGTCTGATGGTCTCCTTGATACAATCTCTACAATTCACTGTATGGCTGTAGGAGATGTAGATTCTGAGGAGATTGAAGGGTACAGACCAGAGGATGTCTATAAAGGTGTTGCTGTACTCCTTGTGGCTCTTGAGAATAATGAGCCTATCTCAGGACACAACATCATCAACTATGATATACCTGCTATCCATAAGGTCTGTCCTGAGTTTGACGTTCCAAGACCTAAAAGACACCTAATTTATGACTCACTAGTAATGTCAAGACTACTCTTTTCGAATGTAGGGGATATGTCTTATAGCCTTGTACGCTCAGGTGTCCTTCCAGCAAAACTCCAGTTAAGTCAATCATTAAAGGCTTGGGGATATCGGCTAGGTGAACTCAAAGGGGACTTCACAACCACTGATGAGGGAGACAAGTGGGCTATCTACAATGATGAGATGCTTGAGTATTGCAAGCAGGACGTAAAGGTTGCTATTAAGCTACTCCAGATGCTCCTCAAGAAAGGTTATTCTCCCGAAGCTATCCAGCTAGAGCATGAAGTAGCTTGGTTAATGGCACAGCAGGAGCGTAATGGTTTCCCTTTCAATCGTGAAAAGGCAGAGGAGCTAGAGGTGGTGTTAAGGGCTAGAGCAGCAGACCTCCAAGCTAAACTTATTCAGGAGGTTCCACCTATACCAGATAAGGTCTTTGTACCTAAGAGAGATAACAAAACCTTAGGATATCAGAAGGGTGTACCTATTCAACGCTACAAGGAATTTAATCCTAACTCAAGACAACAAGTAGAGTGGATAGTAACTAAGTACTTTGACTACCACCCTGATATCCTTGAGGTCTATAATGTTCCAAAAGATACCCTTCGGAATACTCCGGAGGATGAGCTCTTAGAGAAGGCTATGAAAGGTGACTATCCCTTATCGATTAGTGATGAGACCTTCACCTTCATTAAGGAGGATGCTGAGAATTGTCCTGAGGGTCTCCAAAAGCTGGCTGCTATCTTTGAGGAATACTTGATGCTGTCTAAACGTTTAGGCCAGATCGCTGATGGAAAGCAGGCGTGGCTCAAGTGCTATAACGAGAAGACAGGCTGCATTCATGGCTCAGTTAATCCGAATGGAGCGGTAACTGGGAGGGCTACTCATGCTGCTCCTAATGTTGCTCAGGTTCCTGCTGGACATGCACCGTATGGTAAGGAATGTAGAGAGCTCTTTATGGCTCCTGAAGGGTGGCTGCAGGTTGGTGTAGATGCCTGCGGGTTAGAGCTGAGGTGTCTTGCTCACTTTATGTTTCCCTTCGATAATGGAGCCTATGCTGAGGCTGTAGTCCATGGTGATGTTCATACGCTTAATCAGGAAGCTGCTGGTCTAGCCTTAAGGGATGATGCCAAGACCTTCATTTATGCCTTTTTGTATGGTGCGGGTGATGCAAAGATTGGTAAGATTGTTAAGGGTTCTAAGGCAGATGGTACAAGACTCAAAAAGAAGTTTCTAGCTGCTACCCCTGCCATCAGTAATCTCAAGCAAGCCATTCAGGATTCTCTAGTAGCTGAGATGTTTCATGGTAGGGTCCGTAAATGGAAACGCAAGTACCTAATAGGTCTTGATGGGAGACACCTCCATGTTAGGTCTCTTCATTCAGCTCTTAACACTTTACTTCAATCAGCGGGAGCTTTGATTTGTAAGAAGTGGATAGTGCTAACTGAACAGACGCTAGTAGAAAAAGGCTATAAGCATGGTTGGGATGGTGACTTTGCATTTATGGCCTGGGTCCATGATGAGTTTCAGGCCGCTTGTAGGACACCTGAGATAGCTGAGGATGTCTGCAAGGTGGCTCAAGAGGCCATGCGGAAAACGCAAGAATACTTTAAGTTTAGAGTCCAGTTAGACACTGAAGGTAAAATTGGTAAAAACTGGGCTGAATGCCATTAAGGATTAAATAAGGAGTGATAATTTTGGTTATTGGAGAAGGAGACTTCTGGATACCTAATGAGGGCTGTAGACATTCTGCAGCCTATATTTATAAGGAAATCTTTGAGGAACATCTTTATGAGAATGATATGGTAGAGGTAGAGCCTGGAGATGTGGTCTTAGATGTGGGAGCTAATGTAGGTATGTTCACTACCTTTGCTCTGAATAGAGGAGCCTCCTCAGTTATCTCTATGGAGCCTGATACTGACTGCTTTGATTGCCTTAAAATGAATACGATGCACAATAAGAGTCTTTCTGTTCTCCAGGCCGCTTGGGCCTTTTCTTGTTATAAGGACTTTGTTTCTTATGATGAGCGCAAGGGCAGTAGTCATATTAATGGAGCCTACACTACTGAAGCTGATGCACCACATAAATACATTCTTGGTATCCGCTGCATTGCTATAGATGCCCTCCTTAAAAGTGTTTCTGTAGACTTCATAAAGATGGATATTGAAGGGTCCGAGAAACAAGCTATTTTAGGTGCTGTTGAAACTATAGCTAGGTGTAAGCCTAAATTAGCTATTGCTGCTTACCATCATGAGGATGACCTCAAGGACATCCCTAAGCTGCTTAACCTTATCACTCCTTATGAATGCTTCGTTAAGGAATCCCCAATGGGATACAACGAGAAAATCCTATTGTGTAGACCTATTAAGCCATGAGAGAAAATCCTTGTGTAACCTGTAGGCTCCGTAAAGAGGGTTGTCCGGTGATTCACTGTAGGCTCCATAAATGTGAGTTTATTCAGGCATGCTTATTGTGTAATTGTAGGAGCCTTAAGGAGTTCTTAAGCTAATTGTGACACATATTGACCAGAACTAACAAAATTTAAGAGGAGGAAGGATTATGTTTGCTACAACTTGGAAGGACCTTATGCCTAGAAAGAAAAGCTTAGAGGAAGTCTTTGATACTTTTAAGGTTGATGTTTTGAAAGTCTTAAAGGAGACTCAAGAGGCTCAAGAAGGGCAAGCAATATGCCCTACACAGTTAGCTGTTAGACCTATGGGATTTGATGAGGTTCTTGTGAAGTCTAAAGCAGCCCTTACTTTTAATGAAAGTAGGCAAATATTGAGGAACCCTCCAGTTATTCGTAAGTATACTCGTAGAGGTTGGACTGCTAAAGGAATGTGGATTAGACTCATCGAGGGCTTAAGAAATGAGAAACCACATTTCATCATGAAGACTTCCTCCGGAGATTTTGCTGTATGGTTCCCTTCAGTATGTGACCTCTTAGCTGAGGATTGGGAAGAGGTTAAACAACCAGGAGCTCTAAAGGTAAAGAAACCCTGTACTATCTTCATTAAAGAATGTGACCTGCGACACCTTGGGGGCTTAGAGGATACTACTTTATATGGACAGTTGCACAAGGCTGGTTTTATATCCGTTAAAGCTGTACGTACACTAGGCACTCAATATGGTTATGAGTATAAACTTAAGGATACTCCTGAGAACCTCATAGTACCTTTTAAGGTGGTGAATGCTGATGAGTGCTCATAGTTTCCCAAGCGGTACGAGTGGCCTATAATTGGCCTAATGCTCATATGGAGTCTAATTAGTGACTTGGTTAAGAAGGGATGGGGAAGACTATGAGACATCCAGACCTTAGGGCTCTCACAGGTAGACCCAAAAACAAATTCATTCAGTTAGCTTTAGACACCAAAAATCTCAAGGAATCCCAAAAGGAAGACATCAAGTTTCCGCTATGGGGCTCTGTAAAAGTTGATGGTGTCTTTTGTATTGCCTGGAAGCACTCTGAAGGGGTCTCTATTTACTCAAGGACAGGTGAGGTTTATACGTCTATGAGGCACCTGGAGGATATACTCAGCATGGTTATATGCTTAGATGATTTGATTATCTTTGAAGCTTTTGCTAATGGTGTCCCTCAACCTACTATTAGTGGGTGGGCTAGGGATACCAAGCAACAGCACACGGAGCTTAGAGCTTATTGTCATGACCTCATAAGACTGGAGGACTTCCTAGGGCAATCTATCTCACTCCCTTATCGTGTAAGGAGACAAGTACTTGAAAATCAATTATTACTTTGGTTGGTAGACCCTAGGAAATATCCTGAGATACGCATGGCTGAACATGAGGTCATGTATAACTGGGAGAAGGTCTATATAGGAGCTGAGAAGGTGTGGTCTTTAGGTGGTGAGGGCTTAGTCCTTAGAGACCCTTCAGCTCCCTATGAACCCGGTAAAAGAAATAAGAGTATCCTCAAGGTAAAGCGAGGGGTCTCTTATGATCTTGAAGTGGTTGGAATGAATGAGGGCAAGGGTAAGTATGAAGGGACACTTGGGACGCTGGTATGTCGATGGAAGAGTGGAAACATTATTGAAATTTCAGGGATGACCGATGCACAGCGTTTTGAGTGGTGGGACATGCCTAGGAAAATCTTAGGCAAGATCGTTCAGGTGGATGCCATGTGTGAGTCCTCAAAGGGTGTCCTGAGGGAACCGAGATTCAAGGGGATTCGTTATGATAAAACGGAAGGGGATTTTTAAGGATGGCTAAAGGTATACTTAAATTTTCTGTTACTGTCACAAACAATAATCTTGAGGAGGATAAGGTTACTATACTAAAGAATTGCCCTCAGGAAGTGCTAAAACTGGCGTTGTTAAAAGAGCTGAGAGGTGTTTATCCAGCAGACGGTATTACTTTAGACTCCCTCAATATGGAGGTAATTGACTGATGCAAGACTGCATGGGTAATGAGTTACAGGTAGGTGATACTGTAGCCTATGTATCAAGACCTGGTGGTAAGAGACATCTTGTCAGAGGTTACATTCACACTATTAATGCAAAGACTGCTAATGTTGTGAACAAGGAAGGTAACTATCAAGGTTATGCGCATCCTGAGCAGATAGTCAAGGTTCCTTCAGAGGCTCAAGTGATAGTCTCTCAGGAGTATCTTGGTGAACTCCTGGAAGCCTCTACAGAGCTTTCCTACTTGGAAGCTGCTGGAGTTGATAACTGGGAAGGCTATGATATTGCTCATGACATGCGGCGGGAAGCTGAGGGTAAAGAGGAGGAGCCTGAGGATGAGTAGGCTCCTTTTCGATTCCCAAGGGATTTATGTTAGGACAGTCTCTGAGGAAGACCAACAAATAGCTGTTGAGGAGGTGAACACAAAGAATGAAGAAATTGGTAGTAAATGTAGCTCTGACACTGTCTCAGTTTGTGCGGGATGAAGATGTCAAGGAGCTTAGTGAGACATCCAAAGGTGAACTACAGCAAGCTGCTGAAGAATTCCTGAAAAACAATTGCGGCTCTGATGTAGAACTTGCTGTAAGTGAATTTGATTATAAGATAATTGATATGGTGGAGAAATTAGGTTAACACTTGAACAAATACCTAGAGGTTCTTAGAGAACTTTACAAACAACCGCGAAAGCTTCAGTCTGACTTTTGCCGCTACAATGCTTTCCAAATTGCTGAGGCTGCTAGTAGAGGACATATTGCAAGTGTACATGGAGGCTTTGCTGCTAACAGATGGTCTATTACCCAAGAAGGCTTGAGGTTCCTTAATCAGGCGGTGAGTGGTCTTGTGGGAAAAGAGGTACTGTAGTATGCCTAAATATTGTACATCGTGTGGCTCTCCTATTCCTGATGAACAAGGTAATTCCTGCTCAATGTGTTATGGTGATATTGACTATGGTAGTGATGGTTACTACCAAGAATGGGCTAATCAACAGGAGCAGGAGATCCTCCAACATGAACAAGAGCAACAGTCTTAAGCTCCTCTTTGATGGTGATATGATTGTCTATCAAGCTTGTGCTTCTGCCGAGACTGAGGTCAACTGGGGGGAAGGTTTACACACCTTACATTCCCAAGAGGGAGAGTCTAAGGCTCTTGTGGATGACAAAATCATAACCCTTGCGAATAAGGTCTTAGGTAAACTCAAGTACGAGGGTGAGTATGAATATGTCCTCTGCTTTTCAGATGATGTGAACTTTCGCAAGAAACTCTACCCGCTTTATAAGGCAAACCGTAAGGACAAACGCAAGCCGGTATGCTATAGGGATGTTGTAGCCTGGGCTAAGGAAGCGTATAGCTGCTACCAGAGACCAACTTTGGAGGCTGATGATTGCTTAGGTATCCTTGCTACTGCTCCTAGTGCTAATACCGTAATCATAAGTGGAGACAAAGACTTCAAGACTATTCCTGGGGTCTTTTTTGATTATGGTCATAATGAGCTCTACAACATCTCCCCTGAGGAAGCCTTCAAGTGGCATATGTACCAGACCCTCATAGGAGATACTGCAGACAACTATCCAGGGTGTCCTGGTGTAGGGGCTGTAGGTGCTAAGAAAATCCTGGAGGGTACTGATGGGACCCTTTGGGAGCGTGTAGTAAATCAATTCAAAAAGAAGGGGCTCACTGAAGCTGATGCTATCCTCATGGCGAGGGTTGCTAAGATTCTTCAATGGAATGACTTCGATATGAAAAATAGGGAAGTGAGACTGTGGGAGCCCCCAAGTATGAATGTATAAATGGTAAGGGCTGCATTCCTTATATCCCTGAGATTGCCTTAGGCATCAGCAAGCAAATTCGTAAGATGGCTGAGAGTAATCATATCTTTCTTGCGTTAGCAGACCTTGGAGATACTGATGCTATTGTGGAGTATCTCCAAGGTCTAATGCAGAGGGGTGTCCTTGAGGCGTATGTAGACCCTCATTGTAAGCAGCTTATAGGTATTGTGGGTTATAGCTGCAGTACCCTTTGGTGGGCTAAAGATGATCGTAATAGAATCCTCATAGAGGAGATAATCTTAAGTTTCAACGGTACAGTAGGCTTTGGTAGAGTGGCTGTTCAACGCCTTGAGGAAATCGCAAGGGAGAATGGCTGCTCTATTATTATGTCTGGAAACTTTTTAGGCGTAGGACAACAACAGATAGAAAACCTCTATGTCCGTAAAAGTGGATTCACAAAATTGTATAGTAACTTTTTCAAAGTGTCAGGAAAGGAGTGATGAACTTGACAAATGATGTTGAAGAAAAACTTCCTTATGTGTCTGATGAAATCTTAGAGTTCCTTGAAAAACGCTTAAGTGCTGATAGACTTTTAGACTCAGTAGAGATGGGGCTTGAGATGTCTGAGGCTGCTCGTTATGGCTTCATCCTTGGAGCTAGAGCTGCTGTAGGTGCTTTAAGAGCTGCTAAGATTCTCCAGGAACCTGAGGAGGATGATGAGTAATGGGCGGGGTGGCTAATTTTGTAGGTGGTCTCTTCGGTGCTAATACAAAGTCAAAGAATACCTCCACTGTAACAGCAAGAGATATCCTTCCTTCTACTGAGTCAAAAACACCAGACTCCGCTATTATGGGTAGTTCTGATTCTTTTGCTACCACAATGTCCGGTAAGGAATCCTTGAAGATTCAGACAGATCAAGCAGCTACAACTCAAAAGAAATCCTATAGCGGTGTCTATAATTATGAAAGGTAAGGTGATCAAATGGGTGGAATCGCCACAGCAGTAGTGGGTCTATTTGCTGCGAAGAAAGTAGCTAAGGCTGCAAGTGCAAAGACAACCACTACTACAGCAGTCACAAGTTCAGCAGCAACACCAGCTCCAGAGGCAGCAGCTCCAACTTCAGACACAACTGATAATAATGTAGCAGCAGCTTTGAAGAAAAAGGCTAAAGGTAAAGCCTCCTTAACTATTAATAGTGCCTCCTCTAGTGGTGGAACAGGTCTTAATGTATGAGTAGGAAGGCCACTAGGCTTCAGTTTGGTGAGAATCTTCCTTCAGAGAGTCCTAAGAATCCTGTTCCTGAAGTAATACCTGGAGAGACTGCTAAAGGAATCTATAAGCGCATGGAGGCTGCTAGACAACCTTATATTGATAGGGCTGAAGAAGCAGCTCTCTACACGATACCTTCAATATTTCCTAAAGCAGGCTCTAACTCAACAACTACTTTTGTCACTCCTTATCAGTCTTTAGGTGCTAGAGGTCTCAACAACTTAGCTAATCAGATTCTACTGGCTATCCTTCCACCTAACACGCCTTTCTTCCGTTTAGATATCAAGGAGGACAAGAAGAGGAAGGCTGAGGAAAATGGAGTCCCCTCTATTATCTCAGATATTCAGCTCCAGTTAAGTCAACGAGAGCAAAGTATCCTTAAGTATATGGCTAACAGACAGTATAGCCCTACTGTGGGTGAAGGGCTCAAACAGTTAATCGTAGCAGGGAACTACTGCTTCTATGCTCCTCCTAAAGAGGGAGGGCTTAAAGGTTACAGGCTCAGTAATTATGTGTTAAATCGGGATGGTCTAGGCAGTATAGTAACCTTAATAACTAAGGATATCTTCACATATGCTACACTCCCTGAGGATGTCCAAAAACTCTTAACAGGTGAGCATAAGCCTGATGAGGAGCAGGTAGTCTATACCTATGTAACCCTTAAGGATGACCGCTATTATTCCTATCAGGAAATAGATGGTGTCAAAATTCCAGGCCATGACAACAACTACCCTAAAGATAGTCTCCCTTGGATACCTATCAGGATGACTAAGGTAGATGGAGAGGACTATGGCAGAGGTTACATTGAGGAAAACATAGGAGACCTCAGGAGCCTTGAGGGTATCTCTAAGGCCATTGTCGAATATGCTGCAGTCTGCTCCAGGATAATCTGGCTCACTAATCCTACAGGTATGACTCAACCAAGGAAGCTGGCAAAGGCTAAGACTGGTGACTTTGTACCGGGGCGTAAGAGTGATGTTGAGGCTCTTACTCTGGATAAATACAATGATTTTAGGGTTGCTAAAGAAGTACAAACAGACCTCAAGCAAGACCTCTCGTTCGCTTTCCTCATGCAGAATGCTGTTCAAAGGGATGCAGAGAGAGTCACGGCAGAGGAAATTAAGGTTGTAGCTAGGCAACTGGAGCAAGGACTTGGAGGTATCTATAGCCTCTTAAGTCAGGAGCTTCAGTTGCCTTTAGTTCGTCAAGCTATTGTCCAGATGGAGAACTTGCGTATGCTTGAGCCCTTACCTGAGGGTTATGTAGAGACCTCTATAGTCACTGGTATTGAAGCAATTGGTAGAGGTCAGGACCTTGATAAACTTGATATGTTGCTTAAGTATATCGTGGAGTTGGAAGCTAAAGGCTATATGAAACTTGGAGGCTTCCTGAAGGTTATCATTACAGCCTTAGGTATCAATGCTGAACTTAATGCTCTTATTAAATCCGAAGAGGAATACCAGCAGGAAATAATGCAGCAAAGACAAATGGAACTTGCTACTAAGGCGGCTCCTCAGATTGCTGGAGGGGCTATGCAAATGGTTCAGAATCAACAACAACAAGGAGGAAATCAATAATGGCAGATCAAGCAACAGCTCAGGAGTTGTATGGCTCTAATGCCGTGCTAACTAATCCTGATGAAGGCAGACAAATTGAAATTCAGACCTCTAATACTACTCAATTTACTGCTGATATTAAACCACAAGGAAATCCAGGGGCTCCTGCAGGAGAAACTTCAGATGTTACTAAACAGGCTGAAGGGCAGGCCACTGTTAACCAGGAGGTAACTGGAGAACCTCCGCAACAGCCTGATGTCTTAGATGAAGTAGCTCAGGCAGAAGCAACCATGAAGCAGCAGCTCCAGGCAAACCAAGAGATAGCTCAAGACCTCACCTCTAAAGGGGTGGACTTTAAGGCAATCGAAACTGAATTTGCCACTACTGGAGATGTAGGTGAAGCTAACCGAGCAGCTTTAGAGAAGGCAGGCTATCCTAAGGCTGCTGTAGATGCTTACATTAATGGTATTAAGGCAACCGCTGATCAGTTTACTAATAGTGTCTATAAGGTGACTGGTGGTCAAGAAGCTTTTGAGAGTGCTAGAGATTTTGTTATCTCTCAAGGGCAGTCTGCTATTAATGCCTTCAATGCAGCTATTGAGTCTGGCAATGTAAGTCAGATTGGAATGGTAATCCAAGGTATCAAGGCACAGATGGTAGCTAAGAATGGCACAACTAATCCTAGCCTGATGGGTACTAAAGGTATTACCCAAGCAGCTCCTCAAGGTTTCCAGACTAGAGCTGAGATGGTAACCGCCATGAGTGATAAGAAATATGGGCGGGACCCTGTTTATACTCGTAAGATCGAGCAGCAGATGCTTAACACAACTATCTAATTGTTCCACATATTGATGAGGACCTCCTTAGGTTACTAGGGAGGTCTTTTAGTTTGTCCTTGAGAGGATGGACATTAAAATCCTCTACATTAAATAACAAAGTGAGGTAATTATTAATGGCAGATGTAATCATTTCAGCTCCAGGTCAAGTAGCAGGTACAGGTGATAGACTTGCAAATTTCCTAAAAATCTTCGGTGGCGAAGTTATCACAGCTTTTGAGCGTACTTCTAAAACATTTAATCGACATCAATCACGGACAATCAATGCAGGTAAATCTGCAGCCTTCCCTTGTATTGGAAGAGCTACTGCTCAATATCTAGCACCCGGTAAAAGCCTTGATGATATTCGCCAAAATATCCTGCAGGGTGAAGTTAACATCCTTATTGATGGTCTATTAACTGCTGACTGCCTTATCTCCGATATTGATGATGCCATAGCCCATTATGATGTACGCCAGGAATACTCCAGACAGCTTGGAGAAGCTCTTGGGTATGCATGTGATGGTGCAACCTTAGCTGAGATTGCTAAGATGGTTGTGGCAGATGCTGAGAATGTGGCAGGCTTAGGTTCACCTGAGATTATTCCTTTAACAGGTTCTACGGGTACAGACCCAATAAGTGCTACCTTAGGTGCTCTCTATACTGATGCCCTTGCAAAAGCTAAGTACTATATGGACACAAACTTTGTACCTGAAGAGGAACGTACTGCTTATGTAATGCCTGATGTAATGGCTGCTATGGTTAATGCTAAGACTGTTATCAATAATGATTATAATGGTACAGGCTCTATCGCTACGGGTACTGTTCTCATGGTGCATGGTTTTGAGATTGTACAGGTCCCTGGGCTTACACGCGGAGGTGCTTCTGTAACGAATATCCTTCAAGGTGATGGTCATGTGTTCCCTACAACCTATGCTTCTACTTGTAAAATCTTGACTGCCCATCGTACCTCTGTAGGTACTCTTAAGCTCAAAGACCTTGGAATGGAGCATGCCCGTAGAGCTGAATATCAGGCAGATCAAGTAATTGGTAAGATGGCTGTAGGTCATAAAGGATTGCGCCCTGAGACAGTCACTATGACCACCTTAACTTTATCTTAATGGTTAACCTAAAATAAACAGAAGGTTTACAAAGGGAATCTTATAGCAAATACGCTGTAGGGTTCCCTTTTTTTTATGTGGAAGGAGGAACCTAATGTCCACTTGTTTAGTTTCTAATGATGTAACTATTGATGCTGTTAATCGTATCTTAGCGGCTGTAGGGGATTCGCCAGTAAGCTCTATAGAAGAACCTACAAATGTCAATGTTATCAATGCCATAAAGGAACTTGATAGGGTCAATCGTGGTGAACAAAAAAGAGGCTGGTCTTTCAATACAATTAGTGAGTATACCCTAAACAAAGACACTAATACTGGACAGGTCAGTTGGTCTACTACCTTCCTGAGACTTAAGGATACCTCAGGAGGTAAGCAACTAGTCCGAAAAGGAGACTACCTCTATAATCTTACAGACCAGACCTTCACTTTTAACTCTTCAATAACAGTAGAAGCCGTAATCTTAAGGGACTTTGAAGAGATGCCTGAGGCTATGCAGGACTATATCATTGCTAAGGCTGCTAATAGTTTCCAAATAAAATACCTTGGAGACCCTACCCTAACTGAGAGTCTTCAGGGAGAACTTCAAGAAGCCTGGATGGGTCTACAGGAATATGAGATGGAACAGAATGATTACAATGCCTTAGATAATCCTGATGCACGTCAAGTTATAGGTAGGTGGTAAGATGCCTCTAACTCAAGATAACATCAAGAACTTAGTAGCTGGTATTAGTCAGCAGCCTCAAATCCTTAGGTATCCTGAACAGCTCCAGGAGCAGAAGAATGGAATGTCTAGTGGGGCTGAGGGTCTGAAAAAGAGACCACCTACTCTCCATGTGGCGAACCTATTGGGAATTAATCCTAAGACCCCTAGCTATATAGGGGAGAATGTAGCCCCTCTTGTACATGTAGTTGAGAGGTCCTTAACTGAGAAGTACATTATGGTTTTTGATGGAACTGGTATAGATATATTTGATACTGCAGGTAACGCTAAGACCGTAAACATTACTTCAGGGACATCCTCATATATTACTGTGGCTAAGCCGAGGGAACAGCTTAAGGTAACTACCATTGCTGACTACACCTTTATAGCTAATACAGAGGTAAATGTAGCTATGTCCTCCGCAGCAGTTGCTAATGTATGGTCCACCCAAGGAGCCCTCTTCAATGTTAAGAGTGGTCAGTATGGGAGGACATATGTCTGTTATATTGATGATGTCCAGATATCCACCTACACGACTCCTGATGGTAGTTCCACTTCAGATACTACTAAGATTGACACTAACTATATTGCCTCTCAGTTAATCGCAAACATTACCTCAGGCTACTATGTGGAGTCTTCAGGTGAGGGTTGGTTTTACGTTAAGAAATCCTCAGGAGCCACTATCTCTACTGCAGCTACCAAGGATGGCTACAATAACTTAGCTATGTATAGTTTTCTTCACGCTACTCAAAAGTTCTCTAACCTTCCTGCTACGGCTCCTGATGGTTTTACTGTGTTGGTTAAAGGGGACTCCTCTACAGGTACTGATGACTACTATGTGAAATATAGTAAATCTGCTAGTCTATGGAAAGAGACTGCCAAGCCTGGAATCCTAAAGTCCTTTAACCCTACTACGATGCCGCATATTCTTGTAAGGGAGTCTGATGGGACCTTTACATTTGATGTAGCTACCTGGGATGAGCGGGAGGTAGGTGATGATGATAGTAATCCTGAGGCATCCTTTGTAGGACAAGCTATAAATGACATATTCTTTATTAGGAATCGCTTAGGTCTCCTTGCAGGTGAAAACTGTATTATGAGTAAGGCTGGAGAGTTCTTCAAGTTCTGGCTAACTACTGCTACAGATGTGTTGGATTCAGACTATATTGATGTCTCTGCTCCTGATGAGTCTGTGGCAATTCTAAGGCACGCTACGGTATTTAATGAGGAGCTCCTGATGTTCTCCACACACGCTCAGTTTGTAGGGTCCTCAGACACTATCTTTAGTCCCACCAATTTCCGGATAGACCGCAGTACCAAATTTGACTGTATTCCACACTGTAGACCTGTTCCTGCTGGTAGGAGAATCTACTTTGCTAGTGAGAGGTCTGAATATAGTAGCCTCATGGAATATTATATAGTGGAGGACATCTCTGAGATCAAGGACGCTCATGATATCTCAAGCCATGTACCTTCACTGATGCCTAACACAATTCACCAGATTATTGGTTCAACTACTGAGAATGTTCTCTTACTATTATCAACAGGTAACTCTAAGAGAATATATATCTATAAGTATCTGTGGCAAGAGGAGACGAGAGTCCAAGCTTCCTGGAGTTACTGGGAGTTAGCCTCAGGGGAAATCTTAGGGGCTGGCTTTATAGGGTCTATCCTTTATTTAGTAATTAAGCGAAATAACATTATCTGCTTAGAAAAGTTGGTCTTTACTTATGATACCTTAGACTACACTGTGGAACCTTATAGGGTCTATCTTGATCGTAAAAAGACCTATACAATTCCTTCAGGGCTCTATAATGCAGACTCAGACACTACAAGAGTCCCTATAACTAATTTTTATGGAGCTGCTATTCCTTCAGGTGTATCCTACGGATTAGTCCTTGAGGATGGGCTCTACAAATCTTTTACTTCTGCAGATACCTATGTGGAATTTCTTGGGGATGTTACAGGAAGCAACTTGGTAGTGGGGGAGATTATTGAGTTTATTGCTACTTTATCAGAAATCATGATTCGTGAGGATGATGGTAAAGGAGGTGTCAAGGCCAACATCAAGGGGAGGCTACAGGTCAGAAGAGCCTGGGTTAATTATCATGATTCAGGATACTTTGAGGTCTTGGTAGCTCAGGAAGGTAAAGATACCTACAAGTATGAAATGACAGCCAGAACCTTAAGTAAGACCAATAACACCTTGGGGAGTATGCCACTCTCTACAGGTGTCTTTAATTTTCCTGTTCAGTGTGATAGCAGGGAAGCAACAATAACTATTCAGAGCTCCTCCCCAACTCCTATATCATTAATAGGTTTTGGATGGGAAGCTAATCATGTAGAAAGGAGTGCTAAGTAATCTATGGGTAATGTTGGAACTACAGCTTTAGGGATTGTAGGGTCTGTCCATGACTACAATGAGCAAGTAGCATATGCAGACTCTCAAAAGACTGCTGCAATTACTCAAATGAATTTTACCTTTAGTAACTATGAGGCTGAACGTCAAGATGCTTTTGATCAAGCAGTAGAAGAGATAGCCTCTGCTAGACAGAAAGCAAACAATACACAGGCCACTCTTAAGACCGCTTTAGGTGAACAGTTAGGAAGTAGTAGTCATACTGCTAAGGCTCTTGAAAGGGTTGCTGAGGGTAAAGAGGGACAAGTGGTCTCTCAACTTCAAGACAACTATCAGAGGAAATCTAATGAAATAGACCTTAATAAAGAGTCAGCCCTCATATCTACTCGCAGTTATCTTTCTAAGATTAAGAATCCTAGCATGTTAGGACTAGTTATGAATGTGGGGAGTCAGGTAGTTGCAACTACTACTGAAGGTAACAAGGAAGCTGCACAGGCTGCTAAAGATGGAGTAGACTTCAACTGGGAAGATTACTGGCTGAAGGGTTCTGGTACTTCAGGAATCAAGAGGACCACTACAGGAGGTGCTAAATAATGGCTAACCTTATTGCCTCTGCCTTTAATGGAGTAGACAATGCTACCAAGACCTCAGGGAGTGTCTATCAGAAGCAGCTCCAGGCTCCCTCTATAGCTACACCTAAGGCCAGTAGTGATGGCCTAGGGGCTGCTTTAGTAAACCTTGATAACTCCTTGACAGGGCAGAAGCAATCACAGAATGAGGTCAAGAAAACTGTAGGAATCACTGAGGCTGAGAAAGTAGTATCCCAACAATCAGACCAGGATATGCACAAACTCTCTGCTATAGAGATGCTTGGGAATTATAGCAAAGGGACTGAAATTCAAGACAATCCTTATGCTGTTGTAACTATTGAAAAGATGCGGGGCCAGTATATAGCTTCTCAAGCTCATGATGAGTACACAACCTGGAGGAGTCAACAGGCTCCTGTTAAGACTGCTTCTGAGGAAATACAACGCTATACTGACTTCATGGAAAAGAAGCGCAAGGAAGCAGAAAATACCTCTATTAATCTTGAGGCATACAATCGTGGTTTTACTATTGATAGGCAGAAGAATCAAATCGTAATAGCAGGACAGCAGCGAACAGAGCAGGCTTTAGAACTTAGAGCTATTCAGAAGGGGACTACTCAAGCTGCTATAGGTAGCCTTGTACAGCAATCAGATCGGCTCAGTGATGAGGATTTTACCAAAGGACTGAATGAGGTCTTTGCAAATGCCCGTATTACCTGGATGCCTGTTAAGGACCGGGTAGAGTTCGCTAAGAATAGCCTTCAGGAACTTGCAGTAACCTCAGGTAATTATGACCGGATTGAGAAGGTAGCTAAGGATGTTGTCATTGGTACTGATGATAAAGGTGCTGATGTAAAGCTAGGGGATGTAGTAGACACTACTGAGTTTAAACAGACAGCATACCAGAGGACATCTCATATCTACGGAGAGGCTGTTCAGAAGGGTATTAAAGACCTCCAAGGGATGACTATACCGGAGCAAAACAATTACTATAAGAACCTTCAGGAAACAGACCAAGGCATGTATAATGTTATGCTCCCCTTCAGGAAAGCTGGTATTGACTACAGGGAGCAGTTAGATCACAAGAAGGCTGTTATGGAAGCTAAACAGAGAGCTAATGATTCTTTACTCGCTATGGCTGATTCTGCCCTCCAGACACAAATAGATGCCTGGATGAGTGATAGTCTTCATGATGCCTCAGGCCGTGTTGTGGCTTCCTCTAAGGGAGCCCTTCCAGCCCTGGAGGTCCAGGATGTAGATGATAAAGGCAATCCTATTAAGAAAAAAATGGAGTGGTCTGATGAAATCCTAAGTGCTGCAGTAGATAGAGCACTCCAAAGGATTCAAGGTAGAGGAGACATATCTGATGAAGATAAATCTGCTCAGGTTATGAAGCTCCTCCAGTTTCCTCCTTTTGAAGGTTATAGAGGAACCGTTAAGAATGCCTTTGTGTCTGCCCTGGACAATGCCTCTGCAGCTAACTTGAAGACATCCCCTGAGGGATGGACTAATGCTTCTCCTCAGCTACTGTCTACCTTAGCTATGTATAGGTCTAACCCTAGTCAGTTTAGGACTGTCTTTGGGGAAGATGCTACAAACCGTGCAGCCATCATTCAAACACTCTCAGAGGGTTCTAATGGGGACTATGCGGCTGGCCTCGCTATGTATGCAACTGCTAAAGAGAACATGAAGAATAAAGAATTTGTCCACCTACAGGATAAAGGAATTGATGAGTCTCTAACCTACTCCAATATGTCCGGCTTTACAGACCTTGAGGGAAATCCTATTGATGCTGATATGTCCTTAGGTACTAATGGAGGAGCTATGCGGGTTATTTCTGCTCAGTCTAAGTGGATGGCCTACGCGAACAAGTCTCCTGTAGATGCTGTTAATGCTGCTAAGGAGAATGCTGTTAAGACCTACAAGGTCTATGATACTACCTTAGTACCTGAAGGGCTCTTTGGTGGAATTAATTCAGGATACCGTTTAGCGGTTGGCAAGCAGACTTTGGATGACCTCAAGGCTTTATTTGTCCAGAATTCTGGATGTGATCCTCACTATATAACTACCCAGTACATGCCAGATAGTCATTCTATAGTCTTCCAGGGTGGCGGTCAGTTTAAATCCTATGATGCTAATGCTATTGCCTCTTGGGGAAATAACCTTATTAAACAGGCTCAGGAAGCTCCACCACAACCACAAAATAATGTGTCTTATCAGCAGGTCAATGATGAAAGGGAAGCTGCTGCCGATGTAAATTATCAGGATGAGAGACTTACGCCTCTACCATAAGAAAAGGAGCGAATTAATTGGATACTAGAGAATTAGCTCTCCAGGTTTCCCAAGAGACAGGAGTTCCTGCGGATATAATTCAGGGTCAATGGTCTCTAGAAACTGGTAATTTTAGTAACTGGGGAGCAACACAAGCTAATAACTTTGGAGGTATGAAGAAGTTTAAAGAACAGCCTGCATGGTTCTCAGGGGATGCTCAGAGTCCTGAAGGTGATGATTACCAAGTATTTGAGAGCCCTCAAGAATATGCCTCCTATTATGCTTCATATTTGAAGAAGTATTATCCGGATGCTATAAGTGCAAGGACACCTGAGGATTTTGCAGCAGCCCTTTATCATGGAGGCTACTATGGTGGTACTGGTGAGAGTGATGATGAGAAGATTGCAAACTATGCGGCTGGTATCAGAGGAGCCTCAGGAGGTACTTGGGACTTACCTGGAGTAAACACCTCAGGGGATGCCTATGGAAACCGCCCTGGAGGTATCCCTACTATTGAGCCTGAGCCTAATACTTTTGGGTCTTACATGCAGGACAAATGGATGCAAGGCTTTGCTGATAATGCCCTTGTAGGTTTCGGAAGGAAGCTTTGGTCCGGTGTCACTACTAAGGTAGATATCAACTACAGACCCACAGAGGAAGACTACAATCATGTAGTTAAGTCTTTGCCTAATGAACCTGTAGCTCAACGGTGGGTATTACTTAATGCTCAAAGTGAAGAGCAGCTCTATAAAATGACTAGTCTGAAGCAGGAGGATGTTAAGAGAGAACAGCGGATAGAGGCATATAAAGGTAACTGGACTACCAATGTAGCTGGTTTTGGTGCTAATCTAGTAGGTTCCGTTATGGGAGACCCTTCAGTATTACTTCCAGTTGTAGGTCAAGAAGCTGTAGGTCTTAAACTCTTAGGACGTTTAGGAACCAAAACGGCTGCTACTTTATCCTCCTCTAAGCTCCTTAGGATGACTGAAATAGGGGCTCAACAGGCAGGCATGAATGTAGCTAGTAGGTATGGTGCAGAACAGTATGCAGGCTTTGAGCAGGACTATTCTACTGCGGCTCTCCTTGGAGCTGTAGCCGGAGCTGGCTCTTCAGCCCTTGCAGGATTGTCTAAGGGTACTCCTAGATTCAAGTCCTCTCAGAAGGTCTTAGGAGCCCTTGATGATGCTGAGACTCATTCAATTACTATGGCTGCTGATATGACTCCTCCAAGTAAGATGCCCTCAATTAAGGACACTCTATCAAAAGCGCACGATGTAGAGTTTGTTAATGCTAGTGGGTCTGAGGTGTTATCTAATCTTGCAAAAGGTGGTAAGGTGCTGGCTGTGTCTACTAAAGACCTGCAGCCTCTAGCTAAGGCCTTTGGGATAGACCTCAAGACTACTAAAGCCTTCCATGTCCCTGAAGAGGGTATCACAGTGATTGCTAAGGATGCCCTTAAGCAGGGAGACAATATAGATGACCTTCTTGCTCATGAGGTAGGCGTACATGCTAACCTTAAGGAATTTGCTGGAGAGTCCTTTAGTGACATTGAGGCTACTGTAAGAGGGCGTATGGCTAACCCTGATAAGTCCTGGAATGCTGCTATGAAGGCTGTTCCTGGAGGAGGCTGGGAGGAAGTCTTAGGTCACTGGGTAGAACGCAACATAAGTAAGAAAGACCCTCTCATGGCTAAGGTGAAAGGCTTCTATAATGCTGTTGCTGCTAAGGCTGGTAGACAATCTAAGCTTTCTGATGCGGAACTTAAGGACTTCGTTAAGAGGTCCCTGAAGAATGAGGTAGAGAGAGCTAGAGGATATCGAGAGCTCCCTGATGGGTCTGTTATTCAGAATGGCCTAAAGTTCTCTGCCTCTAATATTTTTAATCCTAGCCTCATAGATCATATGATTAAGATTGAGGAGCCTTCAGGTGTCTTAGGAAACATCAAGGATATCCCTAATAAAATTAGTAGATGGGCTGAGAATGGCTGGCTATACCGGACCCCTTATGGTGTCTTAACTAATTCTCCCGCTCCAATAGGTAAGGAGTTTGCTGCAGATGTCCTGGAGGATGCTAGGATGAGAGGTAAGTCAGCCAGTGCCAGACCTATCACTATTGAGAAGCAAAAGGAGCATATCAAAAGACAGCTTGATGTCCACCTAAATAAGTATTATGACCTCCGAAGTCAATATCTTACTGACACTGTGAAGCTAGATGGCTTTGTGACTCCTGGTAGAATGCAGGACTTCAATAAAGCTGTTCGGGAGTATTACAACTCTACCTATGCTAATAACAGGGGTGGTCTAATTGACAAGGAGTTTCCTGAAGGAGTCGTAAAGGCTGCTAAGGTTCTCAAAGACCTCCGAGAGGAAATTATTGATACCGCAAAACGCTCAGGTGATATGTTTGGAAACCCTGGCAGTAACCTCTTAAAGGAGGGCTATAAGGTACTGGATGATGAGCTCTATCGTAGAATTGATGACCAGAAGTGGCTCAAGTTCATGCAGAAGTTTCCTACTATAGAGAAGGCTGGAGAGTTCCTAAAATATTACGCTGAGAGAACTATTAAGCGAAGTGTGGTCAGACAACGCCTGGAGGCTGCCGCTAAGGAAGCCTATGAGAAAAGACTCGCAGAATGGGAAGAGACAGTCAATAGTATAGGTAATGATGAGAAGGCTCCAGGTAAGCCAAGGCTCCACAAGCTATCTGATGAGGCTATCGAGAAGGAAGTTCAGCAGCTATCCGATAATTGGGCTAAAGGTATCTCAGACCAGAACCTAAGTAACCTTGATAGATTCAGAGGGCTAGATCAGCACTCCTTAGGTATTGATGACTTCATGGAGTCAAGGGTTCCTATGGATACCTCAGTAGTTATGGAGACTCCTTGGGGTGAGCCCTTCAGCTTTGATGCTACTATTCGAAGTGATAACCTTGATGAGATTCTCCCAAGGGTAATCAATAGGTTCTCAGGTGAGGCTGCTCTTCATAATAAATATGTAGACACTCAAGCCCTTCTTGATGATCGCGCTAAGTTTGCTCAGGCATTAGAGCATGGTGTTCAATATGATGTAATTACTCCAGCAGTCCGTAAACGAAACCTTGAGGCATGGGATGAGGCTCTTGCTGGTGTTCGCGGTGTAAGGTTGGATAAGGATACTAAAGGGACTCTTAACGCTCTAGCTACTTCTCTTAGAGGGATGGCTTATGCTGAGAATGGTTCTTTCTTTGGGGCTAACCAATTAGGAGAGCTTGGAGGGGCCTTAGCAGTCTCAGGCTTTAAAGCTGCTACCCACTTTGTACCACACTTAGCAAACACGTTGAGAGACCTAAGGAGCGGTAAGGGTGCTGCTGAGTTTGCTAAAGAAACTGAGTTCAGGGTCTTTGGTGAAACTATGGAAAAGAGGATATGGGGGCAGGACTATACATCAAGAGTGTGGTCTGAAGCAAGTACTCAAGGTAGTATGCTTAGGTATATGGACAAGATTCAGACAGGTATTAACTATGCAGGTAAAGTGACTACTACTGCTAACTTCTTACCTAAGCTCACAGATATGATGCTTAGAGGTATCCGTCAGGATGCTCTCTTAGACACCTTAAAGTGGGCTGATGGTAACAAGGTGGGTCTTCTCCGGAATCCCTTCAGCAAGTCAAAGTTAAAAGCTGCTGGTATAGAGGGAGACCTCATCCAGAAAGTACAGGATGATATTAATACCTATGTGGTTAAGGATGCTCAAGGAAACCTCAAAGAGTTCCTTATGGATGACTGGATAAAGCAATCTCCAGATACCTTCTGGCGGTGGAAGACCCTCATAGACAATCAGAGTCAACGAGCTATGACTCAAAGTACCTTAGGAAATAAGGCATTGGTCACAAGTCAGGGTTGGTTTGCTAAGTTATTCTTCCAGTTTAAAGACTTCAGCTTGAAGGTTATGAATTCGCAGACTGCCAGGATGATGACCCATAGGGAACTTGATGATTGTCTCTCTGCTCTACTATCCATGTCTACTAATGCTGCAGTATATGCTGGACTATCTTACGGGAAGGCTTGGGCTTACTTTAGGGATAATGAAGGTCAACGTAGAGAGTACCTTAAGAAAGCTTTAGACCCTAAAAGAATTGCTTTAGCAGGGTTCGTAAGAGGCTCTATAGGTACTAGTGGTTCCTTTGGTATGGATGCTTATGAGGCCATGACTGGTAGTCAATCTTTTAGGACAACCGTTAGCAGAAATCCTAAGCAGGAAAAGATTGCAGAACCCACTTTAAAGGATGCTATAGGAAGCACTATGGCTCAATTACCTCCGGTGAGAGCTGGGGCTGATATGGTCACAGGAGCTAAGAGTGCCTATGACTTAGCTTTCTCAAGGAATAAGTCTCAGCAGGATATCAAGAACCTCTTTAGAAATCTACCTCTACAAAATAGTTACCCTATGATTCGCCTCTCTGAGTATCTTGCAGAAACTTCAGGGCTCCCTAAGAAGGACAGGCCAGCAAGTAAAACTAATAGTAAAGGATGGTGGTAGTAATTGGCAACAGCTTCATATAAGACTATCAAGACACTCACAGCCACAGCAGGCCAGAGTGTCTTTAATTTTGCCTTAGATTATTTAAGGAAGCCTTTTATACAAATGAGTATTAATGGTGTATCAAAAACCTATAGTACTGACTATTCAATCTCAGGCCAGGAGTTAACATATCCTACAGGGTGTGCTACAGGGGATATTGTTGTTATTAAACGTACTACCTCTACAGATCGTATAGTAACTTGGAATGATGCTTCAGTACTGCGCGCTTCAGACCTTACAGTATTTGAGACACAACTCCTTCACATTCAGGAGGAGCTCTCAGATGCAGTCCAAACAGATGCAGCGGATGAGGCTCTTAAGGCTGCTACTAGTGCTGCTGAGGCGGCTGCCCTTCTCGCTTCTATGCAGGCCACTTTAGACGCTGCTACTTTAGCCGCTACCCTAGAAGCCACTAACCAAGCTGCTACTGCTACCACAAAAGCTCTTGAGGCTGCTACTAGTGCTCTTGAGGCTGCTGCTAACGCTGAGACTGCTGCCTCTGTAGTTAATACCAGTTTTCGCAATAAAATAATTAATGGTAACTTTGATATATGGCAAAGAGGCACTAGCCAAACAAATTCGGGTTATGGGAGTGCGGATAGATGGCATTGCACTAATACAGGAACCACTAAAAATGTTTCGATACAATCATTCCAATTTGGTCAAACAGAAGTTCCCAATAATCCTAAATATTTTATGAGACATGTAGTAACGAGTGTTACAGGGACAGGTAACTTTTGTATATTACAACAAAAAATTGAAGATGTTACTTTGTTATCAGGGAAAACAGTAACAGTGTCCTTCTACGCAAGAGCAGCTAGTGCTAAGAATATAGCTGTTGATTTTTACCAGAATTTTGGTACTAGTGGGAGTACAGGAGTTACGAATATTGGTATTACATCAATAGCCTTAACTACAACGTGGAAAAAGTATATTCTTACAATTACTTTGCCGTCTGTTTCAGGTATGACCATAGGTGCAAATAGTTATACTGACTTACGTTTCTGGTTTGACTGTGGGAGTGTATTCGATAGTAATATAAATGCTCTTATTGGGCAGCAGTCAGGAACATTTGATATCGCTCAAGTCCAACTAGAAGAGGGTAGTGTAGCAACTAATTTTGAACAGAGACCAATAGGAATTGAATGGTCTTTGTGCTATAGATATTATGAATATGGTAATGCAGTAATTGAATGTTATGGAGCAGCTTCCCAATCTCTATCAATGACACCTTATTTCAAAGTTATAAAGCGAGCTGTTCCCACTATTGTTGTTACTGATAACAGCTCTGTATATACCACAGGAGTTTTTTCTGCTTTAGAACTTGATACTAGAAGCTTCAGACTAAAAGGAACTAAAGACACAAACGCAGGGGCTTTTATCATAAGGGCTCTATGGTATGCAGATGCAGAATTATAAAGGAGGTGACAAATGGAAACTAACGAAGTACGTAACGAACTCCTCAAGACCTCTCCAGTAGTTGCTACAAATACTATAACCTACTTTGGAGCCCCCTTAAGTGACTGGATGTATGGGGTCTCTATTATTTATGTAATAATGCAAATTACTTGGTTGGGTGTTAAGATGTGGAATCACTTTCAACGGAGAAAGGAGGGAGGCTAATGGCGTTCCTCAAGAAAGCTATAAGAGACCTAACAGCCACTCTTTATGATGACCAGGAGTATAAGGTCATATCATTACCTAGAGTGGTTTTTGCTATTTCAGTGGGTTGTGTTATTGTTGCTTGGATTACAGATCAATTCTTAGGATTTAAATATAGTAACATGAGTCAACTCACTCAATGGTCGATGGCTAATGCTGCTGCTTATGCTGCTAAGAAATATTGTGAAAAATAAGAGGAGGTCCTAAAACATATGAGTAATGAAGAACTAGCTAATAAGATAGCTCAAGGTATCGTTGAGTCTGGTGTTGAGGGAGGTACTGATAATGTTTGCTGCTCAACTGCAGGAGACTATCCGTGTATGGGTGTGAGTTCCTGGGAGGGCATTGGTGGTAGAGGAGACAACCTACTCAGCTATCTGGATGGTGGTCAGAAGTTCATAGGAAGATCATACACAGATATTGTAGAGAGTGATGAGAAGGAAGAACTCGCCACTCTTTTAGATTCTCCTCAAGGACAGGCGGCACAGCGAATGATTCTCGCAGGGGATTGCTTAGAGAAATATGTACCAGCCCTTGAAGAGGTTCCTGAGCTAACTAATATTCAGTGTATTGTCTATGCTGGTATGTGGTGTCCTACAAGTCACTATGTAGTCAAGCGGTTCCTAACAAGGAGATCACAGATGCAGGATGACAATGGTAATCAGATGTATAACCTTAACAACCTAGAGACCCTCCGAGACCTCTTTAGGGAGCAGTATGCTATCGCTGCAGATATTCCTGAGAATTGTTATGAGGGCTACGCTAATCGCGCTGATGTTACCTATGAGTGGGTAGTCAATAACGTCTAAGGTTTATTTTTTTTTGTCTAAATTTAAGTTGGAGAAGTAGGTAGACAACTTGGTAAGAATCAAACAGGAACTACTTGACAAACTTGCAGAGATGGAAGTAGACGCTCTTCTGGAGGGTCTTGAGGATGAGGAACTAAAGCGTAACCCTGCGTTTCTTGAGAAGGTTCGCAAGTTCCTCTCTCAGAATAAACTGGATACTCAACCTGAGACTCCAGGTATTCCTAGGTTAATACGCAAGGTCGAAGAGATACCAGACTTTGACAAGATTCAGTAGAAAGGAGACTAAAGATGTCTAACCCAGTAATTGAGAATAACTTTATGTATCACACACTTAAGGAAGGACAGCTCAATAAGTATGAACAAATTAGAAGTATAGCTAAAAAGCTGACTTATGAGATTGATGATACCTGTCCTGCCTCACGAGAGAAAGCCTTAGCTATGACTAAACTTGAAGAAGCTGTAATGTGGGCGAATGCTTCAATAGCCCGAAACTAGCGGAGAATTGAGGTACTTAATTGTACCCTTGGAGTAATGAACAAATAGAAAGAGCCAAAGATGACTTCAGGGTGTTTCTGTGGGTAGTGTGGAGGGCTATAAGCCTTCCTAACCCTACAGAGATACAAATAGCAATGGCATATGATGTAGCTAACCCTCCCTCAGATCGTATGATTCTTGAAGGGTTTCGAGGAGTAGCTAAGTCCTTTATAACGTGTGCCTATTGTGTCTGGGAGCTTTGGCGTAACCCTATATTAAAAATTGAGGTAGTCTCTGCTAATAAAGAGAAGGCAGACCTCAATGCAGCCTTTATCAAAAAGATCATTAATATTATGCCTTTCCTGGAGTGCCTTAAGTTAACCGCTGACGATAGAGTAGCAGGGATGAGAGACACCAATAATCTCTTTGATGTCCATGGAGCAAAACCTGATATTAGTCCTTCAGTTAAGTCTGTAGGTATCACAGGACAGCTCACCGGGAGCCGTGCAGACATCCTAGTATCTGATGACGTGGAAGTACCGAGTAACTCTGCTACACAACTTCAGAGGGACCGCCTTGGGGAACTCGTTAAAGAGTATGATGCTATCCTAAAGCCTGGAGGCCGTATCATCTACTTAGGGACTCCTCAATGTGAGGCCAGTTTGTATGTAGAGCTTGGCAATCGTGGTTATGAAACTATCATCTACCCTGTAGAGTATCCTAGTAGTGCTGATGAGAGGGCCTTCTACGGGAGTCGCTTAGGTAAGCTTCTAGCAGACCGCTATGATGTTGAACCTGAGAAGTGGGCAGGCAAGCCTACAGACCCTGCACGTTTCAATGAGGAAGAGATCGAAAAGAGAAAGCTCTCCTATGGTCGGGCCGGGTTTGCTCTTCAGTTTATGCTTAACACTAACCTTAGTGATGCTGATAAATTTCCTCTTAAGGTGGCAGACCTCATTGTAGCTGCTCTTGATCGAGAAGAGACGAGTATTAAGTGGGCTTGGGCTAGTGGTCAACAGCAGAGGATTGCAGACATACCCTGTACTGCCCTTAAAGGTGACTTCTTCTACATGCCTTTTGAGAGGTCCAAGGAGTGCCTGAAGTATAAGGGTACTATGATGTTTATAGACCCAAGCGGAAGAGGTTCTGATGAGACAGCCTATGCTATTACACGCTTCTTAAATGGTTATATATTTTTGGTAGAAGTTGGAGGTTATCGAGACGGTTATTCTGATGAAACCCTTAAGGCACTAGCAAACAAGGCTAAGTTCTGGGGAGTCAATAGTGTACGTATTGAGCCTAACTTTGGTGATGGTATGTTTACTAAGCTAATAACTCCTGTATTCATTGAAATCCACCCTTGTGATGTCCAAGAGTCCAAGTCAGCTAAAGGCCAGAAGGAAGCCCGTATCATCGATATCTTAGAGCCTGTCCTCAGTAGACATAAATTAATTGTAGAACCCTCAGTCCTTCAGGCTGATTTTGAGGTCTATATGAAAGACTTCAAGTATTCCCTTATCTACCAGATGACACGCTTATGCAAAGATAAAGGAGCCCTAGCTCATGATGACCGGATAGAAGCAGTAGCTAATGCTGTATTGTTCTGGCTTGAGTCTATGGCTATGGATGCTGACATGGGTGCTGAAGAACTACTTGAGGAAGAACTGGAGAAGTGGCTAGACCCTGATAGAGGTGTCTTGTATATTGAAGAACCTATCAAGACCCTGAAGAAAGGTTCACTGGGAATGGACACTATATTAGCTAATATCCTTGATACATTCTGGAAGTAATCTAATTGGCACACATATATACAAAGTCCTAATTGGCACACATATTGACCTAAAGGAAAACTAAAGTACTACTCTTAAGGTATCCTTCAAGTACTCTTCAGGTGGATTCACTAGGAGGGGACTAGTGGTAGCCTTGAAGGTTTCTTGATGGGTTCTTCAGGTTCCCTTCAAGGCTCCTTAAGGCTACCACTACTGCTATCCTCCTACCACTACCTTCTTAAATAATAAATAGTAAAGGAAGTTACAGATAATGAATATATCTAAAAGTCTAATCATTAAGGTATCCCTAGGGCTAATCATTAGTATCCTCCTAGGCTCCTGGATATACCTTAGAGTCCTAAAGGAGAATGATTCTCCATTACCTCAGGAGACCTCAAAGACCCTTCAGGACACCTCACTGGTCCCTCAGGTATACCCACTAACCACAACTGTTACTGCTACCACTAAGACCACTCCTACAGACCCTGATGTGGTCCTAAAGCAGACCTACACGGCTGAGGTTAATGGTAAGACAGTTACAGTTCCTATTAAGGAGGTCCCTGGAGTGTCAAGTAAGAATGGTTCTCCACAAGGAGTCATTACACAACAAATAGATGTTACTCCAGTAATCCAGCAGGCTCTTAAGGCTTCCCAAAAGAATTGGGAGGTCTCAACTGGCTTAGGTGTCCATGAAGGTGACTTTTACATCCCTGTGGGTCTTCAAAGGAACCTTTCCCACAACCAAGCTATTGCTATTGAAATCCATTTAGACCCTCAAGATAAACTCAATGTAACTGGTGGGGAGGTTAAGAAAGTATGGAAGTTTTAGGCGTGATGTGTCTTACAATTATTAGTTAACGGGAGCCTGAGGTGGTCCTCTTGCTAATCTACCTTCTGTCTATCATGGTACACCTGGAGGATTGCCTCACAGCTCTATTGATTTTCCGGTGTCACCTTCTACCTGGAGACCTCTTCGGGCTGAGGGTATACATCAAGACAATAAAATATTTCCTTCCTAATTAATGGCCTCATATAGTTGTGAGGTCTTTCAGTTTGTCCCTAAGCATATATAAATAGCAAAGAGGTGGTTCAGTTATGCTGAAAGTCCCACAGGTAATAGCCCATTACAATGAAGATGGAAAGACGTACCAGGAGAGCCTTAAAGAGCTCCTTAAGCTCATCATCATCAAGGATATCAGCAAAGAAGTATCTGTAGCTGATTAACATTTGTTTACAACTGCCTACTACTAGACTACAATAAGATTAGCGGTAGGTGGTTGTCTTTCAAATTAATCAAAGAGAGCAGAAGGAGGATAAGCATGTTTGCTCTATTGAAAGATAACAACCAACAAAAATCTTCCATTGTATATAATGTAGGTCTTTACTTAAGATTATCACGTGAAGATGGGGACTCATCAGAGTCTACGAGTATAACTAATCAGAGGGACTTTCTCACAAGGTATGTATTAGAGCAAGGATGGAACCTTGTAGATGTCTTTATTGATGATGGCTTTTCTGGCACTAACTTTAATCGTCCGGACTTCCAAAGACTCCTTAAGGCTGTTGAGAGTCGGCAGATTAACCTTGTAATAACTAAAGACCTCTCCAGACTTGGGCGGGATTATATTGACACAGGTTATTATGTCGAAAAGTATTTCCCTAGCCAAAATATTAGGTATATTGCCTTAAATGATGGTGTAGACACATTTGACACTAACAACAGCAATAATGATATGAGCCCTTTTAAGTCCGTAATGAATGACTTCTACGCTAGGGATATCTCAAAGAAAGTCAGAACAACCATGAATATCAAGCGGAAGAATGGTCAGTTTATTGGTTCCTTTGCTCCTTATGGCTACCTCAAGTCCCCACTGGATAAGAACAAGCTTATAGTAGACCCTCAAGCTGCTCCAGTAGTAAAAAGGATATTTGAGATGTACCTAGATGGTGCTGGCTACAGACACATATCTCACACTCTAAACAGTGAAAAAGTGGCATGTCCGAGTGTCCATAAGGCAGCTCAGTATGATAAGTATAGAAATGCTAAGGCTACCTCAGGATTATGGACATCAGAGGCCATTAAAGTAATTCTCCTTAATCCTACTTATGCAGGTAACTTGGCACAACACAAATATACTATGGTTAGCTATAAGGTAAAGAAGCTTAAGGCAACTTCTAGGGACTCCTGGCTTATAGTGTATGGAACCCATGAGCCTATAGTCGACCCAAGTACCTTTGAGGTAGCTCAACAGATTATGACAGCAAAGGCTCCTATGCTTAAGGTAGGTACAAGGAAAGTCCATCTCCTGGGTGGTCTGTTGTATTGTAAAGACTGTGGAGCACGAATGACCTTTACTAAGACACAAAAGGGGATATGGTATTGTATCTGCTCCAGTAACAAAAACTTCAAAAGGTGCTCAAGACACTCATATATTGAGGCAGAACTTGAAGACTACATTGTAGATGACCTCAGGAGAATCGCTAAGGCTGCTGTGGTAGATCGGAGTGAACTTATCCAGATAGCCCAAGAGGAAACTGGAGAAAAGGTCAAGACAACAGCGACTAGGATATCCAAGGAAATCTCCACAATAGAGAAGCGGCTGGATGAGATAAAGAGGATAATCAAGGCACTCTATGAGGATAAATTAAAAGGGATTCTCACAGAGCAGGACTTCATAGACCTCTCAAGGGAGTATAGTAGCGAAAGGGAGTCCTTGTCTTCTAGGTTGTCTAAACTCTCAGGAAGCCCCCAGATAGAACAGGATGCTTCAAATGAAGACTTCATGCACTATGTATTAGACCTCCTTGAAGTTAATAAGTTAACGCGAGTACTAATAAGTAAGTTGATAAGCCGTGTAGAAATAACCGAGGATAAAACCATAGAAATCTATTATAATTTTAAGAACCCTCTTTGATATTCCTTGTAGTCTCCCATCAGGTGTAGGGTGGGGAACTTACGGTATACATGGGACAAATAAACCATGGTCGATAGGTCAATTTGCTAGTCATGGTTGTATCAGGCTGCGTAATAAAGATGTTGAAGAATTGTTTGAATGGATTCCAATTGGGACTC
>Ga0316604_10000216_pt1 | contig 83375 bp, 86 predicted proteins | sample OWC_soil_day20_C_FD_207650 | JGI IMG/M metagenome (GOLD analysis project Ga0316604, IMG submission 207650) | Wetland soil microbial communities from Old Woman Creek delta, Ohio, United States - OWC_soil_day20_CT | ecosystem: Environmental > Terrestrial > Soil > Wetlands | place: USA: Ohio... | reverse complement strand
AACCGATTTCAGTATAACATGGGAGGTTTTTCCTTATAGCTAAAGCGATTCCATTCCACTTGCAGAGCAAGTGGTTTATTTGTTTTACCTTGCAAGCAAGCTAAAACGCACTAAAGTGCAACAAAAAAAGTGGTTTGCCGAATTCGGCAAACCACTTAATCTTACAAGATTTTGATGATGTTAAAACTGGTCGGAGCGACACGATTTGAACGTGCGACCTCTTCCACCCCAAGGAAGCGCTCTACCAAGCTGAGCCACGCCCCGACTGACAAAACATATTGTACCTTTTTTTGGTTGGAATGTCAATATTCCGAGGCGAATATAACACATCAAGCAATAACTTGTGTCCCTGCCGTATCCACTTGTAATAACAAGTATTTCGCTTTGACTGCATGTTTGGCAAACGCCCTCACCATTGCTTCGCCAATTGCTGACGCATTGTCTTGTGCAAATGCAATAAGGCAAGGGCCAGCGCCGCTGATAACAGATCCCAGCGCTCCTGCTTCGGAAGCAGCGGCAAAAACTGCCTTCATTCCAGGAATCAACGGTTCCCTATACGGTTGATGCAAACGGTCATCCAGGGCACAAGTCAGATAATCATATTTTCCACTGCATAAGGCACTGACAAGCATGGCGGTTCGACTGACATTAAAAATCGCATCTTTCATTGACACGTTCGCCGGCAAAACCGAACGAGCCCTGTGGGTCGACAATGTAAATTCCGGTACGGCAATGATCATCGACAATGGGCGAACCGGTGCAAAATGCAAGCAATGAACCTCTTTTCCATTCGCGACACTGATAGCAATGCCGCCAAAAAGCGCCGGCGCTACATTGTCAGGATGTCCTTCTATTTCCGTTGCCATGTTCAAAATAATATCATTTCCAAGAGTATTGCCCGTCGCTGCATTCGCTGCGACCAACCCGCCGACAATTGCAGCAGCGCTGCTTCCCAATCCGCGTGACAAGGGAATATTATTGTGCATTACCAGGCGGATCCCCTGGTATGGACTATTCACAGCAGCCAATACTTTACGGACTGCACGCAAAACAATATTACGATCATCTTTAGGTAAACTGCTGCTGCCCTCTCCAGTTACCAAGATTTCAACTGGCCCTGCCAAAGAAAGTGTAAGTTCTAAATCATTATAAATTGTGCACGCCATGCCAATCGTATCAAAACCAGGACCGCAATTGGCGGTCGTTCCCGGAATCCGAACTTTTACTGTGGTAGCCATATAACCTCCCAAATTTATTCTTCTTCAACCCGAATCACACTCTGTACTTCACGTACGACTGACATACCCGATAACGAAGTAATCGCTAAACGCAAATTAGCCGTGGATACTTTATAAGTGATTAAAACCAATTCCGCACAAGAATCCACTTTGCGTTTTTGGATGACAGAATTGAGACTTACCTGCTGTGCGCCAAATGCCCCAGCAATCGCAGCCAATACACCCGGCTTATCTTCAACAAGCAAACGGATAAAAAATGGGGATTCTGTTTGGTCAACAGATCTCAGGGGTTTTTGATCGTAGCATGTGCAAAGGATTCGACTGCTGATATGATGATGAATATCGCGCGCTACATCAATAATATCAGCAGTAACTGCACTGGCAGTCGGCATCTGTCCGGCCCCACGCCCATAAAACATCGCTTCACCTACCGCATCACCCTTGATAAAAACAGCATTAAAAACATCGTTAACAGCCGCCAGCGGGTGCGTAGACGCAATAAACGCAGGATGAACCCGTACATTAATTCCGTTACCATCATCCTTGGCAATCGCCAGCAACTTAATCACATAGCCAAGTTCACTGGCATATTCAATATCTTTCAGGGAAATATTTGTGATCCCTTCGACATATACATCATCAACAGAAACTCTGGTTCCAAAAGCAATAGACGCCAAAATAGCAATCTTGCGGGCTGCATCCCATCCACCAACGTCGGCAGTCGGATCTGCCTCTGCATATCCCTTCGCTTGCGCTTCAGCCAGAACTTCAGCAAAATCTACCCGGTCACGAGTCATTTTCGTCAACATGTAGTTAGTGGTACCATTGACAATACCCATTACTTCAGAAATCTGGTTTGCTGCCATGCATTGCTTTAATGGACGGATAATCGGAATCCCGCCTCCAACGCTGCCTTCAAATAAGAAGTCAACTTGATTTTGTTCCGCTAAGGCAAATAGATCACGGCCATAACGCGCTACAACATCCTTATTCGCCGTGACAACATGCTTACCGGCTTTAAGCGCACGCATCATGTAGTCTTTAGCAGGTTGCTCCCCACCCATCACTTCAACCACAATAGAAATGTCGTCATCGTTCAAAATATCGTCAATATTAGTAACAATAAGACTTTCCTCAAAGACGGCATCGCGAAGCTTCTCCGGGCTGCGTACCAAAATTTTCTTGATATGTACCGGCGCACCAACTTTTTTTTCAATATTGCCTGCATTATTTGTTAATATTTTAATTACTCCAGATCCAACGGTCCCAGCTCCGAGCAATCCGATATAAATGGGTTGATTGACTGTCATTTTGTATTCTCCCCTTTTTAGGCTTGTGCAAGTATCTCTAAGCGTTTTACACCTTCAACCATCCTGAGTTTATCCAACAATGCCTCTAAATCGATAATTAGCCCGTCTGTTTCAATAGAAATTGTTGCATTCGCAACTCCTTGCAATGGTATCCCCTGATTGATTGTCAAAACACTGCCATGATCACCGGCAATTGTATTTAACACCCGGGATAACACTCCTGATTTATGATCCAACAAAAGAGCCAGCGTGACAATTTTTTCTTTACTGGCTTCATAAAAAGGGAACACATCATCCTTATACTTATAATAAGCACTACGACTGAGTTCAACCTTTTCAACAGCCTCATTAATCGTTTTTGCTTCACCGCGTTTCAGAAGATCTTTCACTTTAATTGTCTTCTTTATTGCCTCTGGCAATATTTCTTCACGGACCAGATAAAAATTTGATTTTTGGTTTCCCGCCATAATACATCCTCCTTGGTGTTCTGCAAAAGGATAATAATCTTTCCACAGTAGACATTATATCTTGTGTGTTTCAAAAAAACAAGATGCAAATGCGAAATTAAGAATAAATATAAAATGAACTGTATTCGTTTCCCCAAAAAAAGAAAAGCCAGTACTTTAACGTAACTGACTTTTTCAAACACGCGATCTCCAATATCGCAAAAAATTACTTTTGCTTCCAACTGCCGGAATCAATGGCTACTTCTTCCATTTCATGTGTTTTGCTGCGTGTCATCAATTCAAGCACAGCTTCTTTGGGTGATTTCTGTCGATAAAGAACCTGATAAATCTGTTCGGTTATCGGCATTTCCACCTGAAAACGCCGGGCCAATTCATACGCAGCCAATGTAGAGCGGATTCCTTCTACGACCATGTTCGTCTGTGACTGTATTTCTTCAACAGTTTTTCCCTGTGCAAGCATAATACCTGCCCGCCGGTTGCGGCTGTGTTGGCTCGTACAAGTTACCATTAAATCCCCAATACCCGATAATCCCGCAAAAGTCAGCGGGTTCGCCTTCATAGCAATTCCCAACCGGGTGATTTCAGCCAGCCCGCGAGTCATGAGCGCGGCTTTCGCATTATCGCCAAACTCCATGCCGTCAGCTATACCTGCGCCAAGAGCAATGATATTTTTTAACGCGCCGCCCATTTCTACTCCAATGATGTCCGGGTTTGTGTATACGCGAAAATACGGCATCATAAATGCGTCCTGAACCGCTTCCGCAATCCGTTGCGAAGGAGCGGCAACAACCGTTGTTGTCGGCTGCTTGAGTCCCACTTCTTCTGCATGAGACGGCCCAGACAAAACGGCAATATTGTTCGCCTGTGCAGGGAGTTCTTCCGCCAATACTTCCGACATTCGTTTCAGTGATCCCAACTCCAGCCCTTTGGCCGCAGAAACAAGAATTGTCTGCAAACCAATATAAGGCCGGAGCGTTGCTGCGGTTTCCCGTATCGCATGGGACGGAGTTGCTAGCACGACTATCTCCGCACCACGAACCGCTGCGATCAAATCAGACGTTACAGTTACGGTGTCTGGCAATACTATGTCAGGTAAATACTCTCTGTTTTGACGAGTATTTTGTATTAATTCCGCTAGCGCCGGCTTACGCGCCCATAATATAACGGTTTCATGTTTCTGCCCCAGCATGACAGCCATTGCCGTTCCCCAACTTCCAGCGCCTAGTACTGCAATTTTCATCGATGGTCACTTCCTCCTAAAAACATCGTCCGTTGCCTTCAGGCGGTTTAATCTTTAATTCTTCACCATGCAGAAGGCGAACAATATTAGGCCGATGTTTAAGAATAACAAATAATGCGGCAAAAATGCCAAAAATAAGGATTTCCGTTTTTTCACCAAACAGCCACATACAAAACGGTACTAAAACAGCGGCAACGATAGATCCTAAGGAGACATACCGGGTAATATAAACAATGAACGCCCAAACAAGAAAGACAATCAATGTTACTTTCGGCGACAAAATAAGGATAACGCCCAATCCTGTGGCTACACCACGCCCACCTTTAAACTTAAGAAATATCGACCAATTATGCCCGGCAATAGCAGCAATTCCACCCGCCAATAAGCCCAATGTTTCACCCGTCAACATTTGCCCCAAACAAACCCCTGCCATCCCTTTTACCGCATCAATAAAGAAGACCCAAAAGGCCGGCCAAGGACCTAATATGCGAAAAGCATTTGTAGCGCCGATATTCTTGCTGCCAAGTTGGCGTATATCAACGCCCCGAAGCCACTTGCCGATCAGTAGCCCGCTAGGCACTGAGCCAAGCAAATAACTGACTAAGATCGTGATCAAATAATCATTCATTGTCCAATCACCTCAGACCCTAGCTTTCTTCATCTCTGCGCCCGCGCACAACCAATTTGAGAGGCGTTCCTTCAAAACCGAAAGCCTCCCGCAATTTATTTTCCAGAAAACGCAAATAAGAAAAGTGCATAATCTCAGATTCATTCACAAAAAAAACAAAAGTTGGCGGTCGAACCTGCGCTTGTGTCGTGTAAAATATTTTCAGCCGTTTTCCCCGTTCAGCCGGTGGTGGATTAATCGCTACAGCATCTTCAATAACCTGGTTCAAAACGCTCGTCCCAACCCGCATCGAATGTTGATCCGCCACGTATTTCAGTAACTCGGTTATCCGGTGAACACGCTGTTTTGTCAGCGCAGAAACAAAAACAATTGGCGCATATTGCATGAACGCCAGCTCACCGCGAATCGTTTCCGTGAAGCGCAGCGTAGATTTGCTATCTTTTTCAACCAGGTCCCATTTATTAACAACAATGACTACCCCACGACCCGCTTCATGAGCATAGCCGGCAATTTTTTTATCTTGTTCGGTAACGCCGTCTACCGCATCAATCACCATCAAAACTACATCGGCTCGATCAATGGCCCTTAACGACCGGATAATGCTGTAGCGCTCAACTGGCAATTCGATTTTTGCTCTGCGCCGCATTCCTGCCGTATCAATCAACAAAAAATCAATACCGTCGGCAGAAAAATGGGTGTCAATTGCATCCCGAGTCGTACCTGGCACATCACTTACGATAACCCTTTCGACACCTAGCAAGGAATTAACCAATGATGATTTGCCGACATTTGGCCGGCCAATAACGGCCACCTTGATCACATCCGAGTGATCCTCTTCCGGAGGTTCGCCAGGCAATCGTTTAATGACTTCATCCAGCAAATCCCCAATATTCAAGAGATTGACGGCCGATACAGGGATCGGATCTCCACAAGCCAAACTATAAAAATCATAAATTTGATGTTCGGCTTGCATTGAGTCTACTTTATTCACAACAAGCAAAATTGGTTTTTTCGATTGCCGCAAAATGCCTGCAACGTCTTCATCCATAGAAGTGGGGCCGGTTTTTCCATCGACAATAAACAAAACCACGTCAGCTTCTTCGATAGCGAGTTCAGCCTGGCGACGAACAGACTTCATGATCTGATCGCCAGTATCCAAATCAATTCCACCCGTATCGATCATCGTAAATTCATGACCCAACCATTCTGCGTCCAAATATATGCGATCACGCGTAACACCGGCAAGATCATCCACAATAGACATTTGTTTATTGGCTATCCGGTTAAACAATGTCGACTTACCAACATTCGGCCGACCTACAATAGCCACAATCGGCTTACTCATCTTTTCACCCTCAATCTTTCATTATCGCCGGATTACCAGCTAATACTCAATTCCACTCCGTGACGGCACACCCTGATGATACGGATGACGAATTTCTCGCATTTCCGTAACCAATTGTGCGATATTTTGAACTGCTTCCGAAGCATAACGACCAGTTAAAATGATTTCAACCGTTCTTGGCTTAGCTGTCAGAAACTCAATCACTTGTTCCGTATCCAACAATCCACATGCCATTGCTACATTGATTTCGTCCAGTATTACTATATCATATTTCCCTGAAGAAATACAGTTTTTGGCAATTTCCCACCCTTTTTTCGCCAAAGTGACATCAATAGTGTCAGGAGAATTTAAGTTAACAAAATCATTGCGGCCAACTTGCAAGATAGTAAAATCAGGCAATAATTTGGCTGCTCTAATCTCACCGTAACTTTCGTCGCCTTTCATAAACTGAACCATACAAACCTTCAGGCCTTGTCCGATTGCGCGCAAGGCAAGACCAAGGGCAGCGGTAGTTTTTCCTTTGCCATTGCCTGTGTATACCTGAATTAGGCCCAAACGGTCCATAGCTTACCTCCAGTCATACAGCAACTGCTTAAGATCTTGCGCAGAATAGGCAATCCGTACAGGGACGTCAAATTCCTTACTGATACTCTCAGGTGCAGTGTCATCCAAGAAAATCGCTTCTCCTTTGCGCAAGGCAATTCCAGGAAGTATAATTCCCGTGCGACGGCCTGATAACTTCCTTAAAGCAGCACAAATATCTTGGCCCGTAAGCAACCCGGTAACAGTAACTCCAGATCCAAAAAAGGTATTCTCCACTGGAACCAGTCGAATATTTCGGTTAGGAATTGACAAGCCGCTCAATAAGGGATCCAATATCTTGGCTATTGATACGCCGCAAACCACATCAATCCATTCTTCCGTTTGGCTGCTGCTTACCGCAGGATGAAATTCTTCCCATTCTGTTAAAAAACAGCGCACAATACCAATTCCGTTTTCTAATTGGGGAAATTCATCGTAACAATCATATTCAGGGATCAGCATATCGGCCGCCAGATAAAATTCATCAGCCAAATAGACAAAAGTTTGTCCCATCTCTCGCCGGCACTTACTTTGCCACGTCTGAACCGTGTGAATAATATGTGCTGCCTGTTCAGGCGTAAACCCGCATAAGCTTGGGCACTGGGAACGGTGTTTGGTAAGCCCGACCGGAACAATCGCCATAGATAAAACCTGCGGATATAGCGCATACAAATCCTGAAAGGTTTTTTCAAGAGCATCGCCATCATTCAGTCCGGGACATAACACCACTTGTGTATGCATTTCAATCCCGCTTTCCGCCAAAGCATTCAGTTGGGCCATAATATTGCCCGCCTGCGGATTATTCAACATTTTAGCCCGTAATCCGCCATCCGTAGCATGGACGGATATATATAACGGTGAAAGGTGCAACCGATTGATCCTTGCTAAATCTTCATGGTTCATATTCGTCAAAGTTACAAAATTGCCATACAAGAAAGAAAGCCTATAATCATCATCTTTTACATAAAGACTTTCCCTCATCCCAGGAGGCATTTGATCTACAAAACAAAATACACAGCGATTAGCACAACGGCGTACTCCATCAAAAACTGCACTGTCAAATTCAATCCCCAGATCTTCATCATACTCTTTTTCAATCTCGATTAATTCTTGTTCTCCATCTGCCTTTTCAATTAGCAATGTCACATTTTCTTCTGCTAATGCAAAGCTTAAATCGATTAAATCACTAATTGGCTGACCACTCACTTCCAAAAGCTTGTCACCGCAAGTCAAGCCAACCTCTCGAGCAATGCTGTTTGGCGCAGTACCGGTGATGATCCCTTTATATTGCATATCTCTCACCCCCATTACTAAATATTCCGTTCGTCATGCTTTTTTTCCTGCAACAATAACAAGAAGCGTAAAAGTTGCAAGTCCTATATCTGTCAAAAAGAAAGCATGGCTAAAAGCCATGCTTTCGTACAGCATATCTTGTTATATCGATTGCTCGTACGGAACACCACTGCCGAGTATATCCGGTAATTACGACGGGAGTTTTTTGCAGTCCATGAATATTCATGGTTCCCGCCAACAGCATAAACCTTTTCACGTCCGTAATGAAACGTTGAAACCATATAACAGTCGCATCCAGCCCGTGCTCCTCCAGGGAGCGTACTATTGGTGCAGCGATACCAACCGCTTTTCCGCCTAAAATCAACGATTTAACCACATCCAACGGTGTCCGGACACCTCCGGATAGGATCAAATCGATCGTGTCCGGAAGCACGGAGGCAACTTCAAGAGCGCTAATCGCTGTAGGGATTCCCCATGCCAATGCACCTGGTTCCAATGAAATTCCGCTTCTGGCCGCTTCAATCGCCAAAAAATTCGTTCCCCCAGTTCCGCCAACATCAATCCCCCGAATGCCCGTCTTTGAAAGAACATGCGCCTGTTCGCGCGCAATTCCACAGCCAACTTCTTTGACAATAACCGGTACATCAATATAGGATGCTATCTTTTCAATATTATTTAGATAACCGGCAAATTTACGATCCCCCTCGACCATAAACAGTTCTTGCGCAACATTAAGATGGATCTGCAATGCGCAAGCTCCAAGCATGTCCACTGCGCGCTGCGCCTCTTCCACCGAAACATGCGCTCCTAGGTTGGCCAAAACAAAGCCATTCGGGTTCACTTTGCGAATAACTTGGTAAGATTCCCTTACAGTTAAATCTTCCAGCGCCGCATATTGGGAGCCGACTGCCATCGCACATCCCGTAATGCGGGCGAATTCTGCCAATCGGGCATTCACTTCTGTGACATCTGCAGCCCCGCCGGTGATTGCATTGACAATGACAGGATGCGGTAAAACAATCCCTGCAACGGTTGTGGACAGATCAATATCATCACTCGATAGATCAGGGAGGCAGTTGGGAACAATGGTCATATCTTCTAAAGCGTTTGAAGATGGCCCGTCATCTAACTGCAGGGCAAATTTAAGATGATCCAGCTTGCGTGACTGCCGCACCACATCAACCCCTTACTCTTCGCGTTTAAACAGATAACCTAATTTATCGCCAATTGTAATACCTGAAGTAGTTTGTGCATTCTCCAAATATTGTTTATATTCATTGCGATCGGCATCTTGCTGAGCTTGAACCATACTAAGCGCAATCCGCTTCGCCTTACAGTCGATATTTAAAATCTTTACCGAGACTTCCTGTCCTGGTTTCACGATCTCATCAGCACTAGTCACACGGCGTTCAGCCATTTCAGAAATATGAACCAACCCTTCTATTCCAGCAGCCAACTTAACAAAGGCGCCAAATTTGGAAGTTTTTGTAATGGCTCCTTTTAATACTTGCCCTTCTGTCAAAGCAGCCGCCTGTGCAAACCATGGATCTTGCTGCATTTGTTTGAGGCTCAACGAAATTCTTTTATTTGCCGTGTCAACCTTTTGAACCATCACCTCTAAAATATCACCTTCCTTGACCACTTCATCCGGTGATGCTATTCGCTGCCAAGACATGTCGGAAACGTGAAGAAGACCATCTACGCCACCAATATCAACAAAAGCGCCAAACGGAACAAGCCGCCGGACAACACCTTTTAAAACTTGCCCAACAGCAAGGCTGGCATAAGTTTGCTCTTCCTGAAGACGACGCTCTTCTTCTAACAGCATTCTGCGTGATAATACACATTTTTTACGATCAGGGTCTACTTCAATAGGGATCATAGGATAATCTTGTCCAACAAAAACAGTTAAGTCTTCCACATATTTATTATCAATTTGTGAAGCTGGAACAAAACCGCGTATTCCATATACAGCAACAGAGAGACCGCCCTTAACGGTTTCCGTAATATGAACATCTACCGCTTGTTTGTTTTCATACGCTTGCTGCAGCTTTTCCCAAGCGAGGGTTGCATCAGCCTTTACTTTAGATAATTGAATTCCATTTTCACCTCCGTCGGCATCAATAACATAAACGTCAATCTCTTGCCCCTCACTGACCACCTCAGAAGCGTTTTCAGGGATCGGGTAGGCTAATTCACTCAAAGGGATCACTCCTTCGGCTTTATATCCTACATCAACAAATACTTCGTCCTTGCGGACGCCGACAATTTTACCTTTGACAATGCTGCCGGTTTCCACCTTAGTGAATTCATGTTCTTGTGATTGTACTGTTTCTTGTTCCTGCATTTTTTGAATAACCTCCTCTATAAGCCAATCAGGAGTTGATGCTCCTGCGGTAATCCCTACTGTACCCACATTTGCAAACCATTTTTCTTGCAGTTCCTGTGCCGTTTCAATATGATAAACCCGTTCACATGCAGTGCGGCAAAGATCGGCTAAATGGCTCGTGTTCGCACTATTTTTACCGCCCACAACAAGCATTGCCTGAACCTGCTTGGCCACCGCCAGCGCTGCTTCCTGCCTTTGGTCAGTTGCTGTACAAATTGTTCGATGAACTTTCATATCCGAGCTCTTTCTCTTTAGCACTTCAACAATGTTCGCAAACAATTCACCCGAAAATGTGGTTTGGGCCACTATGCCCATTCTTGGTATAAAAGACAATTCTTCCGCTTCAGCCATGGTTTCCAAAACAATGGCGCCTTCACCAGCCCAAGCGACGATGCTCTGAACTTCGGGATGGTGATGTTCCCCAATAACAACTACCGTGTACTCCTCATCCCTTAATTCTCTAGCTGATAATTGCGCTTTCTTCACATGTGGACAAGTTGCGTCTATCATTTCCAAACCACGCTGTTTGGCCTCGTCATAAATATTGGGGCCAACGCCATGAGAACGGATAATAACCCTTCCTTGAGAAATTTCATCTAATTTGTTGACTTGGCCCACACCCATGGAAGCCAGCTTTTCGACCATTTGGGGATTATGAATAATCGGCCCCAGTGTCGATGCCGGAATTTTCTCGGCCGCGCATTCCAAAACCATATTCACCGCGCGTTTCACGCCATAACAAAAACCACAATGTTTTGCCAAAATGATGTTCATACCAACCTCCAGGAAAGCGGAATAAAACTGCACTCATATATTATATCAGAATTACTGCAAAAAGGACACAGAAAGGTAATGACATACCTTTCTGTGTCCTTTACTTAAAGCAGTTTTTACCAGACCAAGAACATACTATTCACCAAACCAATTGCAAGCAAAAACTCATTTTAAAAACGGATTGACTATGGTCTGATTGTCGGCTGGGTTTCCCCATACACACAGAAGTCTTTAATTTCCGTATTCATACCTTCCGGTTTTGGCGTCTTCCACAATCTTACCCATTGTTTGGCACAATCAACAGCAACGATCAATGTCAAGATAATCAGAATGATACTGACTACACCATTCACGGTGCCAAGCGTCGTGTTCAAACTAAAGAATCTCTGAATATTCATCGTGCCTGCTGTAGTAACCGTGACAATCAGGAAGAGGAACGGCGCCAGTGTAACCCATGCATAATTTTTTACCGGAGCAATTTTAAGGATAATCGTCGTTCCAAGCGCCAATGCAATGACTGCCAATAATTGGTTAGCAGCGCCAAACAATGGCCAAATCGTAGCAACATCGCCGCTATACAGCAGATAACCCCAGCTGAAGGATACGAGTGCGCTGGTAAAAATTGCGCCAGGCCACCAGCTAGTTTGTTTTAGCGGAGCATACAGATAGGTTCCGAGAATATCCTGAAGAATGTAACGACCAACACGGGTACCGGCATCAATCGTAGTCAGAATGAAGAGCGCTTCAAACATGATCGCGAATTGATACCAATAATTCATCAAGTGTTTCATTCCGCCAATGCTGGAGAAAACATGCGCCATGCCAACCGCGAGCGAAACGGCGCCGCCAGGACGGTGAGCGACATCCATGCCCACCAAGACCGATAATTCGCTAATTTCCTTTGTCGGGAAGAACGGAGCGACCTTTGCCCAAACAGCAGCCGGCGTATTGATGATGAAATAATCGCCAGGCGCCAAAACAACTGCAGCAATTAACGCCATAGTAGCGACAAAACCTTCCGTCAACATACCGCCGTAAGCAATAAAGCGGGACTCAGACTCCTTCTTCAACATTTTCGGCGTGGTCCCTGAGCTGATCAAAGAGTGGAACCCCGAGATAGCGCCGCAAGCAATCGTGATAAACATAAATGGCCACCAAGGACCAGGAATAATCGGTCCGCCACCATTGATATATTGAGTTGTCATCGGGAATTGTACGGCTGGCTGCACAACCAGAATACCAAATGCAAGCAGTCCAATCGTTCCAATTTTCATATACGAACTCAAATAGTCACGCGGAGCCAACAGCAACCAGACTGGAAGCGCTGCTGCACAGAAGCCATACACTGGTAAAATCAAGGACATTTGTTGTTTTGTAAAATCAAAATAATGGGCAAGACCGGCCCAAGGCTGCCCCGGACTCAGCCAATGACCAAACATTACAGCAGCCAAAACCATCAAGAAACCGGCAATAGACCCGGACCGGATGGCCCCTGGAGAAATTTTAAACATCCACAATCCAACAACAACAGCGATCGGAATGGTCATGCCTAGTGTGAAAACACCCCAAGGATTTTTAAAGAGAGCGTTTACAACAACGATGGCCAGACCGGCAAGAGCAACAATAATAATAAATAGAATAGCAATGGAAGTAGTCAAACCGGTAACAGGACCAACTTCACGACGGGCAATAACGGCCAGGGATTGACCATTGTGCCGGACGGAAGCAAATAAAATAATGAAATCATGAACGGCGCCGGCAAAAACGGAACCCAACAGGATCCACATAAAGCCAGGCCCCCAACCCCACTGAGCTGCCAAGACCGGACCAACCAAAGGACCAGCGCCGGCAATAGCGGCAAAGTGATGTCCAAATAATACCCATTTGTTCATCGGAATAAATTCGCGGCCGTCATTGCAACGATAAGCAGGTGTTTGGTTTTGGTCATTCAGCATAAATATTTTTGTTGCAATGAATGCTGAATAATACCGGTACGCCAACGCAAACACACAAGCAGCGACAATAAGAAGCATTACAGAATTCATAATATTCCCCTTTCGTATTTATTCTTATTTAATCGATAAGAACGTATACTCTCCTTTCCTAATATATTTTTATCCTCAATAATAGCATAACTCAATTCAAAACTGCCGGCAATAAATTGCCGGCAGAATGTCAAAATCGCTAGCCGAAATGCATGAATAGAAGAACAAACTGCACTACAGGCCAAATATTTTCTTTAGTTTGGGAGCTTGCTGCCTGCTGACAGGAACTTCGCTGGATAGTCCTTCCATAGTAAGGTTATACGTACCATTAAACCAAGGAATAATCTCCCTGACTTTTTCGATATTCACGATATAAGCCCTGTGACTGCGAAAAAAACATTGATCATCCAAACGTGCCTGTAAATCCTGCAACGTCATATTACACTGATATTTTTGTTCCTGCGTATAAATTTTAAGCTGGCCTTCACAATAACAAGCCATAATGATATCGCTGGTATCAACAATCGTCGCTTTCGCATTATGCTCAATCGCCAATTTCGTTTTATTGTACATATGATCGGCCGATTTATCCAACGTCTTGTTTTTCTTAAGCTCAACAACAGAAGACTGATCCATCAGACGACGAACCCGGTTGATGGATTTGGAAACACGCTTTGCAGAGAATGGTTTCAATAAATAATCTACTGCGTCCAATTCAAACGCTCTCAGGGCAAATTCTTCGTGCGCTGTAGCAAATACAACGAGCGGCGGCCTATCCATATCCATTATTTCTTCGGCAGCCTTGATTCCGCTGATCCCGGGCATTTCAATGTCCATGAAGATCAAATGCGGTTTTCCATTTTGTACTGCTTCCAACGCTTCCTGATAGCTGCAGAACTTATTAATAACGGAAACGTCAGGCTCTTGTTCCAATAAATATTGCAGTTCGTCACGTGCATGGACTTCATCATCGACAATAATTGCCCGTATCTTGCGGCTATCCTTATTCATGCTACCCCATCCTTATCCTTGCTATGTAATGGTATGGTGACATAGATGATCGTTCCTTTTCCTTCAACACTGTCGATCCGTATTGCATATTGCTGTCCATAAATATTCTTGAGGCGCTCATTCACATTCGTAAGCCCTACGCCCGCACCTTTGCCAAAACCGTGTTCGAATATCTGCTTCATATCTTCCTGGGGAATTCCTTGCCCATCATCTTCGACTTGGATCTCAACGACAGAACCGGCTTGTTCGGCCGAAATTGTGATTGTGCCACCGTTTGCCCGGGAAAGCAGTCCATGTTTTACTGCATTCTCCACTAGCGGTTGCAGCGTAAAGGAAGGAATCTGTATATTCTCGACTTTCGCATCAATCTTTTTTATAACGGAAAGCCGGTCGCCAAAACGGGCCTTTTCCAGCGTAAGATAGGAATCAACTTGCTGAAGTTCTTCTTGCAAAGTGATAAAGTCACGTGAAGATTTCAAGCTGCGGCGAAAAAATTCGCTTAATTCAATGATCAAATTTCTGGCCTGTTCCGAGTCTGTGCGGCAAAGAGACACGATGGTATTCAAAGCATTAAACAAAAAATGCGGATTAATTTGCGCACGGAGCGCATTGAGTTCGGCAACAGTAGCCAACTCCGCTTTCTGTTGTAAATTGGCAAGTTCCAACTGTGTGCTGAAGAGCTGACCCAACCCCTGTGCAAATTCATTGTCCAGCGAAGTCATTGCATCTTCAGCTGCATAATAAATTTTCAGGGTACCCGCAATATCATCCCGGCAGAACAAAGGTACGATGACTGCTGATTTCAACGGGCAATCAGCATGATTGCAGCCAATTTCGGCCGCAGTTTGCGCCACCATCATACAACCGCTCGATAAGCACGATTTTGTGACCGCTGTTAGAGGGGGTCCGCCTGGACAATGGTGATCATTCCCCAAACCGGCGTGCGCCAACACTTGTTTACAGTCAGTAATCGCCACAGCCGCGGCAGAAGTCATCATCAGGATCGTCGTAGCCACTTTCTGGGCCGACCATGCGGTCAATCCTCCCTGCCGAAAATAAGGGAGAGCCGCATTGGCAATTCTTAGCGCTCGATGTGTTTGAAGAGCGGCAATACGGGTTTGATGCTCTTTGGCATTTTGAACAATAATCATAAAGACACCAATCCCAAGAGCATTTGCCAATGACATGGGTATAATGACTTGCGCCACCAACGAAAATGCGCTTTCAAACGGTTTCGAAAAGACAAGGATAAGCAGCATGCTGAAGATAATAACACCGACTCCGGTTATGACGCCTGTGATCCAATCCGGATTTTTCGGTTTCATCTTGCTATGGATATATCCTGCTAAAATGCCGCCAAGGATAGTCGCTATTCCGCATTGGAGCGCTGTAAACCCGCCCATGCTGATCCGATGGATGCCGCTGATTAAACCGGTAGCGATACCCACCAACGGTCCGCCCAATAAACCGGCGACAATACTGCCCATATCGCGCACATTAGCGATTGCTCCTTCAATGGGAATCCCCAAATAAGTACCGGCAATCGATATTGCGGAAAAGATGAGGGTTAGCACCGTCTTTTCCTTATAACTTGTATGTTCCTTATACACAAAACGAAAAGCCTGCGTTTGTGAAAACACGTAGGCTACAACGGCAATAAAAGCAATTCTCTGGATCAATATCATTGACAGACTATCTTCCATGATATTACTCCTTTAATAAATTACTAATTTCACTCATGATGGTTTTGCTCAATGCATCAAGAGCCTCTTTGTCGATTTTCCCCTGTTCAATCGGGATCGGTTTGCCGAACTTAACCGAAAATTGAGGCAAAATTTTTCCATTGCAAAAAAATTGATTGGTTCCGGTTATCGCTGCCGGCACAATTGGAACTCCGGCCCTAGCTGCAATCAGACTAACTCCGGGTTCAGGGTTGCCTAAAATGCCTGTTTTGCTTCTCGTTCCTTCAGGAAACATCCCAACCACTTCACCGGCAATCAATAGTCCCAAAGCCGTTCGGATTGCTGTGCGATCGGCTGCTCCACGCCGAACAGGAAACGCATTTAAATTTCGAATAAGGCGGCCAAAACCCCAGATGCGAAACAGCTCTTCCTTCGCCATGTAATGAAGCTGTCTTGGTACAGCAGTGGCTATTACCGGAGGATCCAGCAAGCTGATATGATTAGCACAAATCAGAACTCCGCCGTTTTTTGGGATATTATCCACTCCGGATACTTTCCAGCGAAAAAAAATAGTGAAAATGAAACCAAAAATAACTCTTAGGAATTCATACAATTAAAGTCGCTCCTTGCAAACTTGTAATATCGCCTGGACTACTTCCTCAATTCCCAAACCAGTGGTATCAAGCAATATCGCATCCGCCGCCTGCATCAACGGCGCCGCTTCCCGTTCGCTGTCAATCTTGTCCCGGGTAATAATCTCCTGTTGCATTTGCTCAAATTCGATAGCGAATCCCTTCTGCTGCAATTCCAGCCAGCGTCGCCGCGCACGCTCCGGAATAGACGCGGTCAAGAAAATCTTCACATCAGCTCCTGGCAGCACATGAGTCCCAATGTCCCGGCCGTCCATCACTACTCCGCCTTCACTACCCATATTACGCTGCAGTACAAGCATTTCAGCCCGGACTTCAGGAATTAAAGCTACCGCCGACACCATTCTTGATACTTCCGGCAGCCGTATCTGCTCTGTAACATCAACTCCGTCAACCGAGACATGTGTTTTGTCATTCTGATAAACCAATCGAAGGTCACAGGATCGAGCAATTTGAATGATGTCTTTTACATCTTCGCCCGAGAGATTTTGACATATCGCCTGCCAGGTAATTGCCCGGTACATCGCACCAGTGTCAATATAAACGTAATTCAATCGTTGAGCGACGATCTGTGCAACCGTACTCTTTCCAGCCCCTGCCGGTCCATCAATTGCAATTGTTAATTTTTTCATCATTTCCTCCATAAATACAATGCTTTCATCATTAAGATTATAATTGGTCAAGAACAGTAAAAAAATTGGGATACGAGACAGCCGCACAAGCAGGATTCATAATTTCTACCCCCTCAGCAGCCACGCCGGCAATCGATAGAGCCATAGCCATCCTATGATCACCATGTGAGAGACATAAAGCAGAATGAAGTTTTTGCGGACCATCAATAATTAAGCCATCAGCAGTTTCAGTAATCACTGCGCCCATTTTCCCAAACTCGTCAACAATAGCGCGCAAACGGTCAGTTTCTTTTACCCTTAATTCTTCAGCGCCGCGAATAACAGTACGACCGTTTGCAAATAATGCTGCAACTGCCAGAACAGGAATCTCATCGATCAGACGTGGAATAATTTCCGCATCAAGAGAAACTCCCTGCAAATCAGCAGAATGGACAACGATATCGGCTACCGGTTCCGCTGCATCAAGACGCTGATTCATCATGCTAATATCAGCGCCCATTAACTGCAATATGTCTAAAATACCACTGCGAGTCGGATTTAGCCCTACGTTACGTAAAATCAGTTCACTGCCAGGAACAATTGATGCGGCAACCAGCCAAAAAGCTGCTGAACTAATATCCCCGGGTACATCAATCACCGCAGGGGCTTTGAGAGATGAAACCGGTGAAACTGTTACGGACAAGTCATGACGTTCGACCGGCACGCCAAACAATTGAAACATTCTTTCCGTATGATCACGGGAGAGGAATGGTTCAGTAATCGTTGTATTGCTGTTGGCGAATAAAGCCGCCAGTAATATGGCGGATTTAATTTGAGCGCTTGCAACCGGTAATGAATAGGCAATACCTTGGATCACTCCGGCAGGTTGGATAGCAAGTGGCGCATAACGGGATTGTTCGCGGCCAATAATCCGGCATCCCATACGACTCAATGGTTCAACTACGCGCCCCATAGGACGTCGTCTTAAAGAACTATCGCCGGTTATTACGCTAAAAAACGGCTGAGCGGCAAGAATACCGGATAGCAACCGCAATGTGGTTCCGGAATTTCCGGCATTCAACACATCACTAGGCTCAATCAAGCCGTAGAAACCACGGCCTTGTATTGTTACTTGCTGTTCGCCGGTGAATTCAATCGTTGCTCCCAATTCTTTCATGCAAGCAATGGTCGACAAACAATCTTCAGAAAACAAAAAGTTGTTCACTTGTACCGGACTGTCTGACAACGAAGAAAGCATAACGCTGCGATGGGATATCGATTTGTCTCCCGGAATAATAATCGTTCCTGATAAAGAAGTTTTGGATCGTACTGTTTGAATGCGGTGTATTTCATTCATGATCTGTTTCTCCTCCCATTAACATGCTACGGCCCAATACATCAGCCAACGCCCTCAACTCAGTCATCAACTGGGCAAAATTAACAGGTGTCAATGATTGCGCTCCGTCTGATAACGCTTCATCGGGATGAGGATGAACTTCGATAATAAGGCCATCCGCCCCAGCTGCCAAAGCCGCTTTTGACATCGGTCCTACTAGTTTCCAATGACCGGTTCCGTGGCTTGGATCCACTATGACCGGCAAGTGACACAATTGTTTTACTACCGGCACCGCATTAAGATCCAATGTATTCCGTGTGGATGGTTCAAAAGTGCGAATACCTCGTTCACACAAAACGATCTGTAAATTCCCGCCTACAGCGATATATTCCGCAGCCATCAGCCACTCTTCAATCGTTGCCGAATTGCCGCGTTTTAATAAGACAGGCTTATTAATCGTTGCAATTTCTTTTAGCAACGCAAAGTTCTGCATGTTTCGGGCGCCAATTTGCAGCATATCAGCATATTGAGCAACAATACCGACCGTTCGGGGGTCGGTTACTTCAGAAACGACCGGCAAACCAACCGACTGTCCAACAGCCTGGAGAATTTCCAGTCCTTCCTTCTCCAGACCCTGAAAACTATAGGGGGATGTGCGTGGTTTATATGTTCCGCCACGCAGCATCACTGCGCCGGATTTTTTGACCGAAACTGCAGTTTCATATAGTTGTTCATAACTTTCGACTGCACAGGGGCCGGCAATGATTTGCACGCTTTCACCGCCAAACACGACATTGCCAACTTGTACTTTTGTATTTTGCGGACAAAACTCCCTGCTAACCAGCTTGAATGGCGTAAGGATCGGGATCACACGATCAACCCCCGTCATTCTTTCATACAAATCAATATGACAATGATGCGCATCGCCTGCCGCCGAAACAATAGTATTTTCTCCCTGTTGAAGAATTTGAGCCGCAAGACCATGCTGCTGAAGTTTTTCCAGCAAACGGTTCAATTGTTCCCCGGTTGGTGCATTCATCAGGATAATCATGGCAGATTTCTCCTCGAACTATATTCATGTACTATATTTCCTCATTACAGATCAATATCCTTTGTTCTGCTGCAGCAATATTTCAATCTACAGAATGCAATCCGGCTGTATATCCGGTGGAAAACGCTGCTTGAAGGTTATACCCTCCTGTATAGCCGTTGACATCGATCACTTCACCTGCAAAATATAAATTGCTGATTAATTTCGAGTTCATCGTTTTTGAATTGATTTCTTTTGTACTTACCCCACCGGCGGTAACCACTGCTTCACTTAATGGACGGGCGCCTTTAACCGTCAAGCAAACGTGCTGGAGTTGATGAACAAGCCGCAAGCGTTCACTTTTTTTTAATTGGTGAACCGGTTTTTCCGGATCAATATGCGCCAAATCAATCATAACATCGATCATTTTTACCGGCAGTAAATCATTTAGTGCATTCTTCATCCGTTTGCGGATAAATTTTTCAAAATCCCTTTGGATACGTTGATCAAGAACTTCTGCTGTCAAGGCCGGTTTTAAATTAATCTCTAACGTTATGTCGCTTTTATTCCCATTTTGTGCAGCCAAAAATTCAGAGACATGTTCACTCAATGAAAGAATGACTGGTCCTGATACTCCAAAATGGGTAAATAACATTTCGCCAAACTCGCTTGCAACAGGCTTCCCATCAGCAAAAATCGCTGCTCGAATATTTTTCAAAGAAAGGCCCTGAAGATCCTTGATCCATTCTTCTTCGACTTCAAGAGGCACTAACGATGGCCTCAAAGGAATAATCGTATGTCCTAATGCCGATGCTAGCCGATAGCCATCCCCAGACGATCCCGTTCCCGGATATGATGCACCGCCGGTTGCTAAGATAAAAGCATCTGCACCATATTCTGAGTTCGCTATTGTTGTCACTTTGCTGATTTTGCCATCGGACACAGTAAACTCTTTTACGGGATGTTCCGTTACAACGCTTACTTGCAGTTTTCGCAACGCCAGGCGCAATGTTGCTACAACATCTGCAGCCTTATCCGTTATCGGGAAAACACGCCCTCCGCGTTCTACCTTGGTCAGAAGTCCATGTCGATGAAAGAACTCTCGAACATCATGATTCGTAAATTGAGAAAAAGCACTATACAAAAAACTGCCGTTCCCGGGCATGTTTTGTATCAATCCATCCAAGTCGCAATTATTCGTAATATTACAGCGGCCTTTGCCGGTTATTAACAGTTTACGTCCTACTGAAGGCATTTTTTCCAACAACGTAACCTTTCCGCCATGTTCTGCCGCACTGATCGCTGCCATTATGCCGGCGGCTCCGCCGCCAATCACCAGTATTTTTTTCATATAACTCAACCTCGCATCAGCTTATGACCTAATCGGGAGAATTCACTTTTCCGCCAATTTTTTTAGTCGGTTTACTTCGTCTTTCGTAAGATGCCGAAAAGATCCTGCCGGTAAATTCTGCAGCGTTAAAAACGCAATTCTTGTTCTTTCAAGTTGTTTAACAGGGTGACCGATTGCTTCGAACATTCGCCGGATTTGGCGGTTTTTTCCTTCGTGTATCGTCACCTCGACCATACTAAAATGCTGCTCATTATCAACGCTCAAAATCCGGATCAATGCCGGGGCTGTAATCCCATCCGACAGCTTAATCCCCGTTCTTAGTATATCCAACCGGTCTTCCGATACTGTTCCATACGCCTTAACCACATATGTCTTGTCGACATGCTGACGCGGATGCATTAAACGATTTGCCAAATCGCCGTCATTCGTCAAAAGCAATAATCCTTGCGTATGATAATCCAGTCTGCCAACGGGATACACGCGTTCGGAAATTCCGTGCAGCAAGTCTGCAACTGTTCTTCGCCTCTGCGGATCTGATAAAGTCGTAACAACGCCAGTTGGCTTATTCAAAAGAATATATATGTGTTTTTGCGCAGCTATTCGTTTGCCGTCAACCACAATCTCATCCTGCACCGGATCAACCTTTACGCCCAATTCAGTCACAACTTGCCCATTGATCATCACTCTTCCGGCCAATATCCGGGTTTCCGCTTCACGCCGGGAACATACCCCGGCCTGACTGAGTATTTTTTGCAGACGTTCCACAACCAGCACCCCTTTTGTCTTGTAGCTGTCAGGCAATTTTTTGCATGACAAAAGTGACAACATTCCACAATGAAGTCCATAATTTCCCGAATAAGGATTTCCTCTCAATCGTTTGCGCCGCAAGGAGATCCACCGATCCATATGTCTGACCCCGGTACAACAATTTTATTGATCCAATAGGCTGTCCGGCACTGATCGGCGCAGAATATTTTTGCGGAGCTTCAACAATTGCTGTGAAATCTTCACGATCGCCAAGGGATACCGGTAAAACCACATCTTCTGCAACGGCAAGCGGCAAAAAATCGTCTACGCCATCTTTGACACGAATTGATTTTATGACCTCGCTTTGTCTGTATAACAACTGTGTTTCAATCTTGCTAAAACCATAATCCAATAACGCCTTCGAGTCAAGCCACATCCGATTGCTATCGAGAACCACCGCTACCAATTGAATATTTCCTCGTTTGGCGCTGCTGACCAAACAAGGTCCGGCAGCTTCCGTATACCCTGTCTTTACACCATTCGCTCCGTCATAATTCCAAAGCATCTTATTCTCATTATATAAATCGCGCCCAAAGTTTTTCCCCGCCCAAGGAATCACCGCATGTTTGGTGCTGACAATCTGGGCAAACAAAGGATTTCTGAATCCGTAAGCCGCAATCTTTGCCAAATCATGAGCCGTGGTATAATGATTTGGATCCGGCAATCCGCTTGTGTTCGTAAAATTAGTGTGAACAGCGCCAATTGCATGCGCTTTCTGAGTCATCAAACGTGCAAAAGCGTCTGTTGTGCCGGAAATATGTTCTGCGACTGCAACAGTTGCATCGTTACCTGAAATGAGCATCATTCCGTATAATAATTCAACTAGTTTTAGTTTTTCGCCTGGAGATAACCATAGACTGGATCCTTCCACACCGGCCGCATTCTGGCTTGTTGTCACAATCTCGTTCATATTGCCGTTTTCCAGTGCAGTCAGCAAAGTCATCATCTTTGTGGTACTTGCAGGAAAATTTCGCACTTCCGCATTATAAGCAAACAGTACTTTTCCTGTAGAAGCCTCCATTACAATAGCAGCTTTTGAACTGAGATCAGGATTTGCTGTTTGCTTAGTCGCCCCTAAAGCGAATTGCGGGAAAATGAAACTTATTATTAAAAAGATAATGAATCCTTTTCGAATCATTTCACATAATCCTTTCCATATATGTGGTAAATTCGGATCAAAAACATTCTTCGAAAAGAAAGCAGCTCATATTTATGAACTGCTTTGATCCTTCTCCTGCGCTGATAAACTCGAATCTCGCAAGAAATCAGCCAAAGGCGGTAAATCGTGCAAATCTTTCAACCCAAAACTTTGCAGAAATTGTTCTGACGTACCATATAATATCGGCCTGCCAATCGCTTCTTTGCGCCCCATTTCCCGGATGTATCCCCGTTCCAACAAATTACTTACTATTTTATCGGCATTTACACCGCGGATCGCTTCCACTTCCTGTCGCGTTACCGGTTGGCGAAATGCAATAATTGCCAAAGTTTCCATTGCCGCGGAAGACAGCCTTACTTCTTGTGTATGAGCCAATTTTTCCACAATAGACGCCAATTCCGGTTTTGTGCAAAGCTGAAACCCGCCGGCTACTTCCAAAATAATCAGGCCGCGGTCAGAATGTTCCATGTCATTATTTAGTTTATCTAACAAAGTTAGTACCGATTCTTCCGGAATTTCCAGCAATTTAGCAATCTTACCAGCAGAAAGAGGTTGCCCATTGGCAAAAAGAAGCGCTTCCACCGCTTTTTTCATATGATTATAAAACATCGTCGGACCACTGCTCCCTCAGCATCAAATAAATGGGACCAAATCCGGCATTCTGCCGAACCTGTACTCTTTTTAGGCGAATAAGTTCCAGCAACGCTAAAAACAACGCTACCACTTCTCCACGACTACGAGTGAATTCCATCATCTTTAAAAATTCAATTTCGCCTTCATGTTGATGAAGTTTATGAATAATCGCATACATTTTATCTTGCACACTGACTTCATCCCGGGTCACAAGCGAGTATTCCTCTTCTTTGCTTTCCCATACTGCCGCGAAAGCGGTAATCAGGCTATCAATTTGCAACCCCGTCGGCAACAGTAACTGCGAGGCAAACTCCTGCGGCTGCCTGGCTATATACCGTTCCCGGTTTTGCGCTAAACGTTCCAAAAATTGAGAAGCCTGTTTGAACATGCGATATTCCAATAAACGATCTACTAATTCCTGGCGGGGATCTTCTTCTTCCACAACAACTAAGGGCGGGCGCGGCAAAAGAAGACGGGATTTTATTTGCAATAGGGTTGCCGCCATCACCAGAAATTCACTCGCAATATGAATATTAAATTCTTCCATTGTATCTAAATAATGCAAGTACTGTTCTGTAATTTTCATGATTGGAATATCATAAATATCAATTTGATCTTTTTCAATCATATGCATTAAAAGAGCCAATGGTCCCTCAAAGGTTTGTAATTTGATCGTGTATTCACCCATAATCAGGCCAAATGCATAGCCGCCCGAACTTCCTCCATCGTGGCCGCTGCCACTTTGCGAGCTCGTTCGGCGCCATATGCGAGAATTTCCCGAACTCTTCCAGGATTATTTTCCAATTCACGACGACGAGCGTGAACGTCAGCTAGCATGTCAACCATTTTTTCCGCCAGCATTTTTTTGCATTGTACACAGCCTACAGATGCATTACGGCAATCCTCACTAACTTTTGAAATTTCACCGGAATTAAATAATTTGTGGAAGGAAAACACTGTGCAAACTTCCGGATGACCAGGATCACTTTTTTTCACCCGTTGCGGATCAGTAATCATCAGCATTACACGCGAACGAAGTTCATCCGGATTCGCCGAAAAACTGATTTCATTTCCATAAGATTTACTCATTTTTCTGCCGTCAATTCCAGGCAAAAGAGAAGCTTTGCTAAGATAAGGTTTAGGCTCCGGAAAAATCGGCTGATAAAGATAATTAAAACGCCGTAATATTTCTCGTGTCAATTCCAAATGCGGTACTTGATCTTCCCCGACCGGCACAGTATCCGCCTTATATAGGATAATATCCGCCGTCATCAGTTCCGGGTAGCCTAAAAAACCATACGTATTAATATCTTTGCCTTGCGATCCCAATTGGATTAATTTGTCTTTGTAGGTTGGAACCCGTTCGAGCCAAGATAATGGAGTAATCATTGACAATAGAAGATGCAATTCTGCATGTTCCTTCACTTGCGACTGAACAAAAATTACATTTTTTTCCGGATCAAGGCCAGCACTTAGCCAATCCAAAGCCATATCGTGAATATATTCCGGCAATCTCGACGTATCTTCAAAAGAAGATGTCAATGCATGCCAGTCAACGATTGAAAAAAAACACTCGTACTCTTTTTGCAATTTCACCCAATTGTCCAATGCACCAAAATAATTGCCAAGATGAAACTTTCCTGAAGGCTGCATGCCACTAAAAATACGCCCTTTTGTCATAAAAATCTCTCCTCCCATTAGAAAAACAACATCACAATAGAATGAATTATATAAGATATTCCTAATTGTATCGGATGAATAACGGCACCGACAATACCAAGATAAATTAAAGCAATTAAAATAAAAGGCCCGTAGCGCTCTATTCGTTCAAAAGTATTCGCTTGAGAGGCTGGAAGCATACTGCCGACAATCTTTGAGCCGTCAAGTGGCGGAATCGGAAGTAAATTGAATACAGCAAATAAGAGATTATAGCTGTATGTCAGTAAAAGAATTTTACTCCAAACAGGAGTCAACATTCCTAGTTTGACTAACAGTCCAAGCAATACTGCTGTAACAAATGCCAACAAAATGTTGGCCCCCGGGCCAGCGAAAGACACCAGCATCATCCCTTTGCGGGCATCTTGAAAATAGCCTGAATTCACCGGAACCGGCTTGGCCCAGCCAAACTGAAACAGCCACAACATGATCAATCCCACGGGATCAAGATGAGCAATTGGATTTAAAGTTAACCGGCCCAACAATCGCGGTGTAGGATCACCCATACGCACCGCTACAGCGGCATGAGCAAATTCATGGATTGTCAACGCAATCAGTAAAGCCGGAATTCGAAAAATCATGTCTGCATCAAAACCAAACACGCGTGTTCCTCCTTGTCCTCTTTTCCCAGTAAAACCATCTTATTCATTGTTACATAAAATCAAGCGATAGGCAAGCGGCAAAACTGAAACGAAATTCATCAATGAATTGCGATTACAACTACCATTTTGCAGGAATAACAACTAAAAACGACTGTGAATGCATTTTCACAGCCGTCAATTGTAACAAAAAAAGTAGTACCTCACCATATTAATGCGATCCGCAACTACACAACGATTATAAAACATTTTTTATTGTATTATAATTCCATCTTGATGTCAACATATGGTCATGGGATATTATGGAAGATGCATGAAGAAATTCGTTCTTTTAATTCAAATGCAGTCCAGCATCATCAACAAAACCCAGTATCAACTGTGTGGGAGACACTGGCCGATCGCCAATAGCAATTGCCTCCACGACCTTCTCGCTTGTCGGTTCCAAAACATCATGCCGATTTGAATGCAACACTGCTAACGGTTGGTTTCTGGCAACATAATCGCCTACACGGCACTTCATAACCAACCCGGCGGCCAAGTCAATCTGCTGTCCCTTGAATTCCCTTCCAGCTCCCAGGACAACCGCACTGTACCCGATTTCTGCCGTGTTTATGCTTTGAATATAACCATCACGGGCAGCCACAACTTCCCTTTGAAATTGCGCGGCCGGCAACAAGGCCGGATTAACAACCGCCTCCGGATTGCCGCCTTGCGCCGTAATGAAATCTACGAATTTTCTCAATGCACTACCGTCATCAAGTAAACGGATCGCTTTTTCGCGTCCTTCAGAGATCGTATTTTCTGCTTTTGCCATGACCAACATATAAGCTGCCAGCATAAGACAAAGGTCGCGTAATCGCCCTTGCACTTTCCCGCTTAAAATGTCGATTGCTTCCTGAACTTCCAGCCCATTGCCCACTGCACAACCAAGTGGTTCATCCATCCCGGTAAGAAGCGCGATTGTCTCTCTGCCACTCACTCTGCCGATATTCACCATAGTTTGTGCCAACAAAACAGCATCCTGCAAGTCATGCATAAAAGCGCCGTTTCCAACTTTGACATCCAACAATATTTTATCCGCACCAGCTGCAATTTTTTTACTCATAATTGATGATGCTATCAAAGGAATACTTTCGACTGTCGCAGTGACATCACGCAAAGCATACAACAATCCATCAGCCGGTGCCAAGTCACCGGTTTGACTGATTACCGCCAAATGATGACGACGAATTTGTCGCAAAAAAGAAGGCATTTCGAGCGCGGGTGAAAATCCGGGAATCGCTTCCAATTTATCAATTGTTCCGCCGGTAAATCCTAAGCCCCGTCCAGACATTTTCGCTACCGGAATACCCGCGGCAGCAACAATGGGAGCTACAACAAGCGTAGTTGTGTCGCCAACTCCGCCAGTGCTGTGCTTATCGATTTTGACACCGGGTATCCCGCTTAAATCAACCATCCGCCCCGATTGTGCCATAGCCATCGTTAATGCAACGATCTCTTCCAATGTCATTCCTTTTAAATAAACAGCCATCAACCATGCGCTGACTTGATAATCAGGAACCGTACCGGCCGTTAAACCTTGCACCATATAATTGATTTCTTCTGGCGTCAAGTCCTTTCCATCACGTTTTCTGGCAATAATATCTACTATCCGCATCGTCAACGTTGAAAAACCTCCTTCGAACCATATTGTCATCGGGCGCGAGGATGCGTCTTATCATATACTTCTTGCAAATGCTTATTGGTTATATGGGTATATATTTGCGTTGTAGAAATATCCGCATGTCCTAACATTTCTTGGACAGATCGCAAATCCGCCCCATTTTCTAATAAATGAGTTGCAAAAGAATGTCGAAGGGTATGAGGAGTAATTTCTTTTTGGATATTGGCCTCTCCAGCATATCTTTTAATAATCTTCCAAAAACCCTGACGGGTAAGCTGCTTTCCGTGTTGATTAAGAAACAGTGCTTGCATATCAGCAGTTCGGAGTAACTTATTTCTCCCCCTGGCAAGATAGTCCCTAACACATTGCGCAGCAATTGACCCTAACGGGACAATGCGTTCCTTTGATCCTTTTCCATAACATTTAATATACCCCAGTTCCAGATTAACATCCGAAATAGTAAGCGAAATCAGTTCGGACACCCGTATCCCTGTAGCATATAATAATTCCAACATTGCTTTGTCCCGAATACCAGCCACCGAACGAACAGCGGGCTGTTTCAAAAGCCTGTCAATTTCATTTACGGTCAACACTTTGGGCAGCTTTTTCTCCAATTTAGGCGATTCCATGCTTGCTACCGGATCGCGCTGAATGTATCGCTCTCGCATCAAGTATTGATAGAATGCCTTAATTGCCGCTAGGTTTCGAGAAATACTCGACATTGCCCGGCCCTGAGATTTCAATGTGTTAAAATAATGCATAATTGTTACCCGGCTAGTATCTTGTAACAATCCTAGATTATTTTGTTTTAGATATTCAGATAACTGACGTATATCTCTTCCATATGATTCCAATGTATTCTGAGCCAAACCCCTTTCTACCGCAAGATAATTGATGAATTCGTCGACATAAGTATCCACATCCATCATCCTTTTCATAAGAAAGTCCCTGTGCTTTGAGCATGCTTCGCAACTATCTCAATTCTACATAATCTAATTTTTCCCTTTTTTTCCATTCTGGTTTTACAGGATTTTTCATCATTTTTACAATCCAGGACTGATCATCCAATCGAATGTCTCTTGACATATAATAATTATTGCATTATTATATGAGTATATGATCATATGTAAATAATAAGGAGACATTATGAAACTTGTTAAAATTTTTAAAGTATTAGGTGACGAAACAAGACTCCGTATCTTAAATTTGCTTAACTACTCTGAACTATGCGTCTGTGAAATCACGTATGCATTAAGTGCAACTCAATCGAACATTTCCAGACACTTAGGGAAATTAACAGATGCGAATTTCGTCATCTCATCTAAAAAAGCACAATGGGTATCTTACCAAATCAATCCTGTGATCCTGGCGGAATATCCGTTCCTGCGAACCATTCTATCTCAAGAAATAAATAATGAAGCAAAGTGCAAAGAAGACTTAGAACGGCTGTTAGATTGCCAACATAAAGGCATGCCGTGCGACTGGCTTGAAAATAACTCTTAATAAGGAGAATGTTCATGTTTACTCCTGTACAACAATTGGCAGATTGGCTTGTATATTCAGTTTTTAAGCTGCAAACCGGCAGCAAGGCAGGCGATGCTCTCAACTTTTTCATTTTTGACACGATTAAAATATTTATCTTATTATTAATCATCATTTATGCTATCACCTTCATCCGCAGTTTTTTCTCACCGGAAAAAACTCGGGAAATTCTGGCAAGAAACAAAGGCAATACATTGATAGGTCATGTCTTAGCTGCTTTGCTTGGCATCGTCACACCGTTCTGTTCCTGTTCTGCAGTACCCTTATTTATTGGTTTTGTTGAAGCGGGCATTCCGCTTGGTGTCACGTTTTCTTACTTAATAGCAGCCCCTATGGTCAATGAAATCGCACTCGTTCTGTTGTATGGAATGTTTGGTTTGAAAATTGCTGTAATTTATCTTATATCCGGTGAAGTGATTGCGATCGTATGCGGAATTTTAATTGGCCGTTTAAAGCTCGAAAAATATGTTGAAGGATATGTATATGAGCTTCAGCGCAGCAACAATGCCGGATTTTCGCTTCCTGAACCAACTATGAAAGAACGGTTATCGGATGCATGGAATTTTACCCGTGATTTGCTGAAAAAAATCTGGATATACGTTGTTGTCGGTATTGGAGTTGGCGCTTGGATCCACGGTTGGGTCCCAGCCGGAACGCTGGCCGAGTACGCCGGGGCCGATAACCCGTTTGCAGTTTTTGTTGCTGTCCTGATAGGCATACCGCTCTATTCCAATGCGGCTGGAGTAATTCCCTTAATCAGTGAACTGACGAGAGCCGGTGTTGCCATGGGAACTGCCTTGGCTTTCATGATGTCGATTACCGCCTTAAGCCTTCCTGAGATGATTATTTTACGCCAAGTATTAAAACCAAAATTATTAGCTGTTTTTATCGGCATCGTTGGCTGCGGCATTTTATTTACCGGTTACCTATTTAATTATTTATTATAATCACATATGATAGGAGGAACTACGATGGAAATTAAAATTTTAGGTTATGGATGTTCAAAATGCGACCAACTTTACAAAGAAGTAGTGAAAGCGGATCAGGAATTACAAACTCAGGCCGAAATTATTAAAGTTGACAATGCGAAAGAAATTGCCGGCTATGGCGTAATGAGAACTCCGGCCATAGTCATTGATGGTCTGGTCACATCCGTTGGAAAAATACCAACTTCAACTGAAATAAAAAAAATGATAGAAGCGGCGAAACAGTAAAAAAACTGCATTTCGCCATGTTAGAAAACCCGGCTTGCGCCGAGCTTTTATAGCGATGGCGGAAGCCGCTGGTTGCACTTATGTACACCAGATAAAATTTATACTTTCTGGTGTACTAAAATGGGGCTGAAGAAAACACATTGTTTGTTTTCTTCAGCCCCATTTCTATTTCCTGTTACTTACGACAGAACGCCGGAAAGCAATAAAGCAAGCATCGTCTTCGCATCACAAATAACACCGGTATCAATTAATGACCGTATTTGCATACAAGAATAAATCTCTACGTTTATGAATTCATCATTGTCCGTCCTTTGTTTTGTTTCGCATAACTGGCCGGCCACATACAAATGAATCTTTTCGTTCGTAAAACCGGGAGTGGTGTATACGCTGGACAAATACCGTAAAGAACCAGCGGAATAACCCGTTTCCTCCTCCAATTCACGATAAGCGCACGCTAGCGGATCTTCGCCCGCGTCCAGCTTGCCGGCCGGGATCTCTAACATGAGATCGCCGATAGCATGTCTGTATTGGCGAACCAGTACAATTCGGCCATCTGCAGTGATAGGAACGATAGCAACCGCACCGGGATGTTCCACAATTTCTCTCGTACTAAGTTCGCCATCGGGTAGCGTTACAGTATCAAAACGTAATTTTAAAATTTTTCCATCATACAACAGTTTCGATTCAATTAATTTTTCTCGCAAATCCATTCATGCTCGCCCCCGACATATCCCTTTGCAATATTTATTCTTCATATCATCCAAGGATATTGTGTATATGGTTTCAAAATGAACAAAGGATAGTCAACCTTTACCTCTTCCGCCAGCCATTCCGGTGCAACAACCCATAAAATTGGCAACTGTAATTCTGCAGCCGCTGCTTCAACTATTTGCAACCCCTCATAAACATGCTCGCAAGTAGTCTCGTCAGCAAGGTTAGTATTGCTGATCAATCCGCTGATTTTCAAACGGGAAGCTTTTTCAATACGTCGTAAAGTTTGGATAATTCCCTCTTTATCCCGGGTAAACGGCCTACGGGTATTGACGACCATTATCGCCTGATAAGTAGATTTTTCGAATTCCTTACACAGCTGGCCAAGCACAATGGCAGATTCACCGCCGCCGACATCCATAACCACCTCATGGTTTGTCCCATGCAGTATTCTGGATAGTTCATGCGGAAGAATCGGCAGATCAGCATTCGCCAAATTTTTATCCGGTGCAACCAACAGGACACCATGTTTCTGCAAAATCATGCTATTCTCGCGGGTACGAAAATAAGGCTTTACCAAATCGATATCCACAATCGCAGTATCAGCTCCCTGATCACGTAAAGCCAATGCATAATTTATTGCCAATTCCGTTTTTCCGCTGCCAAACTCACCCATCAGAATTTTCACCCTTGAATTGCCTCGTAGTAATTTTTCGTACGTTTCCATTTCTTTCTCCTTTATTGCTTAATTTTATTTCCGCTATTCTTGTTGCATATCAATTCGTATTTTATCAGCGATAATCGCAATAAATTCAGAATTTGTCGGTTTTCCTTTGTCTGTCATGACATCACGGCCAAAAATTTTATTAATGACATCTACATTACCGCGGCTCCATGTCACTTCAATGGCATGCCGGATCGCTCGCTCTACCCGGCTTGGAGTTGTTGCATGCTTCTCAGCAATCATCGGATACAGCGTTTTTGTAATCGCACCTAAAAGGTCCGGTTCGGCGCAAATGATCATAATTGCATCACGCAAATACTGATATCCTTTAATGTGAGCCGGAATGCCAATGTCACGGATAATATCGGTAATGATCGCTTCCATGGAAGGATTTTTGACATTTTGCACTGTTGACGATCGCTGAACGTGAGACTGGGTAGCCAGTTGCCGAATTCGATTGATCAGCACTTCAATATTGAACGGCTTTAAAACATAATAATCCGCTCCTAATTCCATGACGCGCTGTGTAATACTTTCCTGCCCAAAAGCCGTCAACATGATGATTTTGGGCTTCGGGCCACCGGCATCATTCAGCCGCTCCAATACGCCCATACCATCCAAATGCGGCATGATCATATCTAATACAACTACATCCGGTTTTTGTCCTTGTATAATTCGCAAAATTTCTTCGCCGTCGTATGCAACTCCAACTAGATCAATATCTGGTTGCCGCAGCAGACATTCTTCCATAAGACTTGAAAAGCCACGGTTGTCATCAGCGATCGCTACCTTAATCTTCTCATTCATGATTACAAGCTCAGCCTCCATTTGTGCAAGCGCAGTCCTGTGCTTCACTTTTCCAACATTCTTTTTTTGCCTGAGCTGCAATCAACAGCTGTTCAGCATTGTCTACCGCCAACTGGTTTGAACCATCGCCGCCCATCATTCTTGCAAGCTCTGTTAAGCGCGATTGATGGTCCAGCGTTCGCACAATAGTCTGGGTTCGTTCACCGTCAATTGTTTTTTCAATATAAATATGTGAATCGGCCATACAAGCAATATGTGGCAAATGAGTGATGCATAGCACTTGTTTTTCACAGCCTAACTTGCCAATTTTTTCGCCTACCTTGAGCGCAGTCTGACCTCCGATTCCTGTATCGATTTCATCAAACACCATGGTTCCAACATCATCCCGTTTAGCAGAAACAGACTTAATCGCTAATGCGATTCGAGACAATTCACCACCTGAAGCAATTTTTTGCAACGGCTTCGGTTCTTCACCTGGATTGGCTGAGAATAATAAAGCGAGTTCATCGGATCCCGTAGGAGAAAAACCATTTGTCGGAATAACCTTTGCAGCCAATATCGCATTCGGCATTGACATGTCCGTCAAATGGGAACACACTGATTTGGCCATATCTTCGGCGGTCTGACAGCGGGCTCGATGTAGTTCGTCAGCTTTCGCTGCCAGGCGCGCTTCCAATACATTCTTTGTATTTAAGATTTTTTCCATCCGTTCTTCATGATTGGAAATATCAGTTAATTCTTTCAGCGCCAGGCGATAATATTCCAAAATTTCCTCTTCTGATGACCCATACTTCTTCTTTAACTTGTAGATGATATCCATCCGTTCTTGCAATTGCGACAGCCGTTCAGGATCAAAATCAGTGGTTTCCGCATAGTCACGCAGATTAGCACTTGTTTCTTCCAATTGATAGTAAGCATCGCCAATCGCAGTCAATTGCGCCTGGAGATGATCGTCAAAACGGACAATACTTTCTAATTCTCGCCGGATATCGGCTAAGTCAGCAATAACTCCGTTATTGTCTGGCCTTCCTTCAAAAAAGAGCGCATGGATCCGCTGAATGGAGTGTGTAATTTTTTCTGCATTGGTGAGAAAAGAAATCTCTTGCTTCAACATTTCTTCTTCGCCGATTCTAAGGTTTGCCATGGCAATTTCCTGAGTTTGCCAAGTGAGCATATCCAATCTTTGCGCACGTTCCCGGGCGTTATCTTCTGTTGCCGCCAACTGCTTCTTTACTTCCTGCCATTCTTGGTACAGTCCTTGGTAAGAGGCAAGAATAGGTTTTATCGCTGGCGAATGAGAGTCAACCAAGGTCAAATAAAACTCCGGATGCAGAAGCGCTTGATTTTCATGCTGACCATGCATATCAACCAAAAAAGCGCCTATTTTTCTTAACGTAGACAAGGGAACGTTGCAACCGTTTGCCAGGATGATATTTTTTCCATGTATAGACAGACGGCGGCTCAGAATAAGCTGGCTGTCATCTTCCAATGGTATTCCTTGTTCTTCCAATAAACAGGTCACTGGGTTAGACGACGGGATATCGAAAACAGCTTCCACGCGAAAATAATCACAGCCGGAACGGATCGTATCTACTGAAGACCGACCTCCTAAAACACTGTTGAATGCATCAATTAGGATTGATTTTCCCGCGCCGGTTTCCCCTGTCAAGATGTTTAACCCGGCGACAAAATCGATTTGCGCTTCCTCAATCAGCGCAAAATTAATTACGTGTAAGGACTTTAGCAATTGCCATTCCCCGCTTTGCCCATAATCATAACTTTTACGGTTGCACCAAAGCTTTGAACCTTGCCAAAACTTGTTGTACAGCTTCCGGTGGTTTGACAATAATAAAAATTGTATCATCACCGGCAACCGTGCCTAGTATTTCCGGCCATCTTGCAGAATCCACAGTGTAAGCAATCGCCTGCGCCGTACCCGGCAAAGTTTTTAAAACGATGATGTTTAGACTGTAGTCAATCGCCACAAGTGAATCCCTGAACGTTCTCTCCATACGGGATTGTGAGAGAACGATATTTTGTTCCTTAGGAAGTGCATAATGATACCGGCCATCGCTTGTTGGCGTTTTAACCAGCATTAACTCTTTGATATCCCGTGACACAGTAGCTTGAGTCACAATAATATTCTCTTTCCTCAGAGCCTCGGCCAAATCTTCTTGCGTCTCAATCACTCGATGTTCTATAATTTCTTTAATTTTTGCGTGACGCAGTCCCTTCATCGGCTTTTCCTCCTACTTTTTCAATCATGTACAATACCGGCGGATGATGAATCTGATTCAATATCACATAACTACTGACAGTATATGTTTGCTGCGGAAGCGATTGCAAGAAGTCCTTAAGCAGCAATTGTTCTTCTGTTCCCGCCGGATGTCCAGGGTAAGCAACCACTGATACCATGCCGTTCAAGGAAAGATGCGGCAATACGTTTTGCAATGCCAGCACAGTAGTTTTTGCCTGGGTCGTAATTGCATGAGAACCTCCGGGCAAATAACCCAGATTAAACATGACAACATCGATCTGATGATCTGCATAAGAAGCAATATCAACATGACTGTCCAAAATATATCGTATTTTAGATGAAAAGCCATGATTATCAATAAGCTTTCTGGCTTTATCCAACGCAATTTGCTGTATATCGAATGCGAAAATAGTCGCGTTCTCCGAAGTATTTTTCGCCAAAAACAAAGTATCATAACCGTTACCGGCAGTTGCATCAACAACATACTGCGCATTAGACAACCGGTCAGACAAGAACTGATGAGCCATCTTTACTGCATTAGATAATTTCATTTTCATCGCCTCGTCGCAGTTTCGTCCGTAAAGTCTGATAATAACTGGACTCAAAAAACCGTACAAACCGCGCTCGATGTTCAGACCGCTTCACCAGAACAACATCATCCGGCAGCAATTTATATACTGTTTGCCCATCCACTGTCAATACAATGTCATCATGCGTTGCTCGAAATACAATTTTAATTTCTTCTTTTTCCGATACGACTAAAGATCTTGTGTGGAGAGAATGCGGGCAAATTGGCGTTAAAATAATTACTTTCAAATTAGGATTCACGATAGGTCCTCCGGCAGACAGAGAATAACCCGTAGAACCGGTTGAGGTAGCGACAATCAGCCCATCCGCCGGATAATCCGCTGTGAATTGTCCGTCAACAAAAAGCTTCATCCGTATCATGCGGGAAAATCCGCCCTTGCTGACAACAACATCGTTTAATGCCGATGAAAGATAAATTGTTTCTTTATTTCTGACAACCATTGCATCCAGCATCAGCCGTTCTTCAATATAATAATCTCCGTTGATTATTTTGTCCAAAGCCAAGCTAAGCTGTGGAAGTTCAACTTCCGTAAGAAAGCCAAGCTGTCCCATATTTACGCCGCAAACCGGAATTCCTACCGGAGCAATTTCACGTGCTGTGCTCAAGAGTGTGCCATCTCCACCCAACGTGATCCCCAGCATGATTTCGCGCTGCATTTTTTCACGGTTTCCGGCAAGTTCAGGGTAACCCATTTCCTCAGCAACAGCCTCGCTTAGCAGGATTTTTACGTTCCGTTCTTTAAAATACTGCACCATCCAAGCCAACACTGTCCCTACGCTCTGTTTTTTCGTATTGGGAAAGAGACCGATCGTCAACACATCGTCAACCTCCATCAACCTATTAATGCAGTATGTGCTTCCTGTACTACCTGTTCAACAATTTCGTCTGTCACTTTGCTGGTTTCAGACGTTTTTTTCAGTAAAAGCAGATATTCAATATTGCCTTCTGGTCCTTTAACCGGTGAAAATGTCAGCCCTTGCGAAGCAAAGCCCATTTTTTGAGCAACTTCCAAAACATGCTGAATTACTTCCCGGTGAACTTTCGGATCTTTTATTACTCCTTTTTTACCCACCTTTTCTCTGCCAGCCTCAAATTGGGGTTTAATCAACGCCACGACTATCCCCTGAGGCAGCAATAAACTATAAACAGCCGGCAAAACTTTTTCCAGAGAAATAAACGCTACATCAATTGATACAAAGTCCAAAAGTTCACCGATATGTTCTGGTTCAACAGTTCGGATATTCGTCCTTTCCATGTTGACAACCCTCGCGTCCGTCCTTAAAGACCATGCGAGTTGTCCGTAACCGACATCAACCGCATATACACGGATTGCACCGTTTTTCAGTGCGCAATCCGTAAAACCGCCGGTGGAAGCACCAACATCAGCAGCCACTTTACCAGTTAGATCAATCGAAAAAACAGCAAGCGCTTTTGCCAGTTTTAAGCCCCCGCGGCTTACATAACCAATGCTGTCGCCACAAACACGAATATCGGCATCAACCGGCACCATAGTTCCCGCTTTGTCAATCTTCTTCCCATCAACAATCACCAGGCCTGCCATGATAGTTGTTTTTGCTCTCTCACGGCTGGAAACTAACGCCTTATTAACCAACAAAACATCCAATCGTTCCTTTTGCATCTATTTTGCTCCATATTGATAAAAATACGCCTTGGCTGCAGCACTGATGCCAGAAGCGGATAAACCGAACTGTTCCAAAAGCTGCTCACGGCTGCCATGTTCAATAAATTGGTCCGGTAGTCCTAACCGCAATAATTTCACGCCAGATATATTCTGTGAATTGATACATTCCAGAACAGCCGATCCAAATCCACCAGGCAAAACATGATCTTCAACGGTAACAATAACCGCACCGCTGGCAGATAGCTTTTTCACCATTTCTACATCGATAGGTTTTACAAAACGGGCATTGACAACACCTGCTCGAATACCTTCCGCTGCTAACAAGTCTTTGGCGGCAAGACAAGGTTCCACCATAATGCCTGCCGCTAAGAATACAAGATCCTGTCCGGAAACCAGTTCTTCGCTGCGGCCTATTTCAATTTGATGAAAAGGATCATCGATTGGCACTCCCCGTCCACTCCCTCGTGGATAACGAATGGCAACCGGACCATTATGATATATTGCGGTAAATAACATATGCCGCAACTCATTTTCATCTTTAGGGGTCATAATTGTCATGTGCGGAATATGCCGCAAATAAGCGAAATCAAAAACGCCATGGTGTGTAGGTCCATCTTCACCGACGATCCCTGCTCTATCCAATAAAAAAGTCACTGGCAATTCCTGCAAACACACATCATGTACAACCTGATCATATGCACGCTGAAAAAAGGTCGAATAAATTGCAATGACCGGTCTTTTGCCCTCCGCAGCCATCGCTGCAGCCATTGTAATGGCATGAGGTTCTGCAATACCCACATCAAAAAAACGTTTCGGGAAACGATCGGAAAAGGTCCCTAAGCCGGTACCCTGAGGCATAGCAGCCGTAATTGCGACAATTTCCGGATCCTTATCCGCAAGTTCTACCAAAGCTTTGCCAGCAATTGAAGTGTAAGTTGGATTATTGCCATTCGAAATGACTTTCCCTGATTCTACACAGAAAGGACCAATGCCATGAAATTTATCGGCACTGCATTCTGCTGGCGTATAACCTTTCCCTTTGCAGGTGATCACATGCACAAGGACAGGTCCTTGCATTACCTTAGCTTTTCCCAAAACATCAAGCAAGGCAGGGATATTATGCCCGTCAATCGGGCCCAAATAAGTAAATCCTAATTCTTCAAAAATCATCCCGGGAATTAAAAAATATTTAAAACTATCTTTAACCCTTTCAGCCGTCTTGGCAACCGTCTCGCCAATAGCCGGAATACGGCGCAATAGCAACTCCACATCACGCTTTACGCGTGAATAGGTGGGATCGGTGCGGATCTTAGACAGATAAGTTGCCATCGCACCAACATTGCGGGCAATCGACATCTCATTATCATTCAGAACAACAATTAAATCATTTCCTAAATGTCCAGCCTGATCCAAAGCTTCATAAGCCTGCCCTCCCGTAAGTGATCCATCGCCAATCACGGCTAGAACTTTATGTTGTTCCCCTGATATGTCACGGGCTAACGCCATTCCTACAGCTGCCGATATGGATGTACTGGAATGTCCGGCGCCAAAAGCGTCATGTTCGCTTTCGCTTCGTTTCGGAAAACCGCTCAGACCGCCAAACTGCCTTATCGTTGAAAATTGATTTCTTCTGCCGGTCAAAATTTTGTGAACGTATGCCTGGTGACCAACATCCCAAATAATTTTATCACGCGGACTATCAAACACGTTATGTATAGCCAGGGTTAATTCAACCACTCCGAGGTTAGGGGCAAGGTGCCCTCCATTATGGGCAACTGTATTAATAAGTAAATCACGAATTTCCGCAGCCAACCGTTCCATTTGAGCCACAGATAAATTTTTCAAATCTTGGGGCCGGTCAACCGTAGAAAGCAGGTTGTTTAACATGCGTTCCCCTCTTTCAATAATCAAGCCAATATGAATACCATGCATTATTATACCATATCTTCGCATGGTTGATTAGCATGCTGTTACTCTACATGAAAAATTAGTGATCACGAGCGATCAATTGTTTCACTAACTCCCGCAAAACATTGGCCGTGGGCCCGAAAACGCTCAAAGCCGCAAGAGCTTCATCGACAGCCGTTTGAGCCATCATGCGGGCTTGCTCCAAAGAATACAGACTGACATACGTTGCTTTTTGATTTTTTTCATCGCTGCCCACCGGTTTTCCTATTGATTCCTGCGTTCCGACCACATCCAAAATATCGTCCGTAATTTGAAACGCTAATCCAAACTGCTCGGAATAACGAGTCAACGCCGCCAATTGCTCCGGGTCGGCCTTAGCAAGAATAGCTCCGGAACGAACCGCACCACGAAACAGGGCGCCAGTTTTTGCGCGATGCATAAAACACAAAGTATCCGAATTAATCATTTTTCCTTCAGAAATTAAATCCAAAGCCTGTCCGCCAACCATTCCATAAGCACCGCTGGCTGTTGCCACTTCCTGAGCAACAGCTAAAAGCACACCGGCATCAATACCTGGCTGTTCAAGGATTGCCTGAAAAGCTGCAGTCAACAGACCGTCACCTGCCAAGATGGCAATACCTTCGCCGTAAACTTTATGATTGGTTAATTTCCCCCGTCGATAATCATCGTCATCCATGGCCGGTAAATCGTCATGAATCAAAGAATAGGTATGCACCATTTCTAATCCGGAAGCGACATGCAAAAATTGTTTGCCATCTGCGCCAACTGCCTCTGCCGATGCCATAAGTAAAATCGGCCGCAGACGCTTGCCGCCCGCAAAAAGACTGTAACGCATCGCTTCAAAAATAATCGGTGGTTGTACGCCTTGTGCAGGCACAAGGCTGTCCATCATTTCTTCCACAAGCGCCGCTCTCGTTTTTAAGTACCCTTTAAGCATTTTCCGCATCACCTTTCAGTACTAATGCTGTCTCTGTCAAAGTTCCCTGTTCCTCTTGGATCATTTTATCAATCACTTTTTCTGCTGCATTCAATTTAGTCAAACAAATGCCGGATAAGCGAACACCTTCCGAAAAAGAAGATAACGCCTCTTCTAATGGTAATTCACCCGCCTCCATTTGGTTCACGATAATCTCTAATTTATGCAACGCCTCTTCAAAATTCAGTTCCTGTGTTTTGTTTTCTATTTTACTCTTTGCCATACGGTTCACCCTTTTCAACAGTAGTTACGCAAACACCCAGAATACCGTAACGCAAAAGGACTTCCAAATCTTGGCCTGGCATAATTTGTTCCGCAGACTGCAATATTTGTCCGTCAGGTAAACGGGTAATACTATAGCCACGCGACAAAACAGCCAATGGGCTTAACATATCTAATTTCCCTGATAAAACCAATAATTGGTGTTGCTTTGCAGTATATATCCGCTGCATCGCCCGGATCAGTCGCTGACCCAGAAGATCAACTGTCTGTTGCCGGGATAGAAGCAAGTCCTTTGGACGCAAAAAAATTCGCCTGGCGGCAAGCCTTCTCAAGTGAATCGCCGCATTACGAAGCAAGGAGCGAATGTTCGTTTCCAAACTAGTTCGCAGCATGGCCACACGTTGACGTAAGACCGCTATATCAGGCACAACAATTTCTGCCGCCTGAGACGGGGTCGCAGCTCTATAATCAGCAGCAAAGTCAGACAATGTATAGTCCGTTTCATGTCCTACAGCCGATACAATCGGGATCTTTGAAGCAGCAATGGCCCTTACTACCCTTTCGTCATTAAATGCCCAAAGTTCTTCAATAGAACCGCCTCCCCTGCCGACGATCAGCACATCTACCGTTTTGATGCGGTTAAAAACTTCAATCGCATGCACGATTTGCAAAGGAGCGTCCGTTCCCTGCACTTGAACCGGATATAATATCAATTCGATATTGGGATTTCTTCGCTTTGAGACCGTAAAAATATCACGCAAAACAGCGCCGGTAGGTGAAGTCACAAGACCGATCGATCCCGGGAAAACCGGAAGCTCTTTTTTTCGGCTGTTGTCGAATAAGCCTTCCTCACTCAGTTTCTTTTTTAACTGTTCAAAGGCAATACTTAGTTCTCCCGTTCCTTCCGGCAATAACTGGTCGACATACAGTTGATATTGACCATCCCTTTCGAAGACTGTTACTCTTCCGCCAGCAACAACTTTGAGACCATCGCAAGGCTGGAACTTAAGATACTGCGCTCTTCCCTTAAACATAACCGATCTTATGGTGCTGCTTTGATCTTTTAGTGTAAAATAGCAATGGCCTGAATAATGCCGTTTGAAGTTCGAGATTTCACCCCGAAGATATACCGTTCCCAACAATTGATCCGAATCAAATAATTGTTTGATGTAGCGGGTCAAATCGCTCACGCTGATAATCTGCATTTCATCCACCTTCATCAAATTGTATTCGCAAAAAATCAAAAATAACAAGAAGACCTGGCCTGCGCCAAGTCTTCACGACGCGCAAGAATGCACCAATCGGGCGCGTTGCAACGATATGATACCGCGAAACTTATTTTTTCTGTTTCCTGACCAGTGAACCTAGAATGCCATTAATAAATCGGCCAGATTCAGCCGAACCAAATGATTTTGCTAATTCCACAGCCTCATTAATAATAACATTCGGTGCTATCTCTTCCTTGCCAAACCGCATCTCGAAAATTGCCATGCGGGTAATGTTACGATCCACCCCCGGCATGCGTTGCAGTTTCCAGTCAATCGCTGACTCGGATATGATTCCATCAATTTCTGATAAATGATCACGGGTACCTTTGACCAATAATATAGTATATTCTTTTGCATTTTCCGGCAAAGATGCGTTTTCTGCAAATACAGATTCTAGTGCAACATCTGGTTCAATTTGATTAAAATCCAATTGGAATAAGGTTTGCAATGCCATTTCTCTGGCTTTTCTTCGACTCATTGTTTTCCTCTCTTCTTCTAGCGGTGATAGCCTGGAGGTAATAATTTGTCCAGGATATCCATAAGATCTTCTTTTTCATCAATTTTTTTACCAATAATAAACCCGGCAATAATGCATAGCAAAACAAATAGCGTGCGAAAAAAACCAAAGGTAATAATTAATATGCCGATCAATAGCCCAGCAATTGCGCCAATGATCTTACCGGAGTGTTGTTCCCATATTTCCCGCCATAGACTAGCATCCATATTACCACTCCTTATTCGACACGATGTCTGGCCTTGAACTCATTTGAGATATTTTCAACTACAATCTTAACATCAGCCAACTCAACACCAACCGTATTTTTTATATATTTATGCACTGCTGCCTGCATCTCCGCAGTAACGGTCGGAATGTTGCTTTCCAAACTGACGACAGCTTTTATACCGACTTTTAAGCCGTGATCTCCTTGCGTAACATCTACGTCTACGCCCCTCACACCATGAATGTGGCGGGCAGTTTTCTCCACTAGGTTTTCAACAGCTCTTAAGGAAACTTGTACGTCACCCATTTCAGTATGGTGTATTACCATACTCTTTCCTCGTCTTGATCGAATTCCAGCCAACAAGAGCCGAACACTGACAAGAAGAAATACTGCGCCTACCAAACTGGCTTCCCACTGTCCATAGATACGGGAAATTCCGGCCCAAACAGCATCAATTGGAATCAATTGCAATGCCAGTAAAATCACACCAATTGAAAGAAAGGCCAGAAAAAAAGTATAAATGGATAAAATAATCCGATCAAAAATGCCCATAACTACTCCTTTCTATCGTACCCGAATATCTTCCTCTTTCTCTTCAGGAGCAAAGCCGACTCCCTGAATATGAATATTGACTTCGACTACATCAAGGCCGGTCATAGCTTCAATCGCTCGCTTCACGCTTTCTTGCACCCGCAGGGCAACATCAGGGATTCTCACTCCATATTCAACGATAATATAGAGATCCACGGCGGCTTCCCGCTCACCAACTTCAACCTTCACGCCTTTAGCCAAATTTTTTTTGCCCAGCATCTCTACAATGCCGCCAACAAGGCCGGCACTCATACCAGCCACACCAGGGACTTCTGTCGCAGCTAACCCGGCGATAATACCAACAACTTCATCCGCAATCCGGATTGAGCCTGTCTCGTTGCGTTCCGTTCTCTCCACAACACGGTTCTCCATACTATTCCCCCCTTTACTAAACAAGTGCTCTATAGTGAAGGTTCACCTTCTTAACAAATTTTTCATATTTAAATAATTATATCAAACAATGCTGTGCTTTACAAATTTTGCAATCAAAAAAAGATCCCTCCTGAGCATGCCGCAAAATAACTAATGGAATTCCATTACCGTCTTTTGCCAACATGCATCCCAGAGGGAAACTTTTAGGAACCATCGATCACTCAAGCTCGTTCCAGATATTCTCCGGAACGGGTATCAATCCGTAATACATCGCCAATATTGATAAACAATGGCACTTTAACAACATGCCCTGTTTCAAGTTTCGCAGGTTTTGTCCCGCCGGTAGCAGTATCTCCTCTGATGCCGGGATCCGTTTCAATAACCGTTAACTCCACTGAATTCGGCACATCAACGCCAATGATCGTTTCTTGGAAAAACATGATTCCGATACTCATATTTTCTTTAAGAAATTTTGTGGCATCACCTAATTGCGCCTGCGTTAAAGCGATCTGTTCAAATGTTTCGTTGTCCATAAAATTATATTGGTCGTCACTAGCGTACAAATACTGCATTTCTCTGCGATCAACGTGCGCCTTGGGCATTTTTTCACCTGCATTAAAGGTTCTCTCGACCACTGCACCGGTTCGGGCATTTTTTAATTTAGCCCGCACAAAAGCGGCACCTTTTCCCGGTTTCACATGCTGAAAATCCACTACCTGCCAAACATCATTGTCAATTTCAATCGTTACACCTGTTCGAAAATCATTACTCGAAATCATTAATTTACCTCCTAATTCGCATTAATTAACAATCTAATTCTATTAGTTTCTTTGTACTGGAAGTTAAAACAACCCCCTGCTGATCGGAAACCAGCACTGTATCTTCGATCCGGACTCCACCCCATTCGGGCAGATAAACACCCGGTTCCACAGTCATTACCATATTCTTTTCCAGGAGTATGTCCCCCGCGCTGGGCGAGAAACGAGGCTCCTCATGAATAGCCAGGCCCAAACTATGGCCAAGCCCATGCCCAAAATATTTGCCATATCCGGCATCCTCAATAATTTTACGGGCGGCCGCGTCAACCTCACGGCACATTCGACCGGCAGCCACAGCGCGGATACCCGCCAGCTGAGCAGTTAACACCAGTTCATAAATTTCACGCTGTTTCGGATTCACAGGTCCTAAAACAATGGTACGTGTAATATCCGAATGATAGTCGTCATAAACAGCCCCAAAATCCATTGTGATCATGTCGCCTTGAGCAATCCGTTTATCTGAAGCCCGGCCATGCGGCAAAGCGCCCCGTTTTCCAGATGCCACAATCGTATCAAAAGCCGGTCTCTCTGATCCTTGCTTACGCATGATATATTCAAGTTCACAAGCGATATCCGCTTCCCGGACACCTGGTTTAATAAAAGGCAAAACCCGTGTGAACGCCTCATCGGCGATTCGAACCGCTTCACGTATAGCATATATTTCTATACTATCTTTAATCATTCTAAGATGGTCAATTCTTGTCGGCTCTAATACAATATTTGTCATTGCCCGTTCAAAAGAGCAATGATCATCATAAGTCATATAGTCGCTTTCAAACCCGACATGAATAATTCCGCCAATCTGTTGGCATAATGCCAGCAAACTGCCGCTATATTTTGCACCGGCATTAACAATCTGGTATTCTGTGGCTTGTTCTTCGGCCTGCTCCATATAACGAAAATCTGTTAACAAATGCAATGTCGTTCCGGTAACCAGAAGCATTCCAGCTGAACCGGTAAAATTACTAAAATAGCGCCGGTTTTCCGGCTTGCTGATCATAACACCGTCAAGATTTTGCTGTTGCAAATAGTTCCTTAAACGTGTAATCCGCTCACTCAATAGTTGCTTCCTCCTTGGCAATAAGCTTTACGGCATATTGCAAGGCAAGGAAATAACTATCTGCCCCAAAACCGACAATTTGGCCACGGACAACCGGTGAAATAACGGATCGATGCCGGAATTTTTCTCTTGCATGAATATTTGACATGTGGACCTCCACCGCAGGAACTGAAATCGCTGCCAAAGCATCGCGAACCGCTATACTATAGTGAGAAAAAGCGGCCGGATTTATGATAATACAAGAATATTTGCCGGCAGCTTGGTGAATACAATCAATCATAACGCCTTCATGATTAGTTTGGATAAAATCAACCTCTACTCCAAACTCTGCCGCCTGCTTCGTTAAATTCTGGTTGATATCCGCCAGCGTCATCGCTCCATAGACATTCGGCTCGCGGGTTCCAAGCAAGTTAAGATTAGGTCCGTGAATGACCAATATACACGGCTTGCAGATTGACATACCATCACTACCATCCTACAATTTTTAACTTTACTATTTTACCATATTTTTTTCACTTTGCCTATTGCTGCATTTCAAACTCAATTTTCACCGGCAGATCAGTCAATATCTGTCGAACTTCATAAGCTGTATCCGGAGTTGCCCTGATCATCAGCAAACCATCAGAGCGATCAATTGTCGTCACAACCCCCAGGTATTCATAGCCTTCCATGATGCGGTTCACATAATTTACATTACACGGTTCAGTCCGTATCCGTATGCTATTCGGCATCGGCAACCCCCTTACGTCGCAGCATGGCAAACTCAACAACCTCTTCGTCCACTGGGATCCTCACCAGTTGTTGCGGATGCGGCGCTGATTCCACTTTTTCCCCGGCCTCGTTAATGATTTCTGTAATCCGTTGACAAGAAAAATCCTTGCCTGGCTGAACGATTTCCACTTCATCACCGACCATAAAGCGATTTCGCTGCTCTACGAGCGCCATTTTTGTTTGATGGTCATAGCCTTTTACCAGTCCGACAAAATCATACGGCTGAATGTAAGAAGATGATCCGTATATTTGATCTTCCGGTCCCGTTTTCTTACAATAAAACCCTTGCGTATATTCCCTGTGCGAAATCTTGTTTAACTCTTCGCGCCATTTGGGATGCAGCGTATAATTGGAAGGATCGTCACAATACCGATCGATTGCTTCCCGATATGCTTTTACCACTACCGCTGCATAATAAACGCTTTTCATGCGGCCTTCGATTTTAAAACTGTTTACACCGGCTTCTGTAAGTTCCGGTATATGCTCCAGCAAACATAAGTCTTTTGAATTAAATATGTACGTGCCTCGTTCATCTTCGTGTACCGGCAAATACACATTGGGCCGTGTTTCTTCCATCAGAGAATATTTCCAACGGCACGGTTGCGTACATTCACCTCGGTTCGCGTCCCTACCAGTCAAATAATTACTTAACAAACAGCGCCCCGAATAGGAAATACACATTGCCCCATGAACAAAAACTTCCAGTTCCAAAGATGTCTTAGCGCGGATTAATTTCATTTCTTCCAATGATAGTTCTCTGGCTAACACTACTCTTTGGGCGCCAATTTCTTGCCAGAACAAAACCGATGCCCAATTGGTATTATTGGCCTGCGTACTAATATGCAAAGGAATATCCGGTGCAACAGCACGCGCTATCCGAAAGACTCCCAAATCCGCAATGATTAAAGCATCAATTCCAATATCCCTAAGAGATGCAATATATTTCGGCAAATGGACCAAATCCTCATTGTGGGGAAATATATTAACAGTGACATAAACTTTTTTTTGTAAAGAATGAGCAAAAAGCGTGGCAGCCTCTATTTCTTCCAGTGAAAAATTTCCGCTAAAAGCGCGCAGGCTAAAATCTTTTCCGCCTAAATAAACTGCATCTGCTCCATACTGCAAAGCCATACGCAATTTTTCAGGGTTTCCGGCTGGAGCAAGTAATTCCGGTTTAAACATGATTGGCCCTCCCTTGATAATAGGAAACCGCTATTCCATCGCCGCCACGGTGAATATCTGTATGAAAACAGCGCTGGTCATTGACCAAATTCAAATATTCACGCAGGCGTTTGACAATTGTCCGGTAGCGCCGTGGGATGCTGCCTTGTTCTTCAACTAACCCCCGAAAAAGGATATTATCAGCAATAATCACTGCCTCAGAGGAAAGTTTGTCCCGCACAGCGGCAAGATAATCAGGATACTGTCCTTTTGCGGCATCAAAGAAAACCAAATCGAAAGGACCGGAAACATCTGGAATAATTTGTCTAGCGTCGCCGCAGCACATTTGAACCTGAGATAAAAGTCCGGCTTTGGTCAAAAAATTTTCCGCAACAGAAAAACGATCCGGATCCTGTTCAATTGTGACAATCGACGCCCCAACCGGCATCGACGCCGCAATTACCATAGCCGAGTATCCAATAGCCGTGCCAATTTCCAATATTCTTTGCGGCCGGCGAATAGAAACAATTTGCGACAACAAGGCCGCGCCCTCCTGCGAAACGATCGGAACCCTCTTCTCGATCGCATATCGTTCGGCCTCTTTTCGGGTTGCAAGCAAAATAGCGTAATCGAATTTGTTCATATCAGTTTCGCACCTGCTCTATCGCAATCAAATGTTCTTCGTATGTTTTGCTGAAGTGATGGGCGCCTTGTTTATCCGCAACAAAATACAAATAATCTGTTTCTGTGGGATACAAAACCGATTGTATCGCAGCCAAACCAGGATTGGCAATCGGTCCGGGCGGCAAACCCATATTCTGATATGTATTGTAAGGTGAAGAAATCATGGTATCCTGAACAGACAATTCCGGTTTAGGATACCCTAGAATGTATTGGATCGTTGCACAGGACTGCAAAGGCATCCCCATTTTTAAACGGTTCATAAAAACAGCTGCAATAATAGGCCGATCCTGTGTCAATTGTGCTTCTTTTTCCACCAACGAAGCCAAAATAATGACGTCCCGCATGGATAATCCCCGTGCCTGGGCTCTGTCTTTCATTTCGGGCGTAATTTGTTTATCAAATTCTTTCAGCATTAACGTCAAAATCTGCTCTTCAGTAGTACCAGACGAAAATCGGTAGGTATTAGGAAATGCGTACCCTTCGACAGCATATTTCACCGTTAGATTCTGCGAAGAAGAATCCAGCACCCTGCTTTTTTTCGCTGCCGCTCTAAACTGAGACGCACCGCCAAGACGTTTTTTCTCCAATAAATCAGCAATCTGGTCAATCGTATACCCTTCGGGCACGGTTATTTGCTGATAAGCAGTCTCACCCTGCGCCATCATTTGCAGCACCCTGGTCATGCTCGTTCCGGGTACGACCGCGTAATCACCGGCTTGCAATGAGTTTTCAAGTCCTTTCAGTTTTGCTGCAACACGAAAAACGGTAACATTTCCAATAATCCCCTGCTGGTACAAATTATCACCTATTTGCTGCACATTCATACCCTGCTTTACCGTAATCAAAACTGGCTGACCGGCCGCTACAAAAGCAGCATCGGGAGAATTGACCGTACGATAATAAAATAGAAAACCAAGACACAAAATTAAAATTACTGCTAATATTATTTTTTTACGAAACATGAGAAAATAGTGCTGTATCACGTGCCACCTCAAATTTTCTATCACTTACGCTATATTCCACTTGTTGGTTTCTTTGCTTAGATCACTTTGACTAAAGCAAGTCTACTCCATTATACAACAAAGCGACAGAAAAAAAGAAGCCTATTCGGCCTCTTCCTCTTCTGCTGCAATAATTTCATCATAAGCCTTAATGACTTGTTCATATTCCTCGTCAGTAGGGTCTACATAGACGTCCTCTCCATCGGCGTCTTTGTCTACACGAGCGATCACTGCATCGACATCCGAGCCGCAGCAATCACAGGCGTGGCTTTCGCATTCGCACTCTTCTTCAATGTCAATCGGTACCAAAATTGCAAACCGTTTATCATCAATCGGAATGATCATATCTTCACGATAATAATATTCATTGCCTTCTTCGTCGGTCATAACAACAACACAAGGCTCACTATCCAAATCATCAAGGTCATTATCTTCAAAATCAGCCATTTTATTCACCTCTCTGTTTTAATGTAATGCTATTCTATACTAGAAATTGGATCCTGTCAAGAATGTTTAGCTTCGCCGCAGACTATCCAAATATCCCTGTAAAATAAAAACAGCAGCCATTTTATCAATGACCTTGCGCCGTTTAGCACGGCTCACATCAGCGGCAATTAAATTTTTCTGTGCTGCAACTGTAGAAAGCCGTTCATCCCAAAAAACAAACTCCTGCTCCGGAAATTCGGTGCGCAGCTTATCGACAAATTTTTTAACGATCTCACTTCTTGGACCATAAGAACCATCCATGTTTCGTGGCATCCCAATCAAAAGTCTGTTTACTCCATGCTGTTCAATAACATCTTTCAATTGCACCACGTCCTTGATCCATGACGAACGACGGATTACATCCACACCCTGAGCCGTACACAATAATTCATCGCTAATCGCCAAGCCAATCGTTTTATCACCAACGTCCAGCGCCAATATTCGCATAGTTCCTCCTTGTTATCCTGTCCTTTAGATTACTTTGATACAGAATTCCGGACAATGGGCCCCACAGTACCCGCATAATACACATTTATTTAGATTGGAAACGGCTTGCCCTTCAACAATTTGGATGGCTCCCATTGGGCAGACTTGAACACATTTTCCGCAAGCAAGACACCATTCTTCAATTAACAATTTTCTTTGACGCCCTAATACCTGGTTAAGCATTTTTTGCTCCGGTTGAAGTCCCGCGAAAATGGCAACATTCACCCTCACTTCTTCCCGTGACTGCATGCCGACTGCTACGGCATCGATTCCTGTCTGTGACAGAATCCACTCAAAAGCAGCAGGAGCAACAGAAGACAAATGCCCTCCACCCAAGGCTTTCATCGTATAAATCCCTTTACCCATGCTATCGGCAAATTGAATCGCTGATAGCATGTCGAATGCAGTTCCATCACAAATGCCCAGTCCCTGTTTATTCAATATAGGATGGATCACGTCAATTTCATCATACATCGCAGCTGCGCGAACAACTTCCACTGTATGAGTGGAAACGCCGATTGCCCTGATCGTACCCGCTTGTTTTGCGTCAACAAGATATTTTAACGCCTCAGCATGCCCCTGCAACGTAAGCCGCGAAGTCTGTTCATGCATCATGAAAATATCGATATAGTCGCGTTCGATAGCCCGGCAAGCTTTTTCAACGCTTTCTCTCATCGCATCATAGGTATACGCGTAAGATTTTGAACAAACGTAAACTGGCCGCAGCTTCTCGCGCAACGCCAACCGTATATACTCGTAATTGTTATATAATTCTGCGGTATCAATAAAATTGACCCCTGCAACAAGAGCGTCTCTGATTACAGAAACTCCCTCCTGCAGAGGCAAATTAGCCTGTAGCGGGCTAATTGTGAGCGAACCAAAACACAACCGTGATACTTGTAAGTCCGTATTCCCCAGTGTTTGGTATTCCATTATTTCCCCTTTACATACGCACGAACCAATTCTTCCAAAATTTCATCCCGTTCCAATGTGCGGATCAAGCTGCGAGCATTATTAAAACTGGTGATGTATGTCGGATCACCGGATGAGAGGTAGCCGACAAGCTGATCAATTGGATTGTAGCCTTTCTCCTTTAATGCTTGGTACACTGAATCAATGATCGTTGCGGCTTTATTCTTTTCTTCGTTGTCGACCCGAAACATGACTGTATGCTCCGATGGATTCGTCATGATTTCCCCCTCCTTGGCCATCTTTTTACAATTACTATCTGATTCTATATTTCTACCCCGCCTTCTTATTTCCTTTCGAAAAATGCGAAAAAAACTGAAAAGACTTGGCTCGCCGTGAGTCGCCAAGTCTTTTCAATTACTAATTTATCGTTCAGGAAGATACTTGGCGAATGGCCACCGCAACAGCAGCCTGTATAGCGGCAGCAATTTTTTGCGGTTCACGTCCGCCCGCCTGAGCCATGTCAGGGCGCCCACCGCCGCCGCCACCCGCTATCCGGGCCATTTCTTTGACAATGTTTCCAGCATGAATTCCTTTATTCAACGCCTCAGCTGTCGCCATTGCTACAAAATTGACTTTATCCTGGTTCACTGCCCCCAAGATAACGACACCGCATTGCAAACGATCCCGCACTTTGTCAGCTAAAGAACGTAATGCGTTCATATCGGCAACCGTGGCCTGAGATGCCACAATACTCACTTCACCGACTATCTGTTGAGCAGCGATCAGCTCTTCAACAATTACTTTGTCAAGCTTATTATTAGCGATCGCTAATTCCTGTTCCAATTGTTTTTCCCGCGCTAGCGAAGCGTCAATTTTTTCCGGCAAATCTTCGTTCCGGGTTTTTAATTTCGCTGCCGATGCCGTTAAAACATTACTCATTTTTTTCAGTTGCCGGTAAGCACCGCGACCAGTGACCGCTTCGATACGACGCAATCCGGCACCAATACCCGCTTCGCTGAGAATAGTAAACAATCCGATTTCGGCCGTGTTCTTAACATGAGTTCCACCGCATAATTCTTTACTGAAATCACCGGCAGCTACGACCCTTACTTTGTCTCCATACTTTTCGCCGAATAGCGCCATTGCCCCCATCTCACGGGCATCCTCCTGTGACGTTTCAATAGCATCAACAGAAAGAGCGTCCCAGATAGCTTGATTTACAATCTGCTCCACTTCCGCCAATTGATCCTCAGCAGCCGGAGAAAAATGGGAAAAGTCAAACCGCAATCGATCCGGATCAACAGAAGATCCAGCTTGGTTTACATGAGTTCCTAAAACTTTCCGCAGAGCAGCCTGAAGCAAATGCGTGGCGGTATGATTTCGGGCTGTGTCCCTTTTCTTTTCAATATCCGGTTGAATGACAACACATTCGCCGGTTTTGATCGATCCTTCCAAGACTTGTCCCAAATGATAAATGGTGCCGTCCGGCAGTTTACGGGTTACCGTAACTTGCATGTTCCCCATGGGGCCCGTTATGAGCCCTGAATCGCCAATTTGTCCGCCGCCTTCAGCGTAAAAAGAAGTAACGTCTAAAATGATGGCTACTTCCTCTCCGTCATGGATCTCATCGGTCACCTTGCCATCGCGCAATAATAAAAATACGTGAGCAGAATCGGCTGTTTCGGAATAGCGCAGCTTCGATACATCGTATCCGGATAAATCCGGCATCACTGTCTTTGCCTCGTTTTCCTGCCTGCCGGCCCTGGCCCTGGCCCGCTGTTCCTGCATCGCTTGATCAAACGCCTGCTTATCAAGCCTCAAGCCGTGTTCCAATAAGATTTCATGCGTTAATTCCCATGGAAATCCGAACGTATCGTATAACTGGAATGCAGTTTCCCCGTCAAGAACCTCCCTGCATGCTTCTTTCATCTCTTGAATATGGCCAGCCAGCAAGTCCGTTCCCTGCGCCAACGTTGTATGGAACCGTTGTTCTTCCAATGCGACAACTTTCTTAATATAGGCTTTTTTCTCTGTGATATAAGGATAAGGTTCTGCAAAAAGAATACCCACAACATCAACAATATCTGTAAGAAATGGTTTTTCAATTCCCAAGAGACGGCCGTGACGGACCGCGCGTCGCAGAACTCGCCGCAGGACATAACCGCGGCCTTCATTAGACGGAAGCACTCCATCGGCAATCATTACGACCATACTGCGAGCGTGATCAGCGATCACCTTTAAAGAGATGTCGCTGTTCGATGCCTGACCATACGGCACACCGGCAAGAGCAGAAGCATGTTCAATGATCGGATATAATAAGTCCGTTTCAAAATTGGATGGTTTATTTTGCAATACAGACGCTATTCGTTCCAACCCAGCGCCGGTATCAATGTTCTTTTTTGCTAAGGGTGTATAATTACCATCTTCGTCACGATTGAATTGAGTAAATACCAGATTCCAAATCTCCAGGAAACGGTCGCAATCACAGCCGACAGCGCATTCCGGACTTCCGCATCCGCGTTGTTCACCAAGGTCAACATAAATTTCCGAACATGGCCCGCATGGTCCCGGACCAATTTCCCAAAAATTATCTTCCAAGCGAACGATCCGCTCCGACGGCAAACCAATTATGTCATGCCAGATATCAAATGCTTCATCATCTTCTGTATGGATCGTAATCCATAATTTCTCTATCGGTAATTGCAATTCCTTAGTTACAAATTCCCAAGCCCAGGAAATTGCTTCTTTTTTAAAATAATCGCCAAAAGAAAAATTACCCAACATCTCAAAAAAGGTATGGTGTCTGGCGGTTCGTCCAACATTTTCAATGTCACCGGTACGAATACACCGTTGGCTGGTTGCAATACGCGGGTGCGGCGGCGTCATTTTTCCAGTAAAAAAAGGTTTAAACGGCGCCATTCCTGCGCCGATTAATAATAAGCTGGGATCATTTTCAGGGATCAGCGGATAACTTGGTAATATTAAATGATCTTTACTGGCAAAAAACTGCAAAAATTTTTTACGCAGTTCGTTTCCTGTCAACTTCATCAACCTCCACTTCAAATAAGGCACTATCTATTGGATTATACCTAATTTATCTTCGAGTGTCAATAAATGGCTCTTTTTGGAAAATACCGTAAGTAGAAAAGACTCGACGCAAGTCAAGTCTTTTCTACATGCCTTCTTTCGGAATTTCACCATTGCCAATGATCGTCCCACCGCCCAAAACCATATCTTGATCATATAATACAACCGACTGTCCGGCTGTAATCGCCCGTTGCGGTTCAATAAACCGGATATGAACTTTTCCATTCGGCAGAGGCGTCACCCAAGCATCTTTTTCTACCGCATTATAACGGATTTTTGCTTTAACCAAAATCGGTTTTTCAAAAGGATCACCGGATACATAATTAAAATCATCCGCAATTAATTCCGTTGAGAAAACTTCTTGGTTTATCCCAACCACCACTTCGTTTTTTTCCGGACGAAGCGCAACAACATAAAGCGGTTTGCCAGCCGCGATTCCGAGTCCCTTGCGCTGCCCAATCGTATAGAGCGGAAGACCCTGATGCCGGCCAAGAATTTTGCCTTGAAGATCAACAATGTTTCCCGGCTTTAGAATTTCCGGAACACGCTGGCTAAGAAAATTTTTATAATCATCATCCGGTACAAAGCAAATTTCTTGACTATCCGGTTTTTCCGCAACGCTTAAGCCTAAATCGCGAGCCATTTGCCTCGTTTGCTGTTTTGTATAATCACCCAGCGGCATCAAAAAATGCTCTAGTGTTCTCTGGTTCAAATGATACAGCGCATACGACTGGTCCTTGGACTGATCAATTCCTTTACGCAATACATACCGTTCACTATTCTTGTCAAAATTAATTCTGGCATAATGACCGGTTGCAATAAAATCTGCTTCCAAAGCCAGCGCTCGCTGCAAAAATCCCTCAAACTTAAGATACCGATTACAGGCAACACATGGATTAGGCGTTCTGCCAACCGCATATTCATCAATGAAATAGCGAATCACTTTATCATGAAACATCTCGCGAAAATTGAACACATAATACGGGATACCGATTTGATCAGCCACTCGGCGGGCATCATCAATTGCTGATAAAGAACAACAGCCCCGGTGATCCGGATCAATTGTTTCAGCAGAGTTTTCCCAAATCTGCATGGTGGCGCCGATAACGTCATAGCCCTGATGCACAAGAAGGGCGGCAGTTAAAGAACTGTCCACCCCTCCGCTCATGGCGACAACCACTCTGGGTTTAGCACACATGAAATATACTCACTGTCCTTTATTTTCAATATAGTTTTTAATTGCCTCATGCAAAGCATCCGCTGCTAAATTGGAGCAGTGCATCTTTGCCGGCGGCAACCCGCCCAATGCTTCTGCTACGGCCTGATTAGAAATCTCCAGCGCTTCCTCAAGAGTTTTTCCCTTCACCATTTCCGTAACCATGCTGCTGGTCGCGATCGCTGCGCCGCAGCCAAAAGTTTTAAATTTCACATCTTTAATGATGTTGTCTTCTACTTTCAAATAAATACGCATGATATCTCCGCATTTGGCATTTCCGACTTCACCGACACCATTCGCATCACTGATTTCACCGACATTACGCGGGTTCGTAAAATGATCCATTACTTTTTCTGTATACATCGCATATTCTCTCCTTTATCTTCGTTAACAGCCAAAGCTTAATTATCCGTGCCGCTGGCACTGACTGCAAGGATTGGAAGCAGAAGCTGCATACGAAGCGTATAACGGCGACATACTGCGCAGTCTTTCCAAAATCCCCGGCAGAACCTCCAGGCAATAGTCCGCATCAGCCTCTGTATTGTTCCGTCCCAAAGAAAGTCTCAATGATCCATGCGCCACTTCATGCGTGAGGCCCATCGCCAACAGAACATGCGAAGGGTCCAAGGATCCGGAAGTGCATGCTGAACCGCTGGAAGCGGCAACTCCCTTTAAATCCAGATTGAGCAGCAAAGATTCGCCCTCAACATAAAGGAAGCTAAAATTTACATTCCCTGGTAAACGCGCTGTGCGATGACCATTTAACTTTACATCCGGAATTTTGGCTATAATTCCTTCGATTAACTTTTCCCGCAATCCGGTAAGTTTTTTTATTTTTTCATCCATTTCAGCGCCGGCAAGTTCAGACGCTTTCCCTAAGCCAATAATCCCGGGAACATTCTCCGTACCTGCCCGCATTCCTCGTTCCTGAGATCCGCCTTTTTGTATAGAGCCGATCCGGACGCCGCGCCGAACATACAACGCGCCAATGCCTTTCGGCCCATTAAATTTGTGTCCGGATAAAGAAAGCAAATCAATGTGATCATCGTTTACATTCACAGGATAACTTCCTACCGCCTGCACCGCATCAGTATGGAAGTAAATCCCTTTTTCTTTGGCTAATTGACCAATCTCCCGAATAGGCTGCATTGTGCCGACTTCATTATTAGCATACATTACGCTAATCAAAATGGTTTGATCTGTGATTGCTTTTCTAACGTCTTCAAGACTAACCATCGCATTTTCGTCTACCGGCAAATAGGTTACGACAAACCCTTCTTTTTCTAAAAATTCACATGAATGCAAGACTGCATGATGCTCTATTGCCGTAGTAATAATATGATTTCCCTTTTTGCGATTTGCAAGGGCGACCCCTTTTATTGCCAGATTGTCCGCTTCTGTCCCACCGCTGGTAAAAAAGATTTCATTCGGGTTTGCGCCTAGTAACGTTGCGACTTGCGCACGTGCTTCCTCTATCGCTTTATGCGCTTCCCGGCCAAACGAATGAATACTTGACGGATTACCGTATTTCTCCGTCATATATTCCACCATAATTTTGGCTACTTCTTCATGTGTCTGGGTTGTAGCCGAATTATCTAAATAAACACGCTTCAAACCATTCATCCCCCTATTTCTTTTCTTCTTCGCATAAGTCCGCAAGCGAAATAGAATCCAGCACGCCGTTAATACTATCCCGAACTTTTACCCACACGCCGCGCGTAACGCAATCACCGGCCCGTTGGCAATAAGCATTAGCAGTATCATCGGTTAATAAACAATCTACAGGAGCAATCGGTCCTTCCATCACTTTAATAATATCGCCTACAGAAATCTGAGACGGCTCTTTTGTCAACGCATAGCCGCCCTGGGCTCCGCGAACACTTTTAACATATCCCGATTTCCGCAATGTCCCCATCAACTGCTCCAGATAGTGTTCCGATATTTCCTGCCGAATGGCAACGCTTTTTAATGATATGGGACCTTCACCATAATGCAGAGCTAAATCATACATAGCGGCAACACCATATCGCCCCTTGGTTGATAATTTCACACTCATCTCTCCCGCTTATCCGAGTAATGCGATAGGTTTTATTATATATACAATATAGCAGAAAAGAAAAAACTTGTCAAAATGATTTCCAACTTTTTTACTCAACTTTATCTTCATTTTTTCTTACTCTCTGCAAACGTTCATAAAGTTCTTTCTCTTTGCCTGCTAATTTTGGCTTATAGTATGTTCTGTCCATTAGATTATCCGGTAAATATTGCTGCTTGACAATCGCATCGGGATAATCGTGGGGATATACATACCCTTGACCCCGTCCCAATTTTTCCGCACCACGATAATGTCTGTCACGCAAATGCTGTGGAACTGGACCGCAATTTCGTTTTCTAACGTCTTCCATTGCCTGGTCAATAGCCAAATAAGCTGCATTGCTTTTTTCAGCTCCGGCAATATAAGTCACGGCTTGTGCCAGCGGAATGCGCGCTTCCGGCATTCCAATAAACTGGACCGCTTGCGCAGCTGCCATTGCCAAAACCAAAGCCTGCGGGTCGGCATTGCCGACATCTTCTGCTGCACAAATCACAACTCGTCTGGCAATAAATTTGATGTCTTCTCCTGCCTCAAGCATACGTGCCAAATAGTGCAGCGCAGCATCCGGATCAGAACCGCGCATGCTCTTAATAAACGCCGAAACAACATCATAATGATTGTCACCGCGACGATCATAAACCTGAATCTTTTCCGCCGCGACCAAACGTATCATGTCCTTTGTCAAAAGCGCGGGGGAAACATTCTTCAGCATTTGAGCCGCTTGCTCCAAAACAGTAAGTGCAATCCTGGCATCACCGCCGGAGACTTCCGCAATGAGTTCCAACGGTTCTTTATCGTATTCAAGCTGCATGTCACCTAAGCCGCGAACCGCATCTGTTAATGCCGCTTCTAATATTTTTACAATTTCCTCCTGGCACAGCGGTTTGAGTTCAACAACTCGCATACGCGACAACAGTGGTGAATTTACCTCAAAATACGGATTTTCAGTTGTCGCGCCAATCAAAATGACGGTTCCATTTTCGACGTGCGGCAGCAAAGCATCTTGTTGCGCCTTATTGAAACGATGAATCTCATCAATAAATAAAATGGTTCGTTGGTGACGCGTAAGCAATCGTCCTTTTGAAGCTTCGACTACTTTTCGTATATCGGCAATCCCGGCGGATACGGCATTCAATTGTTCAAAATACGCACCAGTGGTATGAGCTATAACATTGGCCAAGGTAGTTTTTCCGGTTCCCGGAGGGCCAAATAGGATGATGGATGGGATATTATCCGTATCCATCATCTGACGCAAAAAAGTCCCTGCTCCGACAATCTTTTCTTGACCAATAAACTGGGTGATTTTTTCTGGACGCATCCGTACGGCTAAAGGAGTTTCACGCTGGTTGCTTTCTGGATAGGCATTATTAGAAAATAAGTCCATGTCATCACCCTTTAATAACAATGTCAGACTTGATTCGATTGAAGTAGCCTGTAATGAAAATATCCTATTCGAAAAGAAAAACACTAACACAATGGTTAGCGCTTAAAAGAAAAATCCCCACCATGCCGTTTTGCCGTTGTTTTGAACCTGCCTGAGCAGGTGGGTATCCTCCTGGCTACCTTATGTGTCCCCAAAGTGCCAGGGGCATACACGCAATAGCCAGAGCTCTGGATTCCCAATGTAAATGTGTTGGCTCAAAACATCGGACATTATACGCACATAGCAGGGGTTTTTAACCATGCTGAATACAAACTAATTTTATCAGAAACGTGGCTGCTTTGCAAGCAACCCTAGGCTTTGAAAGGCATAATCAATAAGGAAAACTAAGACTTTGCCAGAACGCTTGTCTTGATATGCAATTCCTTCAACTGGCGCGGAGCCACTTCAGAAGGCGCCTGTGACATAACATCCGCAGCGCTTTGAGTCTTGGGAAAAGCGATAACGTCACGAATGGAAGACCGTTTAGCCATCAGCATAATCAAGCGATCCAAGCCAAAAGCAATTCCCCCATGGGGAGGCGTGCCATATTCGAAAGCCTCCAGCAAAAAGCCGAACTTGGCATTCGCTTCTTCACTGGTCAAGCCTATCGCTTTGAATACTTTTTCCTGAATATCGCGGGTATAGATCCGGATACTGCCGCCGCCAATCTCCGTACCATTCAATATCATATCATACGCTTTTGCTTTGATCCGTCCCGGATCCGTTTCCAGATATTCCATGTCTTCATCCTGCGGAGACGTAAACGGATGATGCATCGCTACATAGCGTTTCGCTTCCTCATCATATTCAAACATGGGGAAATCCATGACCCACAGAAAAGCAAGTTTATCCGGATCAATCAAATCACGCCTGCGAGCCATCTCTAACCGCAATTGTCCAAGTGCAGCTGCGACAACTGCGGGCTTGTCAGCAACGAAAAGCAGCAAATCTCCTTCTTCAGCGTTGGTTGCATTCGTAATACCGTCTAGAATATCAGCCGAGAAGAATTTGGCAATTGGCGACTTAATGCCTTCGGCAGTATAGCACATCCATGCTAATCCTTTGGCGCCGTAGGTAGCAACGTAATTCACCAGGCCATCCAACTCGCGGCGGGGAATTGCAGCATAGCCTTTTACATTGATTGCCTTCACCTGTCCGCCGCCAGTTAAAACTGTTTCAAAGACCTTAAAATCCGACCCCTTACAGACTGCAGACAAATCGATCAGTTCCATTCCAAAACGGGTATCCGGTTTATCCGAACCATACCGGTCCATAGCTTCACGATAACTTAGACGCTGCATCGGCAAGGAAATCTCAGTATTCATCGTTTTCTTAAACAAATATGAAATCATTGTTTCCATCATCGCCAGAATATCTTCTCTGTCGATAAACGACATCTCTACATCAAGCTGAGTAAATTCTGGCTGGCGGTCAGCTCTTAGATCTTCGTCCCGGAAACAGCGTACAATTTGAAAATAACGCTCCATCCCGGAAATCATTAAAATTTGTTTGAAAATTTGCGGCGACTGCGGCAAGGCATAAAATTTGCCGGGATTTACACGACTAGGAACCAGATAATCACGAGCGCCTTCCGGTGTACTCTTGGTAAGCATTGGGGTTTCAATTTCCACAAAACCTTCACCGTCAAAAAAATCACGCATTGCTTTCGTAACTTGGTGACGAAGCAGTAGATTGCGCTGCATTTCCGGACGGCGCAAATCCAGATAACGATATTTTAATCGAACAATTTCATCAACGTCAATATTATCCTGAATATAGAATGGCGGCGTATTCGCACTGTTCAAAATGCGCAACTCGACACCAAAAACTTCGATTTCACCGGTTTTCATATTCGGGTTAATCGTTTCAGCCTTGCGCAAAGATACAGTTCCCCTCACTGCCAGGACAAACTCCGTTCTGATATGTTCAGCTTTGCGAAAAGCTTCCATATTTACCTCTGGGGAAAACACGACTTGAACCAAACCGGAGCGATCACGCAAATCAACGAAAATTAAACCTCCATGATCACGTCTGCGCGAGACCCACCCACACAAGACGATTTCCTTCCCGTCATGCTCTTTTGTTATATTACTACAAGAGTCCGTGCGTTTTAATCCCATCATTGTATCCATGTTAGTTGTCCATCTCCCCTGCTATCATTGATTGGACATCCTGCAAAGCGAGCATGCACTGTTCGCCGCTGTCCATGTTTTTCACCATCACTTTTTCCTGATCCACTTCTTCATCACCGATAATGATTACATAACGCGCCGGATATTTGTTTGCCCGTTTTAACTGCGCTTTGATACTGCGGTTCATCATATCCATATCGCATGACAAACCGGACCGCCGCAATTGATGCAAAAGCTGAAAAGCCAGTGTTTTACCCTTGTCGCCAATCGGAGCGATATAAACATCAATTCCCGTCTTAAAATCCGGTAAAAGCTGCTGTTTTTCCAACGCCAGCAATACCCGTTCCAGACCAATTGCAAAACCGATCCCTGGGGTTGGCTGTCCGCCACACTCTTCGACTAATCCATCATAGCGGCCGCCGCCGCAGATTGCGCTTTGCGCCCCCAACGGCGGATACTGAATTTCAAAAGCGGTTTTCGTATAATAATCCAATCCGCGGACCAAACGCGGATCCAATGTGAATGTAATTCCAGCCGCCTGCAAAAGCGTTTGCAAGCCTAAAAATTGTCCTTGGCATTCGTCGCATAGACACTCCGTCATATGCGGCGCTCCATGTGATAACGTTTGACAGTTCTCGTTTTTGCAGTCCAGAATACGCATCGGATTACGTTCAAACCTTGATTGACAGTCTTCGCACAAACCGTCCAACTTGTCATGGAGAAAAGCTTGAAGCTTGTCACGGTAGATAGGCCGGCACTGAGGACATCCCACAGAGTTAATCAATAAAGTAAGTTCATTGAGTCCTAGTTTTTGGAAAAAATCTGTTGCTAATAATATAATTTCAGCGTCAATAGTTGGTCCTGCAGCGCCGATCGCTTCAATTCCAAATTGATGGAATTGACGCAGGCGGCCTGCCTGCGGACGATCATAACGAAACATTGGTCCCATATAATAAAGTTTAACCGGCTGCGGTTCAGCATATAACTTATTTTCCAAGAAAGAACGGACTACAGATGCCGTATTTTCGGGCCGAAGAGTAATACTTCGTTTTCCTTTATCGGTAAAAGTATACATTTCCTTGGAAACAACATCTGTCGTTTCACCAATTCCCCGCAAAAACAGTTCGGTATGTTCAAAAATCGGAGTCCGTATTTCCTGATACGCATATAAACGGCAAAGATCACGCACCATCTGCTCTACATAGTGCCAACGGCAGCTAGACTCCGGCAACATATCTTTCGTCCCACGCGGTCCTGAAATCACCATGTTCCTATTCCCCCTTGCCTATCACAAAGAATTAAGCCGGCAACAGCTTTCACCACCGGCTGTAATTATTGCTATAAAGCTAATCTCTAAATCTCTCAAATACATATTATATCTTGCATAGTATAGATTCGTCCAATAAATTTTTCATATTTTCTTGCCCACAACCAATTTTTTCAGCAAATGTCCTAATCGACATTGTTGCGTTTCTGTTGGCATGCCAAACAATAGCCATAAATTTTCAGCTGGTGATCAACAATTAGAAAATTACTTTTTTGAGCAATCGCATTTTCCAGTGTTTCCAGCAAATCGTCTTCAAATTCCTTCACACTGCCGCATAATAAACAGATCAAATGGTGATGATGATGTGAACTGTTTGTTTCATTGATCTCATAACGGCTGCGGCCATCGCCAAAATCCAGTTTTTTTAAAACTTCCAGATCGCTTAGCAATTCCAAAGTGCGGTATACAGTTGCCAAACCGATTTCCGGCGAGCGTTTGCGCACGATCTGATAGATATCTTCAGCGCTGAGATGCTTATCTTGAAAATCAATAAAAGCACGAAGGATTATTTCCCGTTGCGGTGTCATTTTGTATTGCATATCATGAAATCTGCGGCGCAGATCAGACATATCAATTGTCATTGTCATCACCATCTTCTCACCAAAATAATTCATTACTTCCATTAATCTAATCGAGGTGAATATTATTGGATAAAAGGATTCATTCGTCTTTCCCAGCCGATCGTCGTTTCGGGCCCATGTCCCGGCAAAACTTTAACATCGTCCGCCAGTGGCATGAATTTTTCCTGGATACTCTTTAACAGTTGCTGGTAAGATCCGCCAGGAAAATCTGTTCTGCCAATTGATTCTGCAAATAGCGTATCGCCGCTGAAGAGAACACTGCCTGCCAAGAGGGAAATTCCTCCTTGTGTATGTCCAGGCGTATGAAGTACCTTTAAATGAACCGTCGTACCAAGATCAATCGCATCACCATCCGCCACTGTCTTATCGGCCGGATCGCAAACAAGACCATTCCCTATGAAAGCCGACAAATTGCTTCGTGCATTCGTTAGCATGTCGGCATCCTGCTGATGAATTAAAATTTTAGCTCCGGTCGCCTGTTTAATCTTCGAATTGGCCATGATATGGTCAGCATGTCCATGCGTATTGATGATATATGGAACTTTTAATTTTTCCCGTGCGATAACCCGCAGAATATCGCCTTCGTTTCCGCCAGGATCAATTACAGCTGCCTCCCTGGTTTCTTCACAAAATACAATATAGCAATTGGTTCCCAAGTTTCCCACTTCTAACTTGATTATTTTCATCCTATTCACCTCTTTAAAATGTGTGTTTACTATCCAACATCAGAGTAACAGGCCCATGATTAGCCAGTTTGACAATCATCTCTGTCTGGAAACGGCCTGTAGCCGTTTTGATTCCTGCTGCCTTACATAATGAAACAAAGACTTCATATAATTCCTCCGCCCTATCCAAAGACGCAGCAGCGTCAAAACTCGGCCGCCTGCCTTTGCGGCAATCTCCATATAAGGTAAATTGTGATACGACCAACAGTTCGCCGTTAACATCACAAAGAGATCGATTCATTTTCCCCTGTTCATCAGGAAATATCCGTAATTGAATAATTTTTTCAGCCAAAAACCGGACATCTTTTTCCGTATCTTCTTTGCCAACTCCTAGTAAAACCGTCAATCCTGCTCCAATGTGAGCAATGACTTCGCCCTCAACAGTAACGCTCGCCGCATCCGTCCGTTGAACAACCGCCCTCATGCCGACCCCCCGACATTCGATGCGCGATGAACACTGTGTACGCCTTTAACACGACGCATTTTAGTCAAAATCGATTCTAATTGATTGATGTTAGCAATGTCCAAACTCAGAGTAATGGTCGCACGTTTCATTTTATCTACCTTGGCATTTACTGAACTCACCGTGGTTTTTGTTTCGGACGCCACGATCAAGATATCCGTTAATAATGCAGGCCGGTCCGTCGCATCAATCTCTGCCGTCACTTTGTATAATGAATCCGTTGTCGTGTCCCAGTCTACCGCAATCATCCGCTCATACTCCTCCTGATTGTTCAAAACATTAACACAATCTGCACGATGCACGGAGACGCCACGGCCCCTGGTTATATAGCCAACTATTACGTCTCCGGGAACTGGATTGCAACAGCGAGCCAAACGAACCAGTAAACCTGCTTCTCCTTCAACAAGGATCCCATGACTTCCCTTGCTCTTGCTGTGTTTTGGTTTCATTTCAGCAAGCATGGCAGTGAGGTCGGATGCCGCCGGATTCGCTATCCGCTGTTCTTTTTTATACGCTTCAATTAATTTTGTTATTACACTGTGAACAGCAATCCCGCCGTAGCCTATGGTAGCAAATAAATCATCTTCATTCAACACATTAAATTTTTTAGAAACACCGGCTAATCGGTCGCTTTTAACCAGTTCCTTGTAGTCATACCCCAGTTTTTTGCTTTCCCGCTCCAATGACTCGCGACCTTTTATAATATTTTCTTCTCTTCTTTCCTTTTTAAACCACTGACGGATTTTATTTTTTGTTTCCGAAGATCCGACAATATTCAACCAATCGCGACTAGGGCCATTTCCCTGTTTGACGGTGATGATCTCAACAATGTCACCATTGGAAAGCTTATAATCCAATGGTACCATTTTACTGTTCACCCGTGCGCCTATACACCTGTGGCCAACATCAGTATGAATACGATAAGCGAAGTCAATCGGCACGGATCCAGCCGGTAAATCGATGACATCGCCACGGGGTGTAAAGACGAACACCTCATCAGCAAAAACATCCAGTTTAACGGTTTCAACAAAATCAGCCGGGTCACGTAAATCCTGATGCCATTCCAACAATTGACGCAACCAAGCCGTTTTTTGGTCAAAGTCACGATCGGCGCCACGATTGCCTTCTTTATAACGCCAGTGAGCGGCAATGCCGTGCTCGGATACGCGATGCATCTCCCACGTGCGGATTTGAATTTCGAATGGCTGCCCATGCGTCCCAATGACTGTCGTATGCAAAGACTGGTACATATTCGATTTTGGCATGGCAATGTAATCTTTGAATCGTCCCGGCAATGGCTTCCATTGAGTATGCACAATGCCCAAAACCCCATAACAATCTTTTACAGAGTCTACAATTACTCGTATCGCAGACAAATCATAAATTTCGCTCAAATCTTTGTGATCTTTTTGCATTTTTTTATAAATACTGTAAAAATGTTTGGGCCGTCCCTCAATAACCGCCTTGATGTCCATCGCCTTTATCCGTTCGGATAAAATTTGGATGGTTTCATTGATCATTTTTTCCCGTTCTTGCCGTTTTTGTTTGACCTGTTCTACTAATTTATAATACTTTTCCGGTTCCAAATAACGAAAAGAAAGATCTTCCAATTCCCATTTAATACTTGATATACCTAAACGATGCGCTAACGGCGCAAAAATCTCCAACGTTTCATAAGCAATTTTTTGCTGCTTGGGCTCAGGCATATATTTTAAAGTCCGCATATTGTGCAGACGGTCTGCCAGTTTAATAAGCACGACACGAATGTCCTTGGCCATCGCCAAAAACATTTTTCGAAAATTTTCCATTTGTTGTTCTTCTTTGGATTTATATTCAATTTTATTCAGTTTTGTAACGCCATCGACCAGTTTCGCAATATCTTTGCCAAAAATCCGTTCCAGTTCCTCTAACAATACCTTGGTGTCTTCCACTACATCATGCAGCAATGCGGCGCTGATTGTCACCGTGTCAATTTGCAGCCCAGCAAGAATTTTGGCTACGCCAAGCGGATGCGAAATATAAGGCTCGCCCGAAGCCCGTAGTTGCCCCTCGTGTGCGTTGCAGGCAAAATCATAGGCTTTGCGTATCAAGTCAACTGATGCATCAGGTTGAGAAGCCTGTATTTGGGCAATAATATTTTCAATTGCTTGTTCATTCTTTGTCAATCCCACAAACGCACCCTCCTTTCGCAATTACTGAACTCCAGCCTTAACACATTATACAGATCAGCACTCGGTTTCGTTTTGCGATCCGCGTTGAAAAATTTCTTTGCTAATATAGTCTTCCCGCATTTTTAAGCTTTTCCGGTAGATTAAAGAAGAAAACAAATCCCGGCGTTCAGAAGCATGCGGAAGAAAAGAAACGCGATGATCTTCTCCTGCTTTTTCGATGCTAAGAAAATCCAATTCCTGAAGAATTTCCATGGATAATTGTATCGACCGTTCACCGATCTTACCTTTGTACTGATGTCGAACTAAGTTTACCAGATTGGAAAAACTGATATCGATATTTTTATTTCTGACGGCGTGTTCACGACAAACACAGTATACCGTCGTAATTACATCCCTGTCAGGTGCAATATCATCAAGTGCTTGATCCGCCTTTTCTTCGAATTCGGGTTTGAATACATCTTCCGCTTTGAATTGAATATCGCGTCGTCCCTGCCACTCATTGAACGCCGGTGAAAAAGCAATGTAGATCGGATCGTTTACAGTCAGTTCTGCAGCTCGTTCTCCCATATTCCAGGCAATTACTTCCCTGGCGATTTCATTATGCCGCACTTTTAACTTCAAATGTTTTTTTTCTTTTCCGATCGCTTTTGCCGAAGCAACTGCCGTTTTCTTGCAAACGAATAACGGACTTGGATTTCCCATTCCATGAGGAGCCAATGAATCCATTTTTTGCAAAAATGATTCATCAATTTCTTCAATGCCAACGAAAGAATCAATCTTAAGAACAGGAATATAATCCTCCGGAGATAAAGCATTTTTAGCAATTTTATTCAACTGTGCACGAAATTCATCAATATTATTCTCCACAATACTTAAGCCGGCTGCTTGTTTATGTCCGCCAAATTTCAACAATAAACCGGAACATTCACTTAACGCATGAACGATATCAAATCCTGGAATGCTGCGGCAGGAACCACGTCCTTCTCCATCCTGCACACTGATCATAACCACAGGGCGGTAATATTTTGAAACCAGACGGGAAGCTACAATGCCAATGACTCCCGGATGCCAATCTGATCCAGCCAAAACGAATACATTTTTCCATTCTTCCTCTTGTTTGGCGAGCATTTCTTCCGCCGCCGCAAAAATTTCTTTTTCCGTCGCTTGTCGCAGTAAGTTTTCTTCATCAAGCTGACCGGCTAATACTGCCGCCCGTTCCTGATCCGTGGTTACCAAAAGCTCCACACCGTTAGATGCATTGCCAACTCGGCCAGCCGCGTTCAAACGTGGAGCGATCACAAAGCCAACCTTACCTGAATCAACAGTCCCGGGAGAAAGTCCACAACGCAGCAACAGCGCTTGCAACCCAATATTTTGGGTCCGGTTTAATTTTTGCAATCCATTTTTTACTATGATACGGTTCTCACCCGTCAACGAGACAATATCCGCGATCGTACCGATCGCTGCCAATTCCAAATAATCATCCATAGGCAATGGTTCTTGACGAAAGTCAGGCCACAGAGCCTGACACAACTTAAATGCTATGCCAACACCAGCCAAATTCTTTTCCGGATAAGTACAGTCAATCTGCTTTGGGTTAATAATTGCCGTGGCTAGCGGTAGCTGAGCAGGAGGTTGATGATGATCGGTAATAATAAAATCAAGCTTCCCGAAGAATTGAGCAACCTCGGAAACAGAACTAATTCCACAGTCCACGGAAAGGATTAATTGCGCACCTGATTGATAAAGTTGTTCCAGTGCCAATGCATTCAATCCATAGCCTTCACTAAGCCGCTCCGGGATATAATAATCGACACAAGCACCCAAACAGGAAAGAAGCTTGTAAAGAGTTGCCGTACTGGTCATCCCATCTACGTCATAATCACCGTAGATTATGATTTTTTCCTTGCCATCGACTGCCTGTCGAATTCGTTTCACCGCAAAATCCATACCCTTAAGCAAATATGGATCCCATAGCTTGCCAACATCACTGCACAAAAAATCCCTGGCCTCATCTACCTGTTCTAACCCACGGTTAATGAGAACCTGGGCAATTGGACGCGGAATACCAAGCTGACTGCTCAATTGTTGTTGAATATCAAATTTGGCAGGTGATAATTTCCACTTTTTCTTCAAGGGCCCCATACAACCTCCAATGTACGATATGAAAAAAATACAAAAACGTAATTTATTAGTCATTTTTTGTTAATATTATTCTCGAAACCAAGCCGATTATCCTCTTATTGCATAATGAAAAGAAAAGACCTGGGAAGTTTCCCAGACCTTTTCAACCTCGTCACGCACCCTTTGTTTTTGCCTGCAACCGCCTGCGATCCGCATACTCTTTCCACGTTACCCAAATCGGGCTAGCATTAAAAATAGAGGAGTAGCAACCACTCGAAATACCGATCAACAGGGCTAATGAGAAGTTTTTCGTGGTCTCGCCGCCAAACCAATATAAAGCGGCTGTCGCCATCAATACTGTTAAAACCGTGTAAATAGAACGTGTCATAACCTGCCAAATACTGCGATTTACCAAATTGCTAAAGGTTTCCGACTTGCGATGCGTCTTTAAATTCTCACGGATCCGATCAAAGATGACAATCGTATCATTAATAGAATATCCAACAATTGTCAAAATTGCAGCAACAAAAGTTGCATCAATTTCCTTCTGCAGGAGCGAGAAAACCCCTAAGACCAAAACAATGTCATGAACTAATGCAGCAATACCGGACACCGCAAATTTGAATTCAAAGCGCCAAGTAATATAAATAATCATCAGTATCCAGGAGACAACCAGCGCGATAATCGCTTGCCTTGTAAGCTCAGCGCCAATCGTCGCGCCAACTTTCTCCACCCTGAGAACATCAAACTGACTGACTTTCGTTCTTAAATCATTGGCAACTGTTTTTCGTTCTTCTTCTGTTAACACTCTGGTGCGAATGAACACATTTTGCGCTTTATCGCCTTGATTTATTCCCGCTAATTGAATTGTACTGTTTTCCAATTGATGTTCCTTGAGCGCTTCACGAACTTCGTGAACAGAAACCGGTCGGTCAAATTTCAAATCCAGAAGAGTCCCGCCGGTAAAATCAATGCCTAAATTAAATCCCTGAACGGCCATCGAGATAAGACCCGGGATGATGATAAGCGCTGAAAACAAAAACCACCAGTACCGTTTGCCAATGATGTCAAATTTCATAGTCATATCATCCACCCCCTACGCCCCAAAAATTTTGCCGTTTTTGAATATATTGGCATTCATCAACATTTTTAACATAAACCGTGTTGCAGTAATAGCCGTGAACATGCTCAAAATAATACCCAGTCCCAACGTAATTGCAAATCCTTTGACTGGACCTGTTCCCAGTGCAAACAAAACAGCCGCAGCAATCAATGTAGTGATGTTGGAATCAAGGATCGTAGAAAATGCTCTGTTAAATCCAGCGTCCATCGCCGAACGCAGCGTTTTTCCGCCACGATACTCTTCTTTAAACCGCTCAAAGATCAAGACATTTGTATCAACCGCCATACCCATGGACAATATAATCCCGGCAATACCAGGCAATGTCAACGTTGCATTCAGCATTTTCAACGAGAAAAGCAGCAGCAAGACATACATCAGCAGTGCGATATTGGCCACAAGACCGGACAAACGATAAAACAACAGCATAAAAATTACGATGGCAATGATACTAATCATGAAGGCAAATTGACTTTTATCTTTCGAATCCTGTCCCAGCGTCGGACCAACGGTCCGAGTCTCCAAGACTTCCATCTTAACCGGCAGCGAACCGGACCGCAGTAAAATGGCAACCCGTTGTGCTTCTTCAATTGTTCGATTGCCGGTAATAACCGCCTTGCCGCCCGAAATCGGCTCTTCAACAACCGGATTTGTCAACATTTGCTTATCCAACAAAATGGCAATATGCTTGCCAACGTTTTTCGTAGTCAGTTCAGCAAATTTTGTCGCACCTTCCGGTGAAAACTCCAATGCAACCAAATTCCGGTTTGACTGATCGATTTGCGCTTTGGCATCTTTTAGATCTTTCCCTGTCAATACTGTCGTTCCGCTTTCATCCTGGAATTCCAGCAATGCAGTTTTTCCAATCATTTCAATTGCTTTTTCCGGATCCTTAACGCCTGGTAATTCAACAATGACCCGGCGTTCACCCTGTCGTTGAATAATCGGTTCTGTCAGCCCCAGTTCATTGACCCGGCGTTCAATAATTTTTACAACACGCTGCACCGCATCTTCATCAACCTTCGCTTCCGGCGTATCTACAGCTTCCAAGACAACATGCGTCCCCCCCTGTAAATCAAGGCCCTGCTTAATAGATAAAGCCAAAGGCGACATGTAAAGTCCGGAAACGATGATAATTGCTAAAACAACCACCAAAAAGCTGGTGAAATTACCCCATCTCACTAACTGCTCCCCCCATTCATGTCTCATTTTTCCAAAAAACATTATATCTGTAACCATATCCTAATGTCAACGAAACTAACCCCAACAATGGAGTTGAGACCACCGTTATATCAGGTTTTAATGCAGTGCACAATGCAAGGGCAAAATGTAGGTTCGCTACATTTTGCCCTAATGTGCCTAATCGTATTGCTAACTTCTACTGACCATTCTTTTGTTGATTCTGATAATGGTTTACAGCCGAACGGGTTACATCAACTTCTACTTTATCCGCAATTTTCAGCGTTACAATTTTGTCGGTAAGCGCCGTTATCGTTCCATGCACGCCGCCAATCGTAACAACGCGGTCACCCTTCTTCAGATTAGCGAGCATCTCACTGCGTTTCGCCTGCTCCTTCTTTTGCGGACGATACAAGATAAAATAAAAAATAACGATCATCAAAAGAATCGGCCAAGATGCTTGAATAATTTGCATTAAATCTCCGGACATTTCTGGCATACCTAATCACCTCCCTAAACAGATAATCATTATTCAATTCCACACAAAAACGTGAAATCCTTTAATGCAAACCATATTGTGCCAAAAAGTCACGTCGGAAATTTACAAATTCATCATTTAAAATCGCTTCACGCATTTTTCGCATAAAATCAAGTAAAAAATGCAAATTATGGATCGTCGTCAACCGCAAGCCGAAAATTTCCTGAGCCTTCAAAAGATGCCGTATATAGGCCCGGGAAAAATTGCGGCAGGTATAACAACTGCATTCATGATCAACCGGACGAAAGTCTTCAGCATATTCCGCATTTTTCACAACCAGTTTTCCCTGGCGGGTCATCAACGTACCGTTACGGGCCACCCGGGTCGGGAAAACGCAGTCAAACATATCAACACCGCGCATAACACCTTCAACCAAACAGTCAGGCGTACCCACGCCCATTAAATAACGTGGTTTATTAGCCGGCAATTCGGGAACTACATGATCCAATATTTCATACATTAACGGCTTTGGTTCACCAACGCTTAAACCGCCAATCGAATATCCGGGAAAATCCATCGCTACCAAATCACGAGCGCTTTGGCTGCGCAGATCTTTGTACATCCCACCCTGAACAATCCCAAACAAAGCTTGATCCGAACGGGTATGCACTTCACGGCAGCGAGCCGCCCAGCGTGTTGTACGTTCCGTAGAGGCTCTGGCATATTCGTAGTCAGCCGGATAAGGTACACATTCGTCAAATGCCATAATCATGTCTGCGCCCAAGGACATTTGAACCCGAGTAGCAATTTCAGGCGATAAAAACTGTTTAGAGCCGTCGATATGCGAACGAAATGCTACTCCTTCTTCAGTGATTTTCCGCAATGGTCCAAGGCTAAAGACCTGAAACCCTCCGCTATCCGTTAAAATGGCCCGGTCCCAATTCATAAAGCGATGCAGGCCTCCCGCTGCTTCTACCAGCTTATGTCCCGGCCGTAAGAACAGATGATAGGTATTGCTGAGAATGACTCCGGCTCCCATCGTCGAAAGTTCTTCCGGAGACATTGCCTTGACAGTGGCCTGTGTCCCCACCGGCATAAAAATCGGTGTATCAAAAATGCCATGCGGCGTATGCAGCCTACCGGCTCTCGCACCAGTCTGCGGGCATTGTTTAATCAATTCATAGGTTATCGCCAATACAAGCCACCCCCGTGTAATTTAAATATGCGTATTCATAACGTGATCAGATTGTCATAAAATCAGCATCGCATCGCCAAAACTAAAAAACTGGTATTTTTCCTGTACAGCCAATCGATAGGCCGATAATACCTGTTCACGTCCCGCAAAGGCGCTAACCAGCATCAACAAGGTTGACAGCGGCAAATGAAAATTGGTGATCATCCCATCTACCACTGAAAATCGATATCCCGGATAAATAAATATGTCGGTCCACCCACTGCCAGCCACAACAACCCCCTGAGATGAACATGTTTCCAAAGTACGAACTGCCGTCGTACCCACCGCAATAATTTTATGGCCTGATTGCCGCGTCCGGTTCAACAGTGCAGCTGTTTCTTCCGTTATTGAATAATATTCTTTATGCATTACATGTTTCTTTACGTCAGTAACATGAACAGGACGAAACGTTCCCAACCCAACATGCAAGGTGACAAAGGCTAGGTTTATCCCTCGTTTCCTAATTTCCGTCATCAATTGCTCTGTAAAGTGCAATCCGGCGGTTGGGGCTGCCGCAGACCCTTGTTCACGGGCATAAACTGTTTGATACCGTTCCTTATCGGCAAGTTTTTCCTTAATGTATGGAGGCAAAGGCATTTCGCCCAAACGGTCTAAAATTTCTTCAAAGACCCCTGTGAATTGAAACCGGACCCTGCGGCCGCCAAAATCAGTCCGGTCGACGATCCGGCAAGAGAGTTCGTCGCTGAAAATAATTTCTGCGCCAATTTGCATTTTTTTTCCCGGACGCACCAAGACTTCCCATTCGTCAGCCGATAGCCGTTGCAGCAGTAAAACTTCCACTCTGCCGCCGCTTCCAGGCCGTTTGCCGTATAAACGCGCAGGAATAACCCGTGTATCATTAAAAACGAGAGTGTCGCCAGTTTGCAGGTAATCTATCAATTCATAGAATTTTTTATGAACAACAGATCCATTTGAACGGTCCATTACCATAAGCCGGGACTGATCACGGTGCTCAATCGGATGCTGAGCAATCAATTCTTCCGGCAAATCGTAAGCATAGTCAGTTAGTAACATGAATCGTAATACTCCCTCAATATGATTTTCGAACGTCAACACCAGTATAATAGTGACGCAGTATTTCCTTGTAATATGCTGCATCGTTTTTCGGCGCCTGTTCAGCCATCGATTTTGCGCCCCATTGCGACAAGCCAACGCCATGACCCCATCCATATCCCATAAACAACACCGTCTCACCGGCTGCTCCGGTTATTCGATGGGTTATTTCCAATGACTTGTCTTTTAGATGAGCTGCAGACATCATTTTAACATCAAACAGCGTGCTCGGCAAATTCAGTAATGTCCTTATCGTGTTTCCCGGTACTTGTATACTGCCTTTATCGCCAATCAAGCGCAATGTTTTTACACGTCCTGATACACCCCGGTCATTTCTCGTAACCGGAGCCGCTGTCAAAGCAGATAATTCGATAGCCTTCAGCCTGCCTATCTTGTCGATATAAGGAGCGCAGTCCCGGATTAAATCGGCTGGGGCAAATCGCCGTTCCCACTTGTAATATGGTGAAAATTGATCGCGATCTTCAACGCCTCGCAAGTACGGCAAATACGCGCCCCAAACATTTTCACTATTCTCTGTAAACCCTCCGGCACTGCTGTGAAAAAAAGCAGGAATCAATTTCTCTTGATACATAATAGTGACACCGTTCGTCTCGTCTACAGCCTTGTTTGTCCTGGAAGTTTCACTATCCATTCCTCCATAGACCTGACAATCACTCGTCGAACAGATATCAAAACCATCTTCACCATGCTTTTTCTGGTTATACAGTGCGTATGTCCTCGCAGCTACCGCTTGGGCTTTTATTGCCTCCAGCGGCCATTCCGGAGAAATTTCCTGAGGAAGAATGCCGTATAAGTACAGTTCAACCGGTAGAATGTTGATAACCGTGATCCCTGCATTTTTTTTGGTTTGATGTAGTTCAACGTCCCCGCGATAATTCCGCCCATTCACTTCAATAAATCGCTCTTTGTCTTCTGTTGTTATCGCTTTAATAAAAATACTATGGGTCTGCACAGGAACTGAATCGATCGAAAACCGGCCGTTTTTCATCGTTACCGACATTTTTATATTTCGCTTCCCTTTTTTTAAAACACGTTGATTATCCCCGTCAATCAGTTGGAAATCAACATCGCTGCAAATTAAAACGTTGGACTGGTTAGTCCATAGACCTACCCGCAAAACAGGACCCAACGCATAATTCATCATTTTTTCATCAGCCAAAGCAGGAGAAGCAAAGGAAGATAAAATCAAGGACGAAAAAAATAAACTCACCAACAGCCTTACCCATGTATTTCTCTTTTTTAAAAAATACGTCTTCATAGTGTTCACCGGCCTCTGAACAAAGCAAATAAGATAGTTAATATAATGCTGACAACAATTGATGTCATAATGGGAAAATAAACATGAAAATTGTCGCTCTTAAAGTGAATATCTCCTGGTAACTGACCAAAACCAATTTTCCCGCCAAAATGAAATAAAGCGCCAATAATCAGCAAGACCGCTCCCAATACCATCAATGTTTTTCCGAAAGAATCAAACTCAGCCACTCAGCTTCGTCCCCTTCCAGCCTTGTAGTAACGCTCTTTCTCGCTAAAAATACAACCACAATACGGTTGACGGTACAACCCCATCTCTTTGCTGACTGTTACCCCTTCCTGCCAGCCTACGCGGAAGTCAATATATTCAAAAGGTATGCCTTCTTCCTCTGCAATAATTGAAGCTGCTTCTTTGATAAGCTCATGCTTTTGGTAAGGACTCACCAGCAAAGTGGTACTGAAGCAGGAAAACGCATTATTGCGGGCATAGCGGGCTGTTTGACGAAGCCGCTGTTCATAACAGGGCCGACATCGATCTCCCTTAAATGACAATGCCCTAAGCAAAAAATCTTCCAATGCATAATTTGAATCGGTAACTAACTCAAGCTTTACCTGCGCTGCATATTCGTGTAATGTTTCCAGGCGATGCTTAAATTCCCGGTACGGGTGAATGTTTGGATTAAAAAAATATCCGGTAACGTCGTATCCACTTTCTCGTAATTGTTTCACCGGATAAACAGAACATGGCCCACAGCATGTGTGCAATAACAGTCGCATACTATTTCCCTCACCATAATTTTTCTTGTTCATCGCCGCAAACGTTCGACAAACCAAGATGCTGATAAGCTCCTTTTGTCGCCACGCGGCCACGCGGCGTGCGGTTAATAAACCCCATTTGAATCAAAAAAGGCTCATATACATCTTCAATTGTTTCCGTCTCTTCACTAATTGCAGCAGCCAATGTTTCCACGCCGACCGGCCCGCCGTTAAATTTTTCAATAATTGTCCGAAGCATTGTACGATCCGTCTTATCAAGGCCGCATTTATCTACTTCCAGAAGGGCCAAACCCTCATCAGCAATTTTGTCGGTAATTACACCTTGGCCAACAACCTGCGCATAATCACGAACCCGCTTAAGCAAGCGATTAGCAATGCGCGGCGTTCCTCTTGATCTGCGGGCAATTTCTTCAGCGCCGCGATCTTCAATCGAAATCTGCAAAATTTCTGCTGCCCGTTTTACAATACATATTAGACTTTCCGGTTGATAATATTCCAACCTGGAAATAATCCCAAACCGGTCTCTGAGCGGCGGCGCAAGCGCACCCGCCCGGGTTGTTGCTCCAATAAGCGTAAAAGGCGGCAAATCAAGGCGCACAGACCTGGCACTCGGCCCTTTGCCGATAATAATATCCAACGCATAATCTTCCATGGCAGAATACAATATTTCCTCCACGCTGCGAGATAAGCGATGAATCTCATCGATGAACAAAACATCCTTTTCTTTTAAATTCGTAAGAAGAGCAGCCAAATCTCCTGGTCTTTCAATGGCTGGACCGGATGTAATGCGGAAATTAACGTCCAATTCATTGGCAACAATACCAGCCAGAGTTGTTTTCCCCAGACCGGGGGGCCCGTACAACAAAACGTGATCCAGCGCCTCAGACCGGCTCACAGCCGCTTTAATAAAAATTGCCAAATTCTGCTTTACCTTGTCTTGACCGATGTATTCCGCCAACCGGCGAGGACGAAGGCTGTACTGCCAACCATCCGCATCTAGTTCTTCACCGGCAATGATCCGTCCTTCGTTCATAATTACCTCCTGACAAACTCTTTCAACACCGCTTTAATCAATTCTTCTACTGTTTCTGCCTCTGGTGCAGCTTTACGCAGGATTGGCAATACTTCACTCTGCGTATACCCAAGCGCCAAAAGCGCCTGCAAAGCCTGTTGGGCTAATGCGCCGTTATCCGATTGCTTATCAGAGGACAAGTCCGTATCCATTTCCATGGTCCCTGCTCCCAGTTTGTCTTTTAATTCCAAAATAATCCGTTCAGCTGTTTTTTTCCCAATTCCCGGCAAACGAGTTAATTCTTCCAGTTTTTTCTGGCTGACTGCCAGACGAAACCGTTCCGGCGTCATAACAGATAATATCCCCATAGCCACTTTAGGGCCAATTCCAGATACTTCCAGCAAGTGTTGGAACATTTCATATTCTGTCTGACTGTAAAAACCATATAGCAGCAAAGCGTCTTCCCGGACATGTAAATGTGTGAAAAGCAAAATCTCTGCACCGGGAGTAATTTTTTGTCTGGTCATTGCCGAAATAAAAACGCGGTATCCTACGCCGCAAACTTGCAAAAAACAAGAATCTACATGTAAATGAGTTGCTTTTCCCTCCAAATAACCGATCATCGTCGTCGCTCCTGTATATTTGTCATTCTTGATGAATGTATGCTGCAAATTGCAATCGCCAATGCGTCTGCTGCATCATCAGGATGGGGTTTCGTCTCCAAGCCCAGCAATCGCTGCGTCATAAAAATCACTTGTTCCTTAGTAGCTTTTCCATATCCGACAACAGCCTGCTTAACCTGCAACGGCGTATACTCGACAAGTGATGTCTGATTTTGTACAATCGCTAATAAAATAACGCCGCGCGCTTGTGCTACAGTCATGGCGGTAGTCACATTCCTATTAAAAAATAGTTGTTCAACACCAATAATATCTGGTTTAAACCGCTTAATCAATAGATCAACATCCCGAAAGATCAATTGTAAACGTTCAGCCGCTGGTGTTCCTGCAGCCGTCTCTATCACTCCATGCGTAACAGCCTGTAATCGACAGCCATCTGAACGAACTAAACCATAACCGCAGATTGCCGTACCGGGATCAATTCCTAGTGCCAGCATATTACAATGCCTCCCATCACATACTGTAACATAAATTGAGCATTCAGCCACTAATTTCTCTTGCGGCGGAAAAGTTGGTTTCCTGCCTTATGCCCAATTCGACAGGTTAGTAAACTATTCCTGTTCTACACAAGAAGCAAGGATGTACTCGCATCAGAGTACATCCTCTTAACTTCATTCGCTCTTCAAGTTCCGTAAAGCGGAAAAATTACGACAGCAATTCCTCCGGAATATCAAAATTAGAATATACTTCTTGAACATCATCATGTTCTTCCAAAGTTTCCATCAGTTTCATCATCTTGCCGGCGTCTGCTTCTGTCAAAGTTACTGTAGTTTCCGGAATCATGGTGATCTCCGCAACCGACGTTTTTATATTATTATTTTCCAAAGCTTCCTGCACACGGTCAAAATCCTCCGGCTCAGTAATGATTTCAATTTCGCCGTCTTCGGTTTTAACGTCCTCAGCACCAGCATCCAAAGCAATCATCATTAAATCTTCTTCGTTCACTTCGGCTTCGGGATCAATCACAAAAGAACCTTTTTTCTTAAACATCCAGCCTACACAGCCCGTTTCTCCTAAATTGCCGCCATTTTTCGTGAAGATATGCCGAATATCTGCTGCGGTACGGTTGCGGTTATCCGTCATAACATCCACCATCACCGCTACGCCTGCAGGCCCATAACCTTCATACGTCAATTCTTCGTAAGTACTTCCTTCCAAAGTCCCTAATCCTTTTTGAATAGCTCTTTGGATATTTTCTTTTGGAAAATTGTTATCCTTCGCTTTTTGTAAAGCTAGTTTCAAACGCATATTGCCAGATGGATCTGAACCGCCATTTCGAACCGCCACTACAATTTCCCGGCTAATCTTGGTAGTGATCCTCCCGCGTTCAGCATCCATTCGACCTTTCTTGTGCTTTATATTCGCCCACTTTGAGTGTCCTGACATAATTTCCTTGCTCCTCTCAGACAGTCTGTATCGCAAATATTTTAGCACAATACCCTGTTTTTAGCAAAACATTTTATGATGGAATTCTGTGCCAATGTCCACCTTTCGCTAACAGTTCCGACACAGGTTTGTTTTGGACAGACTCTTCGGCAAATGACTCCGCGGCAAAATGTGCAACTAATTTTCCAGTGACTCGACGATCTGCCATCACAGAAGGTCCGCCGACACAGCCGCCAACACAAGCCATACCTTCAAAAAAATTAGCAGAGATTTGGCCGGACTGGATTTGTTTCAATATTTTTTGACACTCCGCCAAACCCTCGCCACACTGCGCGATAATTTTCACTTCCGGCGAAATAATTGCTGCAGTATCAATCACCGAACAAGTTACCCCTCCTGCGCACGCAAAACCATTCCCGTCTCTTGATGCAGTGGAATGATAGTCGGTGTTTTCCACTTCTGCCAGGTTAATTCCCGCACCAACCATCATCGCTGCCAGTTCTTCAAAAGTGAAGACATAATCAATAATTCCTTTTGTCTCTTCCGCTTCTGCTTTTTTGGCAACACAAGGTCCGATAAATACGGTCACAGCCTCCGGATCCTTGTCCCGAATAATCTTGCCGGTCGCAACCATGGGTGAAACAGTTGTCGAGACCCGATTAGCAATTTCCGGCATATGTTTCTGAACCATACCGGCAAATGCAGGGCAACAGGAAGTAGTCAAAAATGATTTTGGATTCTCGGCAAGCGTTTCGGCTAATTCTTTTGCTTCCGTCATTGTTACCAGGTCCGCGCCGAAGGAAGCTTCGTAAACATCATGAAAGCCCATTTTTTTTAATGCTTCAACAACTTGGCCGGGTTTTACTTTAAAGCCAAATTGCCCGATAAATGCCGGCGCTAAAATTGCATATACTCGTTTTCCGGCTTTTAATGTCTGTATCAGTTGGACAATAAACGATTTATCGCCAACAGCCCCAAATGGACACGTCGTCTTGCAAGCACCACACTGAACACATTTTTCATAATCAATGACAGCCCGGCGATCAGCGCCCGCTTTGATCGCGCCTAGATCACATGCTCGTTCACAAGGCCTGCTAATCTCAATAATGGCGCCATATTCACAAGATTTTTTGCAAAGACCGCATTCAACACATTTATTCTTATCAATATAAGCACGGTTCAGTACAACATGGATCGCTTTTTTCGGACAGGCCGCCATACAATTGTGAGCTATACAGTTGCGGCAGGCATCAGTAACCAAAAATTTATCAATCGGGCATTGATCGCATGCTTCCGGCAACACATTCACAACCGGCATAGTTACCCTTTTTCCTTGCAACGCAGCAGAAGCAGCCTCAGCAATACTCACTGTCATCGGTTGGCTTAATGCCAAATTAATCCGGTTATGCAATACGGCACGTTCTTTGTGGACACAACAGCGATAGCGGGGCCCTTCTTCTGTCACAACAGTATTTAAAATAGTTGCAATATCTTTTTCCAAAGTTCCGGCAAATGCCATTCTGGCAAGTTCTGCAAAAACTTTACGGCGGATTTTGACCACTTCGGTCACCTGAGACATGAATTTCACTCCTCTTTCGTACGATCAAATAGTATCACAAATAATTTGCTGTAATTGTTCCGGTGTCATATTGTTTAATATCGTTCCATTTATTCGAACGTTAGGGCCTTTCCCACATGCTCCCAAACAAGTTGCTCCTTGTAGTTCAATTTTATTTTTTACCTCGGCCGGAAAGCGCTCCACCATTTGTATAAGATCTTGTGATCCTAATAGATGACAAGATGTCCCCACACAAATCTCCAATACCAGTTTTTGCATACCTCAACCTCCACTACAATCTTTTCAAGGTTACAGCCATTCAATCTCGACTTGTTTTTCCAAATTAAGTAAAACTTCTTGCATTTTGGTTAACACTTGGCTTTTAATATTCAATTGGTTCGGAAAGCTGGGATTTTGATGAGCCGGATTGATCGCCGTTCCCACTAAAAGGGTGATTATATCGGCATCCATCAGCATCTTAGCCAGTAAAGTTGCTCCATCCTGACGTGTACTCTGCTTAAGTATCTTCGGGCGCAGCATACGTTCTACTGCAGCGTTCACTGTCAAAACTCCTTCTGTGACCAAATCAATCCCATCAATATGTCCGATCGGCGGGATTTGAGGATCTTCATAATTTAATTTTGTTGTTACCGGTTTGCCTGTAATTCGACTGACAATGTGAGCTGTCGTTCCGCCGGCAACCACCTTTTTCCCCGCACGGCTTAAAAACCGTTTTGTAATTCTTTCATCATTTGCGGAATTTGCCGGTGGCCCAACAAATAAAGTAAGAGCCCGTTTGGGGCGGATTTTTACGACTACTGCCGTAGAATCATCTCCCGGTCGATCAAGATAAAATCCCTGACAGCAATTGATAATCTGCTGACTAAGCTGTTCTGCGTCAGTATTCATTTGATTTGCAGTTTTCAATTCCTGTTCAACGCCCTGCCAACCCCAGCCAAGTTTCAGCAAACCGCCGATTCCAGCATGAATAACACCATCGCTGATCATGACAATTTTATCATTTTCCTGTAACATCAGCTCCCCCTCTCTCACAGTCTTACCAGCAATGATCTTTTCCTGAGAGGGAAAAGGAAGGACATGATGCCCTCGAAGCAAAAAAGAAGTAGGGCAATCAAATTCTATTACATTTGTTAATCCTGTTTCATTGATTTTAATGATATGAAACGTTGAATACGCAATTTTTCGCTGCCGGCAAACCGGTAACGTCTGCGCAATGGTATTAACGACCTCTTCTAATGGAATACCCCGCTTCAGCATGGAAGAAGCAATTTTTGTCGTCAGCATTGCCAATATATTCGCCTTCACACCGCTGCCTAAGCCATCAGACAATACAATAATCGTGGAATTCGCCGTACGTACGACTTCGACGTTATCTCCGCATAATTCTTCGCCGTGTTTTGAAAGCTGAGAAACACCGACTTCAGCATGAAAACGCTGCATCACGCTCCCTCCTTATCCTTCAACAACCAGATAAGTTCAAGCAAAGCGGACTTTGTTTCCGCAGTGGTTTCTCCCAGTAATCCAGCAATTTCTTGCGCAACCTGCATTTGCTTATTAATGATCTCTGTTGCTTTTTCTACAGTATCCAATTTTATTTTCTGCAGTTCGCGTTCTTTATTTTCGTTCGCAGTTACATCGGTAAATACACCAATCACCAGTCCATGATCAGGTACCGGAATAATCCGCTGTTCCGTAATCATCCCAAAGCGTGGGTACTCGACACGTTTGGGAAGCCAACACATCTGGTTCCCTCTCTCCACTGCGGTTAAAAAATCGCTGCAGTCAATAATTTCAGAAAGGCTAATCCCTTTCGTTACTTCATGTTTACGGTCAAACATTACTTCAGCTGCCGGATTAAAATCCTGAATGATCATTTTTTCATTGACGACAATGATCGCATTTAACGAATTATCGACAATGATATTAGCATATGACTCCGCCTTTGACCGCATATAAGGCACACACATTTCAATTTCCGCCAAACCTTTATACACCGCAATCGCTTTTTCTCGACAAGAGTTGTAACCGCAGGCTCCGCAATTTTTCTCATCTACTTTCGAAAATTTGCCTGTTTGTTGTAAAATTTCACGAATGATCTCTTCTGTCGGCTCTGTACTCATAAATGCTTCGCCCTGATGCACCCGTTGAAAATTCAGAGCGGCTGGTAGAAAATGCGGTTCTTCTTTTTGACTGCTCTTTGCATACTCGACCACTTTAACCCGTTTTGCCGGAATACAGCTGCCACCACTCGCAGGTCCGCCAATACAACCGCCAGAGCATGCCATAACCTCAATAAAGCGGGGGGCTATTTCATTGCGAAGAAGACCGTCAAAGACCTCAATGCATTTATCGATGCCATCAACTGAAATCACATTTATATCAGTTTCCTCATGACACATAAATGATTTCAAAACACCTCCGGGAACAGGGAAATATCTTGCATTGCCCCATGCTTGATCAATTTCATCCGAGTCAACTGTCATGGTCGAGCGACTCAGCCATTCTTTTAATTGTTCAAACGTAATTGCAGCATCAACCATACTGTCTTTCAACTGTATTTCAGCCAATTTGCCAACACACGGACCGGCAAAAACAACAAATGTATCAACGCCATATTTCTCTCTGATAATTCTGGCATGTGCGGCCATAGGTGAAACTACCGGTGCCAGGTTACGGACGAGCTGCGGATAAAATTTCTCGATCAAATTCACAATAACCGGACAGCAGGAAGATAACACCGTATCGCGACTATTGGCCAATAAGGAACGATATACACCGGATACCACTTCTGCGCCAATCGCCGTCTCCTCAACAGCATTGAATCCAAGACCACGGATCTTAGATGCGAGCTCTCCGGGTGAAAGTTCACTGAATGAGGCAACGAAGGATGGTGCTAAGCTCATCACAACACGCTGCCCAGAAGCAATAATCTGTTCAATTTCAGGGATATGATTAATCACTTGTTTGGCATGCTGAGGACATTCAACAATACATTTGCCACAATGAATACATTTATCTTCCACTAGCCTGGCATGGCCTTTTTCAATGCCAATCGCTTTGACTGGGCATGACCGGACGCATCGATGGCAATCTTTGCAATTCACTTTTTGTGTTGTAATAATTTTCATGGCCGATTTCCTTTCAACACTTTTTCTATAAAAATATCATAAACCTTGTCCTTGGATACATTAGTAATGATCTCGTCATCAATTTTAATAACAACTCCTTCAGTACATCTTCCATGACAAAAATTGCCTGCCATATCTACTTCAGAACCAACATTATATTTCGCAATTAATGCAATAAAAGCATCCAATACCCCATGCGCACCTCGCAAATGACACGCACTGCCAACACAAATTGAAATTTTCGCCAAATTTTTCACCTTCCAATGATTGTGAACTTTTTCACTTGTTTTAACACACTTAAATTTTACTCTATTTTTTTTATTAAAGCAAGTTAAATAAAAGATTCGAAAGCCCGGCTTGCGCCGAGCTTTTATTGCGATGGCGGAAGCCGTTGGCTGGGAATTTTATACTTTTTGGTGTACTAAAAAAGCTGCCTAAGAATTAGGCAGCTAAGAAACTGGCTCCTCGAGTAGGACTCGAACCTACGACCATTCGGTTAACAGCCGAATGCTCTACCAACTGAGCTATCGAGGAATGAAACCGGCGACTACCTATCCTCCCAGGCCGTTTCCAGCCAAGTACTTTCGGCGTATGTGGGCTTAACGACTGTGTTCGGTATGGGAACAGGTGGATCCCCACAGCTATCGCCACCGGATTACCGATGT